>ERZ808051.1151-NODE-1151-length-19794-cov-5.817670_pt1 | contig 19794 bp, 16 predicted proteins | sample MGYA00380199_ERZ808051 | MGnify/ENA primary metagenome ERZ808051 (study PRJEB31490, sample SAMN06133391) | mouse gut metagenome | isolation source: J11 | host: mice | place: China: Chengdu | collected 2015-05 ...
GTGAAGCGGGGCGAAAAGGCTATTAAAATCCTTGCCCCTGCCCCCTACAAGGTGCGGCGGCAGGTGGAAAAACTGGACGCCAGCGGCAGGCCCATCCCCGGCCCGGACGGGAAACCGCTGACCGAGGAAAAGGAGATCACTGTACCGGCGTTCAAGGTGGTGTCCGTGTTCGACGTGTCCCAGACCGAGGGCCGGGAGATACCCGACATCGCCGTGAACGAGCTGACCGGCAGCGTGGAGCGGTATCAGGACTTCTTCACCGCCCTGGAGCGGACTTCCCCCGTCCCCATCGCCTTTGAGAACATCGAGAGCGGGGCGCACGGCTACTACCACCTGGAGGAAAAGCGTATCGCCATTGACGAGGGCATGAGTGAGCTGCAAAACCTGAAAACGGCTATCCATGAGATCGCCCACGCCACCCTCCACGTCATTGACAAGGACGCCACGCCGGAGGAATTGGCCGGTCGCCCCGACCGCCGCACCCGCGAGGTGCAGGCCGAGAGTGTGGCCTACACCGTCTGCCAGCACTACGGGCTGGACACATCGGACTACTCGTTCGGCTATGTGGCCGGTTGGAGTTCCGGCAAGGAGCTGTCCGAGCTGAAAGCCTCCCTTGAAACCATCCGGGCCACGGCCAACGACCTGATTACCAAGATCGACGGCCACCTTGCCCAGCTTCAGCAGGAACGGGAGGCCCGGCAGGAGCAGGCCCCGCCCATCTGGAACGGACTGGACGGGCTTATCAATGACAAGCCTTTCATGCCGGGGGCCACGCCGGAGCAGCAGGCCAACGCCCTGATCGACTTTGCCGAGCGCGACGGCCAGCGGTTGGGCAACGGGGAACGCCGCTTGGTCGTAGACTATGCCAATGTTATCCGGGACTATCACAAGGTTGCGGACCTTATCAATGAGCTGTGCGAAGATGGCTACGAGTTACAGCACGGCGGCGTGGATATTGCGGTAAAAATGCGGGTGGAGCGTGAGATCGCGGAAGCGCCCCCAATTTTCCTTGACCCGGACGCCGAGCCGCTTGTGACGGTCATTTGGAGCGAGAGCGCCGACCTGCGGGATGGGGAGCAGATGCCTCTTTCCCAAGCGGACGCCGTTTTCAAGGCCCTGGACGATGCCATGAAAAACGAGCCGGGCTATGACAAGACCAAGTTCCGCATTGACTTCACCATGAACGGCAAGGCGGACAACTACGAGGGGCGGCAGGATTTTGGCGATGGAGACGGTTCCCTGATTGAGCATATCCAAGGCTACCACGAGTATTACGCACAGTCTGAAAGCTGGAAAAAGAGCGTCATTGAACGGACGGGCATAGAGGGCTGGGAGCAGGAAGTGGCTGAACGGGACATGATTTTGGGCGAGTTCGTCCCCTATCTGAAACTGCACTGTAACCTCTCCGCTATGGAACGGGAAGCCCAGCGGCCCTTACAGTCCGGGGAAGCCCTACCCCCGGAGCAGACCGCCTATTTCAATGCCGTGTTGGACTATGTGAAAGATTGCCGCCCGCTTCTCAATCAGGGCCAATATCAGTTGCCGGAGCCGCCCCGCCTGGCCGACTTCGACGTGGAATTGCAGGAATACAAGGTCCATGTCATGGATGAAATCCAGCGGGAAGCCGCCGCAGCCGGTATGACCGTGGAGGAATACGCCGCCAACGGCTACGAGCCAGCCATCCAGCCGGAAGCGGCGCAGGCCAACGATACGCCGGAGCAGACGGAGCCTGCTGCTCTGCCCACCGTGGAGCCGACGCCGGAGGGCATTTCCGCCGAGCTGTACGACCTGATGTGCGCCTATGACCCGGAATTTATGAAAGACTACGCCAACCGGGAAGATCAGATAGGTGGGACTATCCGGGAAATGCAGGCGGTTGGCCCCACGTCCTTTGAGCTGGTGATCGTGGGCATCCGGGACGACGAGCAGGCCCCCGCCGCCCTCCGGGAACGTGCCGCCGCCCTGATGGACACCATCGACCGCTACAAGGAGTTGAACAACACCTTTTCCATCTATCAGGTGCGGGGCGGGCCGGAAACACGGGATTTCCGCTTTGAGCCGTATTATCGCCTGCTGGCGACCGGGCGAACGGTTGACCCGGCGAATTATGACCTGGTATATACCGCCCCGCTTCGGGACACCGATACCCTGGAAAGCATCTACCGCCAATTCAACACCGACCACCCCGCCGACTTCACGGGTCGCAGCCTTTCCGTTTCCGACGTGGTGGTGCTTCGCCACGGCGACCGGCAGGAGGCCCACTACTGCGACGATGTGGGCTTTCAGGAAGTGCCGGAGTTTTTCGCCCAACAGGAACAGCGGCTTACGCCGAACACCCTTTTGACCGGGGAACGGGTACAAACACCGCGGGGCAGTTTCCGTATTACCGATATGACCCGTGAACAAATGGAAGCCGCCGGATATGGCTTTCATCATCAATCAGAGGACGGCAAATATTTCATCATGGGTAATGGCACGAATGCTTACGCCATTGCCGTCCAGCGGGAAAATCCCCTGCGTACCACCGAGCTGTCCACCGAGCAGAACGAGAACATGATCGACGGCGTTCTGAACAATGCCCCGTCCCCTGGTGAGGTCACAGCCAAGGAGGAAGCCGGGGAGCCGGTTGCTGAACAGCCGCCGCAAACTGACGCCCCAGAACAGACGGCGGTTCACTATTACACCATCAACGAAGGAGCGGCCCGCCGTGCCAAGGAAGCCAACAGCTTTTACGACTACAAGCCCGGCAGCGCCACGGCAGAGTACCGCAGTATGGTAGACAAGGCGGTTGAGATCGCCCAGCGGCAGAAGAAGCGGGTTGACCCGGAATTTCACGATAAGATAGACCAGCTTCTTGACACCTACGCCCGCCTGCTGGCGCAGAACATGAACAAGGGCTATGAGATCGCCGCCCGCGTCCCCTCCGTGATGATTGCCGGGCCTGCCAATTTCCCCGTGAAGAAAAAGCAGAAGCAGAACGCCGCCGATGATAAGAATATGCGGGAATGGCAGGATATTCAGGGTTTGCTTGATAAAATCCGCAGCACCGGCATGGGCGGCATCAGCGCCGATGACCCCAACGCTATTGATAAACTGCAAGCCAAGCTGGAAAAGCTGGAAGCCACACAGGAAATGATGAAAGCGGTAAATGCCTACTACCGCAAGCACAAGACGTTGGAGGGCTGTCCCCACCTCTCCCAAAAGAGCATTGAGGCGTTCCAGTCCGGCATGGCCGAGGGTGGCGGGGGAAGCCCCTTTTTGCCCTGGCAGTTGTCCAACAACAACGCCAACATCCGGCAGGTACGGAGCCGTATTGAGCAGTTGACCCGCCAGCGGGAAAATGTCTTTGTGGGCTGGGAGTTCGACGGCGGCACGGTGGAGATCAACCGGGAGGCCAACCGCCTGCAAATCTTCTTTGAGGGCAAGCCTGACGAGGCCACCCGGAACATCCTGAAAGAAAACAGCTTCCGCTGGTCGCCCAAGGCCGGGGCGTGGCAGCGGCAGTTGAACGACAACACCTTTTGGGTGGTTGACCGCATTGCGTTCCTGCGGCCTCTCTCTGGCGAGAAGCCCAGCGAATTGCAGACCAAGGCCCGGAAAGAGCAGGAAAAACCCTCCATCCGGGCGCAGTTGAAAGCGGCCAAGGACGGCCAGCAGCCGAAAGCCCCCACCAAGGATAAATCACAGGATTTGGAGGTGTGACGATTGCGAAAATATGAGGATGTGGACATCATCGCCTCCCTGGGGGCGGTGATGGAGCTGAACACCGAGCATTACAAGAGCGATTTCAGCTATGACATTAAAATGTTCATGGAGGCGGCGCGGCATCCCACCGAGGAAAACACCCATCTGCTGTGGCTGTCCCGCCGCTGTGGAACCGAGTGCTTCCGGGAGCGTGACACCTATCTGAAAGAGAGCCAGGCAAGCCACACCTGGGCGTTCCACGCCACCACGGGGGACAGCATTTTGGCCTACGCCGTGGAGATCACCGGCCTGCGGGACGGCAAGGTGATGGGAAACCTCTATGAGCTGGACTATCGCCAGCACGCCGCCAAGCTGGGGCAGCAGGCGCTTCCCATTCAGGAAGTCAGTCTGAAATTTGAGGACGGAACCGAGGGCCGTTATCCCTATGAGCAGTACAATCACGGCATCTATGGGATGGTTTCGGAGCATGGCAAGGTGGTAAGCAGACACTATGAGCCGGAGAGCGAAGACGCCTTGCGGGGTTTGCTGACCGCCGCCCGCCAAGGCAGGCAGAAAAACCGTGCGGCCACGTTCAAGATCAAGATCGGCCGCAAGCCCTCTATCCGAAAACAGCTTGCCGAGGCCAAGAGCGCCGCCGCCTCGAAAAAGGCCCCAACCAAAACGAAAAATCAGGAATTGGAGGTAGGATGATGGTACATTTCACCGTTGAGGAAGAAAACCTGGTCTGCGTCTACTACAAGGCCGACCGGCGCAGGACGATGGGCCGCATGACCGCCGCCCTCCCCAACATGGACAGGGATATGCAGGCGTTGGCCCGGCAGACGATCAGGAAACTGGAGGCCATGACGGACGCCGACTTTGAGGATATGCGCTTCCTCTTTACGGACGAGTAACAGGGAACCGGCGCGGCAGGTTAGGCGCAGACAGGCAGCAGAATGGGTAATACGACCTGCGGAAAAGGTGCAGACGCGGAGCGGATGCACCTTTTCCGCAGGTGCCGCAAGCGGCCCGCCCGCAGGCGGGGCGCTTGCGTAAACGGTAGACGCTGGGGCCTCATTTGACGCACCTGTTTTAATAAATTAACCATTGACTTTGACAACCCTCCATGCTAAAATATTGTTGCTTGTCAGAGGACTTGCAATCAAATAAGATTGTTTAAGTGGGATAAAGCCATTGGGGTTTTATCCCACTTTTCTTTTGAAGCGGGATAGAGCTGAAACGCTTTATCCCGCTTGTATTATGGGGGTAACTGTATGAATACAAAATTGAAATCACTGTTGGGCTATATTTTTCCGGCATTGGGCGGCTTATTTGTAACTTACCTTTACAACGTTGTTGACGGTATCTTTGTTGGACAGGGTGTTGGCCCTGCTGCGTTGGGCGCAGTCAATATTGGTGTTCCATTTATAACTTTTGTTGTGGCTATTGCCGCCATGTTTCCTATGGGGGGCGCAACAGTTGTTGCAATTAGAATAGGACGCGAGGATAAGGATGGAGCAAATTGCGCTTTTATGACGGCACTTTCCTTAACGCTATTGTTATCTGTAATACTTACAATCATTGGGATGCTCTTTTCACAGCAAATTGTTGATTTAAGCGGTGCAAGTAGATTAAGTACAGAAATGCGAAAAATGTCCACAGATTATTTGTTTTATTATTCTGCATTTTCTGTTCCTATGCTTATGAGTACCTGCCTTTCTGTTTTTGTGAGAAATGACGGGTCGCCGACCCTTTCCTTTTTGGGAATGTGTGTAGGAGCAGCAGCAAATATCTTTATGGATTGGCTTTTTATTTTTCCACTTAATATGGGCGTGATTGGCGCAGCGATTGCATCTGGTTTAGGGCAAGTATTTTCACTCATTGTCTTGCTCTCACATTTCATAAGGAAAAAAGGAGAATTACGGATTAAGTTGTTCAAAGTTGATTTTTCACTTGTAAGAAAAATTAGCAAGCGTGGTGTGCCAGAAGCAGTTACACAACTGACAACTCCTGTTACTGCGCTTTGCTATAATCTTGTATTAGCAAGAATGATTGGAGATATTGGTATATCAACCTTTAGCGTTTTAAGTTTTATATACTCTCTTGCAAATGCAATTCTGTCTGGTGTGGCTCAAGGATTACAGCCCCTTTGGGGACATTGCTACGGTAAACGCGACACAGAGGAAATGGGATGGTATTTCCGCTGTGGAATTATCATTAACAGTATTTTGTCAATTCTAATTTATGGGCTATTATTTTTATTTGATGAACCTGTGATTTGCATTTTCAATCGGGATACCGAACTTGTCCAGACTGCCTCGGCAGCTTTACCAATTTTTAGTCTATCCTTTATACCAATGGCATTGAATTTGATTTATACAGCGTACTTATTCTCTACAAAGAGAACAGAAGCGGCAGATATAATCGCAATAAGCCGAGGTATTGTGATGAAAGCGCTTGCAATCTTCTGTGTTCCTATGATTTGGGGAAGTAACGCTATTTGGATTGCGCCTTTTATTGCGGAAATTGTAACACTTGTTTTTGCCGTTGGATTAAATAAAACAGCAAAATTAGTTTATGAATAAATATATGTAAAACGCAGGACGTGGAGCCGGTAGAGTGGCCCCGCGTCCTGCCTTATTTTTTTGCCTGTTTTCTACGCATTTAGACCGCCGTTTCAGCGGGTATTTGATAAATCATTCAGCCACCCCGCCGACCGGCCCCCGGAAGCCCTGAAAACAGCGGGTTTTTACCCCTCTAAATGCGTAGGACGATGGTATCTTTTCCTCTGCCGCTCTGCCTCCTTGCGGCGGCGCATTTTCTTGGCGCAGGCGGGACAGTATTTCGCCCGATTGGACTTCGGCGTGAAGCTGGCCCCGCACTCACAGCACAGCTTCAGGTGATCGTGGCCCTTTGTGATCTCGGCGCACAGAACAGCGTCCAGCGGGAGGACAGCCGCCCGGAACCAGCGGCACAGCAGGGAGTACGAAATGCTCTGAACGCAGATACATTCCTCCCCGTCGTCCAGCAGGAGGCAGTTGCCGCCCACATTGTTGCAGCACTCCCGCGTTAGCCTCCGGGCCTTGCGGTACTGCGGATAGTTCATCTTCGGTATGCTCACAGTTCTTGCTTCCTTTCCTGTTGCCGGGGCGTCACCCGCAAAATTCCGTCCACATTCTGCTTGATGATGCCGTACTCTTTCAGTTCCTTTTTCACTTCGCCGTACCTGGCGTACAGCTGTTCCTTTTCCTCCGACAACCGGGCATACTCCGTTTTCAGAGCAGCCAGATCGGGCAGTTTCGTCACGCCGCTCTCCCGCAAGGCACGGCCCGCCGCCTCGTACAATATCAGGGCGCTTTCATGCTCCTGCCGGAACCGGGCCTTGTCCGCCGCCCGGCGATACTCCACCGCCACGGGCCGGGTCTGCTTGTAGGTGGTGACGTTCTTTATCAGCACGGCCATTTCTCCCAAACGCCGCTCCGCCGTTTTCAGTGCGGCGGCAGCTTCCTCGCTGGCGGCGCTGATCTCCGCCACCCGGCTTTCCAGATCAGGATAGGCGTCGATGCCATGCTCCGTCAGGAAGTTCATGGTCTTTGCCGCCTGCTGTAAATTGTGTATCTTTGCCCAACGGGTATAGCCCGCCGACTGCTGGGCCTTGATGCTGTTCTCGATGTCGATACGCAGGGAGATACCCTTGCGGACTTTCAGCCTGCGGGCGGCAATGGCCCGGCCCTGGATGCGCTCGGTGATGGCTTCCTCGGTGTAGGCTTCGCCCAGCGTCTTGCACCTGGTAAATCGCTCCTGGCCGGGGGCGCGGAACGACACGAATTTCCCCCGCTTAATCTCATAGCCCTGCTTCTCCATGAGCCGCAGAAAATCGTCAAAATCCTTTGCCTGGGGGATAGCGGCGTCGATGGCGACTTTCAGCTTCGCTTTCCAGCTCCGGCCCCGCCGCTGGGCGTCCCACTCGGCATAGGACTGGCCCCTGTCCCGGCCCGGCTTCACCACGGATAGACCCTGCTCCCGGCACAGCCGGTCGCTGGTGCGCCGGATGAACGAATAGCTTTGCTTGTTGGAAACATACTTCCGGCAGTTCACCATGTCCACGGCACAGAAAATGATGTGATTATGGACGTGGCCCTTGTCGATGTGCGTTGTCAGCACATAGGGATATTTCCCCTGCAAAACCTCGTCGGCCAGCCGCCGCCCGATCTCATGGGCCTGCTCTGGCGTGGCCTCGCCGGGGGCAAAGGACTGTATCAGGTGGTGGGCCAGATTGTTCCCTTTCTGCATCGCCTGGGCCAGCAGCATTTCAAATTCGATGTCCGCCGTTTCATAGGAACAGCCAAAGGAGGACACCAGCATTTTGTCCTCGGTTTTCTCCGGGTTTTCGATGTAGTCAAGGGCCTGTTTCAGCGTTGACTTGATAGGATGTATCTTTGTAACTGCCATATCTCCGCCAGCGCCCCCTTGATGTCCTCCATGTCCTGCGCGTACACAGTGCCGGTGCTGTTCACCCTGCGGGCGATCTGATTGACATTGACCCCGATCTTCTGTATCTTTGCCGTCTGCGCTCGGATGTCGCTGGTGTCCACGTTGACGATATAGCCGTCAATCAGCATCTTCCGGGCATAGGCTGAAAAATTGGCCGTATGGAGCAAGGCCATTTTCTGCTGTATCAACGTCTGTTCCTCCGCCGTCACCGGGACACGCAGCACGATCTTCCGCTTCCTGTTCGCCATGCGTCACCTCCGTTCTGCATAAGGGTTTGGGATTATCCCAACAAGCGAAAACGGACACGGCCCGGCAGGGGCCGGGGCAGGCCGTTTTCCGGGAGTGTGGCTACACTCCCTATGCTTGCTACGTTACCCCTCCCCTCGTTCCGCGTCCCCCGTCCTCCGTACTAACAAGACACCTGGGAGAAGCAAAAATGCCCACCAAAGGCAGGCATTTTCGGGAAAAGAGCGCAAAAAATAGAGGCCGCTTCGCTCTCGCAAAACGACCTCTATTCTTCCAGTTTGATTGCTCCGTCAATGGTAGCCTCGACGATGGGCAGATACTTTTCCGGGCATAGCTGTAACTTGTGGCTGACACGCTGACGTTGGGCGCTGTCCTCTCCGATAAGATCAGGGCTGAAATAGCGTTCTATCGGCAGGCGGCAAATCCGTACCAACCGCAGCATGACAGGGATGCTCGGAATAGTAGGCTTCAATTCGATTTCCGAAAGATACCGTGGGTCAACATACACCTGCTCTGCCAGCGCCTTGATCGTAAGCCCCAACGCCTCCCTTGCGGCCCGCACATCCTCGCCAAAGGTTTCAAATCCGGGACAATCCTCAACTTTCGCCATATCACATCACCCTATGACAGTATATAGTTCATATTATGCCTTTGGGAATGATGTGATATGCGTCTACTTACGGTTTATAGTTCATACAGAGCGAGGATTATCCAATTATTCAAGCCCATTTTCTATATTTGATTGCTGCAACTCAAAGGAGCGCCTTGTAATTTGTATAAACTGTTTCAAAACTCCGTCGCCGGGATACGGTTTATAAAACATACCAAATGCCAGCTTGGGCGCACCCTCAATAGGAATTGATACCACCTGTGCTTCCTGCGGTACTACAAGTTCAGGTAAAATAGCAATACCAAAACCAGCAGAAGCCAAAACAATAGCAGCCTCTATCGTACCGCAGAAATGTATATCTGCCGGATTTCGCCCCTCTGCCAACTGCCATTGAAGTTTTGTAAGGTCGGGAGCAAGATAGACCGGGTCGCAGAAAATCAGATTTTCTTCGGCAAGTTCCTGTATTGCAATACTTTCACGCTGGGCTAAAATATGACGCATTGAGCAGACACAAACAAGGGGACTTTTATATAATTCACGGAATGTCACCCGTTCTTTGTTTTCTTCGCTTCCTTGTATATCGAAAAGCACATCTGCTGTTCCAGCATCAAGTAATTGAAATAGCTGTTCATGGGGAACAACATAAAGACGAGGGTGCAGGTTAGGGCGATCAACAGCGAGTTTAGTTAAAATATCCGTCAACATAATAATCTGCATAAAGCTACTGCATCCAATACCGAGTGTTTCTATGGGCCGTCGGTCTGGATTACTGAAACGGAGCTTTGCTCGTTCTGATAGAGCAACAATATTCTTTGCATCACCCAAAAAGACTTCTCCCTCTGGCGTAAGTTCGACCCTACGGGTAGAGCGATTGAACAGCTTTGCATTCAATTCTTTTTCCAGCATTTTGATTTGATTTGTAATGGCAGGTTGTGAAATATTCATTTGTTTTGCCGCCCGTGCAAAGTTCAAAGTATGTGCAACCGCTAAAAAACAGTTGAGTTGAAAGGTGTTCATCATTTCCTCCGACTTTGTTATGAGATTTGATAATTCTTCTTTATCAATTATATCAAATGGCATCTTTTTTTGCAACCCGGTACAAGCCATGTAAAAGATGTTCAACGTATGCGTCCTATTGATAAAGAAAAATTATTATATGTAATAAAGTTAAAATAGTAAATTAGCACTCATCCGTTGACTGTGCTAATTCAAACAACTATAATAAAACCGTTAGAACTCCCGCTGAATGCGGGGAACAGACGACAGGAGGAATGCAAAATGTCTTATGAAGCGGCAGTAAAAAACCCGCTTGGTACGGAACCTGTGGAGAAACTTATAGCCCGGTTTGCAATACCGAGTATTATCTCCATTGTAATCAATTCTCTTTACAACATGGTAGACCAGATTTTCATTGGACAGGAAGTCGGTTATTTGGGGAATGCTGCCACCAATATCATTATGCCCCTTACAATTTTATTGGCGGCACTTGGTATGTTGATTGGTGACGGCGCAGCGGCCTACATGAGCCTGAACCTGGGCAAAGACCGGCGCGAGGATGCAGCCCACGGTATCGGAAATGCAATTACACTGACGGTTGGAACCAGCGTAGTTTTGATGATCCTCTTTGAAATTTTCCTGGAACCATTGTGTCACCTGTTCGGAGCTACCGACACTAATCTGCCCTATGCACTGGATTATGGAAGAATTATTGTCCTGGGTTTCCCCTTTGCCATGATCGACGGTACTTTTGGGAGCATCATCCGAGCGGACGGACGGCCCAAGTCAAGTATGGTGGGCCTTTTGATTGGCTGTATCACGAATTTAATCCTTGACCCGGTTTTTATTTTTGTCTTTCAATGGGGCGTCAAAGGTGCCGCTTTCGCTACAATTATCGGCCAAATCCTGAACGCAGTTTATTTCATTTACTGTATGCTGCGCTTCCAGACTATTGACATCAAAAAGGAAAACTTAATCCCAAAATGGCGCATCGTAAAGCGTGTACTGCCCCTTGGAGCATCCAGTTTTATTACCCAGGTAGCTGCCGTTTTTGTAGTAGCGGTAATCAATAATGCTCTGGTGAAATATGGGGCTTTGTCCAAGTATGGGGCCGATATTCCATTGGCGGCGCTGGGTATTACTATGAAAGTAAGCCAACTGGTAACTGGCATTGCCCTCGGTATCGCTTCCGGCATCCAGCCGATCTTTGGCTTCAACTATGGCAGCGGCCAATATGACCGTGTGAAAAAGACTTATAAGATAGCACTGACAAGCAGTACACTAATCCTGATTGTGGCTTTCTTCATTTTCCAATTCTGTCCAAACTATATCATCAACCTGTTTGGGCAGGAGTCCGAGCTTTACATGGAGTTCGCGGTGAAGTGCTTCCGCATCTACCTGTTGGCCTGCTTCTTGATTGGCGTTAGTGCCGTGACAGGAATTTTCTTCCAAGCCATTGGCAAGCCTATACCTGCTACGTTGCTCTCTCTGTCCCGGCAGGTCATTTTCCTAATCCCTGCTGTACTGGCTTTTGGATATTTTATGGGCGTTGAAGGTGTCCTTTGGGCTGGCCCCTTTGCGGATGGATTAGCAGGTATTGTTGCAATTATCACAATCGGTACTCGTTGGAACAAAATATTTCGGAAAGAGGGTGCAGACAAATGAAAAAATGTATCATTACCATAGGCCGACAATGCGGCAGCGGCGGACATACCATTGGAAAGGCCGTTGCTGAACAGTTGGGTGTCCCTTTTTATGACAAAAAGCTGGTTCAAATTGTAGCAGAGAGAAGTGGATTGTCTGCTGAAACCGTAAAACGAGAAGGGGAATACTCCTCTACCAGTCTGTTCAACAGTGTTTCAACACGCGGATACTCCGCGTATAATGCGAGCCAACGGCATGATATGGTCTTACCCGATCAAATCAATGCCTATCAAACAGAATTGATTAAGGAATTAGCTGAAAAAGGTTCCTGTGTGATTGTAGGGCGGTGCGCCGATTATATTTTACAAGATCGGCATGATTGCTTACACATTTTCATTAGTGGCGCATTAACAGATCGTATCAGCCGTGTTATCGCAGAACATGGGATTGCTCCTGCTACCGCTGAAAGCCATGTAAAAAGCCGGGATAAAAAGCGTGGGGATTATTACAAACACATCACAGATCACAAATGGGGTTTGGCGGAAAACTACGATCTTTGCCTAAACAGCAGTAAGTTGGGAATTGATCGTTGTGTAGAAATTATTTGCAATTATTGCAAATCTCAATAAGTCTAATGGGCTGGCACAGGAAAACCAACCTGTGTCAGCCAGTCATTTAAGGTGAAGCCCTTGTGTTTGACATATTAGTTTATTAGCATGACACAAATATAAAAGCAAACTGCCCCTCAACGGGGAAAGAAAAAAACCGTTGATTGGAGCAGGCCATTTCATACGCCTTTTTACACGATGGACAGTCCAAGCGGCGGTTTTCAAAAATGAAAGCCGCCGTTCCTTTTATCTCCATAGAGAGCGACGCGGTAACGCTGACAGATACGGCGGCTGACAGGAGGCAGCCGCTATGAGGCGCATACCCATTCGACAAAATCTGACGAGGCTTGACCCATCAAAAAAAGCCCGTCCACCGCCTTGGGACACTCCGGCCATGAACATGAACTATACACAGCTATAAAGTGCAATTTTATTCCAGCTCTCCGCCCGGTAGGTCTGCGACCTGCTGGGCGATTTTTGTCGTTTCCTACGGTCTGCGCCGATCAGGAAAAATTATTTTCGCAAAGGGGGCTTTTAGCGGGTAGCAGACGGCGTTGCCGGTGTCATGTTAGCGGAAAGGGAGAGAACCACCACCATCCCCGAGGAAAGGGGGTGAGAAGATGGATGCTATCCCCCGCAGCTATGACGAGTGCCGGTTTGACGCCTTTTGCAAGTCGGTACTGCGGAACGAGGCCCATAACTACCGGCGCGGCTTAAAGCGCCAGCGTGACCGGCAGGTGTCGATCAGCGCCTTGTCGCAGGCAGATATGGACAAGCTCTCTACGGTAGATCACTACCCCAGCGACAGTTATATTTTTTCGTCGCATGGGTATGACCTGCATATCAACAACGAGCTTGTGGCCGATGCCTTTGCCAGCCTGTCCGCACAGACGCAAAGCATTTTGATTTTGCGGTTCGTGCTGGATTTGGGCGACGCCGAGATCGGCAGCCTTGTGGGTATGTCCCGCAGCGCCGTCCAGCGGCACAGGAAGAAAACGCTGGATGAACTGCGGAACAAATTGACGGCGTTGATGCCAAAGGGAGGTTGAGCGCGGATGATGAACCCCAGCTACAAGGGCCGGACGCTTCTCCCCATGCCGGTGATCGAAGCCGCCCGCGCCGGGGATGCCGAAGCCGTGGAGCAGGTCTTGCGGTACTACGAGGGCTACATAAACAAGCTCTGCACCCGGACGCTGTGTGACGAATACGGCAACCCCTATGTCTGCCTGGACGAGTGGATGAAGCACCACTTGGAAAACAAGCTCATTCAGGCTATCGTCGGTTTAGGCTGACGGCAACCGGCCCGGCAGGGCAGGCGGAACACCTTACCCTTTCCATGTTTCACCGCCTCCGGCCCGGCGCTGCACCTTGACAAAGAAAGCCCGTAAGATAACGGCGGCGCAGCATAGGGCAACGGACACATTCTGTATGCGCCGCATCGGTGGGCGCGCCATGACCCCGCATCCTGCGGGAGAGCGAGAACCGCCTACACCGAAAAGTCGGCAACTTATAATCAGCGGCGCATACGCTAACGATACTCCCTTACCGCCACAGTCCGAGCGTTCAAAGCGTCGCAGGCAATGGGTAGGGCCGCGTGAGAACCACGCGGGGGTGAAAGTCCCGTGGTGCTGGTCGCCGCCAGCCGTCCGATTTATGCCCCTTTTCACCATGAACCTTTTGTTTCGTGAAAGGGGAAAATCTTGAAAAACAGCAACTTGATTAGGTACAGTATGCAGCTTTCCTTTTTGAAACAGCTGCTTGACAAGAAGCTGATAACCGACAAGGAGTATTCCCTTATCAAAAATCGCCTTATGAAAGATTACAAGATAGTTTCAAATTTAACGTCTTGATTTGCCGTCCTGTATGTGTTATAATAAACACTATAATAGGAACACAAAAGGAGGGCTATATATGAGCGGCGTTGAAATCATCAAAGCACGGAACACATTATCCCCACGGGCGCGGACGAACTTTGCAAAACGGCTCCGCGTGGCGGCATACTGCCGTGTCAGCACAGACAGCGAAGATCAACTGAACAGCTACAAGTCACAGGTCGCATATTACACAGAACTTATCAAAGGAAACTCCGATTGGACTTTGGCTGGCATCTATGCAGACGAGGCGATTACCGGCACACAGGTAACAAAGCGTGAGGACTTCCAGCGGTTAATCAATGACTGTATGAACGGCGACATTGACATGATCGTCACCAAGTCTATTTCGAGGTTTGCGAGGAATACGCTGGACACACTGAAATATGTCCGTATGCTTAAAGAGAAGGGCATTGCGGTTTTCTTTGAGGAAGAAAACATCAATACCCTTACGATGGATGGCGAATTGCTTCTTGTCATTCTAAGCTCTGTGGCACAGCAGGAAGTAGAAAACATTTCCGCTAACGTCAAAAAGGGTCTGAAAATGAAGATGCAGCGTGGTGAGTTGGTCGGCTTCCAAGGTTGCCTGGGCTATGACTACCACCCGGAGGACAAGACAATCACTGTCAATGAGGAAGAAGCGGAGATCGTGCGCTATATTTTCCGCCGCTATATTGAGGGGGCCGGTGGCTCCGTCATCGCACAGGAACTTCAAAACCTGGGCTATAAGACCAAGCGAGGCAGTACAACATGGGCTGAAACTACTGTGATTGGCATTATCAAGAACGAGAAATACAAGGGCGATATTTTGATGGGAAAAACCTTTACCCTTGACCCTATATCCAAGCGCCGCCTGGACAATTTCGGAGAGGAAGATCAGTTTTATATCCGAGATCACCATGAACCTATCATATCCGAAGAAGTCTTTGAAAAAGCGCAGGAAATTTTAAGGCGTCGTGCCAAGCCAAGGCGGTTAAATTCAGACGGCAAGCGCGAAAAATTTAGCCGCAAGTATGCATTTAGCTGTATGCTGGAATGTGGTTTTTGCGGCGGAACACTGACACGACGAAGCTGGCACAGCGGTTCACAGTACAATAAGGTTATCTGGCAATGTGTTACCAGCACCAAAAAGGGCAAGAAATTCTGCCCTGACAGCAAAGGAATAGCCGAGGAAACGATAGAGCAGGCATTTGTGGAGTCGTACAGGCTTCTTTGCCAGAACAACAAAGATGTTTTGGACGAGTTTATTGCCAGAACAGAAGAAACCTTGTCTGAAAACAATGCTGGCAAGCAGTTGGTAAAAATTGAAAAGGACATCCGGGCGCTGGAAGCAAAGCGGGCGAAGCTGGTCGATATGCGTTTGGAAGAAGTATTGGACAAAGAAACCTACGAAAGTAAATATCTTGATCTCACAAGCCAGATCGAGCAGCTTCAAGCCCAGCGCCGTGATTTGCAGGAGACGGCGGAAACCGAGAGCGCCATGAAAAAGCGTATTGCAGAGTTTAGAAAAACGCTGGAACAAAACAATGTACTTGAAGAATTTGATCGCTATATTTTTGAAAGCATAGTTGAAAAAGTGATCGTTGGGGGGTATGATGAAGAAGGCCGCAAAGACCCGGCCAAGCTGACATTCATTTACAAGACAGGTTTTCAAAGTCACATGGACGGAGCAAACTTTAAGCCGCCCCGCAAGAACAGCAAGGCCGCAAAGCAGGCTGTCGGTTTGTGTTCCCATCCTACTGACAAGGCAGATACAACATGTTCCCATCATAGTGACGACACATGTGGAGACGGTGGTAATGTTAGAACAAAATCCCACCTTATAATTTGTTCATTTTTGTACTAGACCGCCCGGTTTTCCTGTAGTAAGATAGTCTGACTGTTAAGAACGACCTTTTAAAGGAGAATCGCGCATTGTGAAAAAAAGTCACAGCATTGACATGTGCAACGGGTCTCTGGCGGACAAGATTCTGCTCTTTGCCCTGCCGCTTATGGCCTCCAGCCTGCTCCAGCTGCTGTTCAACGCGGCGGACGTAGTTGTGGTGGGCCGCTTTGCCGGCAAGGAGGCGCTGGCGGCGGTGGGCTCCAACACCTCCCTCATCAACCTGACCATCAACCTGTTTGTGGGTCTGTCGGTGGGCACCAACGTGGTGGTGTCCCGGGACCTGGGAGCCGGGCGCTACGACAACGTGGGCCGCAGCGTCCACACCGCCATGACCCTGGCCTTGGCCAGCGGCATCGGCATGATGATCTTCGGTGTGGTGATGGTCCGGCAACTGCTGGAGTGGATGTCCTCCCCCACCGATGTGATCGACCTGGCCACCGTGTACTTACGCATCTACTTCCTGGGCATGCCTGCCAACCTGGTCTACAACTTTGGCGCAGCCATCCTCCGGGCCCAGGGCGACACCCAGCGGCCACTGTATTTCCTCACCTTCGCCGGTGTGGTCAACGTGCTCCTGAATCTGGTCTTTGTAATCGTCCTGCAAATGGACGTGGCCGGGGTGGCGCTGGCCACCATCATCGCCCAGTACATCTCCGCCGCACTGGTTGTGCGGTGCATGATGCGGGAGCAGGGCCCCCTCCAACTGGAATTGAAACGGCTGGGGCTGGAAAAACGGGGCGTGCTCCAGATTTTAAAGGTCGGTCTGCCCGCCGGCTTTCAGGGGGTGGTGTTTTCCCTGTCCAACGTGGTGATTCAGTCCTCCCTCAACTCCTTTGACGACCCGGTTCTGGTGGCCGGCTCCGCCGCCGGGGCCAACATCGAGAACTTTGTCTACGTCACCATGAACTCCTTCCACCAGGCGGCCATCTCTTTTGTGGGCCAGAATTACGGCGCCGCCAAGTGTGACCGGGTGGACCGGGTGGCCTGGCAGTGCACCGTCTTCTCGGTCCTCTTTGGCCTGGTCGCCGGCAACCTGGCTTACCTCCTGGGCGCCCCGCTGGTGAATATCTACGCCCCCGGCGAGCCTGATGTGGTGCATCAGGCCCTGGTTCGGATGCTCTATATCTGCTGCCCCTACTTTATCTGCGGCGTGATGGAGGCCCTGGTTGGGGTGCTCCGGGGGCTGGGCAGCTCGGTGATCCCCATGGTCACCTCCATCGTGGGGGCCTGCGGGCTACGGCTGGTCTGGGTGGCTGTCGTCTTCCCCGTCTACCGCACCCCCGCCTGTCTGTATCTCTCCTACCCCGTCACCTGGATTATCACCTCCCTGTTCCACTTCCTTTTTCTTATGCTGGTGGTGCGCCGGCGGGCCTTTGCCAAGGTCCAGAGCCGCGGCCCCGCCTATCTGTCCACCGAGGGCCACCATCCCGAGGTATAAACACCGTGAGGACCGCCTCCGCCGGCGGCCCTCATTTTTTGTGCAAAAATTCTCCAGGATTTTTTCCGGAAAAGGTTTGACAAACGGTAACAAATATGTTACAATTCGGTTACAGTTTTTTAAGACACAATTTTAGAGGAGGCTAACCATGGCAAACGAAAACCTGCCTCTTTCCTACAAGGGACACCCCCTCCGCCGGAAAGATAATCTGATTTATTACGGAACAATGGCTGAAAAATACATCATTATGCTTCAGATCCTGTCCTCCAAGGACCAGGGCGGCCTGCCGGTGGCAGACCGGGTATCCGTTCAGCTCCAGCTCACCGACCCTGACCTGAAAAGCCGGGACCGGGTGGTTAAAAAGAGCGAAAAGGACAGTCTTTACGCCGCAATGGACGTGGCCGCCGTCTGGCTGGACCGGGCGCTGGCCGGAAAGTAACAAATAGTTACAGATTTACGTTAAACTGCTGATAACCCGTCTGCAAAAAAAGAGGAGGACGTCAATATGAATTTCAAGCGCACTGTATCCCGTCTCACCGCCGGCCTGCTGCTGGTCAGCACCCTGATTACCCCCGCCCTGGCCGCCACCGGCACCGTCAACACCGAGGGCAGCAGCCTCCGGCTCCGCTCCGAAGCCAACACCAGCAGTTCCGTGCTGAAGCAGCTGTCCCACGGCACCCAGGTAGACGTCCTCTCCGGTCTGGTGGACGGCTGGTATCAGGTCTCCTACAAGGGCACCACCGGCTATGTGTCCGGCGAGTACCTCATCGTCACCGAGGACAGCGCGGCCGCTCCCCAGACCACCGCCGCCCCTGCCGCTGAGCCCGCCTCCGACAAGGTTTACATCAAGGTCACCGAGGGCCCCCTGAATATCCGCTCCGGCCCCAGCACCGACTATGACCGGGTGGGCAGCCTGTACGCCGGCCGGACCGCCGAGGTGGTCGAAAAGCTGGACGGCTGGTATCACATCAGCAACGGCTATGTCAGCGCCGACTACGTCACCGAAATTGACGCCGCCGCCTACGAGGCCTCCTACAGCAAGGGCCAGGAGATCGCCGACTACGCCCTCCAGTTCAAGGGTTACCGCTATGTCCACGGCGGCAGCTCCCCCAGCGGCTTTGACTGCTCCGGCTTCACCAGCTATGTGTACAAGCAGTTCGGCTACAGCCTGAACCGCACCTGTTCCGGCCAGCTGGACAACGGCACCCCCGTCTCCATGAGCGAGCTCCAGCCCGGCGACATCGTCATCTTCAAGAAGGGCAACGCCAACACCCGCGCCACCCATGTGGGACTCTACATCGGCAACCAGCAGTTCATCCACGCCTCCACTGCCAAGGTGGGCGTCATCATCAGCAAGCTGAGCGACGCCTATTACACCACCGGCTTTGTTGGCGGCCGCCGGATCGTCTGATCTCATACATAAAAAACCCGCGCCCACCGTCTGGAACCAGGCGGTGGGCGTTTTTTCCATAAAAAAACAGAAATAGGCCTTGACAGCCTATCCCAGTTATGGTAGAATAAAATGCTTTTGTGTCCCTTTGCTTCAATCGGACACTTTTCCATATTCACAATGTCAGTGTAGCACACCCCGGAGGGATTGGCAAGAGAAAAGCCCATAAAACAGTCCACACGTCCGTGTGTATCGTTTCTCCCCTTCCCGCCATAATTGTGCAACCTGACGGCAATTTCCCCCGCTTCCCCCAAATTCCGCCAGGAAAAAGTGTCAACCAACCGTCAATTCTGAAGAAAGCGAGTTGATATTTCAGCATGGTCGTCAAGGACGTAATGTACGGCAAGACCCCCCGCAAGAGCTTCGCCCGGTACGAGGAGATCCTGGAGATGCCCAACCTGCTGGAGGTGCAGAAGACCTCCTACCAGTGGTTTCTGGACGTGGGCCTGAAGGAGGTCTTCAAGGACGTGGGCTCCATCGTGGACTACGGTGGCAACCTGGAGCTGTCCTTTGTGGACTTCTCCATGGACGAGCAACCCAAGTACGACGTGGAGGAGTGCAAAGCCCGGGACGCCACCTACGCCGCCCCCATCAAGGTGAAGGTCCAGCTGCGCAACACCCAGAACAATCAGATCAATGAGCAGGAGATTTTCATGGGGGACTTCCCCATCATGACCAACTCGGGCACCTTTGTCATCAACGGGGCCGAGCGGGTGATTGTCTCCCAGATCGTCCGCTCCCCCGGCATGTACTATACCCGCGAGGTGGACAAGGCGGACAACAAGACCTATTCCACCACCGTCATCCCCGGCCGGGGCGCCTGGCTGGAGTATGAGACCGACCTGAGCGATATTTTTTACGTCCGCAT
>ERZ808051.1153-NODE-1153-length-19772-cov-4.607159_pt1 | contig 19772 bp, 10 predicted proteins | sample MGYA00380199_ERZ808051 | MGnify/ENA primary metagenome ERZ808051 (study PRJEB31490, sample SAMN06133391) | mouse gut metagenome | isolation source: J11 | host: mice | place: China: Chengdu | collected 2015-05 ...
TCCACTATGACCGGCTGGAGGAGGAGGAACAGCTTCTCTATGCGGAGATCCTGAAGATGAGAGGACTGGGCCAGGCGGCGCTGGTCTCCGTAGGGAGGACTGTTCTGGGGACGGCCGGAACCTTGCTCGGCACGTCTTTTCTGGGATATGCCCTGAGCAAGCAGGAGTATTGGCACCGGAAGATATGGTACAGATATGTGGTCATCACCATGTACTTCAATGCCGGCATCATTCCGTGGTTTATCAATATGAAGAACCTGGGTCTGACCAACAGCTTCTGGGCGTATGTGATCCCGGCCATCGTATCGCCGTTCTCGCTGATTCTGTACAAGACTTATGTGGAGAACATTCCGTCGTCCCTGGAGGAATCCGCGGCCATGGACGGCGCCGGGTATCTGATCAGATTCACCAGGATCATCATACCGCTGAGCAAACCTATTTTGGCCACCACGGCGATCTTTGCCGCCGTGGGGCAGTGGAACTCCTTTACGGATACGCTGTTCTTAATGACGGATTCCACGAAATTCACATTGCAGTATTTGCTGTACGAGTATATGAACGAGGCGAATTCTCTGGCAGATTCGCTGATGAAGATGTCGGAGAGCGGAGTGCGGGTGGATATGTCCTCTATCCTGACTGCCACTTCGGTGAAGATGACGGTTTCCATGGTGGTCGTGCTTCCGATTCTCTGTGTGTACCCTTTCTTCCAGAGATTTTTTGTAAACGGCATCATGATCGGATCGGTAAAGGGCTGACGAAGTATATGTTGTCGGTGAGCTCACCGGCTGCACATATAAAAAAGGGAAAAAGGAGAAAAAGGTATGAAAGCAAAAAAGAAGTGGCGTTTCTGGGCTTTGCTGTTGGCTTCGGCTATGCTGGCGGGTTCCCTGACAGGATGCGGCGACAAGCCCGAAGAGAGTGGACAGACCCAGGAGTCGGAATCAAAGACGGAATCAGGGGCGGAAGCGGGAACGGAGACCGATAACGCCGGTGACGGTGAGATTGTGAAACTGCAGATGCTCAGTCTGCCTTCCAACAGCTCCGGCGTTGTAGAGGGATGGTGGGCGGAAGAGGTGAAACGACAGATCGGTGTTTCCATTGAGCTGATTCCCTGCGGAGATCAGGGTGAGCAGAAGCTGAACGCCCTGATGAGCAGCGGAGAGCTTCCGGATATTGTATGCTTTAAGGATTACAAACAGGTGGAGAACGCCGTCATGGGCGATATGCTTCTGGCATATGATGACTATAAGGAGCTTCTTCCCGATCTGTATGCCAACGCTGAGATTCCCCTGAGATATGCGGCGGACAAGCTCAGCTGCGGAAAGGGCAAAGCCTATACCGTGGGTACCGACGCCAAGCTGTTCATGGAGACAAGGGGAGACAAGGAACCCTGGCTGCGCTACGATCTGTACAAACAGCTGGGCTCTCCGGAGATCAAATCGCTCAATGACTATCTGACTGTCTTGAAACAGATGCAGGAGCTGGAGCCTGCCAATGCCGACGGGCAGAAAACATACGGGCTTTCTATCTGGAAAGACTGGGACAGAACCTTTATGTGTCTCGCCATGTTTGCCGGCAAGTTCTCCGGCGTTGAGATGATTGAGGGCACCCTTGTGGAGATTGACTATAATGTGGATCCGCCTGTGGTCCGTTCGATCCTGGATGAGGACAGCCTTTACTTGCAGTTCCTCGATTTCCTGTATCAGGCGAATCAGATGGGCCTTTTGGATCCTGACTCTATCACACAGCGCTTTGACGATGCCACCAACAAGATGGGCTCCGGCCGTGTCCTGATGGGGCTTGGCAACTGGGGTGTCAGCGATTTCGCAACCATCGAAAAGCAGGAAGAAGGAATCGGACATATGCCTGTCTTCATTAAGGATTCCTACACCGTTACCGAGGGCCTGCAGCCCATCGGAAGAACCTGGACCGTATCCGTAAGCAAGGCATGTAAGAATCCCGAGGCGGCCATGAAATTCATCAACTACATGTTCTCCTTTGACGGAGCTATGCTTCAGCGCAACGGCCCGAAAGGGATTACATGGGATGTGGATGAAAACGGCAATCCCTATGTGACTGAGGAAGGATATGAGTATATGCAGGACGGCAAAAAAGAACTTCCCGAGGGAAAGGGTCTTTACGACGGCTGTCCTCAGACATGGGCGGCGCTTCACATTACGACGCAGAATCCTGACTTAAACAATACTCCCATCGGAAACAGCTTCTGGGAGAAAAAAGAGTATGCTCCTAAGGATACGAAACTGACAGATATGTGGCAGGAAGATTACGACGCGGTGGATTCCATCGATTATCTCACCAAGAATAATCTGCTGAAGCCTTTCCAGTTCGTGGGCTATCCGATTCTCACGGATGATATGGAACAGCTTGCGGCAAGGGTCGGCGATGTGGTCAAGACAAATTCCTGGAAGATGGCATTCGCCAAGGACGACGCCGAGTACGAGGCTCTGAGAACAGAGCTGATTGAAAAAGCGGAAGAACTGGGAAGCAACGATTTCGTTGAGTGGTGGACCGGCGAGTACAATAAAGCGCTGGAAGAGGCTTCAAATTATCTGGAGTAAGCAGTTGACTAAAAAGGAGTTCTATTGGATAGAACTCCTTTTCTTTGAAATAGAAACATTTTTATCAGGCAGGGGGAACAGAACAGATGAGCGCAATAGGGACAGTTACAGAGAAGCAGGAGCAGCTCCACGGAATGGCTCTGGGCGGGATCGGAACAGGCAGTGTGGAAATAAGACAGAATGGAAGTCTTGAGGACTGGGAGATCTTCAACCTTGGTCTTTGGGCGTCGTCCGATCCGAAGAAATATCACAAGGAGGATCTTCCGGAATACGACCAGGACGTGCTTCCTTTCTATGTGAGGACAAAACAGGAGGGAAGAGAACCGGTTGTGAGAAAGTTATCTCATGGGAAAAAGATCGGCGGATTCCGCTCCGTGATGTACTCTTTTTTGAAAAACGTGGAGACTATCCGCTGGACGCCGGATTTTCCGATCTGCCATATGGAGTACGAGGATCCGGGCCTGCCTGTGGAGTTGAAAGCAGAGTTTATGTCGCCGTTTGTACCCCATGACGCGAAGACAAGCGGGATGCCCGGGTTCTATGTGAATTTCCGGGTGAAAAACAAGACCACGGATACGGTGGAAGTTTCCCTGATGGGCACTTTGAAAAATCCGGTGAACAGGGGACTTGCGGACAGAAAGCTGAAGAATACCGTCAAAAGCGCCGGCGGGAGGACAACGCTTCTCATGGAAAGCACCTCTGACAGAAAAGCGGAACAAAACGGAAGCATGGCGCTTTCCGTGGTGGGCGGCAACCCCAGCTATATCAAAGGCGATTACGGGGAATTCTTCGGAGCCTATGTGCTGGGCGGAGCCTTCGGCAGTTCGGAGGAATCCTGTCTGTTCGATTTCAGGGACCTGGGCGAACTTCCGAATCTGGGATGGGAAGAGGCAGATGAGGAGCTCTGTATAGCGGATATGGAGGCATTCAAAGACGTAAGCGAGACGAAGATCAACAAAATGCTGGAATCCGTGAAAAAGCTTGCCAGCGGCTATAGACCGTGGAAACGCCTGACACAGGTGCGCCCGGACATTCTGGAGACGGCGGAGGGAAAGAGAGAATTTCTGGGGATCTTGCTGCGCCAGTACAGAAGTCTGGAGGAAATGCCCTGCGGAGGTTTCGGCGACGGGGCCCTCTGCAGCAAGGTCGTCCTGGCGCCGGGGGAGAGCAGAGAGATTACGTTTTTGGTAAACTGGCATTTTCCCCATCATGTCAGCCCGGAAAACTGTCATGTGGGTCACAGATATACTTGCTGGTGTCAGAACGCGGAGGACGCTGCCGCATACCTGGCGGACAACGGGGAGGAGATCCGGCGCAGGGTGAGGATGTTCTCCGAAGCGCTTCAGAACTGCTCCGCCCCGGCGGAATTTACGAGAAACTGGGTGATTCAGCTCAGCACCCTTGTGAAATGCTCCTGGTGGGCAGAAAACGGTGACTTCGGGATCTGGGAGGGGCTGGGAAGCTGTGGGTTCCATACCATGGACATTTCCTACTATGGTTCCTATATGATTCTGGCGCTGTTTCCCGAGCTGCAGCTGCGGCAGATGGAAATGGGGATAAGATTCCAGCGGGAGGACGGGAGAGTCCATCACTTCTTCCGCCCGGATTTTGAGCATGTGGACGAGGGGTACGATCGTGTGGATATGAACCCGCAGTTTGTGTTGATGGTGTGCAGGGACTATATGTGGACAGGCGACAGGGAGTATCTGAAGCGCATGTGGGAGCCGGTGGTAAAAGCCATGGCAAGCACGGAAAAGCTGGACGGGGACGGAGACGGACTTCCCGATCATGACACCCGGGCAAATACCTATGACGCATGGAGATTTCGGGGGATTCCCTCCTACATTGCGGGCCTGTGGCTGGCAGCCCTGACGGCCGCCGTGAATCTGGCGGAAGAGATGCGGGAGGAGAAGCTGGCAGACCACTGGCGGGAAATCCTTGCGAAAGGAAAGGAGAGCTTTAAGAAGCTGTGGAACGGCGAATATTTCAGCCTGTGGGTGGACGGGGAGGAGCGGGACGAATGTCTGATGAGCGGACAGCTGGACGCCGCGTGGTACTGCAAAGTCATGGGGATTCCGGGCTATGTGGAGGATGAATATATCAGTAAAGTGCTGAATCAGGTATGGAAACACAACTACACGGAAGAAAGCGGTCTGATCAATGCCTCTTATCCGGAGGGAAAGAAGCCGACCTTATATACATACGGGAATGTTCAGGTAGAATCCAACTGGTCCGGAATTGAACTGGCGCTTTCCGGCATGTATCTGGAGATGGGGGAGTTCCAGCGGGCAAGGGCAATTGCGGCAAATGTGGACCGCCGCTATGTGCAGGCGGGCAGGATTTTCAACCACGAGGAATGCGGGGGACATTATTACCGTCCGCTGGCTGCGTGGACCCTGATGCTTTCTCTGAGCGGATTCCGATATGAGAGAGAAAAGGCCGCGGTGACCATCGCTCCAAAGCAGGAGACATTGACTGCTCCCTGGTTTACGCCTTATGGCTACGGCGTCTTGAAAGTGACGAAAGACAGGGTGGAATTAAGCGTTCTGGACGGAAATATAGAAGTGAAGAAGCTGCAGGTATGGCAGAGCTGCAGACCCGAAAGACTGACTGCGGGCGGAGTGGAGACGGCATTTGAGCGGGAAGAAAACAGCATAAGACCGGCGGAAAGCATCACCCTAAACAGCGGGGAGGCCCTCGTACTGTGCCTGTCCACGGCAGGGGCAGGCGGCCCGTGAAAAAGCCGGACAGAGAAAAACAGACGGACCTTTAGGTCTACGTATATCAGCGTGTGCCGGGCTCTCTGAGGGCCTGGCAGATACAGGGGTGTAAAGATGGACAGAATAAGCAGGAAATATGAGAGACGGGCACAGGAGCTGAAAAGCAGAAGATATTTCGGACAGCAGTCCATGGCTCCTTTTCTGGCGGCAAAAGGGGAAAACGGGCCGGACGAGGTCTACCGGGCCTGTGCGGAAAAGATGGAGGACAGGATGTCCTTTGGGATCGGCGATTGTCTGAGAGGGCGCAACAATTATCTGTGGCTGGAAAGATGCGTGGAGATCCCCAAAGCGCCCGAAAACTGCGAGACGGTGGCGCTGTTTTGCTTCGGCAAAAAAGCCGGCCGTCTTCGGGGCCGTTTCGAGGCCATGCTCTATGTGGACGGAAAACCATGCCAGGGTGTGGACGAGAACCACACGGAGATTCTGCTGGGGGAATATGAGGGAAAGACGGTGCGGCTGACCTTTCTTGCCTGGACGGGCATGGAGGGAGACGGAGAAGATGATTTTACCCTCTGCCTGCAGCAGGCGGATCTGGCATTTCTGGAGCGGAATACGGACGCTCTGTATTACTATATGAAATCGGCGGCTCAGGCAACGGACCTGCTAGCCCCCGGGGACTGTGACAGACAGGTCCTTACGGAGCTGACGGAAGAGATTTTGAGCGTCATTGACTGGGACCAGGACGCGCTCTACGAAAGTGCGGGAAGAGCCGCGGCCCTGATGGATAAGAGACTGGGACAGCTGGAAAAGGAACATGCCGTTACCGTACATGCCGTGGGCCATACCCATATTGACGTGGCCTGGCTGTGGCGGCTGAAAAATACCCGCGAAAAAGCACAGCGGTCTTTCAGCACGGTTCTGCGCCTGATGGAGCGATACCCGGAATATCTCTTTTTACAGTCCCAGCCCCAGTTATACCAGTATGTGAAAGAGGACTGCCCGGAATTATATGCGAAGATAAAAGAGAAAGCCGCGGAGGGGAAATGGGAAACGGAGGGCGGCATGTGGGTGGAGGCCGACTGCAATATTCCGTCAGGGGAATCCCTTGTGCGTCAGTTTCTACACGGAACCTCTTTTTTCAGGAAAGAATTCGGGAAAACATGCGAGTACTTATGGCTGCCGGATGTATTCGGCTATAGCTGGGCGCTTCCGCAGATTCTAAACTTATGCGGCATAAAAACCTTTATGACCACAAAGATCAGCTGGAATGAGAGCAACCAGATTCCGGAGGATCTGTTTATCTGGCGCGGAATCGATGGAAGCGAGATTTTGACCTATTTTATCGAGACGCCGGAAGAGCAAAGGTCTCCGGACGACTGGTTTTCCACCTACAACGGACTGTTGACGCCGAAAACCGTTCTGGGAAGCTGGAACAAATTTAAGAACAAAGACTTGTCAAAGGACGTCCTGATCTCTTTCGGATACGGAGACGGCGGCGGAGGCGTCAACAGAGAAATGCTGGAAATGCGGAAGATGATTCACCGCATGCCCGGGCTTCCCAATGTGCAGACAGACACGGCCGGCCGCTTTTTTGCAAAGATTCATGAAAATGCGGAAAAAGCCCACAATAAAATCCCGGTCTGGGACGGGGAATTGTATCTGGAATTTCACAGGGGAACCTATACCACACAGGGCTACAATAAGAAAATGAACCGCCGCATGGAACTGCTGCTCTCCCAGGCGGAATGGCTGTCCGCATGGAACCGCACAGCGGGAGGAAGCGGAAGGGAGGAGGAGCTGAGAAAGTGCTGGGAGAGCCTGCTGCTGTATCAGTTCCACGACATCATACCGGGCTCCTCCATCCGCGAGGTTTACGAGGACTCCCGGGTCATGTACACGGCGCTGGAAGAAGAGGCGAATACCCTGCAGAGGCAGGCCCTGCAGGGACTGACGGTGCCGGAGGAAAATTCCTTTGTGCTGACCGCTTTCGACGGTTTTTCCAGGGACGACTACGTGTGGATCGAACAGAAAAAAACGGGCTGTTTCTATGACGGAGAGCAGAGGCTGGATGCCCAGAGGACAGAGGGCGGATATCTGGTGCGGACACGGCTGGAACCCCTGTCCCTGAAACGGCTGACCTTTGTGCCGGGGGAGGAGACAGGGCAGCGGGGCGAAGAGACATTTCAGGTCTTCCTGAAATCCCGCAGGGTTGAGACGCCCTATTACACCATCCGCTGGGACGAGACAGGCCGGCTTACCGCCGTCTACGACAAAAAATGCGGCCGGGAAGTTCTGAGGGAGGGATCTTTCGGAAATGTGCTGGAATTATATGAAGACAAACCGCTGAACGACGATGCCTGGAACATTGATTCCTTTTACACAGAGAAGAAGAAAGAGCTTTCCATGGACGGGGAGGCCAGGGTCACGGAATTGGGAGCGCTGTGCATGAAGCTGGAGTTCGTCTATCGCTTCCATCGCTCCATGGTCCGCCAGGAAATGGTGCTCTACCGGGACTGCGCACGGATTGACTTCCGTACCTGGGTGGATTGGAGAGAGGAACATAAGCTTTTAAAGGCGGCATTTTACACCGATGTGCGCGCCGTGAAAGCTGCCTTTGACATCCAGTTTGGATACATAGAACGGCCGACGCACAGAAATACAAGCTGGGATCGGGCGAAATTCGAGGTGTGCGGCCATAAATGGGCGGATTTGTCGGAGAGCGACTACGGCGTAAGCCTTTTGAACGACTGTAAATACGGCTACAATGTAGAAGGGGGCGCTGTGAAGCTCAGTCTTCTTCGCTCGCCCAAGGCTCCGGACCCCCAGGCCGATATGGGACAGCATACTTTTACCTACTCGCTTTATCCCCATGCCGGCTGTATCACGGCCTGCGGCACAGTGGAAGAAGCGGAGAAATTAAATCTTCCGGTGACGGTATTTGCGCAGGCGAAACCGGCAGAGGCAAAAACCTTTGTGCGCCTGACAGGGAAATCCGTCAAGATCGACGCGGTGAAGAGAGCGGAGGCCGACGACGGTATCATTGTACGCCTGCATGAATACAGAGGGGCCCGCACTTCGGCAGAGCTGTTCTCGGATTATGAGATTGAGGGCGCGGATATGGTCAATCTGCTGGAGGAGACTCTCGGCCCCTGTACTTTCACCCGGGGAGACGGGCGAAAGATTGCGCTTTCATTCCGGCCGTTTGAGATCAAGACAGTCAAACTGTATCTGAAAGACTGAAAAGGGCGGGTGCCGCCGGAAAAGATCCCGGGCACAAGCCTTAACCAATTGAGATTACCCGTGAACAGCAGCGGAAAACACTGCCGTTCACGGGTAATTCCGTGTCGGAAACCGTCAAAGCAATCGAAACGATTGGAAAGGATTGTTCGTACATAATATGCACGAAAACACCTCGCGGAACTGCCCGCGAACTGTAACGAAAACAGGATGCCCAAAAAAGAGAGCTGTGCCAGGTGTTGACAGAATGGGTGATACCATATATGATGGAAATAGAGAAAACGTTTTTCTGACCCGATAGTCCGCTGCGAGGACAGGGTGCGGGGCTGGGGTTCGCCTGGGACAATCCGGCGGAGAAGACGTTCTGGACAGGAGGCATAAGCGGATGGGCGGAAAGTATTGGAGGATTTTGCTGGCGGGAGCTCTCGCCGTGAACCTCAGCGCCTGCGGCACAGGGGCGGAAGACGCGGAAAGGCAGAGGGCGGAGGGGGAACAGACCGGAGAGGCGGACCCAAAGGACGGGGAGCGGGAGGAAGAACTGCCCGAGGCAGAGAGCGGGGAGGCGCAGCCGTCACAGACAGAGACCCCGGGGGAGGGCCGGGATACTTTCGGGTACGAGTATACGAGGGAAGACCTGACCTGGGAGCTGGTCTGGGCGGATGAGTTCGACTATGAGGGAGCCCCGGACCCTGACAAATGGGGATACGACGTGGGCGGCAGCGGCTGGGGGAACAATGAGCTGCAGTACTACACGGAGGGCGACAATGCCGTGGTCAGAGACGGCTGCCTTGTGATCGAAGCCAGAAAAGAGACTGCGGGCACACGGGATTATACCTCTGCCAGGCTGGTAACCCGGGAAAAGGGGGACTGGCTCTACGGCAAGATCGAGATCCGCGCCAAGCTGCCCTCGGGGCTGGGCACCTGGCCCGCGGCCTGGCTGCTGCCTACGGACTGGGAATACGGCCAGTGGCCGGCTTCCGGAGAAATCGATATCATGGAGCATGTGGGGTATGACCAGGACGTGATCGTACAGTCCGTACACAATCAGAAATTCAACGGGGGAAAGTCCAGGGGCGTGAGCTATCACCTGGAGGGAGTCAGCGATGATTTTCATGTGTATGCGGTGGAATGGCTGCCGGACAAGCTGATCTTCAGCGCGGACGGTATGGAGCGGTATACCTATGATCCGCTGAAGTTCTCCGAGACGCCCTCCTATGAGCTGTGGCCCTTTGACAGGAGAATGCACATTCTGCTGAATCTGGCATTCGGCGGCAACTGGGGAGGTGCAAAGGGCACGGACGATTCCTATTTCCCGGTGGAATATTACATTGACTATGTGCGTGTCTACCAAAGCCCGGAGATCGTAGAGCTGATCGGAGAAGACGCCCCCTAAACGTTGCTGCGGCACCTGGCCGGGGGCAAACGAAAAGAGGGCCTGCCCATGACCGCAAAAGGCCGGGCGGCCGTAGAAAAGACAAGTGCTTATCGCGAAGCGACCACAGAGGAGGAAGTATGTTTGAGAGAATGAATGAGTACAAACTGGTATGGGGGGATGAATTTGACTATGAGGGAGCGCCGGATCCCGCCAGGTGGAATTATGACCTGGGCAATCATCAATGGGCCAACCGTGAGCTTCAGGCCTACACCGACAGGCCGGGCAACGTGTTTGTCAGAGACGGAAAGCTGACCATTCAGGCGCTGAAAGAGCAGGACGGGGAGAGGGAATACACCTCCGCCAGACTGACTACCTTTGAGCGGCAGTCCTGGAAGTACGGATATTTTGAGATCCGGGCGAAGCTGCCGGGGGGAAAGGGCTCCTGGCCTGCATTCTGGTTTCTGGCGGATTCCATCAAAAAGGGCACGCCCTGGCCGCTGTGCGGGGAGATAGATATGATGGAGCACACGGTAGTCCACAAAAATACCGTGGTATACAGCCTCCACTCCCAGAAGCACAATCACACAAGAAAGGATACCAGGCAGTATTCCACCAGCGTATACCGGGAGGGAGTGTGCGACGGGTTCCATGTATACGGCATGGAGTGGACGCCGGATTATATTGAGTATTTCTTTGACGGCGAGAGCGTCTGCAAATACTGCAGGACGGATGATCCGGAGGACAGTACGGAGCAGGCATGGCCCTACGACCAGCCCTTTTACATGATTCTCAACATTGCCGTGGGAGGCTTCATGGGAGGTCCGGTGGCGGAGGAGGAACTGCCCTACAGGATGGAAGTAGATTACGTGAGAAGTTATCAGAAGAAGTGAAGCCGGGGAAGGACGGGATAAGAAGTCCTATGAAGAGAATCGGATTGACAGGAGTGCTGATCATTATGGCAGTATTGCTTTGCGGCTGCGCAGCGGGCGGGGACAGGAGGCCGCTGCGTGTGGAAGAGGGAAAGATCGTGGATCACAACGGGGAAGAGGTAATCCTCCGGGGGGTGAACCTGGGAGGGTGGCTTATCCAGGAGAGCTGGATGTGTCCCGTGAACGGGGAGGACAGGGCCTGGGCCAACCTGGACACCCTGAATCTGCTGGAGAGCCGGTTCAGCGAGGAAGAGGTGCGGACGCTGCTGGACGCTTACCAGGACAACTGGATCACGGAGGAGGACATTGAAATAATCGCAGGTCTGGGCTGCAATGTGGTGAGAGTGCCTTTCTGGTACAGAAATTTCATGAAAGACGAGCAGGGCACATGGATCGCCGAGGATCCGGATGAAAATCCGGGCTTTCGGCGTCTGGACTGGGTGATCGATCAGGCAGAGCGAAACGGGATGTACGTGATCCTGGATATGCACGGCTGTCCCGGCGGACAGAGCATGGATCACTGCTGCGGGACATTGTGCGAGAACAGGCTGTACACGGACGAGCAGTGTCAGGACACCATGGAGAAGCTGTGGGTGGCCATCGCAAAACGATATAAGGACTGCGCTGCGGTGGCGGCGTACGATATCATGAATGAGCCTCAGAACAATGGGGGATATGAAGGGGAAAACAGCTATGACCCCTGGGACAGCGAGTCCTGGCGTCTGAGCAATTATGTCTATGACAGGATGATCAAGGCCATCCGGGAAGTGGATCAGGAGCATATCATCACGGTGGAAGGGATCTGGAGGATATCGAATCTGCCGGACCCGGAGACCAAGGGCTGGACCAACATGATGTACCAGCTGCATCTGTACGACGGGGACGATATGTTCCGGCAGCTGGCGGCTGAGCTGGCAGCCACGGCCAAGCGGTACAATGTGGCCGCCTATGTGGGGGAATTCCAGAACATGCACGGCCTGGGCATCTGCAATGAGTACGGAATCAGCTGGACCACATGGACTTACAAGGGAACCAACCGGGATGTGGGAGATTTCTTCTGGTATTTCGGAAAGCCGGAGATAGCGGACTGCGAAAACGACTCCTATGAGGAGATTCTCAGGAAATGGGGAGACCCCATACGCACCGAACATTTTGCGAAAAAGCTGGCGGTGTACAGACAGATAGAGCAGTATGCGGGCCAATAGGGTATCGGTGCGGGTGCATGCAGCGGTCCGGAAAATACACAGAGAGGCGGAAAGAGTCCGGAGCTTTCGCTCCGACAGGAAATGGGTATGGAGAAGTTAGACGTTTCTGATGGGAATTTTGACGCGGTGCGGCATTGTGGGGGAGAGCATGAAGAGAGTAACGATTAAGGATGTGGCAAGAGAGGCAGGGGTTTCCATCACTACCGTTTCCCATGCTCTTTCGGGGCAGGGGGTTCTGAGACAGGAGACCAGAGATAGAATAGTGGAGCTGGCGAAAACCATGCAGTATATTCCGGATTGGAACGGCCAGAATCTGAAAGCTGCGGAGACAGGGATGCTGGGCTTTTTTACCTCTTCCATTTCGGGATACTACGGAGTGCTGGTGGACGCCATGTACGGGGAATGCAAGGCTCACGGCTACGGGATGGAGATCTTTATCTTTGACAGCGGGGAGAACCTGATGAGGCTTCTGATGGGAAAGCGCACGGACGGAGCCGTGATCCTGCACAGCGGACTGCATGAGGAGCAGGAAAAGTATCTGGAGAACACAGAATTTCCCATGGTCTATTTGGACCGCGAGAGCCGGGGAGACCACATTTCCAGCGTGCTGTTCGCCTCCTATGAGAGCGGCAGGATGGCCGCGGAATATCTCTATAACCTGGGACACCGGAGAATACTGGTGCTCAAGGGCGTGGACTTTACCTATGACGGCAAGATGCGCCAGATCGGCTTTGAGGACTATATGCGGGAAAAGAACTGCCCGGTGGCGGAAGAATATATTCTCAACTGCTGGTTTGACAGATGGGTGGCCTACCGGGAGACCAAGGCATTTCTGCAGAGAGGGTTGCCTTTGCCGGACGCGGTTTTTGCGGCCAATGACGACAGCGCTTTCGGGTGCATCAAAGCGCTCCGGGAGGCTGAGCATTCCGTGCCGGAGGATATCAGCGTCTTAGGCTGTGACGATGTGGAACTGAGCCAGTGGTATTCCCCCGCCCTGACCACGATCCGGACGCATATCACCGAACAGGGAACCCTGGCCATCAGGGAGCTTGTGGGACTGCTCCGGGGCAGTAAAAAAGGAGAAATACACAGGATCGCCGGAGAGATCATTGAGAGGAGCTCCTGCCGGCGGAAATAAGCGAAAACAAGCGGAAAATACCGCGGTCGAGAGATCAATACCCTGCTGCAGTCAGCCGCGCAGGGTATTATTATGCTCTTTATTTGGTAAAAGATTACAAAACGGCAGGACTGTTTTTGTCGAATACTACAAAATATCGAAAAAACAAAACGTTTTTCTTGACATTATACAGGATAAGAGTCATAATTAAAAACAAGTAAAACGTTTTTCTGAAACGGCAGAATTTACATATGGCAGCTGCGGAGACGGATGTGAACCTGCGGCTGCATGGAGGGATGAGATGATTTGTGTTTTGGCCATTGGAAACAGCTTTTCCCAGGATGCCACGCATTTTCTGCATCAGATGGCAGCGTCGGACAATGTGGCAATGAAAGTAGTCAATTTATATATAGGGGGCTGCAGTCTGGAACAGCACTGGCATAACATATGCACGGACGCGGCGGAATATCTGTATGAGCTCAACGGACAGTCTCAGGAGCGGTATGTGTCCGTGGACGAAGCGCTGAGAGAAGAAAAGTGGGACTTTATCGTGACCCAGCAGGCAAGCCATGACAGCGGCTGGCCGGACACCTACGAGCCTTTTCTGAGCAGTATGGCCGGGTATCTGCGGGAGCGGTGTCCGGGGGCAAGGGTTCTCCTGCAGGAGACATGGGCTTATGAGACGGACAGCACCCACAGCAAATTTGTCAGGTACCGCAATGATCAGAGAGAGATGTACGAGCGCCTCAGCCGCGCCTATAAAGAGGCGGCTGACCGGGTGGGACTTCCTCTGATTCCCTGCGGGGATATGATTCAGACGCTGCGGGCGAGAGAGCCGTTCCGGTATGAGGCGGGCGGCATGTCGCTGTGCAGGGACGGCTTCCATATGAGCTATCTATACGGAAGATATGCGCTTGCGGCTGCGTGGTACAGAGCCATGACGGGGAACAGCCTGAGAGATAACGGCTACGTTCCGGAGGCGGAGAATGCGGCGGGAGAAGCGGCGAAGCCTGAAGTGCTGGAACTGATCCGGCTTGTGGCGCAGGAGGCAGTGCCGGGAGCGCTGTAGGATGCCGCAGGGGAATGACACCCGGCGCATTGCGCGGGGAAAGCGTCTGCGGCAGAGATAGGCGCAGCGTATGCGAGAGTCTCTGCGGCAACATCCGCCGGGAGGCTGCCCGGCAGGGCAAAGGGGGACGGATATGAGAAAGAAGAAATGCTGTATCGCGGCAGTGACCGCGATATTGGCCGGGGGATTATGTCTGTGCGGCTGCGGGGAATCCGGCGCCGGGGAATCGGAGCAGGAGACCGCGCGGACAGGCGGGCAGCCGGAGGAACAGACACAAGAAAGCGGGAAGACGGATATGGAGAAGATTTCAGAGAATAGCGCGATCTCGGGGGAAGGGGTTCTTCCGGGGAGAGAAAAGTATCATATTGACAGCTTCGGCGAGAATGTGTGGTTCTTTTCCCCGGAGGACGATCCGGAGGCAGTGTCGCAGGAACTGGCGCAGATCTGGGGAAGACAGGAGACGAATCAGTTCGGGGACGCCAGGTATGCCTTATACTTTCTGCCCGGGGTGTACGACGACAGCATTCGGCCCAAGGTAGGGTTTTACACCCAGGTGGCAGGTCTGGGCGCCATGCCGGACGATGTGTCTCTTTACACGGTGGGCAGCGATGCCAGATGGCTGGGAGACAACAAGAATCACAACGCCACATGTAATTTCTGGAGAGGGGTGGAGAACTTATCCGCCAGAGATTATGTGACCTGGGCGGTTTCCCAAGCGACTTTTATGCGGCGGGTCCATCTGGGGAGGACCATGTATCTTCACGACAGCTACGGCTGGGCCAGCGGCGGCTTCCTTGCCAACAGCAAGGTGGAGCTGGCGGTGAACTCGGGCAGCCAGCAGCAGTGGCTCTCCAGAAACTGTGACTGGAGCACCTGGATGGGTGAAAACTGGAACATTGTGTTTGCAGGGATCCAGGAGGGAAAGAGTCCGGAGGGTACCTGGCCGGAACATGCCTACACGGATGTGCCGGTGGTGGAGGAGATCAGGGAGAAGCCCTATCTGACATACGATGAGGAGAGAGGGTTCGGTGTATACGTGCCCGGGACCAGGACAGAGGCAGTGGGTGTGGATTGGGAGCCCGGGGAGTTTCTTCCCATAGAAGCGTTTTACATAGCGAAGCCCTTTGCGGATACGGCGGAGACCATAAATGAGGCGCTCCGGTCAGGAAAGCATCTGTTCCTTACCCCCGGGGTGTATCAGCTTACGGAGCCGATTCTGGTGGAGCAGGACGGGACCATCGTGCTGGGAAGCGGCCTGGCCACATTGCGGTCTATGGAGGGCAATGCCTGCATGGAGGTGGCTCAGGAGGCGAAAGTGACTCTGGCGGGAATTCTCTTCGACGCAGGACCGAAAGCGGCGGAATATCTGCTGGCCGTGGGGAGAGAGAAAGGCGAAGCCGAAGACGCTGCGGCGGAATATGAGGACCGTGGGGACGAACCCAAAACGCTTCTTGCGGACCTGTTTTTCCGGGTGGGAGGCGCAAAGGAGTACAACACGGATGTAACATGCTGTGTGAAGCTGTACCAGGACAATATCATCGGAGACAACTTCTGGGTGTGGAGAGCAGACCACGGTTCGGGTGTAAGCTGGGAGAAAAACCGCGCCGCCAACGGCATCCTGGTGGCGGGGGACAATGTCACAATCTACTCGCTGATGGTGGAGCATTTCCAGGAGTATCAGACTGTCTGGGAGGGGGAAAACGGGAAGATCATCTTCTATCAGTGCGAGATTCCCTATGACGTACCCGACCAGGAGAGCTGGAGGAGCCATGACGGAAATGTCAACGGCTTTGCATCCATTAAGATTGCGGACGGAGTGAAGAAGCATGAATCCTGGGGAATCGGAATCTATCTCTATAACCGGGACGCGGAGGTGGAACTGCACAGCGCCATGGAGGCGCCGGGCGACGCGGAGGAGATCCGCGTGCACAATATCTGCACGGTGATGATCACGGGAAATCCGGGTATAAGCCATATCGTAAATGAGGACGGAGACGCGGTTATGACCGGAGGCGCCAGGGCGATTCTGACCCAGTGGCCCCGGGCGGAATGAGGCGGAGCGACGGAACGACGGAACAAAATAGGAAAAAAGGGGATTGTTACAGGCTAAGTAAAGATCTGCCCTGCGAAAAGCGCGGAGAAGCAGCGGCCTGTTATCAATAGAAATGGAGGATATTTATGAAAGCAAAGAAAGTTTTAGGATTGCTGCTTGCGGCATCTATGACTGCAGGTCTGCTTGCAGGCTGCGGCAACAGCGGAGGAGACCAGTCCGGCGAGTCCGGGGGGGGTAGAACAGGAGAGTAGCGTAGAGGGAGACAACGGCGACGCGGCCGACGCGGGAGGCGAGGAAAGCGACGCGGACAATGCCGGCGGGGAAGCCGCAGCCACCCCTTTCTACATGACGCTGGACCCTGAAGTGAGCGGTGAAATCGACATTATGACATGGTCGGGAGACAGCGTCTACCACACGGACATGGGGCACTGGGACGCCGACGAGAAAGAGGACCTGACCAGCGGTAATGTGGCCATGATCTACGCTATGGCAAAGAAGTTCAACGAGATGTATCCCAATGTAAAGATCAATCTGTACGCAAAGTCGGGCGACGGAAACGGCAATGACACTTCCTGGGATCAGGAGATGGAGAACTTCAAGGCAGAGCATGGAAAATATCCGGATATCTACTGCTCCCTGGCGCTTCCCCAGGATGTGGCGGAGGGAATGGTGGCGGATATATCCGTGTATGCGGACGATCCCCTGTATCAGTCTTTCAACAGCTCCATCATGGGCATGATGAACTACTACGGCGTACAGGCAGGACTGCCGCAGTACCTGCTCCCCTGGGGCGTGTATGTGAATAAGGAGCTGGCTGAGGTGAACAACATTGACACACCCGACGCCGACTGGTCCATCGACGAATATACGGATTTTGTCACTTCCGCTGACAATACCACTTTCTGGGGGCTGATCTACGGCGACTCTTCCACCAAGTTCATCGGCACCGGCACGGATACCGTGAACGCAGCGCTGAAAGAGGGCACGGAGTTCGATCTTACCTCCGACCAGGTTATGAGCCTGCTGGATTACATTCCCAAGTGGTCCTCCGCCGAGGTGTGGGCGAAGTACAATGAGGGCGCCATCGACGACGCGATCATGGAGGACGGAGGCTGGTGGAGCTATAAGTTCTTCTGCAAGAACTATGTGCTTACCAATGCGGGAGATCCCTGGTTCTTCAACTCCGCGGCTCTGGGACAGAACGAGGACGGCACATGGCCTGAGAACGCGATCCAGTCCGCCGACTGGGATATCTATCCGAGACCTTCCACGGATTACCGCGGAAACAATGTGGGTATCGTAATCGACCCTATGGCTCTGCACAACTATGCCATGGATGACGGAGACCCCGCCCTGAGCGACGAGGAGAAAGCAAAGATGGATCTGGCCTATGCTTTCGGCTCCTACTGGTGCGGCTCCACGGATGCCATGCAGGCGAGAGCCGATCAGATGTACAATGACAACGGTACTATGAAGTATGCCATAAACGACTCTTTCCCTCTGGTAACCGGGGAGGAATTCGACAAACAGATGGATATCTGGTACAACGGCGGCGGTCATGAACGGTTCGCGGACAAGGAACTGATGCCCGGCTTCCAGTATGTCCTGCAGCTGTGGGAGGAGGGCGCCATCTATGACTTCTCCGACAAGTGCTATCCCATCAAGATCATGGTGGACGGCTCCGAGCTGAACTGCCTGAATGAGTGGAACAATATGACCAACAGCGAAATCTCCGGCGTGGGCGAGAACGATCCCAGCTGGCTTGACACCATCAAGGCAAATCTGCCTGACTGGAACGCAAAGTCCAAGGAGAGACTGACAGAAGCCCAGGAGAATTTGAAGACAGGACTGAAGACGTATTATGGTCTGACGGATTCCGATTTCTAAAGGAAGCGAAGCGTTAGCGCAATCAGAAAAGGAAGGACTTGTTATAAGACACATAAAGTGGAGATAATAAGTCCTTCTTTTTAATAAGGAGCACATTCATGAAGGCGAAAAAGGCTGGATTTTTGAAAAAAGGTATTGTATGGGCTGCAGCGGCCGCGCTGTGCGGCGGGGGCCTTTATCTGATCTTGAATATGAACCGTGCCGAATATGTGGAGGATGTCAGCCCCGAAGAACTGAGGCAGGCCTATGAGCTGCTGTCGAATTCTCTCGTCTCCTCGGATTACATGTACACGGACTACCTGATGTACCTGGACGCGGACCACGGCCAGGGCAGCTTCCGGGCGGATCCGTCAGGCGCGGCGGAAAAGTATGAACCCGGCGACGGCCAGCCGGCCTATGAGGGAAAAGCCGTGGTGATTGACTATGAGGAGAGCGCGGAATACAAAATAAACGTGGAAAAAGCGGGTGTGTATTATCTGGCGGTGGACTATTACTCTGCGGGTAATTCCTATCTGGACTACACGGTGGAGGTAAAGCTGAACGGCGAGGCCCAGTACCAGGAGTGGAAGACGGTGGAACTGTCCCTCTACTGGGAGGACTCGGTGGAGGAATATCTCAGGGACCGCTACGGCGATGAAATCGCGCCTACCCAGAGCCGGGTGAACGAATGGAACCACACGTGGCTCTACAACAACACCTATTCCTCCACACACCCTTTATATATGACCCTGGAGGCGGGGGAAAATGTGATCACCCTGTCCAACCGCTCCAATGACGGTCTGGCGCTGGGAAGTCTGTACGCGGAGGCTCCCGGGGAGGACATTCCCACATACGAGCAATACCAGGCCGGCCACAGGGACAAACAGATCGTTCCTAGGGAGGCCACCGTGTTCGTGGGGGCAACGGAGTATACGAGGAAGAACTCCGCCGAGATCATCTACAAGTCAACGGCAGACCCTGCCATGACTCCTTACGACCCGGAGTATAAGCTTTTGAATACCCTGTCCTGGACCAAGCCGGGCAATGAGATCAGCTATGTCCTGAATGTGAAGCAGGACGGCCTGTACCGGCTCGGGTTCCACTACATGAACGACAAGGAGGAGTTCAGCTCCTTTGAGAGCATCCGCATCGACGGAGAGGTGCCTTTCCGGGAGCTGGCATGCTATGCGTTCCCCTACAGCGACAGCGGCTGGGCCAACGAGGTCCTGTCGGACGAGGAGGGGAATCCCTACTATATTTACCTGACGGCCGGGGAGCATACCCTGACCCTGAAGACGGAGATGGAGCCGGTGATGCCGGCCTGGCGGTACGGTCAGCTCATCGCCGAGCATGTGACCCAGCTCACCCTGGACATCAAGAAGATCTCCGGCCAGGATGCGGACAAATACAGAACCTGGAAGATGACCCAGTACATTCCGGAGATTCCGGATTACCTGGCGGCCTACAAGACCATTCTGCAGCATATCCGCTTTGAGCTTCAGGACGAGTCGGAATACGGCGTAAACGGCGCGCTGCTGTCCTATCTGGACAAGGCGGAGGTCTTTATCGACGATATGGCGGAGTACCCGGACGAGATCGCGCTCTACACCCAGAGCCTTACC
>ERZ808051.1154-NODE-1154-length-19697-cov-4.924873_pt1 | contig 19697 bp, 11 predicted proteins | sample MGYA00380199_ERZ808051 | MGnify/ENA primary metagenome ERZ808051 (study PRJEB31490, sample SAMN06133391) | mouse gut metagenome | isolation source: J11 | host: mice | place: China: Chengdu | collected 2015-05 ...
CAGGAGGGCTTAAAGGTGTTCACTATGGGGCTGGTCTCAAAGGTGCTGCTTGCGGACAGGATAGGGCTGCTCTGGCAGGAGGCCCAGGTGGCTGGCTTTGAAAGCATATCCACACCCCTTGCCTGGCTGGCGGCGGCAGCCTATTCTCTGAAGCTCTATTTTGACTTTTACGGCTATTCCCTTATGGCGGCAGGTCTGGGCACAATGCTTGGCTTCGAGCTCCCGTGTAACTTTAAGAATCCGTATATGGCGGTGTCCGTAAGGGATTTTTACCGCTGCTGGCATATGACGCTGGGCAGATGGTTCCGCAGGTATGTGTATATACCTCTGGGCGGGAACCGCAGGGGAGAGCTGCGCACCATATTCAACCTGGCGGCAGTCTGGGGGCTGACCGCTCTGTGGCATGGGAGCACCTTGAATTTTCTTGTCTGGGGTCTGATGCTTGCCGCCCTTATTATAACGGAGCGCCAGCTTGCGAGGATCAGGCTGCCCAGGGCTCTGAGGCTGCCGGCAAAAGCCTTGTCCCATATATATCTGCTGGCGGTGATTCCCGTGACATGGATGTGCTTTGCCATTACGGATACGGGTCAGCTTCGCCTTTTTCTGGGCAGGATGTTCGGGACTGCTCCAGGTATGAATGTAAATCTTAACGACTGGCGCAGCGCGCTGGAAAATTACGGCATTTTGTTTGCGGCCGGGTTTTTTGCCTGTACGCCGGCAATGGAAAAAATTTTTAAACGGTTTAAGAATCATGTTTTGGGAATGGCAATGCTGGCTGTGCTGTTCTGGCTGTGCGTATGGCGGCTGCAGGTTGAGGGGCAGAATCCCTTTATGTATTCTAATTTTTAACAATTAACGATTAACTCAATATTCTAATGAATAAACAATTACGTTGAGAGACAGGTGAGAAGCTTGAAGTGGCTGAAGAAATGGTGTTTTTTGATATTGCTTGCGAGTACGGGGGCTGTATATCTGGCCGGTGTAAATGAATGGCAGGTCTGTGCGGGGCCCAAGGCGGTGGTCAAGGGCTGGTTTGACGGGCTGGCCTCCGAATACAAAAATACGGCAGACGGAAGCGGGGACGGGGAAAAGGGAAACCGTCCGCCAGAAGGCGGGCTGGACGGCTTTGGGAATATGCTTTCGGACGGCGCCGGGACGTGGCTGCCCGTAAACGGCGTCGGAGGCGTGGAGCCGCCGTCAGGGTCAGGCGGAAGCGATCTGCGGCAGACCAGCGACGAGACGGCAGAGGGAGACGGCATGGCTCCGGGGGATGAGACCGAGCTGCCGGAAGATGATTTGCCGGGCGGCGAAACGCCGGGACAGGGAGCCGACGGGCAGACCGACCCTGGGGAGACAGGCGTTTCCTATGTGACGGTGGAGGACGATTATTTTGCCGACGCGGTGTTTATCGGGGATTCCAGGACGGTGGGAATGAGCGAGTATGGAGGGCTGGAGGGCATTTCCACATTTTACGCGTCCACCGGGCTGTCCGTTCACAAAATGTTCACCGCAAAGATCGTTCCGGTGCAGGGACAGAAGAAAAAGATCACCGTGGAGGAGGCGCTGCAGGAAAACACCTTTTCCAAGATTTATCTTATGATAGGAATCAACGAGATGGGAACGGGTACGGTAGACACCTTTATGGAGAAATACGAGAGCGCGGTGGCGCGTCTTCAGGAGCTGCAGCCGGATGCCGTTATCTACCTTCAGGGAATCATGAAGGTGACGGCAAAGCGCTCGGCCCAGGGCGATTATATAACAAACGAGGGTATCGAAGAACGCAACGGGCGGATTGCGCAGCTTGCGGACAATAAGAAAATTTTTTATCTTGATGTAAATGAGGCGGTCTGTGACGAAACGGGAGGCATGATAGAGGACTATACCCATGACGGCGTACACCTGAAGGGAAGGTATATCGAAGTCTGGAAGCAGTATCTGAAGGAGCATGCTGTGGCGCTTTAGGGACTTGGCGCTTTAGAGCCGTCGCGCAGCGACTAAAACAAGAGAAGTCATGAAGGCGCACGAGAGAAGATTTCAGAAGCGGAAACGCGAAGGAAATCTTTCTCTCAGGAAAGGTGCGGCGAAGGGACTTCGAGCTTTAGAGCCGTCGCGCAGCGACTAAAATAAGAGAAGTCATGAAGGCGCACGAGAGAAGATTTCAGAAGCGGAAACGCGGAAGAAATCTTCTCTCAGGAAAGGTGCGGCGAAGGGACTTCGAGCTTTAGAGCCGTCGCGCAGCGACTTAAATAGGAGAATATGATGAAGATAGTTGACATGCACTGTGACACTGTCTCTGCGCTTTATGACAGAAAAAGCAGGGGTGGGCAGGAGGATCTGAGGGAGAACGGCGGTCATATAGATTTGCTGCGAATGAAAAAAAGCGGCTATCTGCTTCAGAATTTTGCGTTGTTTGTGGAGCTGAACCGGGACGGGGACCCGTGGGAGAGAGCCTTGAGGCTGTACGGATATTACAGGGAGGAGCTGGAGAAGAACGGCGAGCTGCTGGCTCCGGTGCTGGGCTTTTCCGACATAGGCAGAAACGAAGCCCAGGGGAAGCTCTCAGCCATGCTTACGGTGGAGGAGGGCGCCGTCTGCGGGGGAGAGACGGATAAGCTCCGCCGTCTGTATGATATGGGAGTGCGCATGCTGACGCTGACATGGAATTTCGAGAACGAGCTGGGCTGTCCCAACTTCACCAGGGCTTTAAAGGAGCGTATAAGCGCCGTCCGGGCAGAGTGGGAGGCTCTGGCGGAGGCAGGCGATACCGTGAAAGCCGGACAAAAGCATAAGGAGCTGCAGGAGCTGAGGTTCCGTGAGCTGTATGAAACGCCGCCCAACGTCACAGGCGGTCTCACGGAAAAGGGGAGGGAGTTTGTATCGGAAATGGAGGAGCTGGGTATGATTCCCGATGTATCCCATTTATCTGACGCAGGCTTTTACGATGTGCTTGAAACGGCAAAAAAGCCCTTTGTGGCAAGCCATTCCAACGCCAGAAGCATCTGTGGCTGCGTGCGGAACCTGACGGACGACATGATTCGCAGGCTGGCGGAAAAGGGGGGCTGCACGGGCTTGAATTTCTGCGCGGACTTTCTGGAGCAAATGCCTGCAGGCATACCCAATCCGGGAACGGTTTCTTCGGTGGTCCGCCACGCCAGACATATCGTGCGGGTGGGGGGAATTGAGGTGCTTGGGCTGGGAAGTGACTTTGACGGCATAGATACTCACGCGGAGCTGCCCGGGGCGCAGAGCATGGGCGTGCTGTGGGAGGCGCTGCGCCGGGGGGGCTTTACCGAGGGGCAGCTGGATAAAATTTTCTGCGGAAATGTGCTGAGAGTGTACGGGGAGACGCTGAAGGGGTAATTTATTTCTTCGGGGTCTTTGATTATCTCATGGATTGGCAGGATTTTCAGGGGTTTTTTACAGCCCCTTTTCTTTTTGCCCGATAAATGATATAATAAACGCACCTTAATTGCGGAGGGAAGATGTCTGGCGGCATCGGCGCCTCCTGGACGGAGATAGCTATGATAACATATGAGGAATTGGATTTCCTTTTCGGTAAAAGTCAACGGGCATATTTGGTTACGACCCTGCCCTTTTCCCATGAAGCCGTTGTTCTGTATGCCAATGAAGCCGCTGCCTTACTGATTGGCATGCATAAAAACGATATGAAAGGGCTTGCGGCCGGAAGCCTGGGGCTGCCCCTGGATACCGTTTCAGAGAATGGGCCCATGGATGCCAGCGCAGCGGAAAACAGGCAATATAAGACCTATTGCTCGGACTTTGGCGGCGATATGTGCCTCTGCATGCTTGTAAGCTGCAGGGAGGAGAACGAGCGTATGCTGGCCGGGCATAAGGAGTACCGCCGCAGGATGGAGGAAGCTCTGGAGGCGGCGAACGTGGCGAACAAGGCAAAGACGAAATTTCTGTCGGAGATGTCCCATGATATACGCACGCCCATGAACGCCATTGTGGGTATGACGGACATTGCCCTGAATTACGCTGACGATATGGCGAAGGTGGAGGACTGCCTTAAGAAGATACAGACCGCTTCGGGGCATCTTCTGGCCCTGATCAACGAGGTGTTGGACATGTCCCGCATTGAGAGCGGCAAGCTGACGATCATGCCGGAGGAGCTGCAGCTGGCGGACCTGATACACTCCATTTTAATCGTTATCAAGCCCCAGGCGGCAAAGAAGGAGATCCGGTTTCACTTGGACCTGTATAACATACAGTGCGAGAACCTGGTGGGGGATACTCTGCATCTGCAGCAGGTCTATATCAATATACTCTCCAACGCCGTGAAGTTTACGCCAAAGGGCGGAGACGTGTGGATGCGTGTGGAGCAGGAGATGACGGAGGACGGGAGGGTTCTGCTTTTCGTTCGCATACAGGATAACGGTATCGGCATGTCGCCGGAGTTTGTGGAGCAGATATTTGAACCCTTTGAGCGGGAGCGCAACACCACAGCCAGCAAGATTGAGGGAACCGGACTGGGAATGAGTATCGCCAAGAGGATAGTGGAAATGATGGGGGGCAATATCCGCGTGGAGAGCGAACAGGGAGCTGGCAGCATTTTTACCGTCCGGGTTCCGCTGGAGATATCCCAGGCGGAGGATACCATTCAAAGAGAGGCCTTTGAGGGCAAGCGTGTGCTGGTGCTTCAGGGTGCGGAGGAGAAGCTGGAACAGCTGCCGCCCATGCTGAACCGGCTTGGCTTTACCGCGGATGTGGCCGCCTGCGGCATGGAGGCCATCGATCTGATAAACGAGGCGGATATATCGGGAACGGATTATTTTGCGCTGCTTACAGGCGATAAGCTCAGCGATTTGGAGATCTCGCTTTTCCTGCCGGAGGTCTGTGCCAGAAAGGGCAGCCAGTTCCCGATTTTAATGTTTTCCGAGAACGATTGGTCGGGGACGGAATACCTGCTTAAGCGGTCGGGGGTCACGTCATTTGTGCCGCTGCCGCTTTTTGAGAGCCGTCTTGCCAGTGAGCTGTTTCCCTATACGGCGCCTGGAAGGGCTGCTGCGGAGGAGAGCGTCAGGCCCGTAAAAAATTATGAGAACTGCCATATCCTATTGGTGGAGGACAACGAGCTGAACAGGGAGATTGCAATGGAGATTCTGGGCAGCACCGGAGCGCAGATCGACACGGCTGAAAACGGTAAGGAGGCCATTGAGGTCTTTTCGTCAAAGCCGGAATTTTATTATGACCTGATATTGATGGATATTCAAATGCCTCTTATGGACGGTCTGGAGGCCACGGGGCATATTCGGAAGCTGCAGCGGCGGGACGCCTCGGAGGTATATATTGTTGCTATGACGGCGAATGCCTTTGTGGAGGACAGAAAACGCTCTTTTGAGGCGGGCATGAACGAGCACATTACAAAACCGCTGGATGTACAGCAGGTGTTGGACTGCCTTGACAGGTGGATCAGGAGGTAGTTATGCGGCAGTATCAGGAGCGTTACATCGACAATACAAGAAAAGTCAATAAGCTGATGGACAATCACATGGCGCCGGATGTCCGGCCGGAGGATTTTTACAGCCGGAAGCTGGAGGACCATATGGAGATAGAGCGTTGCCGTGAGGAAAACATGCGCATACTCCGTGAGGAGCTGATTCCCCTGCTGGACAATATTTTGAACGCGGCTCCGGAGGAGATTGAATCGCTGGAGGAGTTTGCGGATGTGCTCATGAAGAACCAGCTTGATAACGGGCTGCAATATCAGATATGCAACGCGCTTGTGGCATATGCCCGGGTGAAGAATGACAGGGAGCTTCTGATAAAGGAGCTGTATCTGACGGCTATGGCGGCGTATAATTTTCAGAGGATGGAAGCAAACGGCGTGGCGGAGAAATTCCGGTGGAAAATGCGCATGCTGTTTGGGGAGGCTGCCGGATATATCAGGTATTATGACGAGATAGAGAGCACGGAAACCAGGGGATATATTCACCGCGCCATGGGAAATCTGGCGCTGGGCTATGTGGGAAATACCCCTGAGACGGTTACGAAAAAGATGAATGTGATCAGGCGTTCCCTGCAGGTATTAAACGATCCGGTGTATCATGAAAAGACGCCGGATCTGCCCTGGGACCTTTTTATTTATAAGTCCCATCAGGAGCGCACCACCCTGTTCAGCTTTCTGCGCAGCGGTGAGGCTACCGTGCAGGATATCATGGAGGTGATGGAGTCGGCGCAGTTTGTCTATGACAGACAGGTAAGGAATGCCCGTGAAAAGGGGATTCCGCTGCAGCCTCAGTGGGAATATGCCTATTATGCCGCCTCTTATCACGGCGGCATACACACCTTGGAGGAGTTCCTGCAGAATTTGGAGAAGGTATATACCTCCGCCTCCATGACCGATTACAGCCAGCAGGGAATGTACGCGAATGTCTATATTCCGGCAGTGTATGCGGTATATATGAGCACGGATGAGAAGCTGAGCGGGAAGAAAAAGCCGGTTCTGCTTATGATGTACCGAAGGCTGGTGCAATATGTGAAGCAGGTTCCCAGCAGTATGTGCAATGACGCTCTGGTTTTCTATATCAGGGGCAGCCTGGACACCTATGTGGAGTATCCCGGCGAGTACAGCTTCCGGGATTTTATTGAAGAAATGGTGGCCTGCAGGCAGCCGGAGACGTATGCGCATTCCCTGATGGTGGCAAGGATATCCCAGGCGATCATGCACAGGGTGCTGGAGCGGGAGCCGGGGCGGCTTCTGGGCGTGAGGGGGCTTGATTCGGAGGAAGCGCTTCTGAACAGCAGGGAGGAGCTGGACAGCTTTCTGTATGAGTGCGGAATCCTGCATGATATAGGGAAGATGAAGCTTCTTAATCTGTACGGTATCCGGAACCGCAGCTGGATTGCCGAGGAAGAGGAGATGCACCGTCTGCATGCGGTGCGGGGGTATGAGATTCTGCAGCGGTGGCCCTCCACAAGAGACTATGCCATCGCCGCTCTGGGGCACCACAGAGGCTACGACGGTCAGAGCGGCTATCCGCGGGAATATCGACGGGAGGATACGGCAGACGCGCCGCTGGTAGATATTTTATGCGTGGCGGACTATATTGACAGGAACAATGATGTAATAGGCAGCTACCAGGGCAGAGTCTCCTCCTTGGACAAAGTATATGAAAGCATAAAAAAGGAGAGAGGCGTGGAGCTGGCCCCCTGCTTTGTGGACGCGGCGCTGGAAATCAAGCAGGAGATCCGCGATATTCTGGAAAGCGGCAGGGAGGAAGCGTACAGGAAGGCGTATGCCATGTATCTGTGACGGTCTGTTTTCAGGCTCAGTCCTGTATGTTATACATTTTGGCAAATACTGCCCACTGCCGCACGGAGCAGCGGCAGCGTTCTCCGTTGTCCAGCAGCAGGGTTCTGTCTGTGCTGTGGGCAGACTGTATGTGCCGGAGGTTTACAAGGCAGCCCTTGCGGCAGAGGCGGAAGCCGTTGGGCAGCCTTGAACAGCATTCCCGTATGGTGCCGGGGTACCGGTGTATCCCTGAAACGGTATGCAGCACAATGCTGTGACTGTTTTTTACGGATTCTATAAAGTAAATATCTTTTTTCAGGAAAAAACGGTAGGAGGAGCCGATGCCCAATGCCAGAGCATCTGTATCGGCTTCCTCGCAGGCAAGCTTTTCCTCTATGTACGCCAGGGACTGATATATCCGGTCTTGAAGGTCCCTGGAAGCTTTGGCTATAAAATCCAGGGCAAGCAGCTTCAGGCGGAAGGTTTCCAGCGCCATGTCCTCATGGGCGGTGATATAGATCAGAAAGGCGTTCTTGTCCAGTCTGCGGATTTCCGCGCCAAGCGCCATGCCGTTCATTTCGGTTTTGTACTCCACGTCTAAAAAGTAAACTCCGAATTTTGTACCGCGGCTTTCCAGCTCTGAGAGAAGCTTCCGGGGAGACTGTGTCCTGCAGACGACAGTAAATTCCCAGTCGCTTTTTATCTGAAAGCATCTTACCGCATGCTCTATGCGCTGCAGCCAGACAGGATCGTCATCACAGAGATAGATTTCGTTCATTTCTTTCAATTCTCCTTTGCATTAGGTTAAGACATTTTGGGCGTATGCACCCACGTCTCAAGGCTGCGTCGCGCTGTCTGGCGGAGGCGCCGGCTTTCAAATAAATGTATTCCTACGGGCAACTACGTTTATGTCGCAAATTTCAACGTTTATGCAAAAAACGGTTTTAGCAGTTAAAGGTGTGTTATAAATAGTCTAAGATTACATTACTATATAGTCTTGACATTTGCAAGTTTTATTATCAAGATAAATAAAAAATTTTAACATACCAGAGGAAATGGCAATATGCAGAAGAAGCTGTGAAGCGGGTTGGCAGGAAAGACTGCCATGGCGCGGGAGGGGCGTAGACGAAACGACGCCAAAAGGGCGGAGAAGGTAAAGGCGGTAATAAAAAATGGTATCTATATTAACAAATCACAATAAAACGGAGGTAGCTTTTATGAAAGCAAAATTTATGGCAGTATTGTTGGCAGCAGGGCTGGGTGTGACAGGCATTGCGGGGACGGCGCAGGCGGCGGAGGAAGGTACGCAGTCAAAAAATGGCTGTGCGCATTCGCAGATTTTAAAATTTATTGATGTGGAGCAGAAATCTAATTGGGGCAATCCCGGCCACTATGTTATTTATAAGATAACATATACCTGTCCGGATTGTGAAATGGAAGAAGTAGAATATGAAAACATGCTGGAGCCCCATGATTATGAGCAAATTTATTTTGATAACGGTAAAGTGATGTCATACTGCACCGTCTGCGGTGACCATTTTTATTGGTAGGGCTTAGAAAGTAGAGGAGAGAAGCATTTATGAAGAAGGCATATTTTCTGTCCGTGTTAATCTGGTGTCTGCTTGTGCTTGCCGCCTGCGGCAAGACGGACGAGGAACCTCATTATTACGAGATCCGGGTGGAGAGCGGGCAGCTGGAGGAAGCGGAGAAGGACCAGTTCCTGATGGGGCGGCAATATTACCAGGGGGAGCCTGTGAGCATACTTGCGGAGCCTTCTGCAGACCAAGGGGCGGGCTGCATAGATGTGTACGTCCGTCCCATGGGCGGGGATAAGAAGCTGCTTTTAAGGGGCGTTTCCGAGAACTACCGTTCCGGGGGATGGTTTCTGGACGAGAAAGGTCGCTGCTTTATCAGAGGGGCAACAGGGATTACCAGGCTGGACGCGGACGGAAAACTGCTTTATCACAGTAAGACGGAAGGTATGGTTCGAGATATCTGCTGCCTTGAGGGAGGCAGGATCATTCTGATGACAGGCAAGGATTCCATTCTGAGCTTTTGGGAGCTTGAACCGGATACCGGACAGATCGCCCGGATAGACAAGGCCACCATGCAGTTTGGTAAGGGCGGATACGCATACATAGGGGCCGGAGGGGAAAATCTCATGCTCCTTGACGGCGATGGCTTCTGGCGGATAGACCTGAAGAAGGGGACAAAGGAGCCGGCGCTGACATTTACGGGAACCGCATACACCCTGGCGGAGGGGACTCCTACGGATTTTCGGATCGATGGGAGCAAGGCGGAGATTCTGTGGGATGAGGGCAGGCTGGAGCGGCTGGAGTGGGTGGATATCACCGGAAAGAAGGAGATTATCACCGTCAGGGGTACAGTCAGGGGCTGGCTGAAAAGGCAGGCAGCTCTCTTTAATCAGTCAAATGATATCTACTATGTGGTTATTGAGGAACCCGGGGAGGGGGTCAGCGGCAGCGATTTCCGTGCAGAGACCGGCTTGAAGCTCGCATCAGGCAAGGGCGCCGATATCATTTGCGCCAATGCGGTGGCAGATGTCCCGGGGCTGATAGAAAAGGGTGTCTTTGCGGATCTGGCTCCTTTGATGGAGGCTTCCGGCATCCGGCAGGAGGAATATTCCCAGGTGGCATTTGACGCCTGGAGGGAGGACGAGAAAATTTATGGGTTTACGCCCGGCATGGAAATCCAGGACTATGTGCTGGATAAGGAAATTTTAAACGGCAGGGAGGTACTGACCATAGAGAATCTTGTGGATTTCATGCTGGAGTTTGAGGGGGACAGAGTGTTCATGGCAAGAGCGGGCGGGGATGAAATCATGGAATATTTCATGAAGGGGTCCGAAGATCTGTGGGGAATGGTTGACTGGGAAAGCGGGTCATGCGACTTCAGCGGGGAGCTGTTTGCCCAAATGCTCCTTGCCGCAAAGCGTTATGCAGCCGACGAACGGTATCAGTATCCCGCGATAGTGAGCATGCGTTATTGTTCGGGCTTCTATCTATTGGATAATGAAATGAAAAGGAATCAGGTTCATTTGGGAGTTTTCTTTGACGACGGACATTACGCATTTACCGGTTCAGGAGTGGGCGATGCAATGGGAATCAATGCAGGGGCTGAGCATGTGGAGGGTGCATGGGAGTTTCTTGCTTTCCTGATGGGGGAGGAGGCCCAGTCCCTGATTGATTACAGGGATCATGCTTTTCCGGTAAACAGAGCTGCCTTTGAAAGTCTGATACAGTACGAGCTGGAAGAATGTAAGGCTACCACTGAGATCATACATGACGGTGTGGTGTACACGATACCTGCAAACAAAAGGCATGGGCAGGAGTTTACGGAGGAGCAGGCGGAGGAGTTCCGCCAGCTGTTTGCGGAGACTAAGAGCATTCCGTATAGGACAAAGCCATTGCGGGACATTATCAAGGAGGAAACCGCTTACTATTTCGACGGGGCAAAGAGCATGGAGGATGTCATCGCAGTAATTGAAAATAAAATACAGCTGTATCTGGATGAGCATAAGACCGGCAGCATGTAGTAACCAAAACCATGAGTAAAAGATAAAATTACCATAAAATGTAATTCAAAATTCTAAAACCTGTTGATATTTTGCCGGGAACGTGGTATTCTATACACCGTAATAAATATACGCGAAAGGTAACGGATTTATGAGTGAAGCGTTCCATATAATCAGCGACGGCTCCTGTGATCTGCCGGTGGAGCTGACGGAGGAGAAGAATATTACGGTGGTTCCCTTTTATGTTTCCTTTGACGATGAGCATTACCAGAAGGAAATTGTCGAGATCGGAATCAGGGATTTTTATCAGCAGATGGTGGACAGGAAGGGTGTATATCCGAAATCGTCCATGCCCTCTACGCAGGATTATGTGGACGTTTTTTTGCCATATGTCAAACAGGGTCTGCCTGTTGTCTGTATCTGCATTACCACAAAGTTCAGCGGTTCCCTGCAGTCGGCGGTAAATGCCCGCAGCCTTGTGCTGGAGGAGCATCCCGGGGCGCAGATTACGGTGATCGATTCCACGCTGGACACAGTTTTGCAGGGGTTGTATGTGCTGGAGGCGGTGAGGCTGCGTGACGGCGGATACGACTATGAGACTGCGGTGAAGCGTCTGGAGGAGATCAGGAGCACCGGAAGAATTTTCTTTACGGTGGGCGATATGGAATATTTAAAGCACGGCGGGCGCATCGGGAAGGTATCTGCCGTGGCGGGAAGCGTGCTGGGCATCCGCCCGGTCATCACCCTGAAGCAGGGAGAAATTTTCCCCTCCGGCATTGGACGCGGAAGAAAGCGTACAACGGAGAAGGCGCTGAGCCTGTTGATCGATTATCTGAAAAGCAGCGGGAAGGACGTTGACTGCTTCAGCATCACAATAGGCTTTGGCTATGATTATGAGGAGGCGGCTGCCTTCAGGGAGCATGCGTTGGAGACGCTGCATGGAAAGGGGCTTGCCGTAAAGGAGCTTCCTATCTATCAGATAGGCGCGACCATCAGCGTCCATACGGGTCCCTATCCACTGGGCTTTGGCGTCATTGAGAAGGCGGTCCACAATTAAAACAGACAGTGACATATTTTTCACAAGGACTCAGGGAGCTTCGATGCAGTGCATCAGGAGCTCCTTTATATTTTGAAAGCAGTAGTCCGCAGGATAGAGGGTGTCTGCCATGTCCTGAGGCTTTGCCTCACCGGTAAAGACAACACAGGTATCAACGCCCGCGTTAATGCCGCAGGCAATATCCGTGTAGAGACGGTCGCCTACCACAAGGGTTTCCTCCTTTGAGAAGCCCCACATGGACAGGCACAGCTCTACCACATGGCGGCTTGGTTTGCCCAGGTAGTCGGGGGTCTTGCCGGTGGAGTCCGTGAGCATGCGGCAGATAGCGCCGCAGTCCGGAACAAAGCCGAATTCCACGGGACAGCACAGGTCAGGATTGGTGGCGTAAAAGGGAACGTCCCTGACGGACAGTGCCTTGCAGGCCTGAACCAGCTTGTCATAGGTGAGCTCGCTGTCATAGGCGGCGACCACGCAGGCGACATCGTTGTCGGCGGTTTCCGTGACGCACAGCCCGTTTCTGCGCAGTTCATGAATAAAGGACACGGTGCCCAGCACAAAGAGCTTTTTATGGGCAAAATGTTCTTTTAAAAAGCGTATGGTCATAAAGCCGGAGGTCACAAACTGTTCCTCCACAGTCTCCAGCTGAAATGCCCTGCGGAATTTATCCACGTAATCCTTTCCGCTGCGGGTAGAATTGTTGGTGATAAAGCAGCTTCTGCCCCCGATGCGTTCAATATGGGAGAGCAGCTCTGCGCTGCCCTCATACAGGGTGTCTCCAACGGCAATGGTGCCGTCTATATCAAACAAAAACAGCTTTTTTTTCTTCAAATTTTCCAGTGGTTTCATGGCTTTTTCCTTTTAGCAATTGTTTTATCCGGTTATAGCTTTCACTGTCAACAAGTATAGCATTTCAAAAGGGGAGGGGCAAGTGAAATATTATGAGAGGAATCAGGTTTGGCTATTGGGAGGAATCAGGTTTGCAGAATTATAAGAATCAGAATGACATTCCGTGGGTTTAGTGATAATATTAAATGGAAAAGCTTTAAAGAATTTTGCGTTACGATAAAATGATTCGGAGATTGAGGAAGAAACCGATATGGCGGATATGAGCGGATATGCGGCGGGAGAGATGACAAAGGAGAGGTTAAAAAGGGAGTTTTTTGCCAGAGACGGGCTGACCGTGGCAAAAGAGCTTCTGGGGAAGATTCTGGTACATGAGACCGGGCTTGGCATTGTGCGGGGCGTTATTACCGAGGTAGAGAGCTATATGGGGGAGACGGACAAGGGCTCCCATACTTATGGGGGCAGGCGCACGGAGCGCACGGAGCCTATGTACCACGCGGGCGGCACCTCGTATGTGTATCTTATATACGGTATGTACAGCTGTATGAATATCGCCGCCATGAGGGAGGGGATTCCCCAGGCAGTGCTTTTGCGCAGCGTCATTCCCGCGGACGAGGAATCCGGGCGGATTATGCTCTCTCTGCGGCTGGAGGAGCAAAACCGCAGGAGGATAAAGCAGCAAAAGGCTCCCTATACCATGGACGACTGCCCCAAATCCCTGACGAAGGCTTTGGCGGACGGACCCGGTAAGCTCTGTATCGCCATGGGCATTACAAGGGCGGATAACGATGTGGATATGGTGGAGAGCGGGAAATTTTATGTGACGGAGGGCCGGGCCGTCAAGCCCTCGCAGATCAAGGCGGGCAAGAGGATCGGCATCGATTACGCGGAGGAAGCGGCGGACTATCTGTGGAGGTTTTATTTATGAGCCTTCAATTTTATTTCGGACCCTCCGGAGCCGGCAAGAGCAGGATGCTCTATGAGGATGTGATAAGGCGTGCGGGGGAGAATCCCGGGCAGAATTTTCTGGTCATAGTGCCGGATCAGTTTACCATGCAGACCCAGAAGGATTTTGTGCTTTTAAGCGACAGAGGCGGCATTATGAATATCGATGTCTTAAGCTTCGGGCGGCTTGGGCACCGCATTCTGGAGGAGGTGGGCGGACAGGAGATTCCCGTCCTGGATGACACCGGCAAAAGCCTTGTGCTGCAGAAGGTGGCGGCAGGTCTGAAGGACGAGCTTCCCACACTGGGGAGCTTCCTTCAGAGGCAGGGCTATATACACGAGGTAAAGAGCGCCATCTCGGAGTTTATGCAGTACGGTATTGGAACGGAGGATGTAAAAAGGCTGATCGAATATGCGGGAAAGCGGGGGGCGCTGGTGCAGAAGCTGAAGGACCTGGAGACGCTGTACAGGGGCTTTATGGGCTATATTCACGGCAATTTTATCACTACCGAGGAGACTCTTGACGTGCTCAGGCGTTCCCTGCAGAAATCCAGGCTGCTGCCGGGGAGCGTGGTTGTGTTTGACGGCTTCACCGGGTTTACGCCCATACAGAACAGGGTCATAGCGGAGCTTATGCGGCTGTGCGGCGAGGTGGTCATGGTCCTGACCCTGGGCGCGGGGGAAAATCCCTATGAGCTTGACGGGGAGCAGAAGCTGTTTCACCTGACAAAGAAAACCGTGGCGGACCTGTGCCGCCTGGCGGAGGAAAACCGTGTGGAGCGGGGACGGGACGTGTTTGTGATGCAGAACCACCGCTTTTCCCAGTCTCCGGCGCTGTGGCACCTGGAGAGGAACCTGTTCCGCTATCATGTGACGGCTTTTGAGGAGGAACAGCAGGAAATACATATGTTTGAGGCAAGCGCTCCCAAGGAGGAGGTTCATCAGACCGGACTGGAGATCTGCCGGCTGATTCGGGAAAAGGGCTTTGCCTATCGGGATATAGCGGTGATCGTAGGGGATCTGGAGAGCTATGCCCCCTATGTGGAGACGGAATTCGCCAAGATGGAGATACCCGTTTACATAGACAGAACCAGGGGAATCGTGCTGAATCCCATGATAGAGTACATCAAGAGCGCGCTTTCGCTCTTTGACAGGGACTTTTCTTATGAGACGGTGTTCCACTATCTGAGAAGCGGCCTGTCCGACCTGACGCCGGAGGAGGTGGACAAGCTGGAGAATTACTGTATTAAGACGGGGCTTAGAGGTTATCGGGGCTACAGCCGTCTTTTCACCCGAAGGGCCGCGCAGGCGGAGGGGGACGAGGAGGCGCTGGCGGAGCTGAACGGAATCAGGGAGCGGATGATGGCGCAGGTTGAAATGCTTCATCTTGGCAAGGAGGAGCCGGTGAAGGTCTATGTCAACGCCCTGTATGATTTTCTGGTGCAGAACAGGGTGCAGCAAAAGCTTTTTGCCTATCAGGAGAAATTTGAGGCGGAAGGAGAGGCGGGGCGCGCCAGGGAATACGCCCAGATCTTTCGGCTGGTGATGGAGCTTTTGGAGCAGATATATGCTCTGCTGGGAGAGGAGACCATTTCTCTGCGGGAATTTTCCGACATTCTGGAGGCAGGCTTCGGGGAGATCCAGGTGGGCACCATTCCTCAGAATGTGGACAGAATCATTGCGGGAGATATGGAGCGTACGCGCCTTAAGCAGGTAAAGGCGCTGTTCTTTATGGGAGTCAATGACGGGAATATACCGAAGAATACTTCCAAGGGCGGCATTATTTCCGATATGGACAGGGAGTTTCTGCGGGAGTCGGACCTGGAGCTTGCGCCCAGCCCAAGGCAGCAGATGTATATTCAGCGGCTGTATCTGTATCTGAATATGACCAAGCCCTCGGAACGGCTGTATCTGTCCTGGTCCAGGGTAAACAGCGCGGGAAAATCCATCCGTCCCGCCTATCTTGTGGACGTGGTAAAGAAGCTCTATCCCCGGCTCACGGTGCAGTATCCGGAATTGAGGCCCGCGGTGGAGCAGATTGTGACGGGAAAGGAAGGGGCAGCCATTCTTGCGGAGAGCCTGCGGGCATATGTGGAGGGCGTTCTTTCCCCGGAGAAGGAAAGGGACTTTTTTACGGTGTACCAGGTCTATGGACAGGAACGGCTGAAGCCCAGGCGCGATATGCTCACGGGCGCGGCGTTTCGCCGCTATGACGGCAGGGGGCTTGCGCCGGAGGTGGCGAGGGCGCTTTACGGGCTGCAGCTTGAAAACAGCGTTACCCGGCTGGAGACGTATGCGGCATGCGCCTACAGGCATTTTCTGCAGTATGGCCTGACCTTGAGGGAGCGGGAGGAGTTTTCCTTTGAGAATGTGGATATGGGCAATGTGTACCATGCGGTATTGGAGCAGTTTGCCGAGAAGCTTGCCGGGAGTGGGCACACATGGTTTGACTTTCCGGAGGAATTCGGGGAAAAGGCGGTAAGGGAGGCGCTTGAGTCCTATGCGGCGGCATATGGCGATACGGTGCTGTACAGCAGCTCCAGAAATGAGTACGCAATCACAAGAATGGGGCGTATTCTGACAAGGACCGTGCTGACTCTGCAGAAGCAGCTTAACAAGGGCAGCTTTACGCCGGAGCTTTTCGAGGTCTCCTTTCGTCAGACGGACGAGCTTGCCAGCGTCAACGTGGCGCTTTCCGAGCAGGAGAGGATGCGGCTGACGGGGCGGATTGACAGAGTGGATGTGGCGGAGGATCAGGACAAGGTATACGTCAAGGTCATCGACTATAAATCGGGAAACAGGCAGTTTGACCTGGCTGCGCTTTATTACGGGCTGCAGCTGCAGCTGGTGGTGTACATGAACGCCGCTCTGGAGCTGGAGGCAAAGCGGCATCCGGACAAAGAGGTGGTGCCGGCCGCGCTGCTTTACTATCACATAGACGACCCTTCCGTGGAGACGCCCGTTGAGCTGACCGACGATGAGATCAACCGGGAAATAGAAAAGCAGCTTCGCATGAAGGGCGTTGTGAACGGCGAGCCGGATATTGTCAGCCGTCTGGACAAGTACATGGAGGACAGGTCGGATGTGATTCCTGTGGAGCGGAAAAAGGACGGCAGCTTTACGGCGCGTTCTTCGGTGCTGAGCGCAGATGATCTGAAGACGGTTTCCGGCTATGTGAGCCTAAAGATTGCGGATATCGGCAGGAATATTCTGGATGGGACCATCGCCTTGAATCCTTATGAAAAGGGAAACGAGGAGGCCTGCACTTATTGCGGCTTTAAGCATGTGTGCGGCTTTGACATAAGCCTGCCGGGGTGCGACAAGAGAAGGCTGGAAAACATGGACAGGCAGGAGGCGCTTGAAAGGATAGCGGGACAGGGCAGGCAGAACGTGCAGGACAGATAGAAGAAGCAGGCGTACAGGGCAGGAAAAGCAGGCAGGGCAGGCGTACAGCACAGGATAAGCCGACAGAGCATACAGGGCAGGCGTACAGCACAGGATAAACGAACAGAAGAATACAAACGGGAGCGAGAGGCATGGCTATTTCATTTACGCCCGAGCAGCAGAGGGTGATCGATTTACATAACTGCAATATACTGGTGTCGGCGGCGGCGGGAAGCGGCAAGACGGCGGTGCTGGTGGAGCGCATTGTGAAAAAGGTGTGTGACGAGGCGGAGCCTGTGGATATCGACAGGCTTCTTATCGTGACCTTCACCAACGCCGCTGCGGCGGAAATGCGCGAGCGGATCGCTGACGGCATCTCGGGGCGGCTTGCCGCTTCACCGGAGTCCGAGCATATTCAAAAGCAGGCCACCTTGATACACAACGCGCAGATCACCACGATAGACAGCTTCTGTCTGTATCTTCTGCGCAATCATTTCAATGAGATCGGTCTGGACCCGGCGTTTCGCATTGCGGACGATGGAGAGGTCAGGCTGATGCAGCAGGAGGCGCTTGCCGAGCTGATGGAGGAGGGCTACAGGTCGGGCGGCGAAGCGTTTCGGTACTGTGTGGAATATTTTTGTCCCGGTGGGCGGGAAAAGTCTCTGGAGCAGCATATTTTGAACCTGTCCCGCTATGCGGCAAGCTTTCCGTTCCCAGGGGAGTGGCTGGAAGAACGAAAGGCAGATTACGGCGCCGCAACGGTGGAGGAGATCTGCGGCTGCGATTACGGCAGGTATTTGCTGGATTATCTGCAAGGCGTGGTCCGCGGCTGCGCGGAGAAAATGAGCCGCGTGAAGGCCCTGTGCGAAGCGCCGGACGGTCCTTATATGTATGGGGAGCTGGTGGAGGGCGAGCTGGAACAGCTTGAGAGCCTGCTTTCCTGCCGTACTCTTTCCGACTATGAGGTAAGGCTGCCGGCGGTGAGCTTTGGGAGGCTGCCCTCCAAAAAGGACGACAGCGTATCGGCGGCAAAAAGGGAGCTTGCGAAAGGCTTGCGCGCGCAGGTAAAGGACAGTGTCCAGGGGCTGGAGGAGAAATATTTTGCCACGTCTCTTGAGCTGGCGGCAAGACAGGCGGCGGCCTGCAGGGAGCCGGCGGCAACCCTCATCGATCTGGCGCTTGATTTTGACCGGCGGATGCAGGAGAAAAAGCGGGATAAGAAGGTCATTGACTTTTCCGATATGGAGCACTATGCGCTGGATATTCTGGTGTCACGGGAGGACGGGGAGATCCGTCCCAGCCGGGTGGCGCTGGAATACAGGCAGCATTTTGCGGAGATCCTGATAGACGAATATCAGGACAGCAATCTGGTTCAGGAGTATCTGCTGAACGCCGTGTCGGGGGAGGAGGAAGGTCATTTCAACCGCTTTATGGTGGGTGATGTGAAGCAGAGCATATATAAGTTTCGGCTGGCGAGACCGGAGCTTTTTCTGGAAAAATACAATACTTATCAGTCCGGCCAGGGGGACTGCCAGAGAATCGATCTGGCAAAAAATTTCAGAAGCAGAAAACAGGTGGTGGACGCGGTCAACGATGTGTTTTCCCGGCTTATGAGCCAGGACACAGGCGGCATTGCCTATGATGAAAGGGCGGCGCTGTATCCCGGCGCGGTCTATCCGGAGAATCCGGGCTGCGAAAGCGAGCTTCTTTTGATAGAAAAGCCGGGGAAGGACAGTGCCTTGGAGGAAAAGCAGGCGGAAGCCCTGGCGATTGCGGCGCGGATCAGGGAGCTTCTTGCAGGCTTTCAGGTGACGGACAGGGAGAGCGGCCTTCTGCGGCGGGCAAGGTATTCCGACATGGTGATTCTTCTTCGCAGCAACAGCGGCTGGGACGAGGAATTTAAGGAGGTGCTGGAAAAGGAAGGCATTCCCGTGTACATTTCCTCCAGGACCGGATATTTCGGCGCGTCGGAGGTGCAGGAGCTCCTGCAGCTTCTGCGGGTGCTGGACAATCCCACCCAGGACATCCCTCTGTTTGGAGTGATGAAATCTCTTTTCGGCGGCTTTGACGAGGAGGAAATCGCGCTCATTCGCAGCGGCGCAAAAGACGGCGCGCTGTACGAGGCGGTGAGAGGCTTTGCCGAAAAAGGGCGTGAGGAAGCCGGAGGCGGGACGGGAGAGGTGAGCGTCAGGGCGGAGGAAGCCGGAGGCGGGACGGGAGAGGTGTGCGGCGTGCCGGAGGACAGGGCACAGGCGCTGGGGCAGAAGTGCTCCGCTTTTTTGGAGAGGATAGACCGATACCGGGCCATGGCGGTTTATCTGCCTATCCGGGAGCTTCTGGCAGCGCTGGTGGACGATTTTGATTATTTGAATTATGTGACCGCGCTGCCTGCGGGGAGCCGGCGCAGGGCCAATGTGGAGATGCTTTTTACCAAGGCGTCTGACTTTGAGAAAACCAGCTATTTCGGACTGTTTCACTTTATCCGCTACATAGAGCAGCTGGAAAAGTACGATGTGGATTACGGCGAGGCGGACACTCTGGATGAAAATGCGGATGTGGTACGCATTATGAGCATTCACAAGAGCAAGGGACTGGAGTTTCCCATTACCTTTGTATCAGGCTTGAGCAAGCGGTTTAATATGCAGGATGCCAATCAGTCCCTTATTTTGGATATGGAT
>ERZ808051.1156-NODE-1156-length-19661-cov-25.684079_pt1 | contig 19661 bp, 23 predicted proteins | sample MGYA00380199_ERZ808051 | MGnify/ENA primary metagenome ERZ808051 (study PRJEB31490, sample SAMN06133391) | mouse gut metagenome | isolation source: J11 | host: mice | place: China: Chengdu | collected 2015-05 ...
TCAATGCCTAAAGGACAGTTTATTGTTATGAAAACAGGACATAATCCTATGAAGATAAAACTTAAACTTTTCTTTAAGTGGGGCATTAAATTTGAGGATCCTTTCAGCCTTGATGAACAGCAAGTCAGAGAAGTTAAATATCTGAACAAGCGAGAACTTGAAACTGCGATCAATGAACTGTACGGTGGAGAAGAACTATCCGAAGAAGAAATACAGGCAGCACTTGCAAAGGCTGCTCAATTTCACGGTCCGCGCAGACCTTTAACCGAACAGGAAATTGAACGGAATAAGGCAAAGAAGAAAAGCAAGAGTAAAGAATCTAAAGGTGGAGGGCAAAGTATAGCTAAGAACAATGTGCCTATTCCAAAAATGAATAATGTAAAATAAAAAGCAAAGCAGAGTGGTTGCCCACTCTGCTCCGTTTTGGTTTAGACCAATTCTATTTGTTTCTATTTTGGTACTTTTTAATAATAATCATAATAATGATAATTATTAACGAAAATATATACATTACATATCTTGCAAAAAGAACCGGTCGTTCAGTAATTAAATGTGTTATTAAATCTTTCATATGAATTAAATTAATATTCTCATGGTTGTTCATAGAAAAAGAAACCAGTCCATTGGTTTTTTTCGACAATAGATTTGAATTTTTCTGAAACATATATAATTGGACGTTTTTTCGTACATCTAAAAATATCATATTCCTTACATATTTCTTTGTTGAGAAAAGTTTTTTTTGGAATAAAAGTATACATATCATATTGTTTGTCATAAAAATATTTGCTTTTTTTCATGTCAAATCCATCAATAAAATTAGTTATATACATAACGACATAATTATTGTTTATTTTATTTGAAACGACATCTATTAACTTTATTGGGAAATACTTTATGCCTTCTATTCCTAATTCATTGAGTTTATTCATAACATTTTTATGAATGATAGGCCAACGATTTACATTAAGTAAATAATCGCTTTCTAAATCTGATGCTTTTGCACTGTAATAAAACTCAACATTTGGCCAATATTCAAATTCCATTTGAGTAAAAATCGTATTATCAAAAAAACCTTTTTTTATTTCAGGATATTCAATATCACCTAAATTTGACTCTTGTGCATAAATAGTATTAGTACTATTTTTTATAGATTTGTCAATACCATCCATATCATATGTTAATTTATAAAACATATTTGAGACCTCTCTTTATTTCCAACCATTTGAATATAATAAATCAGGATTATTTTTAATTATATTTTTTATTCTTTTTTCATATAAATCTAAAAATACATCTTGATTTCCATTAGCAATTGCATCGATATCATTAAGTTGATCTAAAATAAATTCATGATAATCATTCGGATGTCTTCCTTGATGTGGCAATGATTCTTTATTCCATGCACCATCTAAATCAAGACCATATTTGTCAGTTATCTTTTTGAATTGCTCTGTATACACACTATTTTTATCAGAAGCAAAATGATGAACTTGATTTGGTTTTGATGAATTATTTACATTCGGTTTAGGATCTGGCTTAGGAGTTGCTGGTTTTGACGGAATCCCGACATCAGCATTGCTTGCAAACTGACCATTAGGTTTATGCCATCTTCCATTTGCATCAAACTTATATCCGTTTTTAAGCAAATCATCAACTTTTGATGGGTCCAAACCAGTTTGTTTTGCAATTCTGAGAGCTTCGTCACTAAACTTTGCTCCTTTAAATACATTGCCAGCTGCATCAATAGTGTTATCAATAGTTTTTTCGGTATTCTTAACAGTATTAACAGTAGTGTCAAGTGCTTTGCCGGTATTCTTAACAGCATCAGTAGTAGTATCAGTAGCTTTTGCAAGATTCTTTACTGTTTTGCCCGATTTACTGCCTTTACCAATAGCATCACCAGCAGCAGGAATACACGAAACTAATGATAATGTGCCATTTACATAATCGCCTTCTGCATAGTAAATAACGGCATTTGTTGCATCAAAAATTTCACCATAACCAGGAATACAACCAAGGGCATCCAATGCATTATGTGTAACATCCTTAGCGAGTTGCTTTTCCATTTCGTCAAGTTTATCACATAAATCTTTATAAGCAAAATAATCTGCAGCATTTGTAAATACTAATGCTTTTTTCTCTCGCTTATCGTAATATGTAAACTTACCTGTTGTCTGACCTGTTTTAGGCGCAACATTCTGCACAGGATTTTTTGGCGTATATGAACTTGTTGCATTCTTAGCGACATCAGTTTTTTTCTGATTTACTTCTGCCTTTTGCTCATTATAATTCTTTACACTTTTATAGGTACTATAACCAGCAACTCCTACAGTTACAACTGCCGAAACAATACCAATAATTGCTAAAGCTGTTGAAATAGCAAAGTGTCCGCTCGGATCAATATAATTGAGAGGATTGTTCTCAACATAGGTATACAGATTACGGCTCAGAGGATTCGGAATTGTTCCGAGGTAAGTATCTTTAGCAGTAAACCTACCCTGTGAAGAATCGTAATATCTTGCTCTCAGATACTGTAAGCCTGTTGATGAGTCTGTATATTCGGCATTGTACTGATACGGATTGTTGAGGGTATTGTTTGACTTGGTTGTGTTGCCGTAAGCATCGTAGCGGTAGGTTATCATACTGCCGCCGCTGCTGCCCGTTAAACCTGCAACTGAACCACGTCCGTCATAGAGATAGTAGCCCTTTGTGCCGTTGATTGTGGCACTGTTTCTCTGTGCTCCGTATTCGTAAATATTTGTAGTATTGCCGTTTGCACCGAACTCCATAAGAGTTTGTGTGTATTCGGTGTTGATATCGTTGATGTAGCCTGTAAGCTCATAGTTGATTGCCGTGTTCTGCGTTACGCCGTTCGGAATCAGCATCTCATTCAGAATGACATCTGTATCATAGGAACTGTTTACAGAGCCTGACGGATAATATACATTCTCCGCTGTGCCTGCTTTGTTGGATACATACTCGTCATTCTTGCGGTAATCAAGGCGGAAGATTCTGTCGCCGTTGCCGTCATAAAGGGCAGCCATAAGGAGCGAGCCGTTTTCTTTTACTGCCTTGAGTCTGTTCTCATTATCGTAGGTGTAATCTCTTACCTTTTCCGTATCGTTGCAGGTGGTATTCTTGAGATTGCCGTTTTCGTCGTAGGTGAGAACAATATGCGTCTGCTTGTCATCATCACAGTCGCTTTCAATATCTGTTATCTGACTGTTGTCATTGTAGGTATACTGAATGTTGCAGAGGATTTTATCGCTGCTTGTTTTGACTGCGCTTAAGCGGTTGCCTGCGCCGTCATAGGTGTATACCATTTCCGTTTCTTCAACAAACTTGTTGTTTTCGGTTACAGTTTGTAATACCTTTACAAGCTGACCGCGCTCGTCATATTCATACTGACTGGCTTCTATGCGTCTGCCGTTCTTGGCAGCCTCGCCTGTGATAAAGCCTGATTTGTCATAGGTATAGGCAAAGGTTGAAAGCTCTTCTTCAATATTGTAATACGGGTTCTTACCCATATTCACAACCCTGATAACATTGCCCATATCGTCATATTCAATGGTTGAATATGTATTATTCGGTCTTGTTACCTTGGTTATATTGCCGTTGGCATCACGGTCATATTTTGTTATCTTGCCCTGTCTGTCCTTAATCTGTATAAGCTGATCCAGTTCGTTGTAGGTATATTCTACTGCCGTGTTGTCAGGGTAAGTGAGTTTTGAAATATTGCCGTATTCATCGTAGGAATACTTTATCTTTTTTCCGTTTGAAAGGTTAACGGCTGTGATTCTGCCGATCTCGTCATACTCGTAGCCTGCCCCACCTGCAACATCATCCATAGAGATGCGGTTGCCGTCTGCATCGTAGCCGTAAAGCGCCTGCGGGTCTTCCTCATTATCATAACGCTTTCCAACCAATTCGTCAAGTACATCATAGTCATAATTTATAGTATAAAAGAAAAGCAGAGTGGTTGCCCACTCTGCTTTCCTTTTTGTTCTTTTACTACGTAAAGTTTGATACTTTGATTCATTAAGTTAAAGAGTATTTAGGAATCTTGATTTGGATTTATAATTATATCAAAAATAATATCATCAAAATCTTCATCGGGATGTCCGTCATTGCAATAATATCTGAAATGATTCGGTGCAATGATTTCTTTTTTCATGGCAGCACCGTTATGACCGCTTTGAGTGACTCCATTGCCGATGTCCCATATATTATTAACAATCAAATAACCCTTTGATGATTCTGCTGAAAATGCAATTCCATTGTTAAAATGTTCTTCCCATAAAACCATTTTCTTGCCTTTAACGTTATTTATTAATAAATTTTTATCTGCATAAAGTGCAACACCCTGTTTATATTCAGATGAGGTTGATATTAGTTGATAACATTGCCCATATCATCATATTCAATGGTTGAATATGTATTATTCGGTCTTGTTACCTTGGTTATGTTGCCGTTGGCATCACGGTCATATTTTGTTACCTTACCCTGTCTGTCCTTGATTTGTGTAAGCTGATCAAGTTCGTTGTATGTGTACTGAACTGTTGTGTTGTCAGGGTAAGTGAGCTTTGAAATGTTGCCGTATTCATCATAGGAATACTTTATCTGTTTGCCGTTTGAAAGATTAATGGCTGGGATTCTGCCGACCTCGTCATACTCGTAGCCTGTGGTGCCTGCAACATCATCCATAGAGATGCGGTTGCCGTCAAGGTCATAGCCGTAAAGCGCCTGCGGGTCTTCCTCATTACTGCGGCAACTGCGAACTCCATACCGCCGATGCACATGGTCAAAAAACGGCAAGAAAAAATTGTATGGCGATGCATCAGCAGGCTTGATTACGGAACGAAATACTGTAAAGACTCACCGTCAATTGAAGAATCAATACAGTGTAAAAATTATCTGTAATTGCACCCTTGAATTTAATACGGCAAAGAGAATAATCTCTTTAATAATCAGCCTTTCGATTTATTTTATGTAAAAATAAAATCCAAGGGTGCAAGAGTGAAGAAGTTTTAAGCTATTTTAGATTTTCCGACAATTCCAAGAGCAGCCTTTTGCTGATATCTGAAAGTTGTTTGAAATTTTGAACTAACATATATTCCTTTTTAGTAATAAACACATTGCTGTCATATTTATAAAACAGCATCCATACCGGAATATCAAAGGCTTCGCAAATGTTATAAAGTGTTTTCGTATTCGGAAAACTTTTCTTTTTGTAAAGATATTTTATAGTGTTAACCGAAAGACCTGATTTAACGGCCAGCTCATAAATGGAATAATTGTGCTCAACTCTCAGTTCATCAATTCTTTCAATCAATTCTTCAATCTGATGAATTTCATATAAATCTTTGTTCAAAATATGCACCTCCGGGAAAGGCTGATTAACAAAATAAATTTGGGGTAGCATATTTAATCTTTATAGATGAATCGGGGTGGCATACTTCATTACAAAGTTGTGTAATTGTTGTAAAATATCATTATACCAACATGGAGATGTAATGCTATGGCACATGATTACGAACTGAAATATTTTGATAATATCAAAAGTAAAGAAATAGACTGGTTGTGGTATCCGTATCTTCCTTACGGGAAGATTACAATTATACAAGGTGATCCCGGTGAAGGAAAGACGACTATGCTGATTAGTATTATATCTTTATTATCCAAGGGTGAGCCGTTTCCTTTCACAAATAAGAAGACGACGGCTGTATCAATTTATCAGAATGCTGAAGATGATGTAGCAGATACCATTAAACCAAAGTTGGAGATACACAGGGCAAACTGTAATAATGTCTGTTATATAGAAAAGAAAAATGATAACATTTTTATGGATGATGACAGCATAGAAAATGCAATTGTGAAGTCGGGTGCAAAACTTTTTGTGCTTGATCCTATACAGGCCTTTATTGGTGATAATGTAGACATGAATCGTGCAAATGTTATACGGCCGAGAATGAATAAACTGAAAGAGATTGCACAATCAACAGGCTGTGCAATTGTTTTAGTAGGACACATGAAGAAAAATTCTTCAGGAAAATCAAATTACAGAAATTTAGGTTCGATAGATATTTCTGCTGCTGCAAGAAGTGTTTTGGTGGTAGGAAGATTAAGCAAATCATCAGAAATAAAAATTTTGTTACAACTGAAGAATAATCTTGCACCGAGAGGAAAATCTATTACATTTCAAATAGAGAACAGAACTGTAAAATGGTTATCTGAATGCAGCTTGACGGCAGATGATATATTATCGACTAATCCATATAACGAAAACAGTAAAAGAGCTATAGCAGAAAACTTAATCCGTTTGAATCTGGAGGATGGAATAAAATCTGCTAAAAGCATATTTGCTAAAGCACAGGATCAAGGAATAAGCATACGGACATTAAAATCGGTTAAAGCGACTATGTCTGTCAGTTCCATAAAGAAAAACGGAATTTGGTATTGGGAAATGAACAGTAAAGAGGTCAAAAATAATGCAGAGCAGTAATTTTAACGGCTATAATTCAAATGTTGAATTTATGAAAAATAATTCAGGAGCGGCAGCTTATATTCCGGCGAAGGATAAAGCGGATTTATTCGGCAATAATCATATATTTAAAACCTGTGCCTATTGCCGTGTGTCTACCGATCATGATGAACAATTATCATCTTTTGAGCTTCAGCAGGAGCATTACAGACAGCTTGTAAGCAATCATCCCAATTGGGATTTGCAACATATTTTTGCGGATGAGGGAATATCTGCAACATCTTTGAAAAAACGTGATGAATTCAATGATATGATTTCCCGGTGTATGAAGGGTGAATTCGATTTGATAGTTACAAAGAGCGTATCGAGATTTGCAAGGAATCTTGTTGACTGCGTTTCACTGGTCAGAAATTTGAAAGGATTAAGCCATCCGGTAGGCGTATTTTTTGAAACAGACAACTTGTTTACACTTTCGGAGGATTCGGAACTTAAACTTTCCATACTTGCAACATTTGCACAGGAAGAATCCGTAAAGAAAAGCGAAAGCATGAATTGGTCGTTGAAAGAAAGATTTAAAAACAAAAAACTTTTAACACCTGAATTGTTCGGATACCGCAGGCCCCGTGACGCTGTGGGAAACTATATTAAATACGGAAAGCTTGAAATTGAAGAATCGGAAGCAGAAATCGTCAGATTTATTTACGATGCCTTTTTATCAGGATTTTCGATAGAGAGCATTTGCAATATATTAGAAGATATTGGGTGTAAAACCAAGCTTGGAAATACAAAATGGAGCGAAGGCTCTGTTTCTTATATTCTCAGAAATGAAAGATACTGCGGAAATGTGCTTACATGGAAACAATTTACCGCAGATATTTTTGAACATAAAAAGAGAAGAAACAGACAGGACAGGGATCAGTATTTATATACCGATGTCCATGAGGCAATTATATCAACAGAACAGTTTGAGGCAGTTCAGGTATTATTTGAAAATAAAAAGCACGGCTATAGAGGCGGCGTCCCGATTATGCAGGTTGTGGATATGGGCGTGTTTCGAGGGTATATCCCTGTCAATCATCATTGGATCAGCGAAGATCCGGAAGTATATTATAATGCATCAAACAGCGTTCCTGTTTACAAGAAGAAAAAGAATGTTCAGAAAAATTATTTCAGTAGGTTTGATTTATCGGGCTATGAAGTTGTAAGAGGACAGTTTTTGACGGCACGCTCTGAATTACCGATTATAACCTTTGGCAAAGATAAAATTAAATTTAATTGTACCTGTACAAGAAAATTTGATTTTGCCAATTATGTTCAGCTCCTGCTCCATCCGACAGAACGAAAAATCGCAATCCGTCCGTGTTCTGAAAATGATATGTACAGCATTCCGTGGCACAGAAACAGTGAACAGTCTATGTCGGCAAAAACGATTAGCTGTTCGCATTTCTGTAATATATTATATCAGATTATGGACTGGTTTCCCGATTATATGTATAAAGTTCTCGGAACATTAATTGAAAAAGGTAACGAGCAGATTGTAATATTCAATTTATCAAATGCTATGCCGAATATTATTGTAAAGGAAAAAGCTGAAAAGACAAACAAGACTGTATATCGAAAAGTTGATATCTGCCCTGAAGAATGGGGGAATTCTTTCGGTAACGAGTTTTATAATTTCAGTATGGATAATATGCTTTACTATTTACCTAAAGATACAATTTTACAGGCAAATGAAAAAAGCCGCCCTATTGAAGGACAGCTTACATTTGAGGTTATGAATGGTAATGAAGTTTTGCAGATTGCAGAAAATTTGAAAAAGAAAGCAGGGAGAAAAGATGAGTGACGAAAATACAAAATCATTTAATAATATACAGGAACAAATCACTGAATCTGAAGAAATGGAAACGGTAAATCTTGCGGGATTTCAGGTTACAAAAGCAGAATTGTTTGCGCATACAAGAGAGCCTGCGGTTACTGTATGGGAAAATCGTATTAAATTTAATATGGCGTGTCTCAGAAGATTTCCCGGCGTTACACATATTCAGCTTTTAATACATCCCGAACAGCAAAGACTGATAATCCGCCCCTGTGAAGCGGACGCACCGGATTCACTAAGATGGGCGATAGGCGGTGGAGAAAAAGAAATCCGCAACCGTGATATGATTTGTCAGATATTTGCTGCAAAGCTTTTTGAACTGATGAACTGGGACAAACAATATCGTTATAAAATGCTCGGTAAACCTGCCATATCGGATAATGAAGCGTTATATCTTTTTAAATTAAATGATTTTGAGCTTTTTGTAAATACAGGAAAAAGAAAAAGTCGGGCATATCTTCCCGAGGACTGGAGGGAATGCTTCGGCGTTCCTGTTGAAAAGCACGAGGAAACATACAAAATTGATTTGGCAGAGGGCTATATTTCTACAGGGAAGGCAGGTGAAATATAATGGCGTTTGATATAGGAATAAAAAATGTTTCATTAGAAGGATTTCAGGTTGTGCAAAGGAAATATTTCAGCCGTTTGACAGAACCTATAATGACAATATGGGAATCAGCGGTTGCTTTCAATACCGCTTCACATGATGTGCTGAACAACTGCGAAGCAATAGAAATTTATGTAAATGAAGAAACCAGATGCTTTGCAATAATGCCTGCTCCGTCAAAGGACAAAGAATCCGTTAAGTGGATAAGAGGCAGTAAAAAATATAAATATAACAGAATTGAATGTACTATGTTTGCAAGACAAATATTTAAATCCTGGGGACTTGATCCGCAGTATCATTACCGCACAACCGGAAAACTTGTGCAATGTGATAAAAAGTTAATGATACTTTTTGATTTTTCACATTATGAGGTTTGGAGCGGAAGTAAAATGGTGAAAGAAAATGGATAGAAATACTTTTATATCGGTTAGATTTACTAGCGGAAGTATTCGGGTATTTAAGGAAACCATAAGGCTGATGGATAATCCTAAATTTATACGGTTTTCTGTTAATAAAGACGGTACACTGATGGCGGTTGAACCGTATCACAGAAAAACCTTTACTTCCTTTTCAGTTCCGAAAAATCTATATTCATATAGCAATGGGATGGTTGTTTACAGTAAGTCCTTATGCTCCTTGTTATACAACAGGCAGAATTGGAATAAGGATAAATTATACCGTATACCGGGAAAGGTTTTCAAAGAACAAAAAACAGCTGTTTTTGATTTGACGAAGGCGGTTTGTTACAACGGAGTTTCGTCAGTTGAAGGCTTTCGGGGAGAAATTTTATGACGTTTGCAGAGCAGGTTTCATTTGTGCGAAAAAAGCTGTACCTATCCCGTTGTGATATGGCTAAGAAAATGGATGTAACCGAACAGACAGTTTACAGATGGGAACAAGGATTGTCTAACCCGAATATTTCATCAAGAAGAAAATTTATGTCACTATGCAAAAAAGAAAGAATAGTATTTGATGAATAGTTTATTTAATAAACATGAACTCGTGTCTCTCTTAACTAAGTGGACATGGTTTTTTAGTAGATAAAATATAAAATTCAAATTTTGAAATTAAATTTTATAAAGTGCTTTTTGAGGAAGATTACTATTGTATCCAAAAGTCTATTTGCTTTATAAAAGAAATTTGAAAAAATATTTTTTATGATATAATATATTTTAAACAGAATGTATTTATCTTTCAAAATATTAAATAAGCAAAGGAATTAAAATACAATTCTATAGTGTTCAGTTAATAATTTGTATTTTGCGGTAAAATATGAATCAGTCACTAACTTCGTACGATTTTGCATTATCATATGCCCATGCATTTCGGGTATTGCTTAATAAGTATTATGAATCTCGTTTATCCGGGAATTATCAAGATTTTTCCTTGATAGTACCACTTATGTCTATTGGCGGTTTTGCTTGTGAATTATTCATGAAATCGCTGGTAGACAAAAAGTTAAAAACGCATAAATTATATTCCGATTTATATAAGAATTTATACACAAATATCTCAAATGAAATTGAATCTATCGTTGTACAATGTATGCGCCTTAAGAAAAATAAACCCGATTATGATAGCTTAATGTTTAAATTTGACTTTATGAAGCAGGATAGACTTTTTGAGGATTTTCGTTACCTTTATGAACCAAAGAAAGATAAACCACAAGCGGTGTATAATATAGATTTTACTGAGGTTCTTGTTTCGACACTACAGACAATATGTGAATTAAAATTTGGGAAACGACCTATAACAGAAAGACAAAATGACATTGAAGAGAGAAAAATAATTTATGAATAGATTATTTATAATAGGAAACGGATTTGATCGTGCTCACAAATTAAAGAGTTCTTATTGGTACTTTAGAGAATATCTAAGAAAATATGCTGAAAACTTTCTTTGTGAATTTGAAAAAATGTATGGCTATTATCCGATTGATGAAGATGATTGGCATTTAGGGAAGAATAAAAAATTAATAATTAACAGCAGAAACGAAAAAGTATATATAATGCTATTGCCAATTTTTATGAAAGAACCTTTAAAAATACGAAAAAAATAATTTTCAAAATATGAGTTTTTTGAAAAATTAAATAATGTTAATTCTGTCAATATAATAGGTCATTCAATAGGAAAAGTAGATATGTCTTATTTCAAAACAGTAATGAATTCTATAAATTCTGATGCCGAATGGAATGGTTACTATTATCAAAAAGAAGAGAAAGATTGTTTGAAAGATTCATTGCTTTCTCTTGGTTTGCCTGAAGAACATATATTGCTTTTACCATCAAGTGATTTTTGGGATATATAACTTCTTATATTGTATGAAAATAGATGCACTTATTTTTGTGTTGGTTCAAGTCCTCACAACAAATTTTCAAAGGCATCTGTTTTATATCATCTTTACAAAACAGATAAATCCGAACTTTACGCTAATCGGCGAAGGGTTCGGATTTATTTTTTATTATAATATTTGAATTTGTATTAAATATTTATTATATTATAAACATATTAAATTTATTGTTTAGAAATATTGATTAATCATTTCAGTTAAATCAGGACAATCAATCTTCCCCATGTTGCAAAGTGGTGTCAGCTGATTCAGATTTTTCCCAATTGCTTTTTGTTCTTTGAGAACATCACTTAAACCTTCTATTACAACTATCGTTTATCTAATGCAGATCTTGTAACGAATTTAGTAAAGTTCAGATTTGCTTTATCTGCTTTTCTTTTGATTGCTTCGTATTCACTTTCACGAAAATGCATTGAAAACATTTTCGTTTTGTTGTTTTTAGTTTATACCTCACTTTCTGTGGTACACACCACTGTCAATTTGAACGTTTTGTCGCTCGTACGATTTTTCGTAGTCTTGGCACTTTCAATCGCTCGTCTGATGTTTATGTATCAACAGTAACTTTGTTTAGTTTTCAAGGTTCAATATATCCGTATTATTTATTCAAAAATTAAAGTCCTGACAGTTACCGCTTGGCAGTATACTCTCAGGACTTGTTTCATTTAAAATACTATTTACTTATCAAAGAGCATACCACCTCATCAGTGGACTCTTATATTAACGCTTTTTTCTTTGCGTCAATAGTTTTTCATTTTGAATAAAAAATTAAGATAAATTTAAGACGGATAATATTGCATACAATATTGTTATTATATATAATTTTTATGAAAGAGGGTGCTCGAATGACTAACAAAATAATGCTTGTTGATGACGAGCCGGATATATTGGATTTGCTTGAAAAATCTTTAAATCTTGAGGGATTTCATAACATAACTAAAATTGATAACGGGCTTTCTGCTGTGGAAACTTGCAGAAAAATCCAGCCTGACATAATCGTTTTAGATGTTATGCTGCCCGATATTGATGGGTACGAAGTATGCAAACAAATTCGTGAGTTTTCTCATTGTCCTATATTATTTCTTTCCGCTAAAAATGACGAACTTGATAAGATACTCGGTTTAGCTGTTGGCGGCGATGATTATGTAACAAAGCCGTTCAGTCCTAAAGAAATTGCGTACAGAGTTAAAGCACAGCTGCGCCGTGCAGAATACAGACAAGCTCCAATACAAAACGATTTAATTAAAATTGGTGAATTGATGATAGATACTGACGGCTGCAGGGTAATAAAAAAGGATAAGGAAATTGAACTGACTGCAAGAGAATTTGAAATTCTGAAACATTTAGCAGAAAATATAGGTAGAGTAATCAGCCGTGAGCGGGTTTATGAAACGGTTTGGGGTGAGGACAGCTTTGGATGTGACAACACAATTATGGTGCACATTCGCCATTTGCGTGAAAAATTAGAAGAAAATCCCGCCTCACCCAGTTATATTATTACAGTGAAAGGCTTAGGCTATAAGTTGGTAAATCCATATGAAAAATAAAAAAAATTATATCTATCTGTTTTTTCTGATATCTATTTTATCAATAATACTGTTTCTTGCCGGACGGTCTTTGTCTATACTTCAGATGGGAAGACGACCGCTATTCATTATCTTTGTTATTATGGCAATTTGCGGATTCTGGCTTATCAGACATCTCAGTAAAATAAAAAAAGGTATAGAAAATATTTCACAACGCACCTATACTCGGCTTCCTGAAAAAGGCATATTCAGTGAAGTCTATGGTGCGCTTAATAAAATGGATATGGAAATCCGTAATAGCGACAAGATACAGGAAGAAACAGATCGGGTGCGCAACGAATGGATTACAAACATTACACACGATTTGAAAACACCGCTTTCTCCGATTAAAGGATATGCAGAATTGCTGACTTCAAATGCTGAAATTGACAAGGCAACGATGCAGGAATATGGCGGGATTATCCTGAAAAATGTGAATCACACAGAAAAGCTGATTAATGATTTAAAACTGACCTATCAGCTTGATTCAGGTTCAATGCCGTTTAATCCACAATCCGTAAAACTTGCGCGGTATATGAAAGAATTGGTGATTGATATTGTGAATGACCCCGCTTTTAAGGATAGAAATATTGTTTTTGAAAGTAATGCTCAAGACATAGAAATTTGTATTGATACGGATTTGTTTCGCCGTGCTATGAATAATCTTATCATTAATGCACTTACGCACAATCCGCCCGAAACAAAAGTAACAATAAGTATTGATACAAATTCTGAAAAAGAGGCTTGTATTTGTATTTCGGATAACGGAACAGGTATGAGCGAAGCGGAACAGGCAGAACTGTTCAACCGATATTACAGGGGTACAAACACAAAGGAAAAGCCCGAGGGAAGCGGACTTGGTCTTGCCATTGCAAAGCAGATTATAAATCTTCACAACGGTAATATTCACGTTAAGAGTGAATTAAATGAGGGAACGCAGTTTACTGTTATTCTTCCTCCCACAAGCAAATAACTTAAGGTTAAATTAAGTTGCAGAAAAGAACAGCCTAAGATAGATGATTTATGCTATAAGCATAGGTCATCTATCTTTTATTACATTAAGGAGGTTTTCTGTATGGAATTACAATTACAGAATTTAACGAAACAGTACGGAGATAAATGTGCTGTCAGCAATGTAAGTGTCAATCTGAAACCGGGTGTATATGGTCTGCTTGGTGCAAACGGTGCGGGAAAAACAACATTGATGCGAATGATATGTGGTGTTTTGAAACCAACATCGGGCAGTATCAGTCTGAACGGAAAAACAATAGAGGAACTTGGTGAGAAATATTATACGCATTTAGGTTATATGCCGCAGTATTTCGGCTTTTATCCCGATTTCACAGCCCGTGAGTTTATGCTTTATATGGCGGCGGTTAAGGGACTTGGTAAAAGCAAGGCAAAACGAAGAACGGAAGACTTGCTAAAAATGGTAAATCTGTCCGATGTGGCAGACAAGAAAATCAAATCCTATTCAGGTGGTATGAAACAGCGCTTAGGTATAGCACAGGCAGAACTCGGCAATCCGTCTATTCTGATATTAGATGAGCCGACTGCAGGACTTGATCCAAAAGAGCGTGTGCGTTTCAGAAATCTGATTTCAGATTTTGCAAAAGAAAAAATCGTTATTTTGTCCACGCATATTGTTTCCGATGTTTCCTATATTGCCGATACAATTTTGATGATGAAACAGGGGCAGATTCTTTTGCAGGAGCCTATGGCGACCGTTACAAACAGCATTAACGGCAAGGTGTGGGAACTTTTGGTTGATGAAAGAACTGCCGCAGAATACAGCAGGCGGTTTTCAGTTGTAAATCTTCATCACGAAAATAATATGGTGCGTCTGCGTATTGTAGATGAAAATGCACCGAGTGCGGATGCCGGGACAGTAGAGCCGAGTTTAGAGGATTTATTCTTATATCACTTTGGTGAAGAACAGGAGGAAAACTGATATGTTGGTTAAATATGAATTTTTAAAAATACTACGCAAAAAGTCAACTTTAATTGTAATGGCAATCAGTCTGATTTTAACAGGTGTTCTTTTCGGGTTGCCGATTATGCAATTTCAAACGTACAATCAGGATGGTGTTCTAAAAGGCTCACAGGGTATTGCTTATGAAAAAGAGCAGTATGAAAAATTCTCTGTTCCATTAACAGAGAAATATGTGACCGAAACAATAAAAGAGGTGCAGGCACTTTTTGAAAATCCTGATAATGTGGGATATGACGGTAATGAGAAGTTTTTAATCGGTGATGCCTATTGGAATGGCATTGCACCAAGAGAAAAACTGCTGAATATGATTGCAAGTACTTACAGTGCACCAAATGAATTTAAGGCTTATAATGATTTGGCGGATTTGGATATAACAGACGGAGCGAATTTTTATCAGGCAATGGAAGCAAAAAATGAAGCCTTGCTGAATACACCTTCAAGAGCATTGACGGATAATCAAAAGGAATATTGGAGCAATAAGGCAAGCAATATTGATACACCATTGCAATATGGATATTATGAAGGCTGGGATATAATTATAAGCAGTTTTGAACTGCTTATGTTTGCAATACTTGCAATCTGTATTGTGATTGCTCCTGTATTTTCAGGTGAATATCAATCGGGAACAGATGCAGTAATCTTATCCGCAAAATATGGAAAAACGAAACTGACAACAGGCAAAATTGTTGCATCACTCTTATTTGGTACAATAGCATTTGCTCTTCATATTCTTGTGGCTTGTGGCTTGCCGCTTATGGCATTTGGTACAGATGGCTGGAATTTGCCGTTGCAGATTGCTAATACAACCGTGCCGTATTCCTTAACATTTCTGCAGGCGGTTCTTATAAATATCGGTATTATTTATCTGATACTGATTGCTATGATCAGTCTGACTCTGCTTTTGTCAGCGAAAATGAAAACACCTTATCTTGTATTGATTGTGCTTGTGCCAATACTTTTTATTCCTATGTTCTTAACACCGAATGGCACAACAGGAATTTATAATCTTATTTTATTCTTAATGCCATATCGAGCAACTATGCCGGAGTTTGGTAAGTATATTTCCTATCAGCTCGGCGGATTGGTTTTGGATGCACTTACTGTAAGAGCAATTTTGTATGTGCTGTTGATGGTAATTATGCTGCCATTAGCAAGATTAGGTTTTAAGAAACATCAGGTTGCATAAGGAGGAAAAATATGAAAAAGAAAAAATTTATGATTATAGGTGTGATTGCTGTTTTAATAATTGCGGTTGTCGGTATAACTGCAGTCAGCCAGTCCTCAAAAATGTCTGAAAGATCATTTGATGCCGTTGTTCAGGAGATTGTTACACAGCCTGACGGTGAAGTTCGTATGATTGTTGAACGAACAACTGAAATCTATGGCGACCCTGTCAATTCTCTTGGTATCAGTGAAGATACAAAACTGCTTGATGCAGATGGGAATGAAATATCAGTTAATGACTTTAAACAAGGCAGTAAAGTTGCAGTAAACCTAAAAGATTCCTTCATCGAAGAAACACCGTTTTATTATCCGACTGTTTATGAAATAAAAATAATCAGTAATTAATCATTCTTTAAATATCACAAAAAGGTTCAATAGAAGTAAGAAGATAATTTTTTCTTACTTCTATTTTCGGGTTCATGCCCGCATTGGCTAAATTGGTGCAGAATGTATGGCACAGGGTGTGGGGGTCATTACTTTGGGTAAGACTTCCTCATGGCACTTGTTGTACTTCTTTACAAGCCCCCAGACCTGACCAATAGGAAACACCACGGAAATTGCACCCATTTGGCTTTCGCCGAGTGCGGAAACGAAATAAGCATCTGCGAGGTTATATAATGCATTAACCAACATGCCCAGCATTGCAGGAATTCCCATTGCCAAAAGAGCTTTTGGTATGGGTGTGCTGCTTAATAATTCAATTTTTTTATCTTTCATAATTAACATTCCTTTTCTTGACATTTTTAATTAATTATAGTACTATAAATTACAGCAACTGCGCTGTGCTGATTATGCTACTATAAATTATAGTAGTTGTCAAGAGGATAAGGAGAATATTATGGCAACAATAGATTTAATTGTATTAGGAATGTTGAAGAAAGAATCACTAAGTGCCTATGATATACAAAAGTTAGTTGAATATCGAAATATATCTAAATGGGTAAAAATAAGTACACCGTCAATATATAAAAAAGTGCTGCAGCTTGAAGAGAAAGGATTTATTACAGGCAACATAGTTAAAGAAGGCAAAATGCCTGAAAAGGTTATTTATTCTTTGACAGACAGCGGAGAACAGCAATTTGAAAAGCTGATGATGGAAATTGCATCAAAACCAATACAGATATTTTTGGATTTTAATGCAGTAATCGTAAATTTGGATTCAATCCCATCAGAGAAACAAATAAAATGCTTAACTGATATTGAGAATAATATTAAAATCCTTAAAGGATATATAGAAGAAAATATTCGCATTAAGGAGAATTTGCCTGAAATTCCGAAAACCGGAATGGATGTATTGCAGCAGCAATATCAATTGGCTGAATCGATTGAAAAGTGGCTTCAGACAATTAAAAAAAATTAGTCCGTTATCGGAATTTATAAAAAGTATTCCTGTAAACGGTAATTTGTAAGTGATATTGACACGATTATATAAATATGATATCATAAAATTGGCAATAATTGTATTTTATTTATACTGATTGAAAGGAAGTGTCTTAGTGATGATAAGTGCAGAAAACAGGCATTTTTGCATGATTTTCAAGCTTATTGTAACGCTGATGATGCTTCTGATTTTTTTGCCTGCATTTCCTGCTTACGGACTTGACAGCAATTATGTTATAAGTGAATACAATGGTTGGATTGATATTGATGAGCGTCTTGATTTTGAAAAGAAAAATGCAGGCTTTGACGGCTTTTTAAAACGGATAGTTGATGAAGAAAATGGTTGTTTTTATATGTATTTTTCTTTTTATGATACCGAGCTTGCGGGATATGACGATGATAATACCGTGATAAGCTTTGACGTCCGGAATGATATGAACAGCTATTGTTTTTCTGTTAATAAGAATGGATTTGTCAATACAGGTGCAGATGAGCAGGAAAATATAAAACTTGCATATAATTTTGATAATTGTTCAAACAGTCGCTGCGGCGGTGAAATTCTAATTGGCTTTGAGCTGATGAACAATACTGACAGGAAACAGTATAATCATATAAGCTGTGAGTATAGCGGCGGAAGCAGCAGAACTGCGGTGCTGTTTTATGATTATGGACTTGATATGTATGTCGAGCCGACAGTAATGGAGGGCTCATCGAAGGCTTCAAAGCCTGAAAAATCTACCACAGTAAGGAATTCTGATTTAAACAGGAACAGCAATACTAAAAATAATACAGAGACTAAAGAAAAGCCGACCAAATATACGCCGACAGGTACTGTGAGCAGAAATTCAAAAAAAGAGAACTCATCAAAGTTCAGTGCAGGCAAAGTGTATTCCTCCGGGGGAGCTAATGATGGTGAAAAAGAGGGGGAAACCGTTTTAAATGAAGCTGAAAATCCCGTCGGTATTTATAAAATGTCAAAAACTGCTGTTATTATATTGTCAATAGCGGGAGTTATGATAGCAAGCGGTATTGCGTTTGTTATTGCGGGTTTTGCTGTTAAAAACAAAAAACGTGAAACAGCAGAAAAAACAGATTCAATAAGTGAGTAGTGAGCCCGACTTAATGCGGGCTTTAATTGTATCGTTTTCTATTGACTTTAAGTGAATAATATTATAAAATTATATTAGCTATCCAAAAGGAGGATATGGAGATGAAAGTTATCAAAAAGTTTTTAGCAGTTGTAATTTCCGCAATACTTGTTGCTCTTTGTTTTGCGGGATGCTCTAAAAGCGGTCCTGCTGATGAAATTACCGCAAAAACTATGCTTATTGCTTATACAGAGGATAATGCACCGTTTGTTTATGAGGAAAACGGTGAGGTTAAGGGCTTTGATGTTGAACTGTTTGAAAAAATTTTTGTCAATGTAAAAAATGAATACAAGAATTACAAGTTTGTTAAGGTTGATAAGGATTATAAAATCGGCGAGGATGTTTACTGCGTTGATAAGGACGGAGAAAACTGTATTGCTTATGTTATGATTGGCGGAGTGCAGAAGGATACAGGCTCTGTTAATGAAAATTATACCTTCAGCGAGGATGTTATTAATGACAGAATCATTACTATAACTACAGATAAGAGCGGTATTTCAAACTATGCATCACTTGAAGGCAAAACCGTTGGTGTTGTGACAGGCGCTGCAAAAGCTGCATTAGATAAGCACACAGCAATCAAAAATGGATGCAAAGCAATTCAGGAGTATAAAGCTGAGGATATTGCCGCAGCACTTGCCGATCTTGATGCAGGCAAAATCAATGCACTTGTTGTTGACGAGTTTGTTTATCACACGGCTGAAAAGGCTTCTGCGTATAAAATCCTTGACGGTGAGCTGGATAATATCAGCTATGCTTATTTCTTTAAAAAGTGGGATTGGTATAATGATGCAATTAATGAGGCAATTTATGAGCTGAAGAGTCCTGACTATAATGATGCTGATGAATTTACTCCAATTGTTGAAAAGTATTTTGGTTATAATGCTTCAAGCTTCGAGTATACTCCGCCGGAGGAGAAATAATATAATAGTAAAAGAAAAGAACTGTTCATATGAACAGTTCTCAGCCTGTAGAAAAACCCTAAATCCGGAAAGGATTTAGGGTTAAATTTTTAAGATTAATGAAAAATATGCTGATGT
>ERZ808051.1158-NODE-1158-length-19640-cov-11.376220_pt1 | contig 19640 bp, 18 predicted proteins | sample MGYA00380199_ERZ808051 | MGnify/ENA primary metagenome ERZ808051 (study PRJEB31490, sample SAMN06133391) | mouse gut metagenome | isolation source: J11 | host: mice | place: China: Chengdu | collected 2015-05 ...
TGCACCAGTCCTGCGTTGTCGTCAGTCAACAATGCCACCGCATTGCCTCCTTCCTCCGCCTTGTCCTGTCACAAATACCAGGCACTGTTTTTCACTGTTATTTAGGCAACGCTGTACTAGCAGCAGAGCAGTCCGAAACAAAAAAGAAAGTAGAAAAGTTAGCATTGGAACAGACCAGAATGCAAAACGAACTATATAAAATCAGCCGGAAAATTGAAGATACTTATGGCGTAACTCCTGATGCACTTGCAGCTACAGCTGAAAATCGAAAATGGCTTGAAACAGGCACAGGAACACTAATCTAACTAAAAATTGAATACACCACTAAAGGATGCAAAGTCTATTGAATTATCAAGGACTTTGCACTTTTTTATTTTAGGGAGGCTGCATAATGGGAATTGGAACAAATTTAAAATTGGCACTTAAAGAACATGATTTAACGTAAACGGTAAAAAGTGCGTACCGTGCATAATAGAAGAAATTCATATAAAATAGCCTTGAGAATAATCTATCTCAAGGCTATTATTAGTTACCATTGAAACTGTGAAAACTAATATCACTTTTCATAGTTCATGTACGTAGCTTTGAAAACTCATATCAGTTTTGGAAACGAGGTGCTGTTAATGTCAGATTTAAAACACGATGTAACCGCTGAGCGCTGGGCCGTGCTCATAAAGGAACGCATGGAAAGCGGTATGACCGTCAGGGAATGGTGTCATGACAGGGATATCAAGGAGTCCCGGTATTATTACTGGCTGAGAATACTCCGCCAGGATGCAGTGAAAGAGAAGGAACACCGACAGCAGGTATCGCCTTTTGTGGAACTTCCGGCAGACATCTGCCGGGAACAGGTCTTTGAACCAGCCGCAGCAGTTATCCGAAAAGGAAATATTACTAAGGAAATATTACTATAGAAGTGACTGAATCAGCTTCGGCAGGTTTTATTGCAAAAGTTATGGAGGCGCTGGCCAATGCTTGGTAATGTAAAGCGATACATCCGGATCTACCTGGCGTATGGCTATACAGATCTTCGTTATGGAATAGACGGGCTGGCCAGGGTTGTACAGGATTATTTTTCACTGGACCCATTTCAAAAAGGCGGTCTTTTTCTGTTCTGTGGCAGGCGGACAGACCGCATCAAAGGGCTCTTATGGGAAGGCGATGGTTTCGTGCTTATTTATAAAAGACTGGAAGCGGGGCACTTCCAGTGGCCAGGGACGGCGTCAGAAGCCCGTGAGATCACGCCGGAACAGTTCACATGGCTGATGCAGGGGCTTGCCGTGTAGCAGAAAAAAAGGATACAGGAAGTCACACCGAAAAGAACATGCTGATAGGCATGATGACAGGTTTTGTGCAAAACATAGAAATTTTCCTGCGCGTTTCCGGCGGTGCATTCCCATGCCCCGGCAGCAAAAAAAGTGTACATGGACGTCCTGTGCTGCTTTTAAAAACAGTTCTGCATATTTTTTCCGTGAAAACCGCAAAAAAATAATCCTATAACTGTAAAGCATCTTTTTTGACAGCATAGTCTGTCGTCATTTTGACGGAACCGAACAAAAAATTTTCAGCAGAAATATCCCGTTTATGCTATAATGCTGGTATGGAAAAGATGATCTATACAGCAGATGAACTGAATAATGCCGGCAGGGATGAACTCATCGGGATCATACTCTCGCTGCAGGAAAATATTGCCCGGATGACCCGGAACCAGGAACTGATCCTGGAACAGATAACCATTCTGCGCGGACAGCGTTTCGGACGGCATTCTGAAAAAATGAATGTGATCGACGGGCAGATGAGCCTGTTCTTTAACGAACCGGAAGCCACAGCCGGTGAACCGGGCGCACAGGCAGAAGAACCGGAATTTGAGGAAGTTGTCATCCATAGGAAAAAGAAGCAGAAAGGGAAACGTGAAGACGACTTAAAAGGAATGCCTGTAACAGTCATAAAACATGAAATGTCAGAAGAAGAACTGAAAGAAGCATTTCCGGATGGAAAATATAAGCGTCTTCCGGATGAAGTATATAAAAGGCTGGAATTCCATCCGGCTTCTTTTGAAGTAAAAGAGCACCATGTAGCGGTTTATGCCGATATGGATGATGAAACCATTGTAAAAGCACAGCGTCCAAAGGATCTGCTGCGGGGAAGCGTTGTCACGCCTTCCCTGGAAGCTGCCATCATCAATGGAAAATATGTCAGCTCCCTTCCGCTTTACCGCATGGAGCAGGAGTTCAAGCGTAACGATGTGAACCTGAACCGCCAGAACATGGCAAACTGGACGATCGGGTATGCTGACCGCTATCTTGCCGTCCTGTATGACTATCTGCATAAGCTTCTTTACCAGTATCATGTGCTTCAGGCAGACGAGACCACTGTCGAAGTTTCAAAAGACGTGAGAGCCGCCGGCTCAAAGAGTTATATGTGGATCTACCGCACTGGGAAATCTTATGCGGAAGCCATCGTCCTGTATGAGTACCAGAAAGACAGGAAGGAGGATCATCCGGAGGAGTTTCTGAAAGGTTTTGAGGGAGTATGCGTTACAGACGGTTATCAGGCATACCATTCCCTGGAAGAAAAACCCCCGGCCTGACAATCGCTGGCTGCCGGGCACATGCCAGACGCAGATATGCAGATGCGCTGAAAGCCATAAGGGATAAAGAAGCGCGTAAAGGCACACTTGCCTATGATGCCCTAAAGCAGATCGGGGCGATTTATAAACTTGACAATGAGCTGGCGGAGCTTACGCCAGCTCAACGGCAGCACAGGAGACAGCTGGAACTAAAACCACTGGTTGACGCTTATTTTGTGTGGGTAAAAAAACACCAGAATGAAGTCCTGCCAAAGTCCCAGACAGGAAAAGCCTTCTCTTATTCCGTGAACCAGGAAAAATATCTGCGCGTATCTCTGGAAGACGGTGAAGTCCCCCTGGACAACAATGCAACAGAATCCACACTGCGTGGTTTTTGTATCGGAAGGCACAACTGGAAGCTGATCGACACCATCCGCGGAGCCAGATCCAGCGCCATTATCTACAGCATTACCGAAACTGCAAAGGCAAACGATCTGAAAGTCTATGAATACGTGGAGTATCTCCTGACTGAGATACCGAAACACGAAGACGACACAAACCGAGATTTTCTGGATGACCTGCTCCCATGGTCTCCAAACCTTCCAGAGCAATGTCGGAAATCCAATAAATATGAAGTGAAATAAAAACTGGAGCAATTCTGTTACCATCATACAGGTTTGCTCCAGTTTTGTATAGGTACTCGCGTTTTACCGTTTACTCATTCTGTTATCACGACTTATCAATCCCACCAAACATCGAAAAAAGGACTTTCCGAAAAACTTCGGAAAGTCCCATAAATTCAATGAATTTTCAATTACTCAATAATTGTAGCAACACGACCTGAACCAACTGTTCTACCACCCTCACGGATTAGGTTTGGAGAACCTAATATGGCAAATGGCGTGTTTTTGAGGTTTTCTGTTATCATATTTTCTGAAAATATTGATTTTCTCTATATTTTCAAAATTTTTGTAGCCAATTTGTAGCCACGCCGCATAAGTATTCAACAGAAGCTATCCATCGTCTTTTTCAAAGTGAAGAATTTTACTATATGCTCGTTCTCATCCAATATGACAAAACATAGATTCCCATCCACTTCTCTGGATTGTTCGGTGTGATAAATTCCTTCTTTCAATCTATCAATAACGCCCTGACTAAAATAAGAAAAATCAGCTACAAGCATTCCCATTTTTGTCAAATCAACCTCTAATTTCCGCTGCTATTTCACCAAAAAATCCTTCAATATTGCGAAACACCTCCCATGCGGTAGCGGCTTTCATTTCCACCTCAATTTTCCCTATAAAACCTCGAGGAGATCGGACATGGCGAGGAGATCTGCTCCTTTTTTGTCCTTCTCTTCTGTAAAGATGTTAAGCAGCTTGCCTTTGCCATTTTCTACAATTTTGCTTTTATCCGCCATTAGGCTTTTCCTCCATTCAGAAATGCTTGATACATTGCGTCAAGTTCACTCCTTATCTAGCAATTTTCTAACCTGCTCAGGATTGCAAATCGAAACATGCGCAAGTAGATTCCTACACTCGTGCAAGAATTTAATGCGCTCTCTATCAGTTTTATCAGAAATATAGAGCATATACCTGTAAACATCCTGTCTGTGACTCATCATGAAACACAAAGAACCCAATTCTACTGCCATAGGGGCTGTTATCTGTTCTCCATATTGTTCAATATGATTAGCCGTAAGAGCCTGACTAATATCATCTCGATATTTCTCTATTATTTCAATCCTCTCCATCTCTATAACAGGAAACAGAACTTGTACCTGTGAAGCCCATATTCTGTAATTCAGTTCCGCAGTCTTATTATTTCTGTATAGCCAAAGAACGTGCTCAGATCCATCTTCAGACCCTCGCCTAGAAAAGTCTGGCATTTCAGCTATCCGAGCGATTCCGTCACTTACAGATTCTTTTCTGAAATCAACTTCTCTAAGGAGCAGTTCAGAAACCTCGGCATCCACATCACAAACCAAAGCTGCCGTTGTGGAAATATATTTTTTCCACAAATCTGATCCATATGCAATTTCTTCGTCCTCATCTAACACAAAACTGTTGAACAATTGAACATCATAACTGCTAACACACTCACTGAAATCAATATATTCAATGAAACGGCTTTCCAAAGGTTCTACACTACCGTGTATCTCCAATACAAACAATCCTTCAGTCACCGTTTTAGGTGTAAACCCCTTGCAGAATTTAATCCACTTATTTACAACAGTTCCTTCCAGCCCTTTGATCCATAAGATGCGATTTTTTATAACATGCTTCTGAGTAATATAGTTCTGCATGCTGATCTTAGATTTCTCTCTATATCCTCGAGACACAGATGATGAGGCATATTTTTGAAGCAAGAAACGCCCAGGCTCTAAATCATCAGGATTATCATCGACCGCATCTATAACCTCAATGACTACATCCCTTGTATCCGTTCTTTCCTGAAATGCTGTATGGATAGAGCTTCTCATGGAATATCTCCATGGCAGATCAGATGGCACCTTCAGGACAACCATTTTATTCTCCAGCAACCCATCAGCGACCTTAGAAACCACAACATGAGCTCCGGTAATGTTATTCCACCAAAATTCTTCCCATGACATATCAATCATCTTGATGCCTCCTCGTTGTTAAAAATAATATCAGCATCCAATATGTCAAAACTCTCACCGATAATGTCAACAAATGAATTTCTCCTAAGTCTATACAAATCACGATTCTCATCAGGTTTTCCAAGGATACCCATCTCGACCATCTCATCAAGAAGATTGATATAATCCTTTTTGGATGCATCTTCAAGGCAATGAATGTCATACTCCCCAGCCATCTGCATAATCTCATCTACGGAAAATCCCTGCCATGTTCCTGCTTTTCTGTCTTCTTCATAGTAATGATAAAGCATCGTGATGCATCTTGCAATCATAAAGTACCTCTGATCCAATTCAAGAGACCACCTGAACTTATCCTTGATGCTCTTATTCAGATCCGAAGAGTTCATAACAGCGCCAAGCTGCTCATCTTGTAATGTAAATGGCGGATTTCCATTAGCTGCATGATAATACTTTGAGTACTGACCTGTTAGGGTTTCTACAAGCATATATCCAAAGAACTGTAGAATTCCAGGATAATAGTTTGTATTTGTCAATATGGTCTCAAGATGCGGATACCGATCTATTTGGAATCCAAGGTAACGCAACGGTCTCGAAATAAGCTGCAAAGCGTCTGTAGGCGACAACGGCTTAATGCAAAGCGGTGTTCCCAGCTGACCAAAGATACCATTATCTTTTGTGGCATTTTTAGCTCTGCAAACATTATGCAGACCAGCGATAACAAACTTGAAGTTGTTCTTTGTCTCACGTTTCAAGTCAACAAGAGGCTGAAGCGGTCGATATTTCTCGTCTGCAATTGACGCAAGAAAATCATCTACTTCATCAATCAGCAAAAGCATCGAAGAAATCTGTTTGCTATGTAACAGCTCGCCGAGTGCAGAACACATCTCCTTAATCGAATTACACTTAGGAAGCACTATTTTCCCATCAACCTTTTTGTTTATGTCTGAAACAATAGTCTCAACAACTTCTTTTTCGTTCTTGATGCGAATAATCGTAGTGTATACAGCAAAAGCTTTATTTTCCGGTTTTGAGCATCTGCTTTCTGCTCTTTCAAGAAGAGCCGTCTTGCCTAGTTGTCTTCCTCCGTATACTACACAAGCACCATTAGGGTCTATAATTGTAGCAAGCTCCTGTGTCCTTCCACAGAACATCTCATCCGAAGTTGATCCCCCATCCCTTACAAATGGTTGATATGTTGAGTACGGTAACGTGCATTTCAACATCGCAGGCATGCGCTCTGTGATTTGATGTAAAGCCAAATATAGGAGCAATACCTGGTCAATCAGTAAGAATGGATTCTGTCCTGACGTCTGCGTATGGAAGATTTCACCAATTAATCTCCTGCTTGCAACATCGATTGGTCTATCAAGCAAAACAACGGAAATTCCTCCAAGATCCAATGAAGAAACTGTATCAACAAGCTGCTTCTCAGTATAATTTCCGAAAAGCATGATTGCGTTTACTGGAGATTTAACCTGAGTTCCAAATGCTGCAATAGGATGACGATAATCAGCCATGCTCTTAGCCGTCTGTACTACTCCGACCTTAAATACCTCTTCTTTCTTTACAATGACTCGTTCCGCATCATTAACCTCAAATCCAAGACCTGTAAATAAAGCTTTTATTTGTGCTGGTGTTGCTGTTCCCTTTCTCTTTGGCCAATTTGTTACGAGACTTCTGCTGTCCTCTCTCTGCCGTGATGTCCAATCCCTTGGCAAGTTGCGTTCAACATAATTCCAGCCAAATACACTCAAAGATTTACCATTACACCTTCTGCATTCCTGCAAAAGCGGATCAAAATTACTCGGTTCTAGAAAATCGCTAAAATAATCGATGTCGTGAAGAATAACATCATCATCAAGTTCTGTTTCACCGGTCTCAAATCTATTTATGTATTCTTCTGTGACTGCAAAATTCATTTCCTGCTCAAGAAGCCGGTTTGCCTCATTTAAAAGTGATGACTTCGAATTCTCTTTTAGCCGTGTATCCAGCCTTGCCCGTAGCTGTCTCTTTCTCTCTTTTGCGAATTCGGTGATCTGCCTTTCAAGCGCCTCAAGGAATCTTCTCCAGCAGGCAAAATCCTTAGCCTCATAAAAACATGATTTATACTGATTAACAATACCAAGCAAATTCTCTTTTTCTGTCTCGTTGATCTGATTGTATGTGTATGCCAGTTCAAGTTTCTCCTGAAACCGTGTTGCCCTATCATCTGCAGAATCTATGGCATCCCTGAGCTGTCCCTCAGTAATAATGTAATCCCCATCATTATCCTCTAAAAATTTGCCCAACATTTCAAGCTGGTGTAGATTATCTTTGAGTCCCTCCTCATCCGCTTTATCATCAAGATTGTCTCCCAAAATTTCTCCCTTGACATCTGCGGCAGATTTTTTTGTTGAAACAATATGTGTTAGGACATTTCTCCAAGGCTCGTAATACTTAACCTGTGCAAGATTATGATCAATAATTGGGATTCCATCATTACCAACCGTCAGAATTCCAGTATATAAAAACTCAGAGTATATTTTGAGTTTTACAACCTGTCCATTCAGATACTGCTGCATGTAAGACAATGCCCATATAAGAATATTTGCATTCTTATGGTTCTTCCATGCAGAATCCTTCTGAATTACCTGTATCAGCTTAATAATATCTGTTTTTAAGGTCTTCATTCGTGATATATCCTGTTTACGGTTATTCATATTGTTGATATGCTCAACCCATGCCTGCATCATCTCCAACCGCACCCAAAACTGCCTTAGTGCCTGATCTCTTGCATCATACTCCAACTTAAATTTATTTTTAGGATTAGCATCGTACCAAGCTTTCGTAAGTTTATTCTCAATCTTGAGACTTGATAAGCTGTACTCTCCATTCCGCTCGTCACAGTATTCACTGAGTATCATTTCAACTAATTCAACGTCGTCCTTATCCTGCCTATTGTCACTGATAATGGACATGCAATCATGAAGCTCGCTTCCTATTCCAAAACATGCTGAATACATAGGAGGGAGAGCCTTCATTCTTGTCTTAGGTGCTTTGACTGTAAGACATTCTCTCGCTGACAGGCGCAGTTCATTTATAAACCTTTCGCTCTCGGCTTCGTTGCCAAGCAAAGATACGAATGCAGGAGAAAACCCGGTGGCGGCCACCTCCCTTACGCTCATCAATTTGTTAAACAACGGTTTAAAACTAGTAAACTTACTGAAATAGTCCTCATATCTCTCACGGAACATTGCTGTCTGGTTTTTAAGACCATAATCAAATGCCATTCCTGGCACTAACATTGCAAATAAATATGCCGATAACATTAACGCCGGATCTTCATTTTCAGGATTAACAAAAACAGATGACAGGAATTCAGAAGTATAAATACATTCATTCAACATCAAGTTTGAAGCAAGTCTTATCTGAACAGACAATTTATAACTTTCTATATGATCTATAGGAACACCGTTTTCTTTTGCAGACACATCTCCCACAGCCTTAGAAAACAAAACCACCTGAGAGATCAACGAGGTTAATTGTTCTTTTGTTGTGACCTCCCTGTTCAGCAGTTGTTCTATAACAGTACAGAATTCTTCATCTGTAGGAACTGCATTTTTCTTCAGTAGCGATTTTACTGAAATACCCTCTGTCTTATCTTCTTCCTTTACTTTTGTATTATCCTTTTTAGGGTTTACATTGGCAGGCATTGAGGCTTCTGTTATGCACTCCTCAATTCCGCCGTTAATATCATTTTTAATATCAGCTTTTTCCATAGCCTTGAGTTCCGCCTCATTTGATACTTCCGTGGAATCATCTTTATTTTCCATCAAAACAGATGAACATCCAGCCAAACGAATCGACTGATTATGACAAATAAACACTTTTTTACCGTCGTCTTTAATTAAATCACCTACTTCATCTTCTCCAACAATGAGAATGCCCGATTCCTCAAACGCATTAAATACATCTTGAGGATCATATAGGCTACAATTAGTTGTCTCTTCGTTCTCTATTACAATAATCTGATAGTGATCATTTTGCCACTTAATAGACTGTTTAATTGATTGATATTCATCTGGTTCAACAATGCTTTTGACAGTATAAAGATATTCTGCCAATCGCTTGTTATTGCGAACAAACTTCTCCATAACTATCTTTTCTATTTTTCCAGATGAAACTATTTTCACATCGCCAAAAGATAGACTCCAAAATCCTCGCATCTGTGACGAAATGCTATCCTTCTTAAGACAGCCACTGCAATACGATGACAAACAGAATGCTTCCTCTGTAGTGTCATTCTCATTATACTCAAATCCAGCAATAAATCCTTTTCTAGCAAGAGCATCAATTGCAGCCTCTACCTTTTCTCTATCACGATCTGACTCTTCAAAAACATCCATGCAAATGCCAACAATATAAATCTGTTCTCTGTTAAGAACACCGAGGTTTGTCATCAAAGGTAGTATTGCTCTGATCTCTTTATTATTTTTAGCTAACTTAATTATTTCCTTTTTAAAAGATGACGCACTTGGAGAACTATTCTTTACCCGGTTAGTCGCAATAAGAATACCTAATTGAACATCTTCATCCGCCGCTTCTTCTGTTTCTTGTTTTTGCTCTAGATTCAATTCATCTGAAGAATCTGTACTATCTTCTGCGATTTTTGCTACCTTTTCTGGAGTATGACTATCCTCAACCACGTCCTCCAAAAGCTCATTTTCAGAGTTACTTTCTTTCTCTGAAGAGTCCTCAACTTTTACATCTTCCACGCTTGCCTCTTCTCGCACTTTTTCTTCACCCGAAACAAAAGCTTCCTCTGTATCTACAGATTCATCAATAAAATATTGTCCTCCTGCGAGTCCCCACTGAACCTGCATCGGGTAATACTTATTGATTTCTCCCAGCATGCGAAACCCCTCCGGACTATTGATATTCTCTGTATCTAAAGCCTCCAAAAAAAACGCCGGAGCCTCGATCTCAGAAATCATATCATTGATATTTTCCTTGGAAATCTCGTGTAATACATCAGCTGCCTTTGTTTTAAAAGGAAACAGAACAGCCTCATATTCGGCTATAAGAGACTTGACTTTCAAAAATCTCTCTAAAACTGCCTCAGCCTTCTCTAACTGAAGTTTTATCAATCGACTCTTGCTATTATTTATAGCCTCAACATATGCTGAGGCTTTGCTGCCTTCCTTCGGCATCTCGTCTGCATCCAAAACAGATTGAGCCTCGTTCTTCAATAAATCATACTCAGAAACAAGAGTATCCATATCAGTATTAAAAGACTTTAGCGTTTTCGTATCTGGGATTCTTCCATCTGAAACGGTCACAAGCAAATCAGTCAGCCTATTTTTCACCGTGTCAGCCTGTGTATTAAACAAATCCAACAGTTCATTCAATTTCTTTGCTTCCATCGTTTTCTCCTCCTGTGTAAAAAGCTCTTCATAACTGTATTTCAATAGCATGTTAATTCCTGAATAGTAATATTGCTTACAAAAACATCTCTACGTTCCACACCAAATCAACCAGCTGAAGCTTCTAAATTACAATTAGCCACGTTTTTCATCCCCATTTCCATAGGGTATCGGTGCTTCCGCCACCATAGACAAATTCTGCGGCATCTCATATGTATAAGCACCAGACTCATCCAAAGCTTTTATATCCTTCTTCCTCATCTCCAGATACACAACCTCTGCCAACGCACTCATAATCGCATTATATTTAGCCATATCCTCAAACAAACTCTGATACGATTCCTGCGCTTCCATATACCCATCCTGTGCTGCCGTACCAAAAGCTTTAGGAAAAATACTTTCAACAAAAATCTGCGGATCAGAGGATTGTGCCATCCTTTTCAATTTCTTATCAGATAGCAACTTATCCCTCAGTGCTGACAAAACAACTTTGTCTCCCTCCGTAAAATTGCCCTTAAATTTCTCATTAATTTTTGCAATTACCTCATCTAAAGGTGTTTTTTCGTCCATTCCCTTGACACCTTTATGCTTTGCCGGAACATATACAGTCTTTGCTTCATCCAAAGCAATTTCACCTTGAAACGTCTTTTGCAGCTTATAATATTCCAGTTTCAGCTTACCCTCCAAGTCAATCAACTCTACAGGGTCTTTGGGCAATAAACCAATTAAGTATGAACAAAATATATATTCCTTCTGCAACTCTTTATCAAACATTCTCAATATCTGCGATATGTAACTATACCATTTAATCAAATTTCGTACCTGTCTGCGGAATTGGTATCTTTCATTCTGAGTCTTTTTGTTATAACGGTTGGAAACAGGAAGCAAAATACTGCTCATCCGTCCCATTGCCCTATCGTCCTGCCTGCCTTTTCTGTAATACTCGTCTGTAAAAGCTTTAATATCCTCATCCGAGTAAATACCATACGCCCGCAATTCCCTCTGTGTCTGATATAGTAAGTCTGCGTTTACTTCTTCCTGCAGGAATGTCTCCTGATAGAACGGCTGAAATGCGTCTTTGATATCCTCCGCCTTGTTTACAAAATCTAATACAAAAGTATCTGTCTTGCCCTCACAAGTGCGGTTCAAACTGGATAAGGTCTGTACTGCTTTCACATTCTTTAACTTCTTGTCCACGATCATCGTATGTAAAAGCGGCTCATCAAATCCTGTCTGATATTTTTCCGCTACAATCAGCACATTAAAATTGTCATGGAACTCTGCCTTCGTCTGATTATCCGAGATATGAGAACCGTCTCTGCGTACATTCAGCTTTGATTCCGTATATTCCTCGCCCTTATCGTCAATCGCACCGGAAAAAGCCACCAAAATGTCCACATCATCATATTTCTTTTCTTCAATGTATCGTTTGATTTCGTGATAATAACGGACAGCAGCCAATCTGGATGATGTGATTACCATCATCTTTCCTTTGCCATCAATCTTATGCCTTGTGGTATCTCTGAATGTCTCCACAATAATCTGTGATTTCTGACTGATATTATAAGGATGCAACTCTTGATATTTACGGATGACCTTTGCCGCCCTGCTTGACGGAACATCGGGATTATCTACCATAGTCTTTGCAATTCTAAAACAAGTATTATAGGTCATGTAATTTTGAAGAACATCAAGAATAAACTTCTCCTCAATCGCCTGCCGCATACTATATACATGGAACGGATGAAAAGAGCCATCCTCCTGTTCCTGCCCAAACATTTCCAGAGTAGTAGCCTTTGGCGTAGCAGTAAAAGCAAAAAAGGATAAATTCTTATGTTTGCCTTGGGCAATCATTTCTTTTACAAGCCTGTCCTCCGGATCAACTTCCTCCTCCGCTAATCCTTCACGCTCTGCATACTCCCGCAAGGCTTCTTCCGTATCCGCCAATGCGGTCTTTAATTTAAGTGCTGAACTACCTGTCTGAGAAGAATGTGCTTCATCTACAATAACAGCAAAGCATCTGCCATTTGCCTTGTCAACTTCCGTATAAATTACCGGAAATTTTTGTAAAGTAGTAACAATAATACGCACACCGTTATTGATTGCATTTTTCAAATCCTGCGAATTTTTATCTTCTCCTATGGTTTCTATGGCACCTAACTTATGGTCAAATCCCGAAATTGTCTCCTGAAGCTGTGCGTCTAATATCGTTCGGTCTGTCACAACAATCACACTGGAAAATATCGGCTTATTACTCCCGTCAAAAAGTGATGCAAGACGGTATGCTGTCCACGCAATCGAATTGGATTTGCCGGAACCTGCGCTATGCTGAATCAAGTAATTTTTCCCTGCTCCATTTATCCGTACATCTGCAATAAGTTTCCGAACTACATCTAACTGATGGTAACGCGGGAATATCAATGTCTTCTTTCTCTGTAAATTGATAAACTTCTGGATAATATCCAACATACTGTCTTTCTGAAATATATTTTCCCAAAGATATGCCGTAGGATACCCATTCGGATTGGGCGGATTACCCGCTCCACCGTCAGAGCCAGCTCCATTAGAACCCTGATTAAAAGGTAAGAAATAGGTATCTTTCCCTGCCAGTTTCGTTGTCATCCAAACTTCCGTATGATCTACGCAAAAATACGCCAAAATTCTCTTATTAAATTGAAAACACAACTCCCTTGGATCTCTGTCATACATCCATTGAGTTTTAGCATTATCTACATTCTGCCCTGTGTACTGATTTTTTAATTCAAAAGCAAACACCGGAATCCCATTTACCACAAGCACCATATCCACCGACTTTTTCGTGTCTGCGGAATAATACCATTGTCTATAGCATTCCACTTCATTTTCCGCATACTGAATCCCTGCTGTATCATTCAATGCAGATTCGGGTTTAAAATAGCAGACTTTAAAGGTAATGCCTCTATGCTTGAATCCGTTTCGCAAGACATGCAGCACTCCGTCCATATCACAAGCATTATTAAAAGCAACACAGAATTTGCGCACAGGATCTATATCATTCTGCCGTTCAAATGCCGCCCACTCCCTCGGTTGAGTACGCTGAATAAAAGCAATCAGTTTATTCGGATATAAACCCAACTTGGGATTGTATGTTCCATTTCCCCGTGTATATCCACCTTCGGTTGATATAAGAAAAGCTTCAATATCTGATTCAAATTGTTTTTCTGTAGTAACTGTTATGCTCATGATTCTTCCTCCGCAATCCATTGTCTGAGCTTATCCTGTAATAACTTTTTATCCGGTAAATAAAGTTTATATTGAGAAGCATAAATATTCGCATCTTTGGGCAGAGTAATCTCTACCAGTGCATCATTCGCTTCCCTACACATCAGAATGCCAATTGTCGGATTTTCTTCATCAAGTTTTTCATATCGGTCATAGTAATTCACATACATCTGCATCTGTCCGATATCCTGATGCGTCAGCTTGTCTACTTTTAAATCAATCAAAACATAACAACGTAAAAGTCGATTATAAAAGACCAAATCTACATAATAATTGTCTTCATTAAAAGTAAATCGTTTTTGTCTTGCCTCAAAGAGATAACCCTTACCCAACTCAAGCAAAAACTTTTGAAGCTTATCGATGATAGCGGTTTCCAAATCACTTTCAGAATATTCTGCTTTTTCCTCCAAGCCAAGAAACTCTAATACAGTAGGTTGTTTCACAATATCCTTTGGATTAGCAATTACATTTCCCTCTCTTGCCAATCGCATTACGGCATCCTTATCTCTGCTAAGTGCCAGTCTTTCATACAAGCTGGAATTATATTGCCTTTGCAATGTTCTGATTCCCCATCCAGATTTAGCAGATTCTATCTCATAAAAACTTCGTTCCTCTTTATTTTCAATTCGCATAAGCTGTAAATAATGCGACCAAGACACAATAAATGGCGGATTTTCTTCCAATTGCCTAAACACTGTTTCAGTTTTTTCGATTGCAAATTGCCTAAACACTGTTTCGGCAATTCGATCTTCATAATTCAAATAAAAACGTCTGAAAAATTCTAAATTTGCCTTTGAAAACCCTCTGCCAAACTTTTCTGTTAAGTGGTCAGATAAAGCCTTTATAACTTTTTTCCCATATTGAGCGCGCTCCTGCCCCTCCTGCTGTACCTCTACAATCCATTTGCCAAGGGAATAATATGTCATAAGCTGCACCAAGTTTACCTGTTTTGCAACAAGTTGCCTTGCATATTGTATTAAATCAATCGAATTTGCAATCAATGTATCCAACGACTGATTTGCTTCTATCATTTCAATTTTGTTGTCCATCCATTCTCCTTCCAATCTATTTCATGCTACGGGTAAATACTGCACCTTGTGCTTGCTATTCCTGTGGCACTTCCTTTTTTCCTGTCACATATTCGTAAATTAAAGATTTTTTATAATTCTCTATCTCGGAGAGATATTGCTCTTTCTTGGCAATAAGTTCATCTATTGCTGAACACTTTTGGTCAAGATAATATGCTATTTCTTTCTGTTCTTGATAACTTGGCACAGTAATAGAAAAATTTAGGAACTTATCTGCCTGCAATCTCCATCTCCCTAATCCGCTTACACCTTGCCCTAATCCATAAAAGATACGGTTCGTATAACACATCTGCATCAAATATAAATAGTATTGACTGCAATAATTATCCTTATCAATTAATCCAAACACTCTATAATCAGGACTTGTTACCCCTTCATATTTAGAAACATCCATCCGGTTAGTAAATCCATATGATTCATTGCGAAATCGCCTATATGTACCAATTGATAATTACTATAGTTCTCAGCCAACTGCCCTTCATTTTTAGACAAATCTTTTGGTTTAATGCCCTTTTGTGTTATAGATAACACCGTATGACCTTCTTCGCCAGCTATATCCTTCTGAATCTTAAAAATATATTTAATCTTTCTCATTTCCCAATCGATAGGAATCTGTCCAAACCATGTACTTTGACTGTCCTTCATTTTTCTGTTACCTCGTATGCCTTTGGTAACAGCTTGGGTAATAACAGCTTGCTTTAACTTTTTGTATTCTTCTATACTTGCACGAGTTTTTTCAAGCACATTATCAAGTTCTGCACAAACATCCTTCAAAAAACTGACAATGCACATTTGTTCGTCTTTTGTTTCCGGTAACACAATAGGAAGATTTGCATATTTATCCGCGCTTATGTTTTGAATTGTTGATTGAATAAAAATCCCATTTTTCCAAATATCATACCCTGTTGAACATGTGTAATAATAAACATACTCTGGTACAATTTCTTCATTCAATCGCACTCTAATTAAATACCCTGCAAAAGCAGCCCTCCCATACTCTGCATAATAAATAAAACTCTTTCCAACTGTAGCCCCGCTTCTAGCAAATAATATATCCCCATCTTCCAATAAATAAGGACTTGTATCTTCTAATTTTATAGACAGTGCACCATCATTTTTAACTTTCCATCTGCTGCAATATCTGTAATTCTAATATATCTTGGTAAATCATCCGAGTATTCTACTCCGCTAGAATTTGCACCATAATCCAAAGGCTTTCTTAATAAATGTTTTAGTCTATAAACTCTATACCCTTTCGGTATCTCCCCAATCCACTCAATCCCGCTATCCTTCATCTCTCTAGACATACCTATTTCTCCTCCGCAAATAACTTCTCAAAAGAAGCAGAAATATCAGCCTCCAATACATGAATCCGAGCCACAATATCCTCCACTTTTTCCGGTGCCTGATACTCATAGAAATATCTTGTCATAGGTATCTCATACCCTACCTTCGTCTTTTTCTTATCAATCCATGCATCCTCCGCATATGGCAGCACTTCTCTTTCAAAATATCTGTCGATATCCTGTGTCAATGGCACGTTCTCTGTATCGCGCAGGCTTGCATCTGCAACAGGCTTTCCTTTTTTCAGGACAATTTCTCCACTCTCATCCCTCTGTGGTCTTTCCACCACAATTTTGTTATATCCAAACTCTACCGTCTCAAATATCTTACTCTCACAATAGATTCCGCTCTTATCTCTATACACAGCGCAGTTTTCAAAAGAACCATAAGCCTTTACAATCAATTCCCGACACTGATCCGTTATATCGTTTCTTTTCGTTCCAATGCTCTTTCTCCTTGCCTCATAGCAATGAGAGGCATCTATAAGCTGCACTTTTCCTTCCCGATATGCCGGTTTATTCTTGGAGCAAATCCAAATATATGTACTGATGCCCGTATTCATGAACATATCCGTAGAAAGCTGCACGATACAATCCAGCCAGTCATTTTCCAAAATATATCTCCTAATCTCTGACGGACCGCTTCCGGCATCTCCTGAAAATAACGGAGAACCGTTTTGTATAATCGCCATTTTCCCATTCGGTGCAAGTTTGGAAAGCCCATTTAACACAAATAACTGCTGCCCGTCACTGATTTTAGGAAGTCCGGGCGCAAATCTGCCCTGTTCTCCTCTTGCCGCTTCTTCTTCCACCTTTTTCTGTTCGCGTTTCCAGTCAATTCCAAAAGGCGGATTAGAAATGCAGTAATCAAATGTAAAACCTTCAAACTGGTCGTCTGATAAGGTATCTCCGAACCGCATATTGTCCGGGTCTCCACCGCGAATCATCATATCTGCTTTTGCTATCGCATAAGTAGACGGATTAAACTCCTGCCCAAAACAAGTAACTTCTATATCGCTGTTCAAATCATGGATTCTCTCTTCCATGCAGGATAACATCTGAGATGTTCCCATCGTCATATCATAAACCGTCATTCCGCCTGCGTCTAAATTAGCGTCCTTAAGCAGCAAATCCGTCATAAGGTAAATAATATCTCTGCTGGTAAAATGCGCTCCTGCTTCCTCTCCAAATGATTCTGAAAAGCGGCGCACTAAATCTTCAAAAATATAACCGCAATCCACGGCACTGATTTTATCAGCGCCCAGATATCCTTTCTCAGAATTAAACTCTTTGATAATCAAATACAGTGTATTGCTCTCCACCATTCTTTTGATGATATTATCAAAATCAAACTTTGAAAGAACATCCTGCGCATTTGCAGAAAACCCTGCCAAATAGTCTTTAAAATTCGTTTCTATATTATCTGGATCAGCCAAAAGTGTCTCAAATGTAAACTTGCTTGTATTATAAAACTGATAGTCTGATGCCCTTGTCAGAAAACCATCAATAACCGCCAAATGCTTAACTTTTTCATATTGTGCAAGCACGTTATCATGAGTAGGAAGTAAGCAATCATGAAATCTCTTGACCACTGTCATAGGCAAAATGACAAGGCCATATTCATGCGGTTTGAACGGTCCCCGAAGCATATCTGCCACATTCCAAATGACAGTCGCTTTCTCTGCTATATTGATTCCAACATCACTGATTTTATTGTTGCTCATTTTTATCAGCTTCCTCCTGCGTTCTTTTATAATTTACCAAATCTGCAAAATCGCAATCCAGCTTTTCACATATACGCTCCAAAACAGATAAATTCACAGACTCTCCATTTGTCATTTTCGCCATAGTGCTTGAACTTAACCCCGTGCTTTTACATAAGTCACCCTTTTTCATACCCTTATCAATCAATAACTTCCATAGTCCGTTATAACTGATTGCCATAATATAGTTCCTCTTACTTTCTACAAATCAGAGTTTCATAATATTTTTTATCAGAAGCGTCTTTTGCTTCTGATAAAAGGCGCGTCCTTTGCGCCACGCATCCGATTATAAGAAGCTGTGCTTGCTTCTTATAGTATATTTAAAATCATAGCATTATTTTTCCAAATAATCAATTTGAATATTCAAATACTATAATTTAAAATTCAAATATTTTTCTACTTCAATGCCTCAATCAAAAGATTTAATACTACCGCTATTTCTTCATTTAATTTCTTTTCGCCTTCGCTCTTAGCATGTATGTCAGCTATCTCATGCATAACATCTATAATGATATGTGCATCTTCTTTAGTCGGCTTATCTGCACTTCCATTATTTAAGACCAATTGCACGGATTTTAAAAAAATTATAGTAATTGAATATCGATCCTCGTCAACATCAAAGTTATCTTTTATAAATTTGATTAAATATTCTGCTGATTTCAGCATTTGTGAAACTGTCAAATTGTCTTTTCCATTTGTAGCAAGAACTGTACTCCCTTGCAATTTCCCATGTGGAACCGCAAATAACTCTCTAATTCCTATTTTTTCCATAAGGTGTTGCACACTTTTTGCATCAGATTCCCTTCTTCAAATCATCATAAACACATAATACTCTTTTTCCAACGATAAATCAGCATATATATGATAAAAAGTAGCAAGAACTTTTTTATTTTGTTCCTGCCACTTTTTGCTCACAAGCAATAAATAATTTCCTCCCTCACAATCTCCTCCGCCCTCGCCCGAATATTATTCATTCTCCGCACCCAAAGTATCTGATCCTGTCCCTTTAACTGTTCCGTCACTCCCTCCTGTTTTGCCATCTGCTCCACAAGTAAATCAAACCGTTCCTCCGCCTGTTCCTGTATCATCAGCAGATGCTCTTTCAGTTTGCCCGATAACAATAACCCCGAATAAATGCCTCTCCTATAATTCTCTAAATAAGATTTTCGCATCAATCCAAATTTCCTCAACTCTCCCTCCGGCTCCGGATCAGGAATTAAGTTCGGTATCAGATAGTCTCCACATTTTTCATAAGTCAAATTCATAAACTTTTCCTTTCTTTCCTATAAACTCATATCTTGCTTTTTGTGCTGCTTTGTCGCTTCCTGTTTATCTTTCTCAATCCCTAAATACTGCCTTATGTTCTTCAACTGCTTATCCGCTTCCATCGCCTCCTTTTCTGCTGTCTGATATGTTTTCTTCAGTTTTACCTTTTGCGTTGTCATTGCTTCATATTCCGCCTGCATCTTTTCCACATCTAGTGAAGCTGTCTTTATCCCGTACCGCTTTAACATACTCATACTTCGCATACTGAAATATGATAAAAAAATAAAATCAATACTTTCATAAATAAAAATGGTATAGGTACTTC
>ERZ808051.1159-NODE-1159-length-19619-cov-5.206632_pt1 | contig 19619 bp, 19 predicted proteins | sample MGYA00380199_ERZ808051 | MGnify/ENA primary metagenome ERZ808051 (study PRJEB31490, sample SAMN06133391) | mouse gut metagenome | isolation source: J11 | host: mice | place: China: Chengdu | collected 2015-05 ...
AAGGTGGAGACTGCTGGGGGTGGCAGCGGCCTTTGTGACGGCGAAGCCCTGGTTCTTTGACGGGCTGCTCAAGCTTCTGCTGCCGGACGGGTCTGCGGATGTACGAAAGGCCAGCTTCCAGTTTCCGCGTATGGTCTTATGCCCCATCGCCTCATGGTACGCCCCTTTATAGGTGCCGATATCTTCCAGCCTTGTGCCTCCGACTGCGTTAAAATCCAGTCTGACTTCCAGGCTATCCGCGGAAGTGAGGCCCGCGGAATCCATGGAAATGCGTACAAGCTGGACAAAAGAGCCGTCATCGCTTTTCCGAGGCTGCATGAATACAGATGTCACCTCTGTTCCGTTTATGAAGGCCGGAGCAAAGAAGGGAAGCGGATCTCCCTCTATAAAGTTCAGCGGAGTAAGGAACTCAGAGCTGTTCAATTCTTCGTCTTCTGTCCGTATGGAAAGTGTATAGTACAGGTCATAGCCGTCAAAGTATACATCGGAAATCATAACCTCTACACCGCTGTCATCGGCAATGGTTCCAGGCTCCGTACTGCTGCCGTTTGCATTGACTCCGGATTTTGCGGAACCAGTGTCTGTATCACTGCCAGATTTTGCGGAGCTTCCGTCTGTATCACTTTGCGGAGCTTCTGCTTTTTTCGAATATTTTTCAATCTCTTCATATGCGGTTTTGTCCTTTGGATCTGTACGGATGTTGGTTTCCTGGATTTTTTTAAAGAGATTTCCTATAATCGGAAGATCCCTTGCAAGTGCCGGCTGGCTGAAAAGCAGACCGCCGGCACTTATTGTAATCACGGCTGCCGCAGCTGCTGCGGCCCATGCTGCCATCCGCCGCTTTCCCTGCCGTGTATGCGCTGTGTTTGTTTGTTCTGCACTTATTTGCTCTGTATTTTGCTTCACGGTACGTTCCTTTTGGGGCCTGCGGCTCAAAATCTGCCGATATGCTTCGTTCAGCTTTTCATCTACCGCATCGGGAATGACCAGCTCCCGGCAAAGCTCCTGTTTCATTTTTTGTTCTAAATTCATTAATTACACCTCCAAATTTTTGTAACCAATTTGCATAGCAAATTGATTGCCTGCTGAATGCAACCACTTGCACGGCAAGTGATTGCTTGCCCGCCATCTGCGAAGCAGATTTTTAATGCGGGCAATACCCGTATCATTTTTTCATACGATGCTTTACACTACCTTACAGTCAATTTGCATAGAAAATGGACTTTCTGCCTGTTATCTGCGGGGCATTGCCTGCCTGGATTCGGAATAGGTCATTTCTTGTAAATAAAGCCTTCTGTACAGATCCCTGCCCCTGGAAAGCCTGGTTTTGATTGTATTTTCGTTCAGACCCAGGAGTTCGGCGATCTCTTTGACGCTAAATTCCTCCGCATAGTATAAAAGCAGTACGAGCCGGTATTTTGCGTCGATCTGCTCCATCAGCCTGGAAAATTCAATATTGTCTGGCACCTCTTTTTCCGGGCCGGGGTTCTCATCGTGCTCCCGCAGTTCCTGGATTGATGCCAGTTTATGCCGTTCTTTGAGGATTCTGCGGCAGTGGTTTATGAGGATCTTAAACATCCAGGCTTTGAATACGGAAGGATTTTTCAATGTGCTTATTTTTTCATAGCAGGTCAGCGCCGTGTCCTGGATGGCATCGGCCGCGTCTGGGGCGTTTTTTAAAATTCCGAACGCAATACGGAACATTTCCTGCTTGTTGTTTTCGATCAGCGTGATCAGCGCCTCACCGTCGCCGCTCTGGGCCTGCTCAATCAGCGAATGGTTCATGTATACCGCTCCTTTCGTCTTTGCTGCTGCAGCATTACACATATTAAGATAAAATAAAGGGGGAAAAGGTTTCATATTTTTTGAATTAATTGGCTTGACCGGCTTATAAAGAAATCATCAGAGAAGAGATGAAAAATATAGTACTCAAAATAAAATATCTTTTATTTTCACAGGCGGCCCCTTCTTTCGTGATTTGTTTTTCTTTATTATATCAGGCTTTTTGCAAACTCACAAATGATTCAAAAGAATGCTGCATTGGATTTGATGGAAACACCTTATACAAAAGAATTTTGCCTGGGCCGTTGAATAAAATATTGGAAAAGTGTATAATAAAAATAGATAATATATGAGCTGTTTTTATGGAAAAATGCATAAAATAGATCATATATTGTCTATACGGAAAAGAAGCTGTATATGCAAAGGAGAGGTGTAACAAGGTGGCGGCAGAATATGTATGGGAGACGCCGGAAGAGATGGATCTGCTCCTGGCGCAGAGAATACGAAGGATTCGGAAGCGTCGTTTAGTTTCACAGGAAAAGCTGAGCCAGATGAGCGGAGTCAGTTTTGGATCAATCAAGCGTTTTGAAACGACAGGAAAGATTTCCCTGCTTTCCCTGACAAAGCTTGCGGTTGCGCTTGACTGCGGGGATGAGATCCGAAATATGTTTACACAGATTCCATATCGGAATATAGAGGAGGTTATTCGTGAAGGCAGATAGATATCTTAAGGTGCTGTATCAAGGCAGGCTGGCAGGTACACTGGCCCTTACACCGGAGAAAAAGGCGGCATTCGAGTATGCAGACGAATGGCTGAAGGACGGTTTTTCCATCAGTCCGTTTTCCCTTCCTCTGAAAAAACAGGTATTCATCCCTCAAAAAGACTATTTTCACGGCCTGTTCGGCGTATTTGCGGACAGCCTGCCGGATGCGTGGGGAAATATTCTTTTGAACAGGCTTTTAAAGAAAAAGGGGATCAATGCGGATCAGATGGATATACTGGATCGGCTGGCAATCGTCGGGAGTTCCGGAATGGGGGCATTGACCTATCAGCCGGAAATACAGGTGGCAGAGGAGGGGAGCGGCCTGGATCTGGATTATCTGTCAGAGCAATGCCAGAGTATTTTGGAGACAGAATACGCGGAGGAACTGGACCGGCTTTATCACCTGGGAGGTACCAGTGGCGGCGCAAGGCCCAAGATCATGACAAAAATAGGGGAAGAGGATTGGATTATTAAATTTCCGGCTCGACATATAGATGGGGAAGAGAGCGGATTTATGGAATACGAGTACGCAAAGTGTGCGGCTGCATGCAAAATCCAGATGTCCGAGACAAAATTATTTCCTTCTCAGAAGTGCAGAGGATACTTTGGAACAAAGCGATTTGACAGGGTGAGGGTAGACGGTGCGGGTGAAACGAAAAAAATTCATATGCTGACAGCGGCCGCTTTGCTGGAACTGGATTTTGAGCAGCCGAGTCTGGATTATCACAGCCTGATGAAGCTGACAAAAATTTTAACAAGAAATAACCAGGAAGATATGCAGAATATGTTCCGCAGGATGTGTTTCAATGTGTTTGCCCACAATCGGGACGACCATTCGAAAAATTTTTCGTTTCTTTATGATGAAGAGAAAGATTGCTGGCGGCTGAGTCCGGCATACGATCTGACTTACAGTACGACATATTATGGTGAGCATACCACAACCGTGGACGGAGAAGGGGCTTCTCCGGGAATCAGGGAAATTCTGGCAGTGGGAGCAGCGGCTGGGCTGGGGAAAAGGTACTGTGAAGCCGCTGCGCAGGAGATTTTGGAGAAGGTGAAACAGATGCTGGGGAGGTATTTATCATGCGGTTGGTTATAAGTTTATCCTGGATTTCCTGCTCTTATGCTTGACATATTTTTGCTCTGAGAGTATCATTTTTAATAGGATAAGTATCTGAAAAATCAACGGATACGACAGAAAAAGTTCATTTCTGAAAGCGAGGAACAAATCAATGGCAAGTACTCATGAGGAACAGATCAGGATCGTGCAGGAAACCGTGGCCGGCAAGGAAATTACCTTTGCCCATGTGATGGGAAGTCCGGCTCCGATCATATATCAGAAACTGGGATTAAATCCGCAGGTGGATTACCGCTCATCTGCGATTGGGATTATGAACATGACACCGCCGGAATCCGCAGTCATTGCATCGGATATTGCGGTGAAAAGCGGGAATGTCTATCTCGGCTTCGCAGACCGTTTTACCGGGACGCTGATCATTACAGGCGATATCTCGGAGGTGTTTTCCGCAATGACGGAGATCGTGGACTATTTCCGGGATTCCCTGGGGTATGTAGTCTGCGGCATTACGAAGAGATAAGGCAGAGGCAAAAAAAGTCTCTGATGACTGAGAACAGGATCAAGGGCGTATCTGTGAACTACAAGGCAGCTACGGGACAGGAAGTGACGCGATGGCTCGAATTACAAAGGAGGAACTGCTGGAAAAGCTGTTCCATAACGACTATGAACATCTAAAGGGAAAGCGGCTGCGCATGACGCGTGTGCGGGTTCCGGGCAAGGAGGTTTGTCTGGCACATGTGCTCAGCCCGTCCGAGACATGTATCTATCAGAATCTGGCCCTGCATATCGGCGTCCATGAAGGGGAAGACCATACCGGTGAATCCATCGGCCTGATTCGTTTCACCCCATGGGAAGCGGTGGTGGCTGCAGCGGATATAGCGGTAAAAAGCGCGGATGTGCAGGTTGGATTTATGGATCGCTTCTGCGGTTCTCTGATCCTCACCGGAGGTTTGTCACAGGTTCAGACTGCGGTGGAAGAGGTGGTCAGATTTTTCGGTGAAGAACTGGGCTTTCGGACCTGCGAAGTCCATAAAAATTAAGATGACAGGAACAGGAAGTCAATATGAAAAAACTTTTTTTGATGGGCAGGAGCGAAGCGGGAAAAACCTCTCTGACACAGGCATTAAAGGGCGAAGAGCTTCATTATGTAAAAACACAATACACCAATACCAGCGAGGACACGATCGACTCTCCGGGGGAATACGCGGAGTCGAAATGCTTCAGCGTAGGACTTGCCTGCTTTTCCTTTGAGGCCGATGTGGTGGCGATGGTTCAGGCGGCAGACGAGCCGTACAACCTGTTCGGGCCTGGAGGCCGTTCATTTATCCTGCGTCCGCTCATAGGGATTATTACGAAGGTGGATTCGCCCTATGCCAATATTCCGATGGTCAGGCAATGGCTGGTCAATGCGGGATGTGAACGGATCTTTCTGATCAATAACGTGACCAGAGAGGGGATTGACGAGTTGATGGAGTATCTGTCGGAGGATCTTCCCGTCCTTACACTGCAGCAGGCGAAAGACAGGCAGGCATTGGGGCTGAATGAATGGGATGCTGTGCCGTTGGCCACAGAATGACAGACTTGCCTGAAAAAGATAAAAAAAGAAAAGCGGAGACTGCTGAATACAGTGGTCTCTTTTTTTATTTAAGTGGGGATATTTTTGTCACTGAAACGTCTAATAGATGTAATACAAATGAGAAGCCGGCCGGCGGAAGGGAGATGTAAATGCGTGACGAAAGAACAATTGGGAACCTTGATCCTTGCTTCTGAAAAACAAATGTACGCTACGGCAAAGTCCATCCTGAAACAAGATGCAGACTGCGCAGACGCGATACAGGAGGCAATTGTCAAGGCTTTTGGAAAGGTGGATGGCTTGAAACAGGAAAAGTATGCCAGAACATGGCTGATGAGGATCTTGATGAATGAATGCTACACTATTCTCCGCAAAGGTAGCAGACAGGTGTCTTTGGAGGCTTGCCCGGAAGTGGCAGCCATGGAGGTGCCGGAGAGGAAGGATTACGGCCCGCTGTACGAAGCGCTCAGACGCTTGAAGGAGGAACTGAGGATCGTAACCACATTGTATTATGTGGAGGAATTTAGTATCCGGGAAATTTCGGCAATTTTAGAAATATCAGAGGGCGCTGTCCAGAAACGTCTGGCACGTGCAAGGGCAAAGCTTAGAAATACACTCAATTATATGGAGGTGGAATGGTGAGATTGGAAGATTTAAAACAGCAGTATCCGGAGCCGCCGGAATTTATCCATCAGATGATCCTGAATGAGGTAGAAAAACAGATCAAAAGTAATACGGAAAACCATGGACAAACAGCAGGAATCAGGAGAAAGAGAAAACACCCATGGACGATCAGACGGACAGTAGCCGCTGTGCTGGCGGCCTGTATGATCATCGGCACGGCTGCGTTTGCGGCGGTGAGTATGTATCATCTGAAAATCGAAGAGAAAGGGAAATACAGTGTTGAAACCCGTGTGACCCATGACGTGGACGAGGAGAAAAGCATTTCTCTGCCGGAAAAGATTGCGGATGTCAGGCTTGAGGCGGACTACATTCCAAAGGGGATGTGCTGGAGGGACGAAAGCCACCTGGACTTTGAGGAAAGCCCGGGATCAGGCGGAATTACATTTAGCACACTTCTGCTTGATGAAGAAAGCGACGGGCTGAACATCACGGATACGAATGTTGTGGAGAAGGAAAAGCAGGAATTTGGAGAACATGAAGGAATTTATATGCGCTATAATATGGACTCCGGTTTTTCACAAAGGATCTATCTGCTTTATCCGGAGCTGTACAGAATCCTGATCCTTTATATAAGCGAAGAAGTATCCAGGGAAGACGCATATAAGGTGGCTTCCGGCATCACGCTGCAGGAGACAGGGGAAATGCTGGATACATCCGAAGTGTGGAGCTGGAGCGAATATATCAGCCAGCAGAACCCGGTCGGAGATTCCGACGAGATTATGACTGCCGTTTTGAAAAAAGATCTAAAGCTTCATAAGGTTGGAAACGCCTTTCCGCTGGATATGGCAGGCGAGGATCTAAATGGAAATCACGTATGGGCTTCGGAGCTGGGGATGGAGATCACGGCTAAAGTGGATTCTGTAGAAGTTCTGGACGACCTGTCCCTTCTGGAAGCGGAATATATCCCGGACGAATGGAAAGATGCAGTCGGAGAGAACGGAAAGTTGATGAAAAACCAGTTATCCTATATCAAGAAGGGGGATGGGGTGAATACGCTGGACGAAGTTGTGGGGACCGAAGAGGTCAGCCAGAAGCTGGTGCTTGTGACAACAACGTATACCAACAACGGCGATCAGGAGCTGCACAACGTACTTTATCAGGGGAACCTCCTGCTCCTGAAAGAGCAGGGCAGTGAATACAGCATCTATACCTATTATGATACGGAAGGGCTCTGTGACATTGCCGGAGGCGGTACCTGCGGGGAATCCGGCCAGGCATACGACGATATCGTGCAGAGCGGAGCTGCCTGGAGTCAGAAATATTGGTCGCCCCATGCGGATTATGGGAACGGCGGTAATTATATTTCCGCATTAAAACCGGGAGAATCTGTTCAGACCCGGCATGCCTGGATCGTAAATGAGCCGGATCTGGAAGATATATATCTGAATGTATGTGTAACCGGCGGAATGATGGAATTTGGCGAGGATATGATAGAGACCGGACTTGTGGATGTACGGCAGTAATCCGCATATTGGCAGGTATGAAAACGAAGAACGCAGGCATGACCGCTGCGTTCTTCGTTCTGTTTATATTTCAGAAATGTTCCTGAAACCTCTGTTTTTTAATATACGTCTTTCCACTCGTCGATATTGTCAGCGTCGAATTTGAACGGTGCGCCCAGGATCATCTCTGTACCGCCGTCATCTGCCGCAACGATTTCATAATCGCCCATGTCGCCTGCGGTGAACTTGTCGCCTTCTGCGCCTGTGATGGTTCCGTCAACCAGTGCCATGGAAGTATAAGCTCCAAGACGTCCAAGGTCGATGGGGTTCCACAGATACATATAGGGGCAGGAGTGGTCGTCATCGTCGCCGATGTACTCAGCCATTTCAGACGGAAGTCCAAGTCCTGTCAGCTTCACGGAAGACTTTTCATCCTGAAGAACCTTAGCTGCCGCGTTGATACCAACGGTTGTCGGAGCGCAGATGACTTTCAGATCCGGATATTTTGCAAGCAGAGCCTGTGTCTGGTCGGTGGATTTCTGCGGCTCGTCATCGCCGTAAGCAACCTCTACCAGCTCCAGTCCGGAATACTTGTTGTCGCTTTCCATGACTTCCTTCATCGCGTCGATCCATGCGTTCTGGTTTGCTGCCTGTGATGTAGCAGACAGAACTGCCCACTGTCCTTCACCGCCGGAGATATCAAGTACGGCATCCATCAGAGCCTGTCCGATCTCCTGTACACCTGCCTGGTTTACAAATACCTGACGGCTGTCCGGATTGGTCTTGGAATCTTCACAGCATACCTTGATGCCTGCGTCCATTGCTTCTTCCAAAGCTGCCTGCAGCGCGTTCTCATCGTTTGCCGCGATACAGATGGAGTCAACACCCTGGGAGATCAGGGACTGGATTACGGAAACCTGCGCGTCCGCTGTCGGTGCTTCCGGATGCTTTACGATTGCCGTGCCGCCTGCTGCTTCGATGACTTCCTGGAAACCGTCGGCTGTCTTCTCGTTGAACGGGTTTCCCGCGGATTTTGTAACGATCGCATATGTACCGCTGCCGCTTTCTCCGCCGTCGTCACCGACTTCTTCCGCGTCGTCGCCTGCATCGTTAGTAGCTTCGCTGCTGCTGCCGCTGTCAGCATTCCCACTGTCGCTGTTTCCGCCGCCGCATCCAACTGCCATTGTAGCGACCATAGCTGTGCACAATAAAGCACTTAATAATTTTTTCTTCATGCTTCTTTCCTCCCTGGAATATGATTTTTTATACAAAGTATCCCCTGTCCGGCAGATCTGCCTTATCGAATGAAGCCCGCCCGCCACACAGGGTATGCATGAAAGGATTCCCTGTGGGTATTCTGGCAAGGACTTCTGAATATAAGCAGTTTATCCGCCGAATCAGGCCCGGATACCTGGTATCATGAAATAACTGGTATAAAAAGGTTTCAATATAACAAATAATACAACAGATGATCTTTATGCTTTCTTCTTTACATTTAGTTTTGCTGAGATGTTCGGCAGCAGTACCGCCAGGATCAGCAGAATTCCCAGTATGATCAGGATCAGCTGTGGGTTCATGTTGATCTGGCCCAGGCCGATCCGCAGGCAGATGATGGTAAAGCCGGAAATGATTCCGCCCAGCAGCCTTCCTTTTCCGCCGGAAGTGGAGATCCCGCCGAATACTGCCATCGCAATGGCATCCATCTCAAATCCGTTTCCGGTGGTGGTGTTCGCCCCATAAAGGACGGAAGTCAAAAACAGTGCTGCCAGCCCGGCCATGAATCCCATCACGGTATAGATGATGAGCCGGATGGTCTGCACATGGATTCCGGAATAGTATGCCGCCAGCCGATTGGAACCGATGGCATATACGCTCCGGCCGAAGGTAGTCTTTGCCAGGACCACGCTGAACAATACGGCCATGATGATCACGACAAAGAAAATGTAGGGAATGATCCCGACTTTCCCGGCGATCATGCGGAAGCCGTCCGCATTGGTCAGGGAAATGGATCCGCCACTTCCCAGCGCGATCTCCGCGATCCCGCGGAATACGATCTGGGTTCCCAGCGTTACGATCATGGGCGGCAGCTCCTGAAAGTTGGTCAGGATCAGCCCGTTCACCAGGCCGCACACCGTACCTACCAGTAATGCGACCAGGATTACCATCCCGAAGGGAAGTCCCTTGTTGGAGGCCATGCAGGTCATCGTAGCGGACAGGCAGACCGTAGCGCCTACGGAGATATCAATCTCACCGAGTACCAGGATGAATGCCATCGGAAACAGCAGGAACATCTCTGTCAGGTACTTCGGCATTTCTCTCAAAACGTTGCTGAACTGATAGCTTTGGGAGATACCTGCGCAAAAAATATTGATCAGGATAAACAATACGACTAACATGCCTTCCCAGCAGAATAATGTCTTTTTCAGAGATTTCTCCGGGACATTGGCAATCGTTCTTCCGGATTTTCCAGCCATAGTTACATCTCTCTCCCTTTCAGATTGTTCTTATCCATCATGCGCTGCGTGATGACATTGAGCACGATCACGACCAAGATGATGACGCCCTTTACCGTGTTCTGCGCGATCGCTTCGATTCCTACAAGCGGAAGCGCCTTTGCGATGATCGCCAGGATCAGGGAGCCTAAGAGTGCTCCGGCTACGCTTCCCCGGCCGCCGGTCATGCTGACGCCGCCGATGACGCAGGCCGCAATGACATCCATCTCTCTGCCGTACAGCATATTTGGCTGCGCAGAGGAGTAAATGGAAACCGCCAGCGCGCCGCACAGTCCGGAGAGCGTACCCATCACCGTATAGACCAGCAGCTCCACATTTGCCGTATTGATACCGGAGATCTGGGCCGCTTCCCGGTTGCTTCCCACCGCATAGACCATTCTTCCGATCTTGGTCCACTTCATGACAATGAAGAAAATGATATAGCAGATCACCATAACGATGATGACGTTGTTCACTCCGAGTACGCTTCCCAGTGCAAAGTCCTTAAAGGTTCCCAGATTTTCCGCGCTGGCCCACTGGCTGTTGGCGATGATGTAGGCAAGCCCCCGGTATATATACATAAAGCCCATTGTGGCAATGATCGGCAGTACCTTTCCTCTGGAAATGATCAGCCCGATCAGCAGCCCGCACAGTGCGCCGATCCCGATGGCGATGAGGAATAATACGAATGTATTCTGCACCATGCCGTATTTCATCAGCATACCCACCGACATACCGGAAAATGCAAGCGTGGAAGCGATGGAGATATCAATTCCGCCGATCAGCAGTACTCCCAGCATTCCCAGGGTCATGATCATGATGACCGCATTGTTTTTCAACATATCTGAAATGGATTTTAATGTCATGAAAGAAGGACTCCGTAGCGAGATCACGATACAAAGGACGATCAGTACGATCAGCAGGCTCGCTTCACGGGAATCGGTAATCTTCTTTAAGACTGATTTATTCTCTTTCATCTTCCCTGTTTCCCCCTTACTTTGATTTTTCCATGGCAAGCTCCAGGATGCCCTCCTGGGTTGCCTCGCCTCTGCTCAATTCCCCGGTTACCCTTCCGTTGCACATGACGATGATCCGGTCGCTCATGCCTAAGATCTCCGGCATTTCGGAGGAGATCAGGATGATGGCATATCCTTTTTTCGCCAGGTCGCCCATGATCTGGTAGATCTCAGCCTTTGCGCCGACATCGACGCCCTTGGTAGGTTCGTCCATGATGACCACTTTCATTTCCTGCCCCAGCGCCTTGGCGACCACTACCTTCTGCTGGTTCCCGCCGGACAGGGAGGAGGCAGGGTCAAAGATGGTCACAGCCTTGGTATCTACGTCCTCCAGAAGCTGCTTGGAAATCTCGCGTTCCTTTTTTTCGTCGTTGAAACCGTTCTTCGCATATTTGCCCATGGTGGGGAGGACTACATTTCTTCCCAGCCCCCAGCTCATGATCAGTCCTTCCTTCTGCCGGTCCTCAGGAAGCAGGATGATGCCCTGCTTCATGGCGTCGGAGGGCTGCTTGATCTGGATCGGCTTCCCTTCCAGATACACCTTTCCTTCGTCCGGTTTCGTAATCCCGCATACACTCTCCACCACTTCTGTACGTCCGGCTCCGACCAGCCCGGTGAGCCCGATGATTTCGCCCGCATGGACGCTGAAAGAGACATTCTTATAATACCCCATTCTGGAAAGACCTTCGACCTTCAAAACCTCCGCACCGATTTTGACTTCCGGCTTCGGAAACAGGTCCTTGATCTCCCGGCCCACCATGGCCTTGATCAGATCTGCGTTGGTGATCCCGTCTACGTCATAAGTTCCGATATACTGGGAATCCCGGAATACGGTGACTCTGGTGGCCAGGCGGTACATATCTTCAAAACGGTGGGAGATGAAGATGATAGACACGCCGTCGTCCCGCAGCTTATCCACGATCCGGTACAGCTCCTCCGATTCATTCTTGGTCAGCGCGGCCGTAGGCTCATCCAGGATGATGATCCTCGCATTGGTGGAGAGCGCTTTGGCGATCTCTACCATCTGCTGCTGAGCGACGCTGAGCGCCCCCATCTCATCCGTGGATTTGAAATCCGCGTTTAACTGTTCCAGAAGCGTGGCGGCTTCTTCGTTCATTTTTTTCCACTGGATCATGCCGTTTTTGATGATCTCATGACCCATGAATATATTCTCTGCGACGCTCAGATCCGGATAGGATGTGGGATGCTGGTATACGGCCGCGATTCCTGCGGCCTGCGCGTCCCTGGGCCCTTTGAAATCTATTTTCCGGCCGTCTAAGAACATCTCGCCCTCTTCGGCTTTGTGAACGCCGGTGATGACTTTTATAAATGTAGATTTTCCGGCACCGTTCTCACCCATCAGTGCATGAACTTCGCCCTTTTTTAACTGGAACTGCACGTTGTTCAATGCCTTTACGCCGGGAAATATTTTCGTAATTCCTTTCAATTCCAAAACATAATCCGACACCTGCTTTACCCTCCTTCTTTTTGATCCCATAGGATGCGGAAAGACTGATTGAGGCAGGCTTTCCGTATGAGTCTATTCTATCAGCAGGCGGATTGACATAAAACAGCAATTTTCTTCGATTAAGGGTAAATTTTTTTTGTGGCAATTTTCCGGAGGATTTGCTAAAATGAAAAAATGAACTGGCTGGCGGAATGCCCGGAAGGGCTTTTGTGTGCAAAGGGGACGGGAATAGAATGAAGCTGTTAATTGCGGATGATGAACTGTTGACAAGAGAGGGGCTGGCGTCCTCAATCGACTGGGAAAGCATGGGGATCCATCAGATCTTTCAGGCGGATGACGGCCTGCGTACCTTACATATCGCAAAGCTGCAGGAGCCGGATATCATTTTATCCGATATCCGTATGCCGCGGATGAACGGGATCGAGCTGGTGGAAAAGCTGACGGAGCTGCTGCCTGACACCAGCATTATTTTTATGAGCGGCTATTCAGATAAGGAATATCTGAAAGCCGCGATCAAGCTGAAAGCCATTGATTATGTAGAAAAGCCGCTGAACCCGGAGGAGGTTCAAAAAACGGTGGCGGAGGCCATCCGCCGCCGTCAGCAGGTGCTGCGGTCCAGGCAGAATGAGGATCTGCTGTCCATGGAAACGGAATCCAATCTCGCGCTTCTGCTGACGAAGCCTTACAGGGATCACTGCGGAGAGATCGAAGCTCTTTTGCGGGAACTCTCCCTTCGTCTGTCGCCGGAAAGCGGCTTTGTGACGTATATCGTGAAGCTGCGGACCGAGGAACCTATCTCGGTGCTGATCAAGGGAATCCGGGAGAATCTGAAGGGTTTCCTGAAAAATTTCCACATGAATTCGGTTTATATCCGGATGCATGCGGTGCATCATGTGTTCCATGTGTTTGGAGAGAGCGGAGTGCCGTCCGCGGCCGTACTGTCTTCTATTGACTTTTTCTTCAAAGAGCAGTTCAGACCCTTTGGACTGTTTGTCATGAGCCGGGGAGACACGGTGAATGGAATCGCAAGGGCATATCATTCCTATGCTTCGGCGGTGGTCGCCATCCAGAACAGCTTTTTCTTTCACGCAGGCACACTGCTGACATCTGAGGATACAGGAGGGGGATATACATTTGCGGCGGAAGGTCCGGCGGGGCTGGAAAATGATACGGGAAGCTTTGCCGAGGCGCTGGAGGCAAAGGATCAGAACCGATGCCAGAGCTTCCTGGACGGTCTGCATCAGAAATACTATAAGAACTACGGAATGCTGCCGAATCAGATCAAGGACGCATATTACCGGCTGTTCAACGCTTTAAATGACTGCCGGCAGAAGTGGAAGCTTTCCGCGGATTCCGCAGGGACGGATTCCAGCGAAAGCATCATCGAATATCTGGAAAATTGCTTTACCTACGAGGAACTGCATCATACTCTGGAGGAGCGGACCAGGCTGATGTTCCAGCGGCTGGAGCTTTCTGTTCCGGAGGATAATGTGATCTTTCTGATCAAAGAATATATCGCAAAGCATTACGGCAGCGATCTGCTATCCATCAAGGAGATCAGCGATTATGTGCATTTGTCCGCATCCTATGTCTGTACATATTTTAAGAACCAGACCGGGCAGACGCTGAACCAGTATCTGACCGAATACCGTATGGAAAAGGCGATGCGCCTGCTGGAGGACGCCAGGAACCAGATCGCGGACATTTCCGCCAAGGTGGGATACAGCAACGGAAATTATTTCAGCAAGAGCTTTAAAAAGTTTACAGGGCTGACGCCTTCGAAATACAGGGAAAAGATGTTGGGGTGATTATCACAAATGGATACGGGCATCGGGAGGCCGGACAATGGGAATTCTTTTTCATAAAATCACGCGTTTTTACAGGAATCTACGGCTTCAGACCAAGCTGACGATCACGCATCTTGTCATTGTTACGATACCGATGGTGGCAATACCGGTGCTGTTTTTTACACAGCTCTATGACATGATCGTTGCCGATACCGTGCGGAAGGAGCAGGAGGCAGCCATTCAGACTGCGCCTTTGATTGAGGAGACAGTGGCGGATATCCTGGCTGCTCATGGACAGCTTACAGAGCATGAATTTTACAATAAACTGGTCAATCCGGCACGAACGGAAGATCTGGAGTCCTTTGTAGATTCGAAAGAAGCAGAAGCGTTCAGAAAGGAAGCGGAGGGCCTGGCAACGGGGGGAATGATCAGAGATATCCGCCTTTATGTGGATATCCCTGACGGCGGAGAGTTTTTTTCGGAAAGCGCCCTGGGTCCTCTGGCGGAACCCATGGACCGGGTGCGTAGGACTTACTGGTACGGGATCTTTGCGGGAGAGCCTTCCACCAGCAAGCTGTTCTGCCCGTCCTTTTATCTGGGTACCTATGAGAAGAGTGTATACGGGGATATTGCCTATATTACCAGAGGTCGGACAGTCTACGAAGGAAGATGGATCACGTTTTATCTTGCCGTTTATTTTTCACAGGAGCACTTGGACGAGCTTTTGAAAAATAATATGAGCTCCAACAGCAGTGTGGCCTATATCATCAATAATCGGGACAGCATGGTTGCCACGACGGATATCGCACTGTCAGGGACGTACCATTTCAGCTACGATGTGGTGCAGGAATCGGTCATGTCCTCGAACAATTTCATCTCCAAAAACATTCTGGGTGAGGATGTGTATGCCGGGTTTAACCGGATCCGCAATACGGACTGGTTTATGGTGGTGGCGGTCCCATCGGAACCGCTGATCCAAAAGAGCCGGATCTTTATCGGACTGTTCGGGCTGGTCTATCTGGGGTGCATCCTGGCGTCCTTTATGATCGCCACGCTTTTGTCCAGGTCCTTGACGAATCGCCTGTCGGCAGTGATCGACCAGATGTCAAAGTGCCGTCTGGGGCTTCCGGCGGCGCTGCCGGATTCGGATGCCCAGGACGAGATTGGGGAACTGGTGGATTCCTACAACTATATGACCCATATCATCCATGACCTGGTGGAGGAGCAGGCAAAGGCGGCGGAGGACCTGCGGATCGCGGAGTTCAATTCCCTGCAGGCACAGATGAATCCGCATTTCCTGTATAATACGATGGATATGATCAACTGGCTGTCACAGCAGGGACGTTCCCAGGAGGTGACCATGGCCGTGCAGAAGCTGTCCCGGTTCTACAAGCTGACGCTGAGCCGGAAGCAGTCCTTAAGCACCATCCAGGATGAGCTGGAGCATGTGTCGATCTATGTGGAACTGCTGAACATGCGGTTTGCGGATAACATTGATTTTATTGTGGATATGCCGGACAGCCTGATGGAACGCCCGATCCCGAAGCTGACCTTCCAGCCGGTGGTGGAGAACTCCATCCTCCACGGCATCATGGAAAAGGAGGAGAAGGAGGGAACCATCGTGCTTACCGGTTGGGAGGAAGAGCATGGGATTGTGATCCTGATCTCGGACGATGGGGTGGGGATCCAGCCGGATATACTGGAGAACATTCTGGCTGAGAAAAAGATTGCGGAGGGAAGCTCTGGGACCAATATTGCGGTGTACAATACCCATCGGCGTCTGCAGCTCATGTACGGTATGGAATATGGTCTGAAATACAGCAGCACGCCGGGGGAGGGGACAGAGGTGGAGATTCGGATTCCGTGAGGACGGCAGTCCGTCAAATATGAGAATGTATAAAGTGTATAGAAAATGCCTTGCGGCAGATATTATCCACAAAAATAACAGCTGTATGTCACTTCTTGAGCATTTCTTGGAATTTGCTGGTTATAATGGGTTTATTAAATGTGTGGAGGATAGATGGATGCGGCGGTATACTCTTTTGATTGTGGATGACGAACCTGGAATTACTGATATGATAAAAAGCTATTTTGCGTCAGAATATGATGTGCTTACAGCTTATAGTGGCAGGGAAGCGCTCCAAAAGCTGACAGGGAAGCCGGACTTGATTCTTTTGGATATCAATATGCCGGAGATGGATGGTCTGGAGGTCTGCAAGAAGATTCGGCAGTTTGTTTCGAGTCCGATTCTGTTTCTTACGGCACGCGTTGAATCAGCTGATAAGATCATAGGTTTTCGGGCAGGGGCAGATGATTATATTGTAAAGCCTTTTGACTTAGATGAGCTTGGGGCACGGGTTGCGGCGCACCTGCGGAGAGAACAGCGTTCGATGGAGAATCGGACCGTCCGCTTTTTTGGTGAGCTGGCCATTGACTATGGAAACCGAGCCGTATCAGTAAGTGGACAGCCAGTTTCGCTGACAAAAAGAGAGTTTGACATTTTGGAACTTCTTTCTATGAATGCAGGGCAGGTTTTTGACCGGGAACGGATCTATGAAGCAATATGGGGAATTGACGGTGACGGAAACAGTGGCACGGTGATGGAGCACATCCGAAAGATTCGGGCAAAACTGGCCGGATACACATTTCACAGTTATATTGAAACTGTTTGGGGGTGTGGATATAAATGGAACGCCTGAAAAATATGGATTTAAAAAAAGCATTTTTTGTGTTGTCGGTCTGTTGTATCATGGTTTCCCTGTTGATTCTTTTGCTGCTCCTCGTATTCTGTGGAAATATCCGTGACAGTTATCCTGCCGGAGGAATCGAGATCCGGTCGGATGGAACAACGATAATGCTGGAGGGGCCGACAAAAGACCAGCAAAGGATTTTAAAGATAATAGATGTGCTTCAGTTATTGGCCTGTATCCTGCTCCCGGCCGGAGGATTGGGAGCAGCGGGGGTTTTGTTTTACCACATAAAGCTGAAGATGCCAATCGCTGTTTTACAAAAGGGGACGGAACGTATCCTGAACCATGATCTGGATTTTTCAGTTCCAGAGGTTTCAAAAGATGAACTGGGACAGATCTGCAGAGGTTTTGAGACTATGCGTGCGGAGCTTCTTAAGGCAAATCAGGAGTTATGGGAGCAGGCAGAGGAGAGGAAGCGGTTGAATGCGGCATTTTCCCATGACCTGCGCAATCCGGTTACCGTATTAAAGGGAACCATTAAGCTTATACGGCAAGGCAAAGAGGACGGACAAGCTTTTGAAAGATTGGAGGATTATGTGCTTCGCATTGAGAACTATGTGGAGGCAATGAGTGGAATCCAGAAATTGGAGCAGCTTCCGTTCCAAGAAAAGGAATGTGCATATTCCCAGCTTCACGCAGAATTATTGGATACGGTGAAATTTTTGGCGCCTGCAATGGAAACATCGGTAATTGTACCGGAGACAGGGCACGTGAAGCTGGATCATGGAATATTTTTAAATGTTGCTGAGAACCTGATCAGAAATGGGGCCCGGTTTGCCCAGAATAACCTGTCTGTTTATCTGGAGGCTCGGAAAGGCTGCCTTCTTCTGACGGTAGCAGATGATGGACCTGGCTATCCGGAAAAGCTGCTTCGGGATGGTCCCAGGCCTTTTGGCAAGATGAGTGAGGAAACGGAGCATTTTGGGATGGGATTATACAGCGCCCGGATACTATGCCTGAAACATAGAGGCTCACTGGAATTAAAGAATCCGGCAGGCGGCGGGGCATCAGCAACGGCAATATTTCGGATAAATTGATTTTATTCATTTCATAATCTTGAGCGTTTCTTGAGAATTGTCCATTATACTCATCTTATCATTGATAAGGAGAGTGTTTTTATGGTTATTGAAGCAAAAGAACTATCGAAGATTTATGGCAGTGGCGAGAACCGTGTAGTAGCGCTTGATAAGGCAGGACTTAAGATTGGACAGGGAGATTTTATTGTCTGTATAATGGGGTTAAAACCCTCGCCTTAAGGCGAAACCTTTAGGTCAACCCCATAACCTCAAGTTTAGAAAAAAGTAAAAATAGAAATACTAAACGTGAGGTGAAGAATATGGAGAATTATAGAAAATCGTCACATTGCACGTATGATATTAAGTACCATCTGGTTTGGATAACAAAATATAGAAAACCGGTGATAACAGGAAAGATAGCGGTACGGACAAGAGAATTAATCCGAATCATATGCGAAAAGAACGAGGTAGAAATCCTGGCAGGGCATGTAGGAAGTGATCACATCCATATGCTGGTATCAGCACCGCCGCATCTATCAGCAAGTAAGCTGGTACAATATATTAAGGGAACAACATCCCGAAAATTGCAGATGGAATACAAAGAATTGAACAAGCAATTCTGGGGACGGCATTTGTGGGCAAGAGGATACTTTGTGGCAAGTAGTGGAAATGTAACAGATGAAATTATCAAAGAGTATATTAAAAATCAAGATTTACAAGAGAAATTAAAAACAGACAACTTTGAAATAAGTTAAAGATAAAAGGAATAACAAAGAGCAGAGACAACTTTAGGCTGCTTTAGCAGCACACCGAACCTACCGGCTTTAGCCGGTAGTGGTTCAGTTATGTGGATGAATTGGATCGATGCAGTCCAAATACTATTTTAGATACATTAGAAGCAATGAGGCTGTTTTTATTTAATGGAAAAGTAGCTTTTGTAATTGGCGCTGATGAAAGACATGTGTCCTATGCAATCAAAAATAAATTTAAAGACATAGAGGGCATTAATATGGATATTGGAAAAGAATATCAGGAAAAAATTATCCAATATCCGATTCGAATACCAAGTATGAATAAAGATGAAACAGAATTTTATATATTGTGTCTTTTAGCAGAAAATGAATTAGAAGAATAGAAGTTTAATGGTTTGTTATCATATTTGCAAGAAAAAAGGGCGGAAAGTCCATTGGAATTTTCAATAGATATGACAGTTTTAAAGGGATATGATGACAGAATTGCAACAAAACTAAATGAGAGTCTTATATTGTCAAAGCAATTATCAGGAATCTTGTCAAGTGGATTAAATGGCAATCCAAGGCAATGTAAAAGATTTTTAAATACAATGGATATGAGACAGAAAATGGCGAGATTTAAAAGAATAACCTTGAATAGTCAGATATTGGCAAAGATAATGGAGGTAGAGTATTTTAATCCATCTCTATTCCGAAAAATGGTTGAGTTATTAGGGAAGAACTTACTGGAAACAGAACTGAGAGCTCTTGAATCAGAAGATGAATCGGCTCTAAAAGCTCTTATTCCATGGAAAGACGACTTATGGGTGAGACAGTGGATTAAAATCAAGCCACCTATAGGAGATAAGAATCTGATGGAGTATTTTTATTTTATGCGTTCATCTGTGAATGATAAAACACTTGTTGATATACAAAAAATGTCAGAGCAGGCAAAGAAAATTTTTGATGGATTAGTCAAACATTCAGATAGTATATTTAGGGAGGCAAAAAAGAATGTTGATAAATTAAGCATGAT
>ERZ808051.1160-NODE-1160-length-19585-cov-3.979752_pt1 | contig 19585 bp, 15 predicted proteins | sample MGYA00380199_ERZ808051 | MGnify/ENA primary metagenome ERZ808051 (study PRJEB31490, sample SAMN06133391) | mouse gut metagenome | isolation source: J11 | host: mice | place: China: Chengdu | collected 2015-05 ...
GCAAATATGGTTCCGCCCGCCATGCGGGTTTTGGACTTGGCTTTGAGCGCTGTGTAATGTATTTGACGGGTATGGGAAATATCCGCGACGTGATTCCGTTCCCGAGAACGGTGAATAACTGCGATTTGTAATAATAAAAATACTGCCGGATGAAGTATTATTTTCATTCGGCAGTATTTTTTCATGCCTCATTAATTATCATTTATGTATAATTATTAGGATAATAGACAATAGAAGTATGGGAGCAAAAGAGGATACCCGCAGTGCGTATTTTGTTTTTTGACGCAGGGCGAAGGCGGGGAAATATGTTACAGGGAGGCGGGGTTAAACTGCCCCAACCGGTTTTTCCGCAGAGTGTGGGAAATTATTACTCAACCGGTGCAAATTGTTCGGTTCGGATATCGGTTCGCCGGTAGATATATTCATCTTCCCCGCAGCCCTGGAGAACTATCTCATCATCGGTGTAACGCTTTACGCACCACATAAGCCCCTTGCTTGTCGTGAGACATTTGCCGAGTTCACATTCCTCTGTCGGGATATCAATTTCCCTGAATTCATAGGAAAAATCACAGAAGAAGCGGCAATAATTTTCACTGTTATCTTTATAATTGCGGATGCGGAAAAATTGTCCCCCGCTGAACATTCCAAGATCAAATACAATATTGTATGACGCGCCGCAATAAATATTGGTATCTTGTGGTCTGATGGAAAAAATATATTCGGTTTTGCCCGTGCACAGAAAGAAATTGAGGTGATCTGCATCTGCACTATAACTGTCCGCCATGCGCCAAAGAGCCAGGCATGTGGGAATTCCGCTGTCTTTTACGCCGGGCAGTGGTTTTCCTGTGTGATCCACCAGAAACTGTTCCAGGCGGCGCATGGATTCTTTTTTGCTGTTGTCATATGTTTCGCCGAGTTGCGAGGCTAAGGTATCGCTGTTTGATATTATAGTTTGTACTTTTGGAAGGGAATAAGCATATTCTGTAATATGCCTTTGCTGATTTCTTTCACAGATGGCAACCAGGTGTTTGCGGTTCTCATAGCCGGAATATAGTTTTGTTCCTAATATGTTTTTATCGGGAGTACAGTAATAGACCATTGCAAATTTTTCTGTTTCAACAATTTCTGAATGTGCAGAACGATACACCCCACAGGTGAAGAATTCGATATTACTGTCGAATGTACTGATCCCGTCTTTAATGATGGAGTCCGTTGTCACACAGAAAATTTTGCTGATTAATACTATTTTTGCGAGTTCCGGATAGGTCTGATCCAGTTCCCAGCGTGAAACGGTCTGTCTTGTTGTGTCAAGTTTTGCGCTAAATTCCTCCTGTGAGAGTCCATGTTCGGTTCTGATCTGGTATATTCTCTGCCCGATGGTCATTCTGATTCCTCCTATTTTTAGTTCCGCATTCGCCCTTCCCGTACCATTTTTTCCGGGAAGGAATTTCTGTCCGCGCTGCTCCCCGAACTTCCTTCCTGGCACAGTGCGGTCGAATGCTGATAAAGTTCCGCATTCGCCCCCGTACCCTTTTTCCTGGGAAGGAATTTCTGTCCGCGCTGCTCCGCGAACTTCCTTCCTGGCACAGTGCAGGTTGAACTGATTTGGTTCCATATATGTTGCTTTATTATCTGATAGTATTATAACTTTTTAGTTTTTCCCTGTCTACCAAAGGGAGATGGAAATTTGTCACGTATGGCGTGACAGGGAGCGAATATAAAAGGAACTATGCAAACAATAAAAAAAATGGTATAATACACGATGGGATTATGAATCTAGGGGATTATAATGCCCAAAGGGATTACGATACCCGCAAAAGATTATTTACCCCAAACGGTTATTACCTGCAAGTGCAAGAATGGAGGGCATTATGGAGCAGACAGAAAGGCAGAGAACCATCCCGCACGATCATGGGCAGGGGACAATGAAGTTGCTGGAGGTTATGCCTTCAAAAAAGGCTTTTGCCGAGGCGGCGGATATTTTTGCACAGCTCTCGGATGCTACGAGGCTTAAAATTCTTTGGATTCTCTGTCACAGTGAGGAGTGTGTCAATGATATTGCCGCTGCGGTTGATATGAGTGCACCGGCGGTTTCCCATCATTTGCGCAATCTGAAACAATGTGGTTTTATCCGCAGCCGCAGGGAGGGAAAAGAAGTTTTGTACCGGCTGGAAGATACGGCTGTGGCGTGCCTGGTACACCGTATGGTGGATGGCGTTTTTCAGATGAAATGTCCGCGTATGGCTCATATGGAAGAATGGGACTGCCCGAAAGAAAATGTGCTGGGCTGTGTAAATTTACAGGAAATGGATAGAAATGCTACAAATAATTGTCAGAATAAACAAAATAAATATTGAAAAAAACTAAAAAAGGTATTAGAATATGAATAGGAATCCAAAATTAGAAGAAAAAGTTGGACAGGCAGGGGAAACATGCCTGATTTTTGATACTCATGCGCATTATGACGATGCGCAATTTGATGAGGATAGGTCGGAGATTCTGGAAAATCTTTACAAATCCGGGATCGGCAATGTGGTTGACGTGGGCGCGGGATTAAAAAGTACCGCGAGAGCAGTTGCCCTTGCAGGGAAGTATCCTTTTGTTTATGCAGCCGTCGGTGTCCATCCGACGGAAACGGTGGGGCTTACGGAGCAGGATTTTCTGTGGCTTGAGCAACAGCTAGAAGAGGAAAAGGTTGTTGCAGTCGGCGAGATCGGGCTTGATTATCACTGGGATAGCCCGCGGGAAATACAACAGTACTGGTTTGAAAGGCAGCTTTTTCTGGCAATTAAAAAAGAAATGCCGGTAATTATCCATAGCAGGGACGCGGCGGAAGATACACTGTCCATCATCAAAAAAGCATACAGCCAGGCGCAGGAGAACAAAACGCGTCTTACCGGTGTAGTCCACTGTTTTTCCTATGGGGTGGAGATGGCAAGGGAATATGTTAAGATGGGGTTTTATCTGGGTGTGGGCGGAGTCCTGACCTTTAAAAATGCCCGCAAGCTGCGTGAAGTAGTGGAACAAATACCGCTTGAGTATCTGGTATTGGAAACTGACTGCCCGTACCTTGCACCCGAGCCGCACCGTGGGGAGCGCAATACCTCGCTCAATTTAACCTATGTTGTAAGGGAGTTTGCCAGCATCAGGGGAATTGAGGAAGAGGAAGTTATCCGTGCGACAACCGCGAATGCATTGCGGCTTTACCGTCTGTAGGGGGAAGTATTATGGCATCACTTGGTGAACCGAAAAATACAATTGCAATACTGAACAAATATAATTTTGTATTCCAGAAGAAATTCGGGCAAAACTTTTTGATTGATCCCCGGGTTCTTGAGAAAATCGTTTTGGCGGCGGGGATAGAAAAAGATGATCTGGTAATTGAGATAGGACCGGGCATCGGAACTATGACGCAGTATTTGTGTGAGAGTGCGCGCCATGTAGTGGCAGTAGAGATAGACAGGAACCTGATTCCGATCCTTACGGGGGACACCCTGAAAGATTACTCGAATGTGACTGTGATTAACGAAGATATTTTAAAGCTCGATATCAATCGGATAATAAAAGAGCAGAATGGGGGCAGGCCTGCCAGGGTAGTGGCGAACCTACCCTATTATATTACAACGCCCATTATTATGGGATTGTTTGAGGCGCATGTGCCGCTTTTGAATGTGACCGTCATGGTACAGAAGGAAGTGGCAAACCGGATGCAGGCGGAGCCGGGAAGCAAGGATTATGGTGCGCTCTCACTTGCGGTACAATATTACGCAGAACCTTATATTGCGGCAAATGTACCGCAAAATTGTTTTATGCCGCGCCCGAATGTCGCCTCGGCTGTTATACGGCTGACTCTGCATAAAGAGCCGCCGGTATCTGTGGAAGATGAACATTTTATGTTTGCGCTGATCCGCGCAGCTTTTAACCAGAGGCGGAAAACACTTGTAAATGCCCTTGCAAACGGCGTGGGTGAACTGGTATCAAAAGAGGCGGTGACGGATGCGTTAGGAAGGATGGGACAGCCTGCGACAGTGCGCGGGGAGATGTTTACGCTGGCGGATTTTGCGCTGTTATCCAATATTTTGCAGGAAATTAAATAGCAAAACCGGGGTATTTGCGCGGGAGGATTTGGCGGGGGATAAGAGATTCAGAGAAATGAGGGGAATATATGCTGCGAATGAAAGTGTTGACACAATTAAATGGCAGACAGCGGGAGGAAGTGCGCGGTCTTGAAAACTTATGCAGGGAGCAGGATAAGATACAGGGGGGGATTTCACTTACAGCCGATGAGGATACAGGAACATTTCCCACTTATTTTCTTTGCTATGAGGAAGATTTGCTTGCCGGCTTTGTAATTATGTACCGCATGCCGGATATGACGGCTGAGATCTGTTCCTATATCCATCCGCAATATCGCAAGCGGACGATGTACAAAAAATTGATGACCGGTGTATTCAGGGAAATGAAACAGTCGGGGATTGAAACAGGTTACTATGTTTTTGAACCGCGTGAATCCAAGAATTTAAAGGAGATGACGGAGCAGGGATATTTTTCTTACTCATATTCGGAGTATCTGATGGAGTGGAAATATTCTTACCAGTTGATGCCGACAAATGCGCTGGTGTTAAAGCGGCTTGAGAAAGCGGAGGAAGAGGTGGCAGCACAGTTGCTCGCCGGGGCATTTTTGATGGAGGAGGAAGAGGCGGCAGCAAGGCTTAGCGAAGTATGCGGGAGGGATGGCATCTACTATGCGGCGTGGCAGAAAAAGGAGATGGTTGGTCTTTTTGCGCTGGAAGAGGAAGAAAAAACCTTTTATGTCTTTGATTTTGCCGTGGATGGTGACCATCAGGGGCGCGGAATTGGCAAGGCACTCTTAAAAGAGATTATCCGGCTTGTCCAGGAAAAATGCGCCGGGGCGGACGAAAAAAAAGTCCGTATCCAGGTGGGGAGCCGCAACGAAACCGCCTTCCGCCTGTATCAGAAAAATGGTTTCCAAGTGATTTCGCAGCGGGATTATTACCTGGTCAATATGGAAGCAATGTGAGAGGGGCATGGTGTAAGGAAACCCTCTGAAGGTAGCTACTGGCTATTTTTTCTGGGCGCTGATTTTTTCCGCGAGGTCATTTAAATAGACCCAGCGCTCCATCTTTTCATTCAGTGCGGCTTCCGCGTCCTCCTTTTGGGTGGAGAGCTCTGTAAGCCGGCTGTAATTTGAAGAATTTTTTGCAATCTCCTCATTAAGCATGGAAAGTTTTTCTTCCAGGGCGGCAATATCATTGTCGATCGTATCGTATTCTTTTTGTTCTTTGTAGGTAAATTTCAGCGTGGTGGACGGCGTGCGCCAGTTGTTTTTGGTCTGTGTCGTTTTGGTGTTGTTTTCGGACTGTACCTGGGTACAGTCCGGTTTTTCTGCTTTGCTGTTCTTGGCATTTTTCTCCCTGCCATGGTCTTGTGTTAGCTCCGCCTGTTTTATCCGGCAGGCTGTTTTGTAATCGGAAAAATTCCCCTCATATTGACTTATTTTACCATTTCCTTCAAAGGCGAAGATACGCCCGGCAAGTTTATCAAGAAAATACCGGTCGTGCGAAACCGTTACCAGGATACCGGGGAAATCTTTTAGATAGTCCTCCAGTATGGTCAGGGTGCTTATATCGAGATCGTTGGTCGGCTCGTCAAGCACAAGCAGGTTTGGCGCTTCCATCAGTATTTTTAACAGGTAGAGGCGGCGTTTTTCGCCGCCCGAGAGTTTTGCAATCACGGAGTATTGCATTGAGCCGGTGAAAAGAAATTTTTCACAGAGCTGTGAGGCGGTCAGTGTGCCGTCCACAGTATTTATTACATCGGCGGTCTGGCGGATGTAGTCGATTACCCTGAGGGATTCGTCCATCGCTTCATTTTCCTGTGAAAAATAGCCGACACGTATGGTGGTGCCGCATTCAACCGTTCCGGAATCCGGCGGGATGGTGCCGGTCAGGATTTTTAGCAGGGTGGATTTCCCGCAGCCGTTTGGACCGATAATGCCAATTCGGTCGGTGGAAAGCAAAATGTAGGAGAAATCATCAATATATGTTTTGTCGCCATAACTTTTTGTAATATGGTCGAGGACAATGGTTTTTTTCCCCAGGCGGGAGGAAAGGGCATTGATTGTCACCTGACTGTCGGTTTCTGGCTTTTCACGGTCGCGCAATGCTTCAAAGCGCCCGATATGTGCTTTCTGTTTGGTGGAGCGCGCCCTTGCACCGCGCATCATCCACTCAAGCTCCGTGCGGAACAAACTTTTAGCCTTTCGTTCCGTTGCCGCTGCCATCTCCTCGCGCTCCGCTTTCAGTTCGAGGAAGCGCGAATAATTTGCCGCGTAGGAGTAGAGTTTTCCCTTGTCGAGTTCCACGATACGGTTGGTTACGCGGTCGAGGAAATAGCGGTCGTGTGTTATCATAATAAATGCCCCCGAAAAGGAGTTTAAGTAGTCCTCAAGCCATTCCGTCATGGAAGCGTCCAGGTGGTTGGTCGGCTCGTCAAGAACCAGAAGGTCGGCGGGCAGCAGCAGGGTGTGCACAAGTGCAGCGCGTTTCTTTTGCCCGCCGGAAAGGCTGCCCGCGGTTCTGTCGGAGTCCGGTATGCCAAGCTTTGCAAGCATTGCTTTAGCTTCCCCGGTTATATTGCGGTATTCCTCCTCGGCTGTAAGCCCCTCTGTAACATTTGCAAGAATGGTCTTGCCCTCATCAAATACCGGGGTCTGCGGCAGATAGGCAATGCGCAGTCCCCTTGTTTTTGTGAGGGTGCCGGAATCCGTTTCCTCAAGCCCCGCAATTATTTTTAGCAGTGTGGATTTGCCCGTGCCGTTAATGCCAATTACGCCAATGCGCTCCCCCTCGTTGATGCCGAGGCTGATATCGTCAAGCAATACTCGGTCGGTAAAACTTTTTCCAATATGTTCCATAGTCAGCAGATTCATAAAATTCTCCATTCTTTACGTTTGAGGAAATGACTGGGGCTAAACAGCCATGTTATTCCTCAGTTTTTAACCTATTAATTGTGTCAGTTGGGGATAAGCCACATCTGACATGCGAGAGCAACATAGGGATAAGAAATTTTCTTATGATTTATTTAAGCGCGGTGGACGGTGTATAGTCCATAATCTTTTCTGCCGCTTCCTCCGCCGTAATCTCACTGTTTAAATATGGGGTGAGTGTGGCAAGCAGGGCTTCTTTAAGTCCCTTGTTTTCCTTGTAGACCGTGTCCGCATCCGTCAGGCACTGCAAAAGGAGGGAAAGGCTGTCATCTAAAACCCCGTCGGGGGAAAAGGCTTCCACTGCGGTCTGCTGCATTGGAATTCCAAGCCCCACATTGGCTTGCTGCACCGAATCGGAGTAGAGGGTGCGCACAAATTCCTTTGCAGTTTTGATATTGGATCCCTTGCTGTTAATCCCCACAATACCCCGCGGGATAAAGTGTCCGGCAACATCGGAAAAATCAGCCCCGGAATCTTTCAGGGCTAAGAGGAATGAAAGGAAATCCTCTTTTGAGCGAATCAGGGTAATACCTGACTGAAAGGAACCGTTCGGCATGCCAAACCAGCCGGAGGTATCCCCTGTTTCTGATTCCTTTGCCTCCTCCTCCGTATCCTTATCATCACTGGCTTCCTTGTCTTTTGAAGCGAGTTTTACTGTGGATGGGAGAAGTGTAAGTATTTTGGTCAGGGCTTCCTTGTCAATGCTGCCATCAACAAGAAATGCATCCTCATAAAAGCTGCTGAGCAGTTCCGCAATCTCTTCTGCTTCCATTGTTCCGAGCACCGGGGAAGAAATTTTTTGTGCGAGTGAGGAAATTGCTTCGAAACTATCGTTGTTCTTTGGCAGCCCGTCTTTTCCATACATCAGGAAAATATCGAATTTTGCCGGTGTCACAAAGATTTTTGTCTGCGCCATCGTGTTGGTCACATTGCCGAAAAGCCCTGCCGCAGTATAGAGCGGCTTCATCAGGTCGCTGATATTTTCGAACAGCCCGCTATCCATATAACTTTTATAGTCAAGTTCGTCGCAGACCAGCACATCAATTGCCTTTTTGTCCGTCAGTTCCTTCTGCACGAGGCTGCGGTACGCCTCAATCGTAAGAGCCCCATCCTCCTCGTGTGCCGCGCGGTAGAGGACGCGCAGCGATGGGTTGTCATGCTGGAACGCTGCTGCTGTTTCCGTAATTACGGCGGAACGCTCGTAGGAAAGGATGGTAAAATCCGTGCGTTTTAATTTTTCGTCCTCTTCCTCGGTGCGCTGGTTATACATGGTAAAATAATAATTCCCGGATAAATCGCGGCTGAACATATAGAGCGCCCCCGCTGTCGCAATAAAATTTTTGCCGGCAATGGATGGGCGGCCAAAGATACAGTCAAGTCCTCCCATAAGCTGTTTCCAGGAGCCCCCCGCAAAATTGTAGCGGTAAATACCATCCTGGCAGGATAGATAGAGCACTTCCCCATCGCTTAGAAGGGTAAAGTCCATGATTTCATACTTTCCTTCCGGTGTATCGGATGTTATGATGCGGTCGCGGAACGGGATGGTATCATCTGTTTTGCCGTTTTCTATGCGGTAGGGAACCACCCCCGTGCATCCCTCGCCAAGCAGATACAGGTATTCCCCGTCCGAGGCAATACCGCCCGCAGCGGCATTTTTTCCCTTGGCAAAGAGTGTGCCGTTGGCGAGGGAATATGCGTAGGAGTCGGAGAGCTTGTCTGTGAAGCAGATCATATTGTCTTTGATAAAGAAGGTTTCGATCTGGATGGGGTTTTCATCTTTGTCCGTTTTGTATAATCCCCGGACATTAATGCGTTCCACTGTGCCATCCGTTCCAATTCGCACAATATCGTCGCAGACCGGAGCTGTTGCTGCCAGGTCGTGTACCAGTACATAGACACTTCCCGTGTCGGCGTAGGAGAGCATCCGGATCTGGCGCGTCGTGTCGGAAAAATACTGGAGTTCCATCCAGTCGGACTCGGATTCATCCCATTTCAGTTCGCTGTTTAAAATGTATTTTTTGTATCCTCTGACCATACTTTTATCTTCGTTGTAAAGGATGGTGTAGAGTTCTACCGAATCATCCAGACCGCGGAGCAGTTGAAGGAATTGCTCCCCGCCATCCTTGTTGATTACAGGCAGCGGTATGGATGTTTCTTTGTAGCTTCCCTCATATGGCGTTTCGTCCACGGTTGGTTCAGGCTTGTTTTTTACCTGGATGCCGAGATAGACACAGCCGAACAGAAGGATGGCGATGAACGCGAGAACTGTGATTTGTTTGCCACGTCCCATAAGTACAATTAACCTCTCATTCCACAAAGTTTTTGGTTGCGAAAGCTTGTCCGCCTGGAAACGCAAAGAAGAACAAGGGCATTTCCCTTCCGTTTCAGCGCGGGGCGCTGCTTTTGCTGGATATTACCCTCCGGGGGATGCGCACAATTCGCCATGGAGATTATTCTCCTTGCAGTCGAAAGCGAATTGGCGCTGTATAATATCCTTCGGATATTATACCACGTAAATGGAAAAGTTACCATAAAAATCATCATATTTGGGAAAGATGCGGCATATTGTACCATTGGGGGCGTGGACGGGGTTAAAAAGTGCTGCCAATGCCCGTAGCAGTGGGGAGATTTATGATAAATGGAGGGGATTTTATGTCGGATTATCGCAGATGGATATCGTATATTTATGCATATGAGAACGGTATAAAGAAAAGAAATGCAGGTTATGCGAAATTGGAATTAAAAGACGGGAAGTTGACCATGACCCTGCATGTCACGCCGGATGGCAGGGAAGGGAGCCTTAGGGTATGCATGTACAAATGCCATTCGGGAAGCAAGGAGGGAGTACTGCTTGGAGTGGTGGAGAAAAAGCAGGGCGGGGAAGGTGTCCGCTTTATGGAGGATGCTTCAAATGTGGGCGGGAGCGGGCTGTTATTCCAGGAGATGAACGGGCTGCTTTTGTATGATGAGAGGGGAAAATACCTGATATCTTCGTGGGAGGATGACCCAGTTGACCTGGGCGCATTGCAGGAGATCGCTGCAAAACTTGAACGGACATGGGCGAATGGGAAAACACAGGGTCGGACGGAGGAAGGGGCAGTAAGCGGGATGGAGAAAACGGCAGGAAGGATGCCGGAAGAGAATTTAGTAAGTGCAGTGGCAGAAAATGTGGGAGAGGCGGGGGAGGAAAGCTTAGTAAGTGCGGCAGAAACAACGGGGAGTACAGGGGAGGAAAGCTTAGTAAGTGCGGCAGAAACAACGGGGAAGATCGGGGAGGAAAGCCTGGTAAGTGCGGCAGAAACAATGGGGAAGACGGGGGAGGAAAGCCTGGTAAGTGCGGAGGAAACAACGGGGAAGACAGGGGAGGAAAGTTTTGTAGGTATGGCGGAAATTTTGGGAGGGATGAAAGAGGATGGATTGGCTGGTGTGGAGGAGGAAAGTCCGGTAAGTGCGATGTGGAAAACGATAGGAGAAAGGCAAGGTGAAAGGCTGGTAAGCCCGGTGGCAGGAACGGCGGGAATGGGGGAGGAACGCATAACAGGCGGGTCAGGGAAAGTGGCGGAAGAAACAGGGGAGGAAGAGTCAGCGGGCGCGGCAGGAAGTTGGACAGAAGCTGCATTGGGGGAAACGAAGTCCGGAGAACCGGGGTGGGGAACGGGCAGAGTGACAAAAGCGGGGATGGTGGATGGAACCGTGGGGGAGGGGAACCAGGGAAGCGGGGGGAAGCCTGAAAGTAAGGGGATAGAAGCAGAATCTGTACCGCTACATACTGGGAGAGCAAAAATACAGGCACAGTCGATGCAGTGGGAGGAGGAAGTGGAAGCCATAAAGGCAAACTTGAAGGAAATTACCCCCAAAAAGGCGATGGGGGCGGGACAGACAGGGCGTGAAGCGGAAACTTTGCAACAGGCTTCCCAAAGGCCGAAAAAAGCGGGAGTTCTTCCACCGGGGAAACTTGAATCGCGTATTTTTTCCTGCCTGTCGGCAATGTATCCGTTTGAGCACCAGGAATTTGAGCGCAGTGTGCGCATGGAACCGCAGGATATCGGACTCTTGCCGCGCGGTATGTGGAAATATGCGGGCAACAGTTTCCTGTTACATTCCTACTATGCCTATCACCATATTCTTTTTGTCAGGAAAGTGCGCATGGAGCAGAGAAACTGTTACTTGATGCTGCCGGGTGTTTATAACCCTAAGGAGCAGCATATGGCACAATTATTTGGATTTTCACGGTTCTGTCCGGTAAGCAAGAAGGCATTGCAACAGGGGGATTTCGGATATTGGTATATGGAGGTGGAGTTCCCGCAGGATGCTGTGGAATTTTCACAGGAAGATACAGAATTGGAATTTTAGGCGGCAGTAAATCTACTGCGGAAAATTTTTCAAAAAATAGAAATATTTTATACTAAATTGAGCCATTTTCACTAATTCTTAATGGAAATGGCTCAATTTTTTTGTTATTTGCTTTTTGTTACTTGCCGTATGGGCTCTCAAACTCCGCCTCCGCCTTTTTGACAGCATCCGCAAGAGTCATTCCTGTAAAATAAGGTGCATTCAGGTAGCGCCCCGATTTACCATCCTCGACAAATGCACCCACAACAATACCAGGAAATGCGCTTTCCGGAGCGTTCGGAGCATAGGGACCGCCGAGATCCGTCCGGCACCAGCCCGGATCGGTCAGGTTAATCAAAACATTTGTACCTTCGACAGTGGAACCAAGGTCGATCGTAATCTTATCCAGGGCTGCCTTGCTTGCGCTGTAACCTGCTTGCTGCGGTTCAAGCCTAATACCGCTTGTGGTGTTTACAATCCGCCCGAAGCCGTTTTTTACCATTAGCGGCAAAAAATGGTAGCAGATCATCGCTGGGGCAATACAGTTGACCTGGAAGCTTTTTGTAAAATCGGATACTGGTGTGGTAAAATAATCGTTCCGGTACGCGACCTGGAGTCCTGCATTGTTCATTACAATATCCACCTGTACGCCAAGAGAATCAATCTCATCAAGCATATGCTGCACTGCCGCAGGCTCTGAAAGTTCCGCCTCGACGGTATATGCTGAAATATTTGCAGCTTTCACCTCTTCAAGAATTTTCTTGGTGTGCTCGAGTTTGCGGCTGTGAAGAATCAGATTGCATCCCTGTTCTGCCATGAATTTTGCAGTGAGATAACCGATTCCCCTGCTGGCACCGGTGATAAAAGCCCACTTTCCTTTTACATCAACCATAAATTTACTCCTTTTCTTTTATGAATTTTTTAAGGCCGCTTTGGCGACCAGAGTTACTCTGTTGATTTTTCGCATTCGGGAAATATCTCATCCGAAAGCAGCGAGTAGCGCAGTAGATCACGGTAGCGCCCGCCAAGAAATGCGTATCCGCGCGCCGTGCCTTCCTGTATAAAGCCGAGCCGTTTAAGAAGGCGCAGGGAAGGGGCATTCTCCGGAAGGACATTTGCCTCCATGCGGTGAATCTGGTAGAAAAAGAAAACTTTTGGGATCAGATACATAAGTGCTTCCGTCATAAAGCCCCGTCCCGTATAGTCTTTGTCAAGCCGGTAGCCAAGGCGGCAGCAGGATTCAGGCGAGCAGCCCGGCAGGGAAAAACTGGCCGTTCCTATAACGGGGGATTTTCCTGTAATAAAAAGATAGTAGCGAACTGCCTGGGAGCGCAGATGCTGTACGGATTCCGCGGCAAGAACCTGTCTTTGGTATTCTTCGGTGTAATATCCGGGCGGATGGCTGGCTTCCCAGGGTGAAAAAAACTCCTGGTTTTTTCGGAAAAATTCGGTGGTAAGTCCCGCGGCATCCTCATGGAGGATTTTAAGTGTCAGGCGGCTGGTCTTGTAGGTATAGAGCATTACCATATCCTTTCTAATCGCTTCCGCGCAGCCCGACCATGCCAAAATGTGGTGCGAGCAGCGCAAGAAAGGTATTTAGTTCGTCTTGGGAAAAAGTGGAAAATTCTTCCTTTACACCAAGAAAATTCGAAATCAGGTTTTTGCCGGGACGGAATGCCTGCAGGTAGTAAGCGCGTGCACCGTCAAGCCATTTGCCGATTGTTTCAAATATTTTGGCATTGTGAAGCCCGCGCACGACAGTGGTGCGGAACTCATATGGGATGCCCGCCCCCATAAGGAAATCAGCGCTTTCTATCACAGAATCCGCACAAAAATCCGAAATTCCCGCCGCCTTTGCATAGTGGGATGGCGAGGATTTGATATCCATGGCAATATAATCGAGAAGTCCCCCTGCGACGGCTTCCCGCAGCAGGGAAGGATTTGTGCCATTAGTATCCAGTTTAACCAGAAAGCCGAGCGATTTTATTTTCTCGAGAAAGGGAAGGAGATCGGGGGCAAGAGTTGGCTCCCCGCCACTTACACAGACCCCCTCAAGAAGCCCCCGCCGCCTTTCTAAAAAATAGAAAAATTCCGTCTGGGACAATTCCGGCTGTGTTTCGGGGAACAATACAAGTGGGGCATTGTGGCAGAATGGGCAGCGCATATTGCAGTACCCGGTAAATACAGTGCAGGCCATATGCCCGGGAAAATCTAAAAGTGTTAATTTGTTCAACCCATGTATCGTCATATTATCTCCCTGAAAAAAATATGTGTTTAACCTATCAGTTGTGTCAGGCGGCTGTAAGCCCCATCGGACAAGCTGTAAGAGCAGCACAGGGATAAATGAAATTATTTCAGGTCCCGTCATCCTCCCTGAGCTCCTTAAAAAAATCACTTAAAATTTCAGAACATTCTTCCCTGCATACGCCCACAGTTATTTCTGAGCGGTGGTTAAAGCGCGGGGTCTGCAAAATATTTAAAATGGAACCAGCACAGCCCGCCTTGGGGTTCATCGCGCCGATCACAACCCGCGGGATGCGCGCCTGGACGATTGCCCCGGCGCACATGGGGCAGGGCTCTAAGGTAACATAGAGTGTGCAGTCACAAAGCCGGAAATCGCGGCATTTTTTAGCTGCCTGCTCGATGGCTAAAATTTCTGCGTGGGCGAGGACGGATGCATCCTGGTTGCGCCTGTTGTACGCGCGCGCAATAATTTCCTCCCCGTGCGTGATAACACAGCCGATCGGCACGTCCCCTGAATGAGCTGCAAATTTCGCTTCTTTTATAGCCTCTTCCATAAAGAGGATATCATTTTTTGAGGCAGTGGACTGGTAAATAATGGAAGAAACTTGCTCCTCCACCTTTTTTTCCAGTGGGTTTTCTTTTTTTTCTTCCCCTATTACTGTATAATCCGGCATTTTTTTCTTATCTGCCGCTGATGTTCTTTCGTCGCGCTCAATAATGGTCACGGCGGTGAAATGGTCTGATAAAATTTTAATTTCCCCGCGCAGGCGGTAAACGCAGTGCCCCCAGACAGGGGAAAGTTTTTCATCCTCGCCAAACTCAACTGTTTCGACCGACCAGTTGCCTGTCGGAAGTTTGAGCAGACACCCGTTTACCCGGGCGCGGCAGTCTTTTAGTTCCGGTTCTTTTGCGAGCATATAGTTGAGGGCTATATGGTTTTCTTTTTCCGCTGCCAAAAAGGAAAAATGGGAAGTTAGTTTAACAAATTTTTCCCCCACATTGACGGAGCGGCAATAACGGAGCAGACCTGCCTTGTGTGGGTAGGCGTTATGGCAGGTGCAGGAAAATGAATCTTCCGAAAAAACAGTGGATTCCGCCGCGAATTCTTCCCCGTCACTCTGCATGCAGCCGTTGATTTCCGGAAGGTTGTGGTATGAGGACTGCATTGTCCATATCGAGTAACGGCGGTCAGAAAAGGTATCCTTCGTATACGCCCCAACCCCCGCGTCAATCAGGATGGGCAAACCGTCCGCATAAACAATTACATTGCCACAATCGTTGTGGTTGTGGTTTTCACCGTTATGTCCGCCCTTTGCGGCAATGCAGAAATGCCGGCGGCGGATTATCCCCGCACTTAATGATTCAAACAGGTCGTGTTGCCCGTGGTTTAACCTGCCGCTTTCTGATTCGATATGGGCGGAGGCAATCCCGGCATTTATAAGCGCGCGGAAATCCATGTTGTCTTTTAATGTCGGATCGGGATTTTCCTGCATTTTTGCGCCGTAGAGGAACGCCCCGAAATGTGCAAGTTCTTTTAGCCCCGATGCGCTGCCCATAGAGAAGATCATGGAAGCGTTCGGGAAAATACGCGCGGCGCAATCCGCAAAATTCATATAATAATTGCCGGTCATATGTACTTTATAAATAAAGGAATACATATTGCATAGTTTTGTTTCAGGAAAAATTTTCCATAAACCGCACTCAAAAAAGTGGCCGACCGAATGTTCCCAGTACTGTGCCCCCTCATCACAGCCGCCGTCATCCGGGTAATCCTCAAAATAATTTTGTAAGGAGGAAAGACAGCTCTGTGCGATCTCTTTTAGCTGCGGCAGTCGGTCTGGGGAAAGGAAGCAAATAAGTGGCTGTGTTTGCTGGAATAAAGGTGCAGCAAGGGCTTCGTACAGAGTTTTTTCCTCTCTTATTTCTGCCGGGGTGTGTTCCCCATTTTCTGTTTCTATTTTTGCATAAGAATTTCCGTCCGCAAAGATTTCGTCGCACCAGGGCAGGGCATTCGGCAGTATGGCGCGCACACATTCCAACATCCCGTGGATGCACCAGGGTGTCCAGTTCGATGGCACCTTTCTGCGGTTTTTCCCAAGGTCGCGCCACCAGTAGTCATATTTTAGGAAAGGTTGGAAAATGCGGGCATCAATCGTTTCCCAGATACGTTTTTGCAATGTGTTATCAAGCGGCAGGCGCGCGGAAATCATCGCGAGTGCCGCGGCGGTCTGGGAAGAAAACAGGTCGATATTAGTTTCCGCACCTTCTGGCAGTTTCCCTCCGGAATGTGCCGGGAGAACCCAGGTCGGTTCTTTTAATGTACAGTCAATCAGGCGGGAAATTTCGGATAAAAACTGTCCCTTTCCTTCGCAGAGTTCGCCGAGTGCCAGGCAGTTTAATAGTTTGCGGCGGTGGAAATTGACCGCTTCATAGTGGACACGGTTGCCATTCCTCGCAAATTCAGTATATAATTCTTCACTTAAATCACCAGCATCCGCCCCGATTAAGGATTTTGCCTTTCGGATGGCGGCATTGTAAAAATTGCGTGAGATTGTATAGTTTGTATTCATGGGATACCTCTTTTATGTAACTGCTTTCCAAAATATAACTGCTTTTTAAAGTATTACAGTGTTGTTTTATTAAGGTCAAAATTCCCCGGTGTGGATAATGGATTGGGGAAGTGACAGGTTGGATAAAATCATAATATAAAAGAGGGGAAATGTCAATGGATTGTGGATATGCCTGCACCACAAACAAAGGAATGGATAAACCATGAACGGTGTTGCCAAAACGTAAAACGAGGATGATTTTGTAAAATTAACTGTAAATATCAAAATGGGATTTTATGGTTATTTCTAAAGATTGTGATATACTTATGGATTGATTTATGATATAATCAGTAATCAGTAGGAAATTGGCTGTCTGTGCGGGGAGCGTCACAAATAAGCCCTGATTATTTTCTCGAACATAAACGTTCTCGGAATGGAGGATTCTATGAAAGTATTAAGCCAGGAAGTAGAAAAGTTAATGAAGGAGCGTTTCGGAAAAGATTCGGTGATTGCATTGGCAACAATCGACAATAATCTTCCCCATGTCCGATATGTGGATGCCTATTATGAGAATGGCGCGTTCTATATTATTACCTATGCACTTTCGAACAAAATGAAACATATAAAGGACAACCCTGTTGTCGCGATAGCGGGCGAGTGGTTTACGGCACATGGGAAGGGGATTAATTTGGGGTATTTTGGGAAGACCGAAAATCAGAAGATTGCCGAAAAACTGAAAATTGCCTTTGCCGGATGGATTGATAATGGGCATAATAATTTTGACGATGAAAATACCATTATTTTATGTGTGGAATTAACGGATGGATTGCTATTATCAAACGGTAAGGGGTATGAGATTTAGATATCAATTTTTATTTAAAAGATTGAGTTTGCGACGATTTCTCTAAATGGCATATTATTTCCGACCTTATTCTTAAAATGGAAAAAATAACCGAGCGCTCTTTTATTTTTGATGTTCCGGGAATTGTCCTGATTGATGAGATTGAAACACATCTGCATCTGAAAATGCAGAAAAATATAATGAATATTCTTACGACTGTATTTCCGAATGTCCAATTTATTGTGTCCACTCATTCCCCTTTTATATTAAATAGCGGGGAGAATGCGGTGATCTTTGATTTGGAAAAGCAGATTTTGGTAAGGGATGGGCTATCCAATGTGCCTTATGGGGGAGAATGATTTTAGTAAGAACACTTTCATATTTTTACAGCAATTTTTTTTGACTTCTTGACAAACCGCCACAAATAAGGTATACTAACACCTGCATCCTGCGTTGGATGCAGATTGTATTATTTTATGTCAGAAAGTTTCCGCGCAGCCGGGGAGATAGCGGTGCCCTGTACCTGCAATCCGCTACAGCAGGGGTGATGGCGCGCTGAGGGTGATGCTCTGTGGAGCCGCCCCCTGTAAGTGATGTTGACGCTTGGGTCTTACGCAATGGGACTCCATGAACCGTGTCAGGGCAGGAATGCAGCAGCACTAAGTGGATACTCCCATGTGCCGTGAGGGTGCCTGGGCCGAGTTGGCTGCAGGGGTAACGTCTGTGGAGGTCATTCGAAGCAAGCCGCGCGGAATTTATTATAACTATGGAAAGATAAAAAGTGTGTGTGCAGATTAGTCGATCACAATAAAACTGATTTAATATAAAGGGGAGGGGAACATGCCTTACTGGAAACGTTTGCAGCCACTTAGGATTCCGGGGGGATGGACTGTAATGTTCCACAAACTGGAAGATTTGGAACCCGAGGAACTGCCGCCGAAAGATCGGGACTGGCTTTTTTTATTTACGCAGGACATCCTTTATTTATATACGGATGTAAAACGAAAGCGAAATCATCAGATTGAGAAACAAAGGCTTGGCATTGACCTTGGCTGGTATCCGGACGGCGACCCCGCCGGATGTTTTTGTCTGCGGGCGGTGTTAAACGGGAACTGGGAGCAGCCGCTGCTTGAGTTTTCATCGCGCAGCAAAAAGGAAGTAGTTGAGAAGTTGGAACAATGGCTTTTTAATGATTTTATGCCTGTAAGATATATCGAGTAGGATGTTTTTCGTGAAAAACCATCTGGCTGAATAAGATGGGAATGGGAAAATATTCAATATTTTAGGATATTTACCCAATTCGTTCCCGACTTTTTCAATTTTTTTCGAAATTCTTCTTTTCCTATTCCCAACTTTCGTATATAATAGTATTCAGGAGTTTTTTTGTATGTCCACAGAACCGGGCAGCGGTCTTTTGTGTCGATGTGGTGGAAGGCATAGGGTGTTGCCTTTAGATTAGAAGGTATTTGGAAAGGGCTAAGCGGAATGGATATAGGATTGAAAATGAATCAGATGAATGAAGTCCAGAAAGGGACAGTAATCTACGCGGAGGGCGAGGCGATACGTTATGTCTGTGTCGTGTTAAAGGGCTGTGTGGAACTTTATAACGAGGGGAGCCGCATTGTTTTGGGGAACGGGTGTTTCCTTGGCGTGCAGGATCTGTATATGGGCAAGGCGCTTAGCAACTGCGCCGCGGTGGACGATACCGTGATCTATGCATTCCCGGCTGACGGGGTTTCAACCGTTGACCGCATCCTGAACATGAACAAGGATTACCGCGGCCTGCTGATGTACTCGGCGATACGCATTATCAATAATCTGTATCGCGCGAGGTTTGAATTTAAGAAACAGGCTCAGGCAAGCTTTGAGTGGATCACAAATACTTACAAGGATTACATAGCACTTTCGACACAGGTTAACCTTGGCACAATGCGGCAGCCGGAGATTGAGAAGCTTGCCCCGCTCGATTTAAATACCCTGATTGACCCGAAAAAACTTGGTTTTTATCTGGAGAGTGCGGCGGTGCCGGTGGACGTGATGAAAAGTTTTTACGGTTACGGCGCGGGGATAGCGCTCTTTCCTTTGGAGCAGGCATCGGGAGTATTAGCAGAGCTGGTGCTTGAATGCGGCGATGCTGCGCAGTATTTGGAGGAGCTTTTAGGGCATCTGGTTGGGGAGGATGGCGCGAGCGGTCTTTTCCAGGCGCTTGTCGGATTTGCACTTAAAACATCGGGCCGCGAGGAGGAGAAAACCTCCGGGAAGTGGGTGGATGAGTGCATGGCGCAGATTAATGCACTGGAAAACCTGATCGAAAAAAAGACGGGGCGCACGCCGAGGGTGGACAGGGAGAAGATCGAGAAACTCTATGTGGCTCTTTTGAGCGGCGAACAGCCGGAGGAGATGGCACAGGAGGAAACAAAGAGCGCGGAGCGGCTCAGCGAGCTTTCCGGGTCGCTTGACCAGATTTTAAAATATTCCGGGATCAAAGAGAGTGAAAAGAAAAATATTACAACGGATATTGAAACGTTCGTAAACGCCAAAGACCGACTGGCAACTACAGATGATATTCGAAGACTGAAAAAACAGATTACGGAACATTTCTTTGTGCTA
>ERZ808051.1161-NODE-1161-length-19569-cov-5.274933_pt1 | contig 19569 bp, 13 predicted proteins | sample MGYA00380199_ERZ808051 | MGnify/ENA primary metagenome ERZ808051 (study PRJEB31490, sample SAMN06133391) | mouse gut metagenome | isolation source: J11 | host: mice | place: China: Chengdu | collected 2015-05 ...
TACAACACGGTAGAGCACAACCAGTTGATGGAAAAGACCATCTCCCCGGCAGGCGTGGTAGACTTCTTCGAGGGCGGCGCGGCAGCAGAGGCAGTGAGGGAGCAGGAGCAGTGGCTGAACGCAATTATCAACGACGGCGAGCCCCTCGTAAAACCGGAGCAGGCATTTGTAGTGACCCAGATCCTGGAAGCAATCTACAAATCCGCAGAGACCGGGAAAGAAGTATACTTTGATTAAAAGTCAGGAACAGCAGCACTCTGTGAAAGCAGATCGTGGAAGCATGCTTGCAGCAAGCTTTAAAACAGAAATTTCGTAAATCGGAAAGGAAGAAAATAATGGAAAAAATAAAATTAGGTATCGTTGGATTTGGTTTTATGGGCCACTGCGATGCGGATATGATGAGTACATTTGACGAGATCGACCTGGTAGCGGTAGCGGATACGAATCCGGATCAGCTCAAAGACGCGCCGGAGGGCGTGGAGACATACGCAAATATTGACGAGATGCTTGCCAACGCGGATATCAATGTCGTGATGGTATCCACACCGAACCCCAGCCATCCGGAGATGGTGAAGAAGGCGGCGGCAGCGAAAAAGCATGTGATCTGTGAGAAACCGGCAGCCATGAGCATTGCGGAATATGACGAAATGGTTGCGGCATGTAAAGAGAACGGCGTGCTCTTTACCGTGCATCAGCAGAGAAGATGGGATAAAGACTATCGGATCATGAAAGAAGTCTATGACAAGAACCTGGTCGGGGATATGTACATCATCAAATCCCAGCTCTACGGCGTAAACGGCAACATGCATGACTGGCATATTTATCCGGAGATGGGCGGAGGAATGCTCTATGACTGGGGCGTACATCTGATCGACCAGATGCTGGATATGGTGAAGTCCGAGGTAGTATCCCTCTATGCGGATGTACAGAATGTCATCAATGAAAACGTAGACGATTATTTCAAGATCATCCTGAAATTCAAAAACGGCGTGACCGCAGAGATCGAGCTGGGAACCTATTACCTGACACCGAAGCGCGCTTGGTTCATCGGCGGTAAGAAAGGCTCCGCAATCATTGACGGATTCGGCGGAGAGGGCAAGATTGTCCGCACCGCGCATCTGCTGGAGAATGTACCCGGCAAAATCACGATGACTGCTGCAGGCCCCACAAGAAGCTTCGGACCGCCGGAGCCGGGACTTCTTTCCGAAGAACCGCTGCCGGAAGTAAACGTGGCGCACAGGAATTATTTTGAGCATTTCCTGAAAGCATTCAATGGAGAAGAAGAGATCATTGTAAAACCGGAACAGGTAAGACGGGTGCTCCGTCTGATGGATGCGGTGAGAGAATCCGCAAAGACCGGAAAATCAATCGCATTTGAGGAATAATTGGCGAGTTGGAGTTGGATTTCACGCAGGCGTGATATGCAGCAGTTATGATTTCGGATGCCCTGTACCTTGCTGCAGGGCATTCGGCCGGTATAATAACAGTTAAATATTGGAGGGCAGGTAACGTAAACTTGTCCTTCTTTATTATATTCAGCGACTGCTGTCTTGTCTGAAATGAGGAAAACTCAAGCGGAATAACTGCTGCAATGTTTTTCATCAAGAGCAAAATTCTTTGTGATACCATGATAGATACAGATTGGGTGAATCGAGACCGTGTAAGCGTAAAAAATGATACGGAATCTGTACACATGAAAATCTGATTTGTAAATTGCCTGCAAAGGGGAAAAGGATATGAATGTTCTTCAGAGTTTGACAGAATTATACAATCACCTTTCCTTTGACAGTACATACCGGAATGTCTGCAGAGGGATCCTCGAGAATCTGGAGGAAGCGGCGGACGGCAGTATTTATGATGTCGCGGAGCTGACGAACTCATCCCGGACGACAGTGTGGCGGATGGTGCAGAAGCTGGGATACCAGAATTTTACGGATTTTCATCATGAATTGAAACGGGCGGTGAAGCAGTATACCTACTACAACCGGCTCTTGCCGCCGGAACAGAGCCGGGATGCCGTAAGTGTGAAGGATGCCATGCTGGCACAGGCCATAGAAACCTGTGAGATCTTGCGGGATCAGATCGATGCAGGTGAGGCGGAACGGATTGCAGAGGAACTGAGCGACGCGGATAAGGTGGTCTTCTATACACCTTATAAAAACAGCGCCATACTCTCGCTGCAGCAGAATCTTGCCATGGACGGGAAGGAGACAGGATATTACTGCCTGCTTCCGGATATGATGGAGGACAGCGGTACATTGACGGAGCAGAGTATCGTCATTGTCAATATGATTGAACATGTGGAGACCATGGACATGGAGCCGGTATTTGCCAATATCAAGGCAAAAGGGGCGAAGGTATATGGCGCGTCAAAGCGGTATAAAAAGTATCTGGATAGGGAATTGTTCCGGGGCAGCAGGGAAAAGGTGGTAACAGGGGTACTTTTGTTTGACCTGTATTTTCTGATGCTGAGTGAGATATACCGGATGAAATATATTCGGTAAGTATGTAAACGGGTAAAAGAATCTGGTTTCAAATTTGAAACCAGATTCTTTTTTTGTGGAACATTGTTGCTGAGGAAGAACGCCGATGAAAAATCCTTGTCTTATAATGGAGACATAAACAAAGAGAAAACGAAAGGAGTTAGGAAAGCGATGAAGTACAGTTTATGTGCAGACATTATGTTTGTGGCAGTCGGCGAAAAGGGGCCTGTCTGGCCGGATACGGACGGAATCATTGAGGGCATGAAACTGGCAAAAAAGAACGGATTAACGGGGATTGAAATGTTTGACCTGGAGGGAAGAGATCTGGACCGCATTGCCGCGGCGGGAAAGGAACTGGGGATTGAGATCCGCGCATGCATTTCCGCGGGAGCATCTCTTCTGGGAGACCCGGCTAAGACGGAGGAGCTGGTTTCCCTTTTTACACAGAGTGTGCCAAAGGCTAAGCAGATCGGGTGCGGCAGGCTGATCCTGAATGCGGCTGATTATGCGAAAGATCTTTCCGCAGAGGAGGTTCTTGCGGCGATGGAGGACGCATTGAAGCGTCTTGCTCCGATTGCTGAGAAAGAGGGGGTAACAGTACTTGTTGAGCCGCTGACGGGCGGATTCTTTACAAGCTCGAAACAGGCATTTGGCTTAATTAAGAACGTAGGAAGTGAACATGTAAAGCTTCTTTATGACATGTTCCACTTCCAGAATATTGAAGGACAGATTACGGAGACGATCAAGGCGAACCTGGAGCTGATCGGAGATCTTCACGGGGCAGGGGCGCCGATGAGAGCGGAACTGACAGTAGGAGAGCTTGATTATGCGTTTATTTTGAATACCGTGAAGGAACTTGGCTATGAAGGAAACTTCTGCCTGGAATTCTTTACATTCGAGAACCGCGATGAGAAGGTGGCCGCATCCTGCAAAGTGCTGCCTGCATAACAGAAGAAACCCTGGTGTACTGTACCATTCATTTTCAGCCAAATGAATGCGGCGCTGCACCATACATATTATAAAAGAAATATCCGGCCGTACAGTCGGAAGAATATAAAAAAATCTATGGAGGAAAATGAAATGGCAAAGAAAAGAATCGGAGTAATTGGTATTGGTGAGATTGGAACGACAAAGCATTTAACACAGCTTGTCAAGCATTCGGATGAAGTAGAGGTCGTTGCGCTGTGCGATATTCTTACGGAGAGATGTGAAAAGGCCAATAAAGATTTCGGCCTGAAAGCAAAGATTTACACGGATTACAAAGAAATGTGCGCGGCAGACGATGTTGACGCGGTACACGTTTGTACTCCGAATCCGCTTCACTGCGAGATGACGATCTGCGCGTTTGAACACGGAAAAGATGTTTACTGTGAGAAACCCCTTGCATGTACCTACGCGGATGCGCAGAAAATGCTTGAGGCACAGAAAAAAGCAGGCAGAAAGCTCACAAGCGGTACACAGTGGCGTTATAATACGGCTCCGATGGAAATGAAGAGAATGTATGAAGCAGGTGAATTCGGAGACGTATACTATATCCGTTCTTCCCAGCTCCGCCCGAACCGCCTTCCGGCATACGGTGTATACACAAACAAGGAGCTGAACGGCGGCGGAGTTTTAATGGACGGAGGTCCTCATTCCATTGACCTTCCCATGTGGCTGACAAACAATTATGATGTTGCAAGCGTTCGGGGAGTCACTTTTGATAAGATGAAAAATTTCCCGGAGGGAAATCAGCTTGGGCCGTGGGATCCGGACAACTTCGATGTAGAAGATACCGCAATGGCCATGATCACAATGAAAAACGGCGCAATGTTCTATATTGAGACAGCATGGCGTACAAACATGCTGCAGGAAGCTCCCGGAATCATCTGCTCCGTAGCCGGAACGCTTGCCGGCGCGGATATGGTCGGCCCTGGATTTGAAGACAGCGTTCGTATCACAAAGATGGTTGGCGGAGAAATGAAAACAGAGATCACAAGCCCGGAAGCGAAGTATGACATGTGGGAATATGACATGACAAAATGGGTGGAATGTATTACAAAGGGAACGGATCCCGCGGTCCTTCCGGAGCAGGCAGCAATCGTTACCCGTGTGATCGAGGCTATTTATCAGTCTGCCGCAACGGGTGAGACAATCGTATTTGAATAAAACTGAACGAAGTTTTTTAGAAAATAGGGGACTGTACGCCGTATATAGCCGGCAGTGACAGTCCCGCTTGCTTTATAAAAACGGAATCCAAAACCAATGAAATGATCGCGGCGGAAGAGAGGACTATGGAAAACAAAAGAAAACTAATGCAGTTCTTTTTTATCAGACAGGAAGAATCATCGGTGCATTACCATCAGGATCTGGAGATCATTTATGTGATGAAAGGGAAAATGGAGATTAAAATTGATGAGTCGGCGTATCAACTCCAAAAAGGGGATTTTATCTTGATCAATGCCAATAAAAGACATTCCTGCGTGGGAACGCAGGGGATTTTAGCGGCAAGATTTTTTATTGATTTTCATATTCTGGCAGAGCATATGGGTACGCTGCAGCTGATGTTCTGGTGCAATACGGTGGTGGACAGAAATGATGCATATGAAGAGGTACGGAAATTATTGGACCGGATTTTAAGCTGCTGCTCCGATCAGGAGGAAAAAGGCGCATTATATCTGAATTCGCTTTATTATGAACTGCTGTATCATCTGGTCAGCTATTTTATGGTGAAAGCAGATCAGGTATGGACGAATCAAGAGGATTCCAGGAATCAGATCCGGGTCCGGCAGATACAGAATTATATCCAGGCAAACTATCAGACGCAGATCAGCCTGAATGATCTTGCGCAGAGATTGTATCTGTCAAATGTGTATCTGTCAAAATATATTAAAAAACATATAGGGCTTACCTTTTTGGAATATCTGAATAATGTGCGTCTGTTCCATGCGGTAGATGAACTGCTGTATACAAATAAAAGTATTACACGTATTGCGATGGATAACGGATTTCCAACATCAGCGGCATTTATCAAGAGCTTCCGGAGCATTCACCGTGAGGCGCCCAGCCAGTACCGTAAGAGGATGCAGCAGAATATGCCTCCAGTTCACCAGGAGTATGGGCTGGAAGAAAAAAGTCTGGATCTGGTACACGAATATTTAAGGAACAGACAGACGGGACAGCAGGAGAACGGCAGCAGACAGCAGATTTATACTGCGGATGCCAGCTATTATGAGATTCAAAATGCGGATTGGATCCGGGCGGTGAATGTGGGAGAAGCGTATACACTTCTGCAGTCAGAGGTGCAGGATCAGCTTATACAGATTCAGCAGGAGACCGGCATGAGATATGCAAGGATCTGGAATTTGCTCTCCCGGAAACAGTGTGTAGACGAAAAAGGGGGAATGAATTTCCGAAAGCTGGATCTGGTGCTGGATTTTATCATCGATCATCGAATGAAGCCGTACATAGAACTGGGGGGCGGAACAGAAGTAAAAGAAGCGGAGAAGGATGGAGCGAAAAGGAAAGAAACGTGGGATTATGAGCTGTTCTGTGAAATGATAAGGGCGTTCTATCTGCATCTCATCAACCGCTATGGCCTGGAAGAGATAGAGGGCTGGTATTTTGAATTCGGGAAGGCTTCCGGCCTTGGAATGACAGCGGAGGACGGAGCCTATTACCAGGCATTTGAGGCCATCTGCCGGATATTTAAGGAGATTGCCCCGGAAATTCGGGTGGGAGGCGCCGGGCTTTTGCTGGGGTATGAAAATTCCTTCTTCCGCAAGATCTTCCGTATCTGGAAGAAACGTAAGTTCCGGCCGGATTTCCTGTCCTTTCGTTCCTGTCAGGATATGTCGATTGCTGAGGACGAGCTTATTTATGGAAGAAAATCTATTGACAGCAGCTACATGAAAAATCAGATGCAGTTAATCCGGGACACGATGGAAGAGGAAGATTTCCAGATTCCGGAGATACACATTGTTCAGTGGAATTTTACGGACTCGAATCGTAATGTGTTCAATGACAGCTCTGCGCAGGGAGCCTATATAGTAAAAACCTGTATCAGCATGCTGGGTAATGCAGATTTTATGGGATATTGGCAGGGACTGGATATCGGGTCGGACTATGCTGCCACAGGGGTACAGGGCGATACGTTTCCGGCAGGACAGGAAAGTATACAGCAAGGTCATTCGGACATTACGTCCGTATTGAACGGAGATTCCGGACTGATTACCAGAGATGGTATACGGAAGCCCTCTTTTTATGCGTTTCAGTTCATGAATAAGCTGCAAAGCCATGTAGTATGTAGAAATGAGAACAGTGTCGTTACTGCAAACGGGCGGGGACGGTTCACTGCGGTCTGCCATAATTATAAAAGCTTTTCATCAAAATACGCATTCTGCAAAGAGGAAGAGATCCAGATCGACGAGATGGATCAGTTTGTGGAGGATATGGAACCGCTGAGACTGAAAATCTGTCTGAAAAATGTAAACAATGGAACGTATCAGGTAAAGTCCCATTATGTGAATCATGAAAATGGTTCGGTTCAGAATATCTGGAAAATGATGGGGTACGAAAAGGTCCTTGCGAAGGATGAGATCGAATATCTGAAAAGGCGGGCAATCCCCAGTATGGAAATCAGGACTGTTCAGGCAACGGATGGGACCCTGGAACTGGAACATGTGATGCAGCCTCAGGAAATCCGGCTTTTGGATATTTGGTACAGATATTAAAATCTCTATGATGATTTTTAGTTTTTATGGCTTTCCCCTAAAAATTGTATTAAATATTGATGCTGGTTTCAGATAAATACACGAAAGAAAATTTTTGCTAAAGCTGTAAACTTAAATATAACACAACAAACATGGAGGATGATGAAATGAAAGTACTGGGAATTTCCTTTGGAAGAAGGAATCAGCGTTGTGATGTGATGGTAAAAGAGGCACTGTTTGCTGCGAAGGCAGCAGGAGCAGAGGTGCGGTTTATCAATACAATCCGAATGGATATCGGACATTGCCGCGCATGTGATTACTGCAGCCGCCTGCGGGACAAGGGGGAAGTGGAGATTCACTGCTGCATGAAGGATGACTTTTCTGTTTTGGAGGAGGCGTGCCTGGAAGCGGACGGGATCATTATCGGCGCGCCGGTCTATGCGGTTGGTATCGTAGGGCAGTTTAAGAATTTTGTGGATCGTTTCGGGCCGTCCCATGACAGGGCAGCGCTTCTGGAAGTAAATAAGAAACGTAAGGAAGAAGGCAAACAGGAGCTGGATCCCAGATATTTTAAAGACCGCTATACCGGATTCATTTCCGTAGGAGGCGCGCAGACTCATAACTGGGTATCTCTGGGGCTTCCTATGCTGGATCTGTTCAGCTTTTCCTTCTGCATGAAGTGCGTGGGTCATGTGGACGCATATGATCAGGGAAGGACAGGGCATCCGCTGCTGGATCCGGCTCTGATGGCAAAGTGCGGGGAGCTTGGAAAGGCTGTGGCAGAGTCTGTTGGAAAACCATACGAGGAAGTGGATACCTGGGTGGGAGAGGATGGAGTTTGTCCGGTCTGCCATAACCCGCTGCTTAGTATGAACGGGACGACCCACGTGGAGTGCCCGGTCTGCGGGATCTGGGGAGAGCTGTCCGTGGAAGGAGAGAGGGTGAAGGTAGATTGGCCTGAAAAAGAAATTGCGCGGGCGCGCAATACGGCCATTGGAATTTATGAGCATTACAACGAGATCCAGAACATGATCAAGGTCTGTGTGCCGAAACTGACAGCCAACAAGGAGACACTGCCGAAGATGATGGAAAAATATGAGAACTTTGAGGAGAGCATTGCTGCCATGTAGCACGGAGGAATGAGAATAAAAATATACCATTACTTGAGAGAAAGTAATGTCAGGAGGGCGCTATGAATGAAACAAAAATAAACAAATATGGTATGGAACCGCTGACCTTTAAAAATTACTTTGTGTACGGAATGGGGAATTTTGCTTCCCAGTTGTCCTGGACCATGGTAGGTACATATCTCTCTATTTTCTATACGGATGTATTTGGCCTCGGGGTAGGGGCTGTAGCCATGCTGATGCTGATCGCCAAGGTCTGGGATGGTATCAATGATCCTATGATGGGGACCATCATGGAACGAACCCACACGAGATGGGGACGTTTCAGACCTTATATATTTGCCGGCGCGCCGCTTTTGGTCGTATTTACGATCCTGACATTTACGGTTCCGGGATTCGGCGGACCGGCCAAGTTGATCTATGCATATGTGACCTATATCGGATTGGGAATGGCTTATACCATGACCAATGTGCCGTACACAGCGCTCCCGGCCGTTATGACTCATGATCCGAAGGAAGTAAACCGGCTGAATGCCGCACAGATGATGGGCATGACCATCGGGCAGATCGTTCTGAACCTGACCGTATTGCCTCTGGTCACCTTCATCGGCGGCGGAGACCAGGCAAATGGATATCAGAAGACGGCGACCCTGCTGGCAATCGTTGCGCTTCCGATGTTCTGGGCAGTGGCAGTGATGTCGAAAGAAAAGGTGACGGTGGAAAAGAAAGAACAGGGCAAGGTTCTGGACGGCTTGAAAATGATCGCAAAGAATAAGAATCTGCTTTGCGCCATGTTCTATTCCTTCTTTAATATGTTCGGTATCTTAGGACGTATTTCGGTGGCTGTATTCTTTTACATGCACTGTGTACAGAATTTTGCGCTGATCACGGTATTTATGATGATGCAGATGGCAGTCGGGACGCTGGTGATGCCTTTTGCGCCGAAATTTGTAGAGAAGTTCGGAAAAAGGAACGGCGCGATCATCTCCATGGTGATTCAGGGAGCCGCATTGCTCCTGCTGTACTTCGGACCGTCCACCAGTATACCGTTCAACTTCCTGTGCATGATCATCTATGGAACCGGATATATAGCAGGTCCATCCGGAAGCGGTATGATCGTTGATGCGATTGATGACTTTGACGACAAGTATGGCGTCCGTAATGACGGTATGGCATTTTCCTTTAACGGTACCGCAATCGCCAATTCGGTGTTCCTTCTTGTCATGGGAGCATTTGGATATGTGGGCGGAGGAGAGATCACACCCCATGTACAGACCGGGATCAATCTGGCGGCAAACCTGCTTCCCGGAATCGTATTCCTGATCGGGATCATTCCGCTTGCATTGTATGACCTGGACAAGCCAGGATATATGGAGGCGGTCAGAGAACGCCTGACTGCGCGTAACGCGGAGAAAAAAGCGGAGGAGTAACTATGACCTCTTTGTCACGCCTGATGTCGTGACGGTATCCACACCGAATCCCAGCCATCCGGAGATGGTGAAGAAGGCAACAAGAAAACTGCTATGATTTTTGTCATGGCAGTTTTTTTGTGCGGAAAAAGATAAAATTTTACTCCTCAGAAAGCAGCAGGGAGAAAAGCGCAGATATGCTGAAAGATATAAACTAAGAAAATAATATATTTTCTGCCCGGCAGAGGGCAGCATATACAGACAGAAAGCAATCGAGTCGACGCAGAAACTGGTTTTGACAATGGGGGAGTGTAAAGTATCGTATAAATAAATGATACGGGTATTGCCCGCATTTAAAGTCTGCTTCGCAGTTGGCGGGCAAGCAATCACTTGCTGTGCGAGTGGTTGCATTCAGAAGGCAATCAATTTGCTACGCAAATTGGTTACAAACAACAGTCAGGAGAACAGGAAATGAACAAGATACAGATTACATCGGCAGGCGGGGAAGCCGGCCATTCCCACAGAAGCGCAGAACTGATCTATGTGCTGACAGGACAGGCCAAGATCCATATCCGGGGAGAAGATTTTCAGGCGTTTCCAAAGGATGTGATATTGATCAATCCGGAAGAACCGCACGGCTGGAGCGGCCATAAGGGTGCGCTGGTCTGTAAGATATATATGGACTATTATGTGCTGAAAAACGCGCTGAAGCAGGAGCCATTTTTGTTTTTATGCAACAGTGTCAGAGAGCCGGAGAAGGATTATGGGAGAATCCGCTACATCCTGGAAACGATTTTGAGCAAATATGCGGAAGCACCGGATGGGTTCTGGGTGGAAAGCCTGTATTATGCGCTGTGGGAGGGAATCAAAACCCAGTATCTGGCGGCAAGTCCCGGAAAGACCGCGCCGGTGGGTGATAAGATCGGGGAAGTGATGGACTATATCCAAACGTCTTACGGCCAGCCGTTAAATCTGGCGGAGACAGCGGCGAGATGGTACATGTCGGAATCTGCGTTTTCCAGGTTTTTCAAACGGGAGACGGGAACCGGATTTACGGAATATGTGAGAAATCTCCGTCTGGAACAGGCAAAGGAACAGCTTTTGTCCACCAATAAGACCGTCACGGAGATTGCCTATGACTGCGGATATTCCAATCTGTCCGTATTTAATAAAAATTTCAGGCAGGCATTTTCCTTAAGTCCCAAACAATTCCGGCAGGAAAGAAACACACCGGTACAGAAATTGAACGCTTCAGATCTGGATGGGCTGGCGGCCTATTTAAAGGATTCCGCCTCTTATAAGAAAAAGGCAGAGACGAAGGGGAAACGAATTTTGATCGATACAAGGAAGGGAAGTCCCTTCGGGGATTCGGCGCTGTACTGCATGAATGCCGGGATGTTTGCCAATCTTCTGGAGGCAAGGGTGCAGAAGCATGTGGCCATGGTAATACAAAATCTGGGCGTGAAATGCATCCGGCTGTCCAACCCGTTTGATCCGGAGCTGAAAATACGGTCCGGCCACGGGACGGAACAGATGAATTTTGAAAAAATGGATACGGTACTGGATTTTTTGCTGGAGCAGGACGCAGTTCCGGTATTTGAGCTTCCGGAGCGGCAGAAAAAGATGATCGTCAGTATCGGTTCGGATAAAAGGCTGGAGGAGATCAGGACAGATCCGGTTTTTCTGTCCCTAGAGGAGTGGGAGCGTGCCCTGGAAGCGCTGATGAAGCATCTGACAGACCGCTATACGGCAAAGGAGGTCGGCAGATGGGGCTTTGAGATCTGGTACGACGTGGAACAGGTGACCGGCGCGGGACAGATTCCGTATTTTCTTTTATATGAGCGGACGAGGAGCATCATCAAGACTTATGCTCCGGAAGCGAAGATCGGGGGCAGCGGATTGAATACTGAGCTCAGCCGGGACGTGCTAAAGGAACAGCTCCTCTGGTGGAAGGATCGGGAGGAGCGGCCGGATTTTCTGACATTTATCAGTTATCCATACCAGGTGGAATGGGATGAAAAGAAGGAGACAGGAAAACAGTACAGCCTTTTGAGCATTGATTCGGATACCCACTTTGTAAAACAGGATATGGAAAATTATTATGCGCTCATGAGAGAGGCAGGCTATCCGGAAACACCGGTATGGGTATCTGAATGGAATACCTCTCTCTCGGAACGGAATATTTACAATGATAGCTGCGCAAAGGCATGCCATATGCTGACGCAGATGGTGGATGTCGCAGACAGGATCTGCCGGATGAGCTATTGGGGGATCAGCGACTGTCCCTCTCAGTATTTTGATTCTGCGGCCCCGCTGATCGGCGCCACCGGACTGATCACCAGGGACGCTCTGCCGAAGCCGGCCTACTATGCGTTTGAATTTTGGAAGCAGTTGGGCGAGCGGATGCTTGGAAAAGGAGAACACTACATCGCCACATCCCAGCATGGGGACTCTGTCCAGATCCTGACATTTAACGCGAAGCAGTTCAGCTACGGTTATCAGCTCAAGGACGAGGACCGGCTGGCGCCCGGCGAGCTGCCGTTCGTATTCCGGAACAGCCATAGGCTGGAGCTGACCTTTGCCCTGGAGGGGATGAAAAACGGAAAGAAAAAAATATGCATTTACCGGGTGGGGGAAGCCTCCGGCAATGTTCTGGCGGAGTGGAAAAAGCTGGGATACGCCAATGACCTGCTGCGATCGGAGATCGCATACCTGCAGAAGATCTGCATTCCACGGATGGAGGTATTGTATCAGGAGGTTACAGGAGGGATACTGGAGCTGGATGTGATGCTGGAGGCCAACGAGATGGCGCTGATCCTGGTTTTCAGCAAGGATTATCCTTAAAAAGGGAGAAACAAGTCTGTGGAGATGGCCGGAAATCCAGGAAATCAATCAGGAGGAGGAGAAACGGCAAAAATCGACAAATATATAGATGATTTTTGCGTCTCTGATCTATCCGGACATCAGCATTTTCAAGGAAAGGACATTTTTCAAAGGCTGAGGATTAGTTTTTCGGGAAAAGAAATCTTAAAATAATAAGAAAACAAAGGAAAAGGAGGATTTCTTTTATGGAAACCGGAAACAGAGTAAAAGAAAATGTCGGACGGATTCAGGTCGGGGCATATGGGATGGGGAATTTTGCGTGCCAGCTATCCTTTACGATGGTCAACATGTACCTGGCATATTTTTATACCGACGTATTCGGACTGTCTGCGGCGGCGGTGGCAACGCTTCTGCTCGTGGCGAAGGTATGGGACGGTATCAATGACCCGATGATGGGGGCGCTGATGGATAAGACATATACCCGGGTGGGGGGATATCGTACCTATATGATCGCTGGTGTCGTTGCATTGGTGCTCTTTACCATTCTGACGTTCAGCGTGCCTGGATTCGGAGACAGCGGAAAGCTGTTCTACGCCTATGTGACCTATATCGGGCTGGGTATGGCTTATACGGTGATGAATGTGCCGTTTAACGCGCTGCCTTCCCGGATGACGGACAACCCGAAGCGGCTGAACCAACTGTTCGCATCCAGCATGTGGGCAGGGGGACTTGGAAGTACGGTGCTGGGAATGTGTACCATGCCCCTGATCCTGATGCTTGGAAACGGCGTGCAGGAAGCAGGCTATCAGAAAACCGCCATAGTCTATGCGGTAGTATCCCTGCCGATGGTTCTTTTGATGGTGCGGCTTTGTAAAGAAAATCCGGACATTGCGAAGGCAAAAGAGATCACGGCCGCTAAAGAGGGTGAAAAAGGAACGTCCTTTTTTGGATTTATAAAATCCATTTTTACCAATAAAAACCTGCTGTGCGTCTATGTATACATGTTCTGCGCAATGTTCAGCCAGATCGGAAGGGCAAGCACCGCTTTCTATTATTATATGTTCTGTGTAGGCAATATGGCCTGGGCATCCGTGCTGATGTCCGTAAGCGGGCTGGTGGGCCTGGTGCTGATCCCCTTTGTCCCGGCGCTGATCGGGAAGTACGGAAAGAAAAAGGTGGTCATTGTATCACAGATCATCCAGATTATCGGACTGATCATGATGTTTGCAGGCCCGTATACCAATATTCCTTATACCATTGCCGCAAATCTGGTCTATGGACTTGGCGGCGGGTACAGTGCATGTGTGGGCGCTATGATCGTCGATGCACTGGACAATTATGAATATAGGACCGGTGTGCGCAACGACGGAGTGGCATTTGCGTTTAACGGGCTGATGACGAAGATCTCCGCGGCCATTGCGGGTTCCATCGGGCTGATGGTCATGGCGGCATTCGGGTATACCAACGGCGCAGACCTGACGGAGCGTGCGCTGACCGGGATCAATACAGGAGTCAATATTGTTCCCCTTGCGGCGGCGGCAGCGGCGATCGTCCCGATGCTGCTCTTTGACCTGAATGAAGAGAAAATGACAGTCATCCGCCAGACGCTCAAGGAACGCAGAGAGACTATATTAAAGGGGCAGTAGAGAACGCGCGGAGCTGTGGCTGCAGGCTGCCTGCGGCAGGAAGCTCTGCAAATAAACTCTGAGAGGAAAAACCTGGAAAGGAATAATCAATATGAAGCTGGCAACAACGAAATATGGTGTGATAGAAGGCGTGGAGAAAACGGGATATTCCCTGTTTTGCGGAATCCCATATGCAGAGCCGCCGGTCGGGGAACTCCGCTGGAAGGCGCCCCGGCCCGTAAAACCCTGGGAGGGCGTGTACCGTGCAGACAGGTTTCGTGCCCGGGGCTGGCAGGAGAATGATACGGAAGGGGAGGTTCCCTTCTGGAAGGAAAAGCTGTTGAAAGAATTTTACGATGATCCCCGGTATACTCCGGAGATGAGTGAAGATATGCTCTATCTGAATATCTGGACACCCGCAAAGCAGGCCGGAGAAAAACTGCCGGTTGCATTCTGGGTACACGGAGGCGGCTTTGGAAGCGGCTGGAGCTGGGAAAAGGAATTTGACGGAGAAGCATACTGTGGGCGGGGAGTGATCCTGGTTACCATTGCATACCGTCTTGGAATGTGGGGGAACCTGGTACATCCCTGGCTGAACGCAGAGAATGAACATGGCGTATCGGGGAATTACGGTATTCTGGATCAGATAGAAGCGCTGAAATGGGTCTATGACAATATTGAGGCATTTGGCGGAGATCCGGACAATATTACGGTGTTCGGGCAGTCAGCCGGGGCCATGAGCACACAGTTTCTTGTATCTACGGAATTAACCGGAAACAGGATCGCAAAGGCTATCTTCCAGAGCGGCGGGGCACATAACAACGAAGCGCTTGCTGGCCGCGCCTGGGAAAAGAGTATGGAGATCGGCCGGGAATTTGTGGAAGAGACAAAGGCGGGTTCGCTGGAGGAGCTGCGGGCCATGCCGGCAGACCGGCTGGAACTGCTGGCGGAAGCATACAGCGCCGGGAAGCAGGAGGGAATCCTGTTCATGCCGGTTGCAGACGGATATGTATTTTCGGAAAATACAACGGATTGCTTGGAGAACGGACATGTAAAGCAGATTCCGTATATGCTGGGCACTACGGAAAATGACCTTTTTGTCACGCCCGAAATGTTGGAAAGAGGGGAGAAGACGACGCTTTACAAAGGGTGCGTTGAATGGAGCCAAAAAACAGAGGAACTCTGGAACCAGCCTTCCTATGTGTATTACTTTAAGCGGCATTTGCCGGGGGACGACTGGGGGGCGTTCCACTGCGCAGAACTCTGGTATATGTTCGGCACGCTGGACCGATGCTGGCGGCCCTTTGAGGAGCAGGATCGGAAGCTGAGCCGGGAGATGCTGGAGTATTGGGTGAACTTTATGAAGACCGGGAAACCGGCGGATGCAGAGGAGTGGAGACCCTGTACAAGGGCGGACGCGTTTGTGAAAGTACTGGAATGATCCGCGGCGGGAGCCGTTTTTGCCAAAGGGAAATCAGCTTTCCCACTGCCGACGCTGAGATAAGGAAAAGCCGTTGCTTGGGTTTTTGTCCATGCAACGGCTTTTCGGGTGATTCTGATTCAATTTTTAAGTATACAAATCAGAGGGTTCATCTGCACGATAAGATTTCCATTCTTCTGTTATTTTCCATATCAAATCCGGTTTCAAGAAAATAAAAATACCGAATACAAAGAATATAATTCCCCTGCGAATAGACCATAACATATTTATTATACTCCTTTATCAAATATTTCCAAAGCAATCTGAATAATTTCTTCCACTTCATAGTCCAGCTGAACAATTAGCTAAAGAAATCAAACTCATCCACCGCAAAAGCGATGTCAATCTGGAATGGTTCACGCTGCGGCATCTGCAATCCCTGTTCGTCTGCAATGACCAGATAATAAGCAGCAGTATTGCTGTATTTCAGAGATTTCAGATTAAACTGGCAACGGAAAGTACGCTCTGCGCCATTATCGCTTGTCTTATCTGCAATAATCTTCTGAACATCACTAATCTGCCTGCCATCTTCATCCGTAAAGTAAACCTGATAGGCAGCTGCTTCACGGTTGGCACCAACAGCATCCTTCTGATAGAAATTCAGAGAAAAAATCATATTACTGATTTTACGGTTTGCTGACAACAGATTAACCGTTACCGGCTTCGTATCATATTTCTGCTTATTACGTTTATACTCCATAGAATCGTTGCGGAGATAGTGATACTCGATGACCGGAACAACCATTTCCTGCAAGCTGATACCGCCATGCACAAAGTTCATGCCGCCGCCATTCATTTTAATACGAATGCTTTCTCTTGGTGCAAAACCGCCAAAGTCAGACTTCCCGTCCAGGAACTTCACAGGCAATAAGTAGTTTGGCTGTACGCCTTTTTGCATGATTGCATATCGTCTGCCATACTCCACACAGCGTTTCGCACTTTCTTTTTTAAGATCATTTATGCTTTCCCTGTCCACATCGTAAAACTCATTTTTTCCTACTTTGTCATCCTCAGTCAACGGGCTGTATGTATAAAGGAATCCATGGTCAGCTGTAATCAAAATATTCGTACCGCCAAATTCATTTACAATAATACGCACAAGATTTTTCAGTTCTGAAATCGCTTTATCACAGGCGGCAAAAACAGCGGTATCAGAAGTGTGGCTTGCTTCATCAATGGTATCATGATAGATGTAAACTACATCCATTCCTTTCACCAATGCACTCCGTTCTGCCCGCTTCATGGCGATCATGTCATTATATTTCAATGCTACACTCGCCGGATCTTCTGATTTCAGGATCTTATCACGATAGCCGCTTGCCGTAGACTGCCCATCTGCCAGCACAGTCAAAATATCGTTCCGAAGTTCTACCGTCAGTTCCTTATGCGGAAGCAGTGCTGCCATACCAAACTTTGTGATAGAAGGGAAGATGCTCTGCATACTGCCAAGAGAAACCTTACTCTGTGTTTCTCTGCGAAGCTGATCTGCCATCGCTGCCGCCACTTCATAACGCATAGCGTCAGAAATAATCACAAATACCTTGGTATCTGAAGTTTTGATGCGAGAACAATAAAATTCTTCCTGCTGCGGTACTTCCAGAACCTTGCCATAGGCTGCCAGTTCGTCTGCACACACATCCGACCAGTTGTTACCCAGTTCACCTAAGAACCAGTGCGTATAAAGTCCTTCCACTTTATCAACAACGTGCTTGAACAGATCGTCCAGCAGAATATTGGAGGTCTCCAGGCTCTTTTGGAAACTCAGGTGGAACAAACGGTAGTAAGTGTCCATCTGATAATAGCTTTCGGTGTATTCCTTCCAGATGCCCTTTGCTTCTGCGGTATGGAATCCGGCAGAGTGTTCCTTGAAGAAGCGCTGCATATTTGCAACCTGCAAAATACCGTCATAAAAATTCTTAAATGGCTCATACCATGCACAGGTTCTACGTTTCTCCACGGTTGAAATAATGGTATCCACATCAATGATATGGTCGCTGATTTCGGTCATCAGCTTTGTCAAAATCACTTCGTTGATGCATGGGAAGCACTCTGTACCAACCAGATCGTCAACCGTCAGTTTTTCAAACCGCTGACGCAGACGTGCTTCATCTTCCACATATCTTGCCACATCATAAAGCTGCTGAATATCTCGGCCCAGGCCGCCCTCTGCCCCAGGGCACCTTCCCGCCCTAACGGGCTCCCCTTGTCTTCCGACTTCGCCGAAATTCACCTTGTCGCTATGAAGCCATTCCGAAATAAAATCGTAGCAATACGCCTGGTGCGGTATAGAAATAAATCCGTCCAGTCCGGCAAGATATTCCTGCCGCATAGTACGAGTAACAGCGGTCAGCAGCAAATGAATTGCCAGCCGTCCAAGATCAGGTTCTTCCTCACAAAATCCGCATCCCTGACGAACCATTGCCCAGAACGCACCGTCTGCATGATACTTTACAAAATCCTGATAAACTGCATTGTTGTTCAAATCAAGTCCTGCCCGGAACACACTGCGTAAAATCAGGTTCGGCTCTGCGTCCTTCAATCCGCAGATTGCCGCCATCACAGCCATATGCAGCTGTGCCGGAGTTGCCGGAACTTTATTCTGAGTGCTGATTTTCAAACGACGGTCTTTCGCATTGAAATAGGCACGATAATTTTTGACCTGCTTTCTCATGGCCGGATTCGATGCAAGTCCCATCTCATCCATCCAAATAGAAATCAAATCTGCCCGGAACTCCTCGCTGTAAAGCTCTATATCTAAAAGCCAGTTATCATCTGGGCGGTCATAAGACAATGGACTGTAAACCAGATAATTGGTAGTCAAATCATCCACTGAAAGCAGTTTTTTCACAGAAAACGCATTGTTACCAGTCAGTGCAATCACCTTTGCATTTTCAAGGACCACCTCGTCCAACTTGTCCTCAAATTCTTTATCTTTGTCATACCAGAAGATGATACGACGCTGATAAAATTCCGGCAAAGGGGCAGCAAACCGCCGGTTCAAGTCTTGTATTACTTTGTCGGTATCCATGCCGCGTTACCTCCCCTCTGTGTTCTTCAAATAAATGGTACTTCTTGCTGCACCCGTTTTTTTCAGCCAATCTTTTTCAATCATCGACTGCAAAATAACCCTTGCTCTACGCTGCTTCACATTAAGAAGTTCCATCACTTTATTTGTTGTTATAGAACCATTTTCCAGTACATATTTATAAATACGTTGTTCCTGTTCACTATCCGGCATTTTGATAGCATTATCCGGCACTTTTGAAGTATTATCCGGCACTTTATCGGCACTATCCGGCACTTTTGAAATATTACCCGGCACTTTATCGGCACTATTGGGATCATTGAGATCACTACCCCGGTCATTAAGGTCAACTGTATCATTGCTCTGGTCTCGATAAATGTTGATACGCAAATCAACTTCACCACCAATAAATTCTGGTTCCCGCAATCCGGCTTTCTTTACTTTGCCAATAATTCTCGGGATGCCGCTTCCCCAATGCTCAATTAAATTCATATAAGAAAACGCATGGGCAAGTGCTTCATTCCTGATTTTAGAATAACCTTCCTTCATACGTTCCACAGTCTGTCCCATTGGCAATTTGCCAGGAGAAGTGATTTCCAGCCGGTTATCATAAACAGCAACCTGTATCGTTCCATGATCCAGATAACTGCGATGTACCACAGCGTTGATAATTAATTCACGAATGGCATCCGGTGGAATTTCATAAACATCCTGCCGGTAAATCCCCACAATAGTCGCACCCAGATGAATATTCCGCAGAACAAACTGAAATGCTTCGTCTATTTGCTCCCAAAGCGGGCCGGGATATTCTCTACGATCAACAAATACTGCTTTTGTTGTACCTTTGAACACACCACATTGTGTTGTGACATGAAGTCCTCCGTTGCCAGTCAAAATGGCAAAGGC
>ERZ808051.1163-NODE-1163-length-19533-cov-9.764957_pt1 | contig 19533 bp, 17 predicted proteins | sample MGYA00380199_ERZ808051 | MGnify/ENA primary metagenome ERZ808051 (study PRJEB31490, sample SAMN06133391) | mouse gut metagenome | isolation source: J11 | host: mice | place: China: Chengdu | collected 2015-05 ...
GTTGACTGACGACAACGCAGTACTGGTGCAAATAGCAGGTGCTGTATTCACTGTTATTTGCGCAATGCTGTACTAGTATACAAAGTGCTTGATATTTGTATCAGTGCAAGGCGGAGGAAGGAGTTTTCAGTCTGATCCTATTTTGTATTCATATGGATAATAACTTTGTAATTCATCTTTATCTATTTCTTTCCCCGCATACGTCTTAAACCAGTTTTCATAGTTTGGGTTATTCCAGACTGTGCCATCGTCAAAAACAACCTCTTTTTTCAGAGCGTCGGATATGGATTGTGACATTGCGGGCGCAGGTAAAAATAGTACAAAAAAATCGGTCGGAGCAGTCCTTGCGATTGGACAAGGGAGCCGTTCTTATGATAATATTGTTCATTGATGAGATTGTCTGCTGATACGATTGGTCTCAGTTTTGCTGAGGGGGATCAGAAGTAAACTTATCAATGGGAACAACCAAAAAACGAAACAGCACAGTAGACAGAAATGGAGTATGGTGATGAAGACGATCGCGATCATTGACGATGATGTTCAAATTGGGGATGTATTGACAAAGATTCTGGAGAAGGAAGGTTACGGCGTGATACGTGCCTACTCCGGCACAGAGGCACTCTATCTTCTTTCCCGGAAAAAGCCGGATCTGGTCCTTTTGGATCTCATGCTTCCCGGGCTTTCAGGGGAGGAAGTTTTACCACATATCAAAAACATACCTGTCATCGTTCTCAGCGCGAAGGTGGACGTTCAGGATAAGATAAACCTTTTGCTCGGAGGCGCTGCGGACTATATGACCAAACCGTTTGACCCGGATGAACTACTTGCCCGCATTATAGCAGGGCTTCGAAAAATTAAGATCGTGGACGACCCCGACGTTTTGACTGTAGACGACTTGACACTGGATGCCACATCGCAGGAGGTGACAGCAGGAAATCAACCGGTCAGACTGACACGGACGGAATTTGCCATTCTCAAATTGCTGATGATGAATCCGAAACGCGTCATATCAAAAAGTGTCCTGTTAGACCGCATCAGCATGGACACTCCGGACTGCACGGAACGGTCATTAAAACAGCATATGAGCAATCTCCGAAGAAAATTGCAGGAGGCGTCAGGCAGAGACTACATTGAAACGGTATGGGGGATCGGGTTCAAACTGGCAGAATTAGCAGAATCAAAATCGTAGAATAAAATCGCAGATTTTTAATATCCTGAAATCTTGACCAAATCTTGACGTTTCTCATGCCGCCTTCTTGACTTTTATATGATATCCTTCAGGTTAAGGAACTGCGGGAAAAGGATAGAAAGGTAACAGTTCAGCCCAGGACTTCGCACTACGCTGCGAAGTCCGTGAGAAAGCATGGCTTGATGCTTGTAACAGGAAGCCGAGGGCTGAACTGTTACATAGAAAGAGGATCATTTGGTGAAAGCAGTTGACAGGGCGGATCCTGGGATCAGGAAGGCGTAATATGGAGGAGCATTATGGAGTATGTATTGACAACAAAATGTCTGGATAAAAGATATAAGAACTTCCAGGCGTTAAACGGACTTACCATGCATATCCCTCAGGGGGCTATTTATGGGTTTGTCGGGAAAAACGGTGCCGGTAAGACGACGCTGATCCGCCTGATCTGCGGATTGCAGCAGCCTGATTCCGGCAGTTTTGATCTGTATGGGATCCGCAATGATGAGCGGGATATTGTGAGAGCAAGACGGCGCGTGGGGGCAGTGGTGGAAACGCCGTCGATCTATCCGGATATGACAGCCGAGGATAACCTGAAACAGCAGTATCTGGTTCTTGGGCTGCCGTCCTTTGACGGGCTGCAGGATATTTTGAAGCTGGTGGGGCTAGAAGGAACCGGTAAGAAAAGGGCGAAAGATTTTTCTCTGGGTATGCGCCAAAGGCTGGGTATTGCGATCGCGCTGGCTGGAGATCCGGATTTTCTGATATTGGATGAACCTGTTAACGGTCTTGATCCCCAGGGGATCGTAGAAATACGTGAACTGATTTTGAGACTGAACCGGGAGCGGCAGATCACGGTATTGATCTCGAGCCATATCCTGGATGAACTCTCCAGGATCGCAACACATTACGGGTTTATCAATGACGGAAGGATCATAAAAGAAGTGAGCAGGGCGGAAATGGAATCTGCGTGCCGAAAATGCATCCAGGTAGAAGTGACTGACACAAAGGCGCTTGCGCCTGTACTGCAAACGGCAAACGTGGATCATAAAATTCTCTCTGCCACATCTGCGGAAATATATGCAAAAGTAAATATATCCAGGCTTGCAGCAGATCTGGCAAAGGAAAACTGTGAGATTTTATCCGTACAGGAAAAGGACGAAGATCTGGAGAGTTATTATTTTTCACTGATAGGGGGCAGCAGTTATGAGTAGGATATTTTTTGCCGAGCTTCGCAGGTTAGTCCATTACAGGCTTTACCATGCTGCGTGTGCGGCAGTCGTTCTGTTTTCACTGTTCTATGCCGAGCCGCCGGTTGTTGACCGTTTTCTGTTTTACATCATGATCGTGATAGGAGCCTTTTCTGCAGTTTGCGTTTCGCAGTTTATTGGAGTAGAATATTCTTGCGGGACGATCCGCAATAAGCTGGTCACAGGGCACACCAGAACTGAGATCTATCTGGCACAGCTGGTGCTGCATATTCTCGCTGCGGTCATTTTGTTTCATATTTCCATTCTGACGATCGTGATCGCAGGCGCACTGTTTAACTGGACGTATGATTCCTCTGTCCAGATCCTTATCGTTTATTATATTGCGTGTATGTGCACGATCGTTTTGATCACCACAGTATCCGTGTTTGTGTCGATGCAGAGCAGTTCAACCATGGCAAGTTTCGTGATCCTTCTCCTGCTGTATGCCGGACTGAGTATGCTGGGCACAAATTGTCACGGCGCGCTGCTGGAACAGGAAATACAGATGACAGATACGTCGCAGGCAGGAAATCCTCCGGAGGAAATGGATGCCGGGATCCGGATGTGTTTTGAGTATCTGCTGCTCATCAACCCATATGGACAGGCGGCATATGAAAGTATGCCTTTGTCGGAGCGCCATGGGGAATATGTGCAGATGCGCATTCTGGACGATCCGCTCCCCAGGATTTTCCTGTTCTCTGCCGTGGAGAGTTTCGGCTTAACCGTTGCCGGCATTTTAGCTTTTCAGAAAAAGGAACTTAAGTAAAGGGGGAAAAGGATGGTCTATGGTCTGGTCGGTATTTTGGTGGTCATCATCGCAATGCTGTCCATCAAAATATATCTCATGGAAAGATCGGCAGAGGAGATCATGGAGGCATTTGGTGACAGGCTTGAGAGCGATACGAATATCCTCATTGACATTTCCAGCCGTAACAGGAAAATGCGAAAGCTGGCTGCCCGGATCAATGCAGAACTCCGCCTGCTCCGCAAAGAGCGCCGCTGTTACCAGCAGGGAAATCAGGAGTTGAAGGATTCCGTGACGAATATTTCACACGATCTTCGCACGCCGCTGACAGCGATCTGCGGTTATCTCAATCTCCTGAAACATGAAGAAAAAAGTGCTGCTGTGGAGACGTATCTTGTGCAGATCCAGAGCGGGGTGGATGTGCTGAGAGGTCTGACGGAGGAATTGTTCCGCTACAGCATCGTCACGTCTTCTTATGAGTTGAAGCGGGAAAAGATCAATGTTGTCAGTGTGCTGGAGGAGAGCCTGCTGTCGTTTTACGCTTCGATGCAGGAAAAAGGGATCCAGCCAGTGATATCCATGCCGGAGGAACCTGTCTGGCGGATGTTGGATATCAGTGCATTGAATCGCATTTTTTCCAATGTCATCGGCAATGCCCTGAAATATTCGGATGGGGATCTGACTGTTGAGCTGAAAGAGAACGGCACGATCATATTCTCCAACACGGCAAAGACTTTAAACGCGGTAATTGTGGGGAGGCTGTTTGACCGTTTCTGTACGGTGGGAACAAGCTATTACGCCACAGGATTAGGGCTTTCCATAGCAAGGATACTGACAGAGCGGATGGGCGGACACATCAGGGCTGAGTACAGGGATGAAATGTTATTTATCACAGTGCAGTTTTGTATTTCACTGCTCTGACGACGAGCGAACAGTAACACTCCCTTCCTCACGCAATGCAGTCCAGAAGTATTTTTCTTGACAGCGCAGAGATGATTGTGATATGCTGGTCATAGTTAAGGATTTATGGGAAAATCTCTCATGATTAATCTATAATATATATATATAGTTAAATTTATTATAGAAAGGTGGCTCGCGCGTCGTGGGTATTATTATTCGTTTTACACGCATCCGTATACAGGGGCAATAAAAAGCAGGTAAATCGTCTTATGGGACGGGGTTTTTTTGTGTGCGAATAATAATATCAGGTGCACTGTCCGGGCAGATCCACATAGGATCCACATAGAGATCGGATGGAGTATTGGAGCGTGTTCGGGACATGCTCCGGCGTCGGCTGTACAGATACGGCAGGAGTTGTATCTGTGCTGTCTGTTATATTGTACCGATTCAGCAGGAAAATTCCGTATTGAACAGAATCAGTTCCTGCTTTTTTATTGCCTTTTTCAGAAAAGATCACTCAAAGGGAAGATTCAGAAGGAGGCACACAATGCAAAAAGGCAGGAACCGTCAAAACAACAACAGCACAAGGCAATTATCAGTTTCACAGAATTTTATCACAAACAGCAGACTGATCCACCGGATCATCCGGCTGGCGCAGATCGGAGCGGACGATACGGTACTTGAGATCGGAACAGGAAAAGGGCATCTGACGCAGGTGCTGTGCAGGCAGGCGGGCAGCGTCTGCTCTGTGGAGATCGACCAAAGGCTGTACGGGATCGCAGCTGAAAAGCTCGCACAGTTTACCAATCTGAGATTGATACACGGTGATTTCTTAAACTACAGGCTGCCGGCAGATGGCGATTACAAAGTTTTTTCCAATATCCCCTATTGTATCACCACGCAGATCGTAGAAAAACTGACACGCGTGTCAAATCCGCCCAGGGAGATCTGGCTTGTCATGGAAAAGGGAGCGGCAAAACGGTTTGTGGGAATCCCGAAGGAGACGCAGCGATCACTGCTGTTGAAAGTGAACTGGGATATGGAGATCGCGTACCATTTCCGCAGGGAGGATTTCCACCCTGCGCCGTCGGTGGACTCCGTGCTCGTACATTTTTCCAGAAAGGAAGTGCCCGATCTGGCAGGAAAGGAATACAGCGAATTTCAGCGGTTTGTGGAGCACTGTTCAAAGTACGGGTTTTGCGGCAGCAGGGGACTGCTGACCAGGAGACAGGTGTCGGCGGCACTAAAACAGGCGGGGCTGCCGCACGCGCACGAAGACGGAGTAACGCTCTATATCCAATGGCTGTGTTTATTTCGATGCTACCGGCAGTCAGGGATGTGACTGCCGGAAAAACTGCAGCTTTCCGGTCCGGGGCGTGGCATGAAGCGGCCTGTCTGTGATCGGCGATGATGACAGCGCAGCTGACGGGGCGGAGTCCGGTCGGGAGAGCGGGATGTCATGGTTTGTTTTGGCGGTTGACAGGCAAATAGAAATTGAATACAATAGTCTATAATGTATTGTCTTTATGCACACGGGAACTCAAAGAAAGAGCCCGGCGCGCGAGTATGGAAACTGTTTCCTTACCCGGTTTTTCGTCAAAACAAGGAGAGCACGGTGAATTACATTGTTTTTGATTTGGAGTGGAATCAGGCTGCCGATCTGAGGACACGGCGGGCGAGCAGCCTTCTGTTTGAGATCATAGAGATCGGGGCAGTCAAACTAAATGAAGAAAGAGAACATATAGACGATTTTCATGAGTTGATCAGACCGCAGGTTTTCCGCACGATGAACCAGGTGACAGGGGATCTGATCCACCTGAAAATGGAGCAGCTTGAGGACTGCCGTTCCTTTTCTGAGGTCGCAGCTGATTTCGTCAGATGGTGCGGCAGAGATTACATTTTCTGCACATGGGGAAACCTCGACCTCACGGAACTGCAGAAGAATATGGACTACTACAAAATGACACCCGTGTCAGAGAAGACACTGAAATATTATGACGTCCAGAAACTGTTCAGCATCGCTTTCGAGGACAGGAAGTCGAGGCGCACGCTGCAGTATGCCGTTGACTTTCTGGGTATTGAGAAGGATGTGGCTTTTCACAGGGCGTACACGGATGCCAGTTACACGGCGGAGATCATAAAGCGGATCGGGGACGAGAAGGTTTTTACGAACTACTCTTTCGACACGTACCACCTGCCCGGAAACAAGTCTGAGGAGATAAGGATCTGTTTCGAGGATTACTCGAAATATATTTCCAGAAAGTTCCCGGACAAGAGCGCCGCCATGGAAGACCGAGAGGTGATCGCCGCCCAATGCTTTATCTGCGGTGCAAGGACCAGGAAAAAAATTCCCTGGTTCACCAGCAACGGGAAACACTACTACACGGTTGTCAGCTGCGCGCGCCACGGCGCGATCAAGGGAAAGATCCGGCTGCGCAGGACGGAGGACAATCAGATCTATGTGGAGAAGACGATGAAGCAGATCAGTCCCGACATGGTGCAGGATATCATCAACAAGAAGAACCAGGTCCGCAAGAGCAGAAAAGAGCGGCGTCACAAAAAGGAAGGCTTGCATTAACGCCTTCCTCTTTTTGTGATCCATATCGGTATCTGCCGGGAGGGACTGCGCCACCGCGCGCGCCGTCTGGCTTCCCTTCTGGCTGCCCGGATCTCCCTTCTCCGGTTGCGGCGCCGCCTGCTGCTCTGTCCTCTCGGCGAGAAGCTGTAATTGTTGATGATCGATATGACAAACAGTATCAGGAAGATCACTACGGCTCCGATCAGGATCCCCGCGATGACTTTCCTGACGTCGATGTAGATAACGTTCATCTCCGCCTGCGGTTCTGTGGATAACTCGGCAGATGTCATCATCTCGCCGGCAGTCTCCTCCTCGGACGTGCCGGGAATGATCTCGTAGGCAGGTTCGTTGGAGCTGAAATGAAAGGCAGGGACACTTGATTTATAAAACACAAGGTCGCATCCGCCGACAGGGACATCGGAGTAAGTATAGTTGATCGAGGCAATGACATTTGAGTCGGACGACTGTTCTGCATAGGACAGCGTCGAGACGGTGTCCGAAAACTCTGCGGTGTTGGGCAATATGACATAGGTGTCATTTTCTATGGAAATGAGCGGTGTCGAGTCGCCGAACAGATCATTCTCGGTGTCAAAGAAATCCATCGTGTCAATATTGTATTTGGTCTCGTGCTCCTTGATGGATACGCGCTGAAAGTTTTCGAATCCATACTGGAAAAGGGTGATCGTGTCCTCGAACTGATAGGGCGTTTCGTCCATGAAAACGACGCACACTAGCTTCATTCCGTTCTTTTCCGCAGCGGAGACGAGCGTCTGGCGCGACTGGGACACAAATCCCGTCTTGCTCCCGAGAAGATACTCGTACTCATAGGGCTTTCCCTTGAAGAGCTGGTTCTTGGAGGCGATCCACACATCCTCCTCGTCGTCCGGCTTGAGCCGGAAATGATAGCTGGTCGTCGAGGACATTTTACAGAGCATATCATTGTCAAAAAATTCACAGCCGATCAGGGCAAGGTCGTAGGCGCTGGTGTAGTGATCCTCGGCAAAGAGCCCGTTACAGTTTGCAAAGTGGGAGTCTGTCCCGCCGAGCGAGGCGACCTTTTCATTCATTAGCTCCGCGAAGGCATCCACCGACTTTTCTTTGCCGAGCTTCTCAGCGACATGTTCCCCGACGGCGCTTGCGACTTCGTTTGCGGACTGCACCAGCACGCAGTAGAGCGCCTGCTCCATCGGCATGGTATCGCCGGTATCCACACCACCGAGCCTGGAACCGTCAGTTGGCACATCGTAGATGGAATCATGGGAGAATGTGATGAGCTCATCCATGGTACAATGCTGCATCGCGAGCAGACATGTCAGGATCTTGGTCGTGCTGGCAGGGTAATTCTTCTCGTGGATATTTTTGGCATAGAGGATCGTGTGCGTGTTCATCTCCATCAGAATAGCGGATCTGGCGCCGATGGCAGGTCCCTGGGGCCAGTTAGCGATCTCGTTGGACTGGATCGGGAGCGACTTGCGCTGCTCCATCTCCGCAAGATAGTCTTCCTCCGCGTGTGCCACTGTAGTTCCCGGCAGCAGGGCATCTGTGAAAGGCAGGCTTGACACGAGCAGCGACAGGAGCACGATTTTGACCAGCACGGCATTGGCTGGACAACGGTGAAAAACAGTGCCTGATATCCGTGGCAGGACAAGGCGCAGGTATTTTAAAATCTGTTTTATACTTTTCATTTATTCAATCCCTTCATGTCAGTAAAATGTGTTGGCTAATGTGACTCAATAAGGAATCTCGATCGTTCCGAAGTATATATATTAGATTGTACACTATTTTTGCAAAAATGTAACGCGATATAAAAATTTAATATATTACGACACCCCGCGGAGAGCGGTGCTGGGGACAAAGCGCCTGCAGAGAGCGGCAAATGCGTGCAGCATCGCCTCCGTGTGTGCATGGAATCCATCGCAGAGTACGCCCGCGCTGTCCGTGTAGGATTGCAGGAAATAAGCCTCCGCGCCGGCGATCCACTGCGAGACGGCGCGCATGTCTGCCTCGTCGTGGAGTTCTTTTACGATCGTTGTGCGAAATTCGTAAGAGATCAGATTTTGGTGCATCAGCAGCTCTATGGAATCGCGGACTGCCGCCAGGCAAGGTCTGGCATACGCCGCGTCCAAGCCCGTGGTGACGGCGTACTTTTCCGGGGAATTCTTGATATCCATGGCGCAGTGATCGATCAGTCCTGCCTGGATCAGGTCGCGGAGCATCTGCGGATTGGTGCCGTTGGTGTCCAGCTTTACCAGATAGCCAAGCCGCCTGATACGCGCGATCAGATCCGGCAGATCCGGGTGCAGGGTAGGTTCGCCGCCGGAGATGCACACGCCCGTGAGGACATGGCGCCTTTTTTCCAGAAAAGAAAAAATCTCCTCCTCCGCGAGCGGTGCCAGGGATCTGCTCCTCAATACGATGTCTCTGTTGTGGCAGTAGGGACAGCGGAAATTGCACCCGCCGGTAAATATAGTCGCTGCCACATGCCCTGGATAATCCAATAAGGTTGTTTTGTTCAGACCGAGAATCAGCATGATATAGCCCCCTGGTAGATCAGCGATATTCGCTGCGTTTTTATGCACACGGGCACCCAGAGGAAGCATGTCATCAAACCGATAAATCGGTTCGCTGACGGGTGCCCGGCGCGCGAGTAGGGGAGAAGGACATTCCCCTACTCGATTGGATTAAAATCTGTCCACAACACAGTATAACATATTTTCACTGAAATACACATAGGATAAATCAATATGAGACAGATCAAGGTAACAGTTCGATACTGTTCACACAGGACTTAGCATTGACTGCTAAGGAACAGTTCAGCCCAGGACTTAGCACTGCGCTGCGAAGCCCGTGAGAAAGCATAGTGGTTGAGGTGCATCAGGCCGGCTGCGAAGCGGTTTTTGCATGGCTTGATGTTTGTAACAGGAAGCCGAAGGAAGAACTGTTGCAGATCAAGAAAGATTGGAGCAGATGAGACAATGATGAATTATATCTGGGGAGGTATGCTGATCATAGGGATCATTTTCGGCGTGGCGACAGGAAACATGCAGGCGGTGACGGACGCAGTGCTGCAGTCCTCCAAGGAAGCGGTGACGCTCGGCATCTCCATGCTCGGCATCGTGGCATTCTGGACAGGGCTGATGGAAGTGGCGCAGGAGGCGGGCGTCATCACGGGGCTCACGAGACTGATCGCGCCGTTCATGCGCTTTCTGTTTCCCGATATCCCCAAAGGGCACAGGGCGTGGGATTCCCTGTCCGCGAATTTTGTGGCAAATATACTCGGGCTTGGGTGGGCGGCGACGCCGGCGGGGCTTTGAGTTATTATAATGACAGGTTGAAAAATCCATTGAGAAATCAAGGGTTTCCACCGCTCTAGTAGATTTAAGAATAATTTATTCCTCTCAAGGCTATTATTAGTTACTATCGAAACTGTGAAAACTCATATCACGTTTCATAGTCCATGTACATGGCTTTGAAAACTCATACCAGTTTTGAAAGCGAGGTGCAGTTAAAACACGATGTAACCGCAGAGCGCTGGGCCATGCTCATAAAGGAACGCATGGAAAGCGGTATGACTGTCATGGAATGGTGTCATGACAGGGAGTCCCGGTATTACTGGCTTAGAATATTCCGCAGGAAAGCAGTAGAAAATACCGACAGGGAGAACGCGGACCTGTTCATGGAACTTGCAAAAAAGTATGCCGATTTTGAGGAACTCACCCCGCCATGATTAACGGGTTTGTTTTAAAAATCGTAGTCCATAAAGCCGGGGGCAGTCGGCACAGAGCAGAGGGAACGGGCAAGGCAGATGATGATTGCAAAGAATAAGGCAAAGGGAGATTAAGCAAAATTTGATGGAATTGTGTGTGCGGTTATGATATAATTGCGACGTTGAGCAGCGCAACAATCGGAATTTATGACAAGGAAGTGGATATAATGAATTACTAAAAAATCTGGATAAATTGCACACCAGAGATTCGTGCTGACCGGCATTATGCCAGTCAGCCAGTCACCATTTTGGGGTTCGTTCAGGGCGATCTCATCCAATGGAATCCGATCCCAGCGCTTTCTGGGACGGCCCCTTTTTCCGGTTCTGGCAGGCGCAAGTCCGTAAAGAGCCGTATCGCCCCTTGCAGTACAGACCGTTTCCAGGTTTTCCAACTGTTTCACAAGGGCGGCATGAGCGTACAATTTAGAACAAAGTTCAAAATATTTACCTGATTTTTCAACCAAAGTATCATCAATAGAAAGAAAAAGCGGCTGTTTTTCCAAAGAGCCGGGAACAACCTGAACTGCTTTGGACACAGTGACATCATTCCAGACAGAGTGATCATAGGCATCTGTTTTCAGCGTATAGTAAAATGCGTCAAGCGAAGTATCGGACAATCTGGAGATCACATGGCTGTGGGCAAGCCGTACCGAGCGGAAAATGTTTTTCAGGAATCAAAAAGTTGTAAACAGTTCCTTAGTATGAATAATCCAGGCAAAAATTATGCTTGAAATATTAAGTGAAGGGGGGAGTTGCTTGAACGAAAGAATATTGAACATAGTTAGTGATCTATTCATGGTGCCGATTTGCGTAACAGAAAATAGTAACGTCATATACAAAACAAAAAGTGGTGGTAATATCTATATTGAAGAAATAGATGCAGAATTTGTCTCTGAATTGAGGCTCCTGGCTGCGCAGCATGCAGCGCCGATTATTCATTTTGAGGATGAAGACATTTACTGGGGACTTATATATAGTGACGGGAAATTATATTCAATAGGACCGATTACTCGTATTTCTTTGACAAGAGGCAGACTTTCTGCATATAAGAAAAAGCATGGTGTAATCGAGAATTATTCAGTAACTGCAATTGGAACAGGTACTATAACCAAGATTTTATGCCTTATATCCGAGATTATAACAGGAGAGTCGGAATCTTATGATGATATTGCTGTTGTTAATGAATTTTTGAGCGAAGAAGAGGCGGGGAAATGGGTACCGAGTGGAAATTACGAAATATACCAATTAAATCAATCAGAATATGAAAGAGAGCATACCGGAGGAATTGACTATGAGAAGAAAATTTTTGATCTGGTAAGAAATGGAGATGTAAACGGAATTAAGAAAATATTGTACGGTTTTAAACCTGATGTAAGTGATTTTGGAGAGGTGGCTGTTAATTCGGCAAAACAGCAGGAATACATGATGATTACAGCAGTGACGCTTATGTCCAGAGCTGCGGTCGAGGGAGGAATGAACGCAGAGGAAGCCTATACGCTTGGCGATGTGTATATGCGAAAGATAGAAGAAAGCCGCAAAAATATTTCAAAGCTTCAACAGATAGGGATACAGGCTCAGATAGATTTTGCCGAAAGAGTTGCGTTGGCTAAGATGAGACGCAGCGAAAATATCTATGTTGAAAAGTGCAAGGATTATATTGGCAAGAACCTGAGAAAAGAGATAAAAATAGGGGAGATTGCCTCAAAAATCGGAACATCAAGATCGTATCTGTCACACAAATTTTCCGAGATTGAAGGCATAACGATTCAAAGCTACATTCTTGCAGAACGACTGGAACATGCTGCAAATTTACTGAAATATTCTGATTATCCTATTTCTGCTATCGCAGAGTATTTCAAGTTTTCATCTCAAAGCTACTTCGGAAAATGTTTTAAGGAGCGTTATGAGATAACACCAAAAGAATATAGAGCTATCAATACGAAATAGATAAAAAATGCCGGAAGGCATTTTTTTACTTGGACAAATGCACATAAGTGTCAAAAAGAGAACATAGATAATATTTTTGCATGTGAACTTTATTTATAATCGCTATATCAGGATAAAAGACATTCTTATTAGTGAGGTAGGAGGATTAAAACCATGAAGGAAAGAAAAAACAATCCGGATAAAATTGGATTTGTAAAGTTCTGGGGATGGCAGACTCGAGGTGTAGCAGCTTCAGTAAATTTTATTATGCTGGGGTATATTTCGCTTTTCTGTACGGATGCGCTTGGAATGAGCGCTGCACTTATCGGAACGCTTTTAATGGCAAGTAAGGTTGTGGATGCTATCACAGACTTGTTGGCAGGATACATTGTCGACAAGACCAATACCAGATGGGGGAAAGGCAGACCCTATGAGTGGTTTATTGTTATCGAATGGGTATTGACTTATTTGCTTTTTGCCACGCCGGCGGGCGCAAGCAATACCTTTAAAGCTGTTTGGATTCTCGTTATGTATGTGATGATTAATGCCGTGTGTACGACATTTTTGTCAGCGGCTCAGAATCCGTATATGATACGGGCTTTTGGCACTGATAATCAGAGAGTAAAGCTTGCAAGCTTTGGTGGTATTGTAATCATGGTTGCCTCTATGGCTGCAAATATTATTTTACCAACTTTCATCGAAGGAATCAGAACGGATGTAAATGGCTGGAGGCTCGTTATACTTTGCGTAGCAGTTCCTATGGCAGTGATCGGTATCTTCAGATTCTTTCTTGTAAAGGAAACTATTAAGATTGAGGATGCAAGCACTACAGAGAGCGTAACAATTAAGGATACATTACAGGTATTGAAAGGCAACAAATATGTATGGTTTATCGGCTTGATGTATCTTGGATATTCCTTTGTAACAGGTATGGGGATTCATACGTATTACTTTACATGGGTAATAGGGGATCTTGGTTTGATGGGTACAGCCTCAGCTATGACAATTGTCGTACTTCCGTTACTGTTTGTTTTTCCGATTATTATGAAAAAAATTTCAAAAGGAACGATGGTTCGAATTTCCTGTGTATTCTATATCATATCAGGACTTTTACTGTTCTATTTTGGCGAAAACTTTCCATTGCTCCTTTTAGCGTTTGTACTTGCTGGAATCGGATCGCTTCCAATTACATATTTGGTTGATCTGATGATGCTGGATGCAGGAACTTATAATCATTATACAATGGGCAAGAGAATGGACGGAACAATCGGAGCAATTAAGGGCTTCTTGGGAAAGCTTGGCGGAGCTCTTGGTATTGGTGCAGTGGGCTGGCTTCTGGAACTGGGCGGATACAATGGTCTTGCGGAAACGCAGACAAGTGGTGCATTATTTATGATCAAATTTCTTGCAGGATATATGAATGTCATCGTGTTTGCAGCAGTCGGTATAGTTATGCTGTTCTATAATTTGGATAAGCTTCTTCCTGAGATTGAGAAAAAGCAGGCATAGGATAGTTATAAATGAGGTGACGGCAATGAAGAAGGTAAGGTTTAATGACGGATGGATATGCAATGGGAAAGCGGTTCATATCCCACATGATGCAATGATTCATGAGAAAAGAAATCCGAAAGCGCCCGGCGGCAGCGCACACGGTTACTTCCCGGGCGGAAAATATATTTATAAAAAGAACTTTGATGTTACGAAAGAGCAGCTTGACAAGCATATGGAATTGGAATTCGAAGGAGTATATCGGAACTGTGAGGTGCTGATTAACGGGAAGCCGGCGGCAGCGCACAGATATGGCTACACGCCGTTTTCCATATGTCTTGACGGACAGCTCATTGTGGGCAAAAATGAGATTGCTGTAAATGTAGACAACAGTGATATGCCAAACAGCAGATGGTATTCGGGCTCCGGTATATACAGACCAGTCAATTTATATGTTGGTGAAGCGACCTATATAAAACATCAGGGAATAAAGATTGATATCCTGTCTGTTTCTCCTGCAAAGATTAAGGTTGAGACAGATGTTGAAGGCTCATACGATACGGTAGAAATTACGATTATTGACAAGGATAATAACGAGGCAGCGCATACAAATGGGCTGGAGGCAGAAATCACAATTGACAATGTATTTCTCTGGGATGCAGATACGCCCAATCTTTATATATGTCATGTGAAAGTTGTAAAGGACGGCGCGGTTATTGATGAAGCGTCTGCAGAATTTGGTATCCGCGAGGTTACTTACAGTACAAAAGGTTTGTTCATAAATGGCAGGCGCACATATCTTCGGGGCGGATGCATTCATCATGATAATGGAATCCTTGGCGCTGCAACCTGGGATAAAGCGGAGGAGAGAAGAGTTCGGATTCTAAAAGAGAATGGGTTTAATGCGATTAGAATGTCTCATAATCCTGCTTCTGATGCCCTTATAAGAGCATGTGATAAGTATGGCATGTATTTGATGGACGAGACGTTTGATATGTGGTATTTAAGAAAAACCAAGTATGACTATGCTTTGGATTTTAAGGATTGCTGGAAGGAAGATGTAAGGGCAATGATTAATCGGGACTACAATCATCCCTCCATAATCATGTACTCTATCGGAAATGAGGTTTCTGAACCGGGAAAGCCGGATGGTGTAAAGCAAGGGAAAGAAATCATAGGATTCATTAAGAAATTAGATTCCAGACGAATCGTCACAGGCGGAATGAATCTGATGATCATGGGAAATTATGCTAAGGGCAAGGGGCAGTATGACAATGTAGACGAAGATGCCGCTAAAAATGAGGCTGGCGGAGAAAGCGGCGGAACACCCCAAAATGCCTCGCTTGCGTTTAATGTAATGGCAAGCTTTGTCGGCTCCGGATTGAATAAAGCGGGAAACTCAAAACGGGTGGATGCAGTGACATCGCCTATTTTAGACGCTCTTGATGTAGCGGGTTATAATTATGCTTCGGGAAGATATCCATTAGAGCAGAAGCAGCATCCAAACCGGATAATCCTGGGCAGTGAAACCTTTCCACAGGATATTTATAAAAACTGGGAGATGGTAAAAAAATATGACTATTTGCTGGGGGATTTTATGTGGACCGCCTGGGACTATTTAGGAGAAGCAGGTATCGGCGCATGGAGTTATACGGGCGGGGTGCCCTTTAACAGACCGTTTCCGTGGCTTTTAGGTGGGGCAGGGGTCATTGATATTATAGGGAATCCGGATATATCATGCAGAAACGCGCAGGTTGTATGGCAGGAGAACGATAAGCCGGTAATCGGAGTAAGACCTGCAAACCATCCAGGAGTAAGGGTGTCAAAGTCTGTGTGGAGAGGAACCAATGCTATTGAAAGCTGGTCATGGAGAAATTGTGATGGAAATAAGACCATTGTTGAGATTCACTCATTGGAACCAATTGTTGAGCTATTGATAAATGGCAGATCTCTTGGGAAAAAGAAACCAAACTGCGGCGAAGCAAAATATAAAGTGAAATATCAGGCTGGAGAAATTAAAGCGATAGCATATGATATGTCAGGAAAAGTGACGGGTGAAAGCATACTGAAATCTGCAGATAGAGATGTATCGGTACAGTTATTGCCGGAGGAAAAAGTAATTTGTAAGGGTGACATTGCATATATTTCGGTGGTTGTCGCAGATAAGTCCGGAATTGTTGAAAGCAATGCAGATACAAAAATCAACATCAGCGTTGAGGGTGGAGAGCTTTTAGCATTTGGAAGTGCCAATCCATGTACCGAAGAAAAATATGATGCGGGATGCTTTACTACGTATTATGGAAGGGCGCTTGCAGTTGTTTATGGAACTAACGCAGGGAATATTACCGTGAAAGCAGCCAGTGAATTGGGAAGTTCTCTGTGTAAGATAGAAGTTAGATAGGAGATGGTAGTATGGCAAAAATTTATGCAACAACAGATCCGCAGATTAGTCTGCGCGAAGAAAAAAATATGGTCAGGGCCCGCCGGATTGCGGCAGAGGGTATGGTTCTTCTGAAAAATGACGGTATTCTGCCCCTGCAGCCGGATGGAAGATGTCTCGCAGTCTTTGGCAGTGGTGCCAGAAAGACAGTAAAAGGAGGAACCGGATCCGGGGATGTGAATTCCCGTACCATCTGTAACGTAGAACAGGGGTTGGAAGAAGCCGGGTTTGTTGTTGGAACCAGGAACTGGATGGAGCGTCACGATGCGGCCTGCCTTGCGAAGATAACTGCATATCAGGCAAATTTTATGGCAGCTATACAGGAAAAAGGCATGGCAGCTATACAGGAAGTATTAGCGGATCCATACCGTGATCCAGACGAACCGGAGATTTTTGAGTCGGATTTTGCAGGTACCGATCGCCGTTGCGCAATCTATGTACTTGCCCGTACTTCTGGCGAGGGATCAGACCGAAAAGCTGAACCTGGCGATTATGAACTTTCAGAGCAGGAGATTGCCAATTTAAAAACACTCACGACATGCTTCGAGCATACGATTGTCGTGTTGAATGTTGGCGGAGTCATTGATACAAAATTTTTGCGCAGCTATCCGGGAATCAGTGCGGTGCTTTTGATGAGCCAGCCGGGAAATATTGCCGGTCAGGCCCTGGCGGATGTCCTTACCGGAAAGGTGACGCCAAGCGGACATCTGACGACAACATGGGCAGAAAACTATACTGATTACGCGTGCGCAGATACATTCGGTTCCAGAAATGGTGATGTGGCAGATGAATATTATTACGAGGGAATTTATGTTGGATACCGATACTTTGACAGTTTCGGCATCAATCCGGCATATCCTTTTGGATACGGATTGTCTTATACGCAATTTACAGTGACAGAACTGCAGGCATCTGTTTCCGGAGAAAATATTCTGGTAAATGCAAAGGTTAAAAACATTGGTTCTCAATATTGCGGACAGGAGACGGTACAGGTATACGTATCCCAGCCACAGGGAAAACTGGACAAGCCATATCAGGTGCTTGCAGGATTTACCAAGACAAAGCTTCTTTCTCCGGGTGAGGAAGAAGCGGTTGCGATCTCTTTTTCGATGCGGTCACTGGCAGCATATAGTGAAAAGAGTGCCGCTTATGTTCTGGAAGAAGGAAATTATTACATTCGGTTAGGAACACATTCACGCAATACTCATATTGTTGCCGTATTGCATTTGGGAGAGGATGTGGTTACGGAACAGCTTAAAAACTGTATTCAGCCAGATGCGGATTTCGATCTCATACAGCCGGATGTGACAAGATTTTATACCTATCCGGGAGAAGATGCAGAAAAAGAAGCTGCGCCGGTATTGAATTTTGATCCGGCTGCAATCGCCAGTCATAAAGCAGATTATGCAACCGCGTATGTGGAAATGAAGACGGAAAAAGAAAGATTGGTTACAATGGAAGATGTACTTATGAGGGAAGCTTCTCTGGAGGATATCATCGCCCAGCTGTCTGTTTCAGAATTGACAGAATTGGTAGTAGGTACTTCACGAGGCGGATTTGGCACAGCTTCAACCATAGGGGCAGCTTCAGCAGCTTGTCCGGGAGCAGCTGGCGATACTACATCCGCGCTTTTGGATGACAGAGGGGTTCCGAATTTGGTGCTGGCTGATGGCCCTGCCGGTCTGAGACTTTCCCGTAGTTTTGTGGCAGACAGCAATGGCAATATCATTCCCGGATTGGGCGAGTCTGCCATGGGTGGTATTGAAAATATATTTGGCGGACAAACTCCAGATAGGCCTGCAGATGCAGTTGATTATTATCAATATTGCACAGCAATTCCTATTGCAACGATGTTGGCACAGACATGGAATCCATGTACAATCGAGGAGGCGGGAGATATTGTCGGCGGAGAGATGGAGGACTTTGGAGTAACCCTTTGGCTTGCACCGGGTATGAATATTCATCGAAATCCTCTCTGTGGGCGTAACTTTGAATATTATTCAGAAGATCCGCTTATTTCCGGAATATGCGCCGCCGCAGATACCAGGGGAGTACAGCGTCACCTTGGTTGTGGTACAACCATCAAGCATTTTGCATTGAATAATCAGGAAGATAATCGTTCCCATTGCAATTCCCATTGCAGCGAACGTGCAATCCGGGAAATATATCTTAAAGGATTTGAAATTGCGGTAAAAGAATCAGCGCCTCTTTCGCTCATGACTTCCTATAATCTGCTGAATGGTCTTCATACAGCAAATCATAAGGAATTACTTACAGATATTCTTCGCAGTGAGTGGGGATTTGACGGTCTTGTTATGACAGACTGGGGCACCACCGGCGGGGGAGATATGAATCCTGCATGGGATGAAAAGTATGGAACCTCAGATCCGGTAGAGTGCATCCGTTCGGGAAATGATTTAATCATGCCGGGGTCTCAGGAAGATTTTGATGCTATTGTCAATGCGGTAGGATCAAAATTGAAACTTTCTGAATTACAGATCTGCGCAAAGAGAGTACTTGCTTTGACTGCTTTGAGAAAGGAAAGTGAGCAGGCAAAGAAATAAAAAATGCCCATTTCCGGTCATTATCTAATGTAATCTGTATCATTGGTAATATGACATATTTTTACGGGGAAAGAGATAAAGTACGAAGTATTCTATTACAGTGCTGCTTTGATACAGAGATCAGAACCTATGAGGTAAAAGAGGCAATACTGGCGTTAACGAATCCCAGATTATATGATGAAAGTGATATCGGAAAATTTATGGAGTATTTTGCTGATGAGATGGATTCGGATATCCGGTATGCGCTTTATTGTGATATATTAGAACACAGACTTTGGGAAAGTACAATTGATTTTGTGTTGAAAGGGATAGAGAAACTGAATCCTAATAACGGAGTAAATGCCAGCGAAAGGCTCCGGCTGAAAGAGCTTCTGAAAAAGTTGGACAGCCTCCTGGAACAGCTTCTTCCCCCCCAGTCCCTTCTATAGCCTTGTGTGCCGCGGAAGTCAAACGAAGAAACACGCTCTAAGCGGTACATCAACAAATCAGGCAAAATCAATGCATTACTTGTATTAGATGTGAGAACGCTATCTTGACATTAGAGACTGTCTGGTGTAGTCTGTAATAAAGACCACTGCGAGTGGTCTGTGAAAGGAGAAGGAAACACATGGCAGAAATACAACTGGGTGTTATTGAGGCACGATATGCAGATATGATTTGGGCGCATGAGCCGGTTACTTCGTCTGAACT
>ERZ808051.1165-NODE-1165-length-19488-cov-6.536345_pt1 | contig 19488 bp, 16 predicted proteins | sample MGYA00380199_ERZ808051 | MGnify/ENA primary metagenome ERZ808051 (study PRJEB31490, sample SAMN06133391) | mouse gut metagenome | isolation source: J11 | host: mice | place: China: Chengdu | collected 2015-05 ...
TGGGGAATAGATTGTATCGATACGTTATTCTTCTATTTTCTTTGGCTGTGTGACTGTTTTTAAGGGCTATGACTATACTTAAAAACTCAACCAAAGCCGTAGCAACGGTTTCAGGTGAGTCCATATTAACTTTTAACTCATTATTCATTGCGACCACAGCATCATTATTCATCGTAGTTTTTGTTGCTCTAGGCACAAAGTAGCGAAAACGAATCGAAGTGTCGCTATATTCACGTCCTAATGCTTCAGTTGCGCCGCGTAGAGCAAATTTACTGGCACTATAAGCACTAAAGCCAGGATAGCCGATACTACCAAAGGTTGAGCCAATATTAATGATTTGAGCCGGTTTATTTTGAGCTATCAGTATAGGTAATAACCGCTTAATCAGCTGCATAGGGTAGGCGACATTTACAAGCATCATTTGTTCTAGCATATCGTCACTTTGATCCGTCAGCATAGCAAAGTCATTAATACCTGCATTTAAGATCATCGTATCGATGCGATTAAGGTTGTTATTCGTTGGGTGCATAATTAAGTGGTTTAATGCAGCAATAAGCTCATCTTGAGAGGATGTCACGCTCAAATCACACTCGAAAGACTGTATCTCAAGATTAGGGTAATCCTGAGCCAATCCGCGGCGTATCTCTATTAGCTTTTGGGTGTTACGGCCGACTAAAATAACAGGGCGATTGCTTGCGCATAATTGTTTGGCTATCTCTTGACCGATACCGCCAGTCGCTCCGATAAGCACAGTGTAGGCGTTGGCTTTAGGATTGGGTGTTGTCATGTTAACGGTCTCTTGTTTTTTCAGTGTCTTATAGAGTAATTAGTTTAATTATTTTAAGTGGCAATTAGATTTCAATAGAGAAACCTAATCCATATAAGTGGATATCTTTTAAATCATCATAGGTTTAGATGTTCTGAGCTAGAGTTTAAACTTATCAGGTAGGCTATGACGTAAAGACATGTTATATGTGTTGTAATAGACCTTATTTAACATAATATACATTATGCGAAAACAAACCAACCGGATTTAGAAGATTTGTATTGTTTGATTCAGGTCTCTATCAGTCATCAGCCAAATGTTTCTATAAACATTAATGTTGCGACCATATCAATTATTATTAATGCTAACATATTGCGACGATTTTCATTCCTCATAAATGTTTTCTGATAATAATTTGTCCCACACTATGCAAAACAATAATTCTAATCTACTAAATCAAAACTCCGATGACTTTGATCACAACCATCTGTGATGGCATGTCATCTTGGTGGGCAGCCACTCACGGCTACAATCATCCTAAATTAAACACCGCTGTCACAACTCAGCTGTCTAATATGGCCCATGTTATGTTTGGCGGCTTAACCCATCAGCCTGCCATTGATTTGGGCAAAAAACTACTATCTATCGTCCCTAATGGCTTAGATGCTATCTTTTATGCTGACAGCGGCAGTATTGCAGTAGAAGTTGCCTTAAAAATGGCCATGCAGTATCAATTGTCACAAAACAAGCCTGAGCGCAATCAAATAGCAACTACCCGTTCCGGCTATTATGGCGACACCTGGCATGCTATGAGTATCTGTGACCCTGTGACTGGCATGCACAGTATCTATGGCAAACAGTTGCCGATACAGCTATTTACCGATAAACCAGAAGCCGGCTTCGACACTCCATTAGCCTCTGATATAAAAACTAATTTGTGTACGTTTTTTGAACAAAATAAACATAAAATGGCGGCATTTATCATCGAACCTGTGGTACAAGGTGCTGGTGGCATGCGCTTTTACAACCCAGAGTATCTAAGGGTTTTACGAGAATTATGTGATAAATATGACGTGCTATTAATCGCTGATGAAATCGCTACAGGCTTTGGCCGCACTGGCAAAATGTTTGCTTGCCAGCATGCTGATATATCACCAGATATTATGACTGTCGGCAAAGCCTTAACTGGTGGTTATATGACTTTTGCGGCCACATTATGTCAGCGTCATGTGGCTCAAAGCATTGCCAATAGCGAGTATGCAGCCTTGATGCATGGCCCTACTTTTATGGGCAGTCCCCTAGCCTGTTCTGTGGCTTTAGCTTCTCTAGAGCTTATTATTGACGGTGATTATGCCAAAAGAGCGCGTCATATTGAGTCGCAATTAAAGCCTTATTTGCAGCCATTAAGTGAATATACACAGGTGTCTGATGTACGTATTTTAGGCGCTATCGGTGTAATTGAGCTAAAAGAGTCGGTTGATATGCCACGTTTTCAGCAATTATTAATAAAACATAAGGTTTGGGTCCGACCTTTTGGTAAGTTGGTCTATATTATGCCGCCGATTATTATGAGCGATGATGAGTTAGCTCTACTGTGTGAGCGATTAACCCAGGTGCTATCGGAGTACTGGGCATGAGTGTATTTTTTATCAGCGGAATAGATACTGATATCGGCAAAACTTACGCTACCGGGGCTTTGGCACAAGCTCTATTGCAACAAACACAACGAGCAGTTCAACACGATTCCAACAGTACACTAACATCAGTAATTACTCAAAAACTGATACAAACAGGCTGTGAAGGCATTAGCGAGGATATTATTCGTCATAGAGATATGATGGGTATACCACTACAAGCAGTAGATCATCAAGGTCTAACCTGCCCCTATGTGTTCAAAAAACCTGCCTCACCGCATCTATCTTCTATGCTAGAGAGTCGATTAATAGACCCACAGGTGATTACCCAGGCCACGAAGCACCTGACTGATAGTTACGATATTGTGCTGCTTGAAGGCGCTGGCGGCTTGATGGTGCCGCTGACACAGTCACTACTTACCATAGATTACGTGGCAAATATGGGCTACCCCATGATTCTGGTAACCTCGGGTCGTCTAGGAAGTATCAGTCATACTTTATTGAGCATTGAGGCATTAACTCAGCGCCAGATACCTCTGCACGCAGTAAGTTATAATCAATGGCAACCCGATAAGCATCTTGCTTCAGAATACGAGCCTGATAATGAAATAACTGATGATACCAAAACTTACTTACAAGCCTATTTAAAGCAACATCATCCACAAACTTATTGGGTAGACTTACCTTGTGTGGCAGGCTCTATCACTGAGGATTTAGAGAGTATTAATTCCCCTGCTATGACTAATATGGCTGAGCAAATGAAACAATACACTGCCGCCTGCGTTAACTTCTGATTTATTCTCCAATAATAAATAACCTCTATTAAACATAACAGGCTTATATAATAAGGATGAAACCTAATGACTCAGCTTATGAACTCTCATAATCAAACCATACCGAAAATCACTTCTAAACTACTTGGCGTTTTGGCGACTTACCTGCTTATCAGTGCTTGTACGCCGTCTGCTACTGTGGGTGGTCAAACTGGCTCAAATAACGTACCTGCCACTACCCAAAACTCATCTCAGAAAAGTAAACAGACTCAAATTCTGCAGCAAGCCAAACAGATTCAAGGTTACTTAGCTACGGATAACTATCAAGCGTTAACCCCACATATTCATCCGACCAAAGGCGTCCGCTTTAGTATGTACGCTTATGTGCAACAAGAGACCGATAAGGTATTTAGCCGTGAGCAATTTGCCACTTATTTGCAGCAATCTCGAATCAAGTTCACTTGGGGTACCAAAGATGGCATAGGCAACTTGCACATCACTACCCTACCCGATTTTCTTGATAGCTGGGTCGCAGCTGAGCAATATGACTTTAAAGGCGCTACTTTTAATAAATTTCAAGGCTCAGGCAATAGCTTGAATAATCTTAAAGAAGTTTATCCTAACGCTGATTTTGTTGAGTTTTATCATTCGGGTAAAAATCCTGAGTATGCTGGCATGGACTGGCGATCCATGCGTTTAGTATTTGAGGAATATCAAGGTAAATACTATTTGGTGGCCATTGTTAATGATCAATGGACGGTATAGAGCCCTACTTAAACAGATAAGGATTAGACTGTGCAATTGGAGATGACTATTGTAGATGCCTTCACTGATACGGTGTTTAAAGGCAATTCAGCAGCGGTAATTGTATTAGATAAATGGATTGACGATGCGTTGATGCAATCTATTGCTATGCAAAACAAATTATCAGAGACGGCTTTTTTGGTACGACAAGCAGTGCAGTCGATAGAAGCCGACAATACAACTAACCGCCCTATTCCCAGCTATCATATCCGCTGGTTTTCTCCCTTACAGGAAGTAGAGTTTTGCGGGCATGCCACTTTAGCATCGGCTTATCTGTTATTTGATACAGACTCCTCGTTATCACAAGTACAGTTTTATGCCAAGGCAGTAGGCGTATTAACCCTCACTAAGCGAGATGATGGCAAGATACAGATGGACTTTCCCAATCAAAAGCCTGAGCGTATTACTAGCCTGCCTCAAGCTTTAATAGAGGGCTTGTCTATCAAACCTGTTGAGGTTTATCAAAATCAAAAAGCCTATTTTGTGATATATGAGCAGCCCTCAGATGTGTTAAATGTTAAGCAGGACACACAGGTATTAGCAAAACTTGCTCCTTATGGTGTGGCCGTAACTTGTCAGATTCAAAACAAAGAGAATAGCAACAGCCCATACTCAAAATATGACTTTATTTCCCGCTATTTTTCTTCTGCCATTGGCGGTGAAGACCCTGTCACCGGCTCAATTCATACTGCTCTTGCTCCTTTATGGGCCGAGAAATTGAGTAAAGACACCTTACTGGCTTATCAGGCCTCAAGCCGGGGCGGTGAACTTGAATGTGAAGTACAAGGCGATAGAGTATTGATAGCCGGCCATGCGGTGTGCTATTTGAGTGGCACTATTGAAATATAAGCCCCAAAACTAACTATTTAGACTCCTCTAGCCCTTGCTTTATCCCAGAAGTAACTTATAAAAATAGAAAGTAAAGATAACGAAGCAGAAGAACTATGAGCGTATTTTTTATAACCGGCGTTGATACCCGTATTGGCAAAACCTATGCAACCGGCTATCTGGCCAAACAGTTATTAGAAAATGGCATTAATGTCATTACCCAAAAGCTAATCGAGACAGGGTGTGACGGTAAGATAGCAGAAGACATCATCACTCATAGACAGCTGATGCAAATACCACTACAGCCGGTTGACCATGATCAGGTTAGCTGTCCGTTTGTGTTCAAAGCCTCTGCTCCGCCTTATATAGCCTCTTCATTAGAGGCTATTCCGTTATACCCCACTCGGATAACCGTAGCCACCCAGCAGCTGAAACTAAAATATGAAATGGTGTTATTAGAGACTTCAGGTGGGATTATGACCCCTATAACAGAGTCTTTGCTTACTATAGATTATATAGCGGCTCAGAGACATCCTGTGGTACTGGTGACTTCTGCCACATTAGAGAGCATCAACCATACGCTACTGGCCCTACAAGCGATTGCTCAGCGAGGTCTAACGTTGCATGCTGTGATTTATAATCAATATCAAGACCGGTCCGCTGAGGCCGATATAGAAGAGCTAGCCGCAGATGAGGTATTACACGATGAACAGCTTTATGAGCAAACCTTTACAGAGCATCGTGTAAAAACCAATCTTTTGCAAAACACACGACTATATCTACAAGAGTACCTAGAGCAACATCACCCTAAGACCTTCTGGGTAGAATTGCCTCATATCTCCTTTAGCGGTAAGAGCGTTAGCTATCAAAAAGTTAAGGAGGAGGATAAAGACAGTAATAGCAATAAAAACAGCATTCCCTCCTACAGTATAGAAAAATACGCTCAAGAAATTGCTGATAACACCTTGTATGCAGAGTCTTTGTATAGAAAAATTGCTAAAAAGTAAGACTTAGTCCTGCCCAAGTGGAATAACGTTGTAATGCTTAGGATACACCGCGGTAAACTAGGACATAGGGTCTTGTTTAAAGAATTCAGTCATTAATTGATAAATACCAGGATAGGCCTCTATCAAATCCTGTGGTCTTTCAAAGAACACTTCACTTAGCACTGCCAAAAACTCAGCCGGATTGGTGGCCCCATAACGGTCTATTCCAGGTTTAGGATTGCGCTGAAAATCACTAAACCCCTGCTCCATGATCTGTGTCCACTGCTCAGGATTCATGCCTGCCTGCATTGGCGGAAACCCATTAGCACGCCCATTTAGCATATCTAGCTTATGAACAAACTCATGAATCACCACATTTTGCCCATCTAGATCGCCTGAGTGCTTAACCTCTCTCCAAGACAAAACTACCGGACCTCGAAGCCAAGCCTCTCCGCTACGATGCTGTGTTCCCTCGTGTACAATCCCCATTTCATCTGTCGTAGTGGTCTTAGTATGATAGCTTCTCGGATAGACGATAATAGAAGACCAGCCCTTGTACCATTCAAGCCCAAGGTTAAGTATCGGTAGGCAGGCTTGTAACGCAATAGACTGCTTCATGCTGTCAGTAACCACAAAGTCTTTGGCCCCTTTTATAGACTTGTCATGCAAGAATAAAGTCGCCAAGTCAAACAGCTTTAGTAGTTCCTCCTCACTAAGCCTAGACAGCACAGCCAGTTGTCCTGCCACTTGGTGCCAATCGTCTTCACTAAAGCGGCTCCCTTCTAATATGTTTTGTTCTCGCCAGTCTTTTATTAGGTTAAACATGGTTTATGTCCTTCAAATACGCCCTTTTATGCCTTTTGAGGCCACTGCTTGTAGATAGTATCTTTTGGCGAATAACCAAAGTGTTTTTTATAAATACGAGAAAAATAGCTTTGATCGCCATAACCTACCTTTTGGGCAATCTCATAGATACTTAAAAATGGCTGACTCCTGAGCAATTGATGAGCCTGTTTTAAGCGCATACTCTTCACCCACTCTGAATAACTATACGGCGCTTCTTTAAACAGCTTATGCAAGTATCTCACCGAGACATGGCAAGCCTTAGCCACCGTCGCAGGAGACAAATCTGGATTGTGCAGGTTTCTATACACATAGCTTTCAATACGCTTTAGATGGGTAGATTGCACATCGGTATTACTACTCATGAGTGCTTCGGTAGGAGAGCTTAGGTGCAGTACCAATAAATTCAATAATTGCTGCTCTAAGACATGCCGCTCTATATCGGTCAGCTCATACTGATTTATGGTATTGATAATATGAGTAATTTGGAAAAATAGTAACCTTCCCACCCCGCTTTCAAGAGATAAGCTGCGCGCAAACTCACGCTCAATTTGGTTCACTTGTGAAGTTAACAGCGATAAAGGAATTTTTATAACGTATAAGCTGGCTTCCTTGTTGTGATAAAACTCATATGGCAGGTGCGACAGCTCAATAAAAAAAGCCCCTGGCCCAGAGGTTAAATCCCGTTTATGCTGACTAAAACTTACCTTGCCTGAAATAGGAAAAGTAATGAGCACACTTTGCTCAGGATCAGGACTGGTTATCAGTTCACGCTTATAATGCACCGTATTAGCATGGTAATAAGACACGCCCATTTGACCAAGCCCACTTGATTTAAACTCCCAAAGAAGCTCTGCGGCTGTACAAAGCTCACTTGTAAGTCAAAGTAGGTATCGTTGATGGTGCGTCGCCAACCAAAAGCGCCTAATCTGTCTTTGGCTGGCAGGCCTGTCTTGCTTCCCTCCTCGAGATCATAACTCAAAGGCAAGCTTGGGTATGTATTCATCCTTGAACACTCATAAGTAGTTAGTTATCAATAAATAATCATACTCCTAAAGCTATCACAAATAAGCTTAACTTCAAATTATAAAAAAACGCAAAACACCTTTGTGCTTTGCGCCAATCAATTCATTAAGTCTCTTATTGCTATTAATCAGATAACATTAAGCAATTAAGCAGCTGGACTTAGCTTATAAGTTCCCGTCTGATGCAGCTCCGCTTGCCAGCCACTCTTAATCACTAAGGTTGTGGTAGGTTCTTGGATTAAGGCCGGTCCAGTGACTGTTGCGCCTGCACCAAATTTTTCACCATCATAAATTGGTGTGTCTACCCAACCTTCTTCTCTTTCAAACAACATACTACGCGTGCCAGTTTGTGCCTGAGAAATATCGTCTACCTGAGCCGGTAAGGTCGGTAATTGTGGCTTACTAATTTTACCCATGACCGATACCTCAATATTGACCAGCTCAACCTTGCTGTCTAGCTCATCATAGGTATAAAGCTCTTTATGACGCTTATGGAATCTATCTAGGATCACTTGCGCTTTATCAGCATCAATAAACCCATTAGGGATTAACACATTACACTCATGAACCTGTCCCACATAACGCATCTCCATGGTGCGCTCGATAACAATATCCGACTCAGAGAAGCCGTCTTCTAACAGCTTTTGGATGCCTTGTTTTTCTAACTCTTCAAGCTTGTTATTTAACGCATCTAGATTTGCAGATGGAGACATAATCATCATCTGAGTAGCCAGATAATTGTACTTGATATCGGAGATAATCTGACCAAATGCACACAAGCAAGAAGCAATCTTAGGTACTAATATGGTCTTAATCCCCATCTCTTCTGCCAAGCTGATAATGTGCATGCCAGCGGCTCCACCTGCACAGATTAAAGCAAAGTCACGAGGGTCATAGCCTTTTTCAATAGTAATACGGCGAATCGCATTGGCCATGTTTTGGTTCACAATAGCACTCACCCCATATGCGGCATCTTGCATAGAAATACATAAAGGATCTGCAATGTGCTGTTGTAGCGCAACTTCAGCTTTTTGCTTATCTAACGTAACGCTACCGCCTAATACGGCATTAGGCTCTAGATAACCCAAAGCTAAATTGGCATCTGTCACTGTGGGCAAGGTGCCGCCTTTACTATAACAAGCAGGCCCTGGTGTCGCCCCAGCACTTTGTGGACCAACCTCTAGCATACCGAAGGTATTGACGTGTCCGATCGAGCCGCCCCCTGCACCAAGCGTTTCAACGTGAATCATCGGCACCCCAATACGATTACGTAAGAAGTCTATGTCACGGTTTAAGCTCGTACGTCCAGATTTGGCCATTGTAATATCAAAAGAAGTACCACCCATATCCACAGTAATGATGTTATCAATACCAAAGGGGCTGGCAATATGTAGGCCGGCTTGAGGCGCAGAAGCAGGCCCTGAGTTAATGGCATTTACCGCTCTTTCGCGCATGATATCGCCTACTGCTAGCCCGCCATTAGACTGAAAATAGCGGACCGGCTGCTCAGCACCAAGCTTTTTAAAATAGTCATCAATCTTATGCACATAAGAGGACATAACTGGACTTAAATAGGCATTCACCAAAGTGGTTGAAGTACGGGTGTATTCTTTGATTTGCGGATAAACCTCACTGCCACAGCAAACAAAGACGCCAGGCATGTGCTCTTCAATGAGCTGTTTAGCACGAAGCTCATGCTCTGGGTTACGGATAGACCAGACAAATGAGATAGCGACCGCTTCAACATTTTGCTGTTTAAAGATTTCAATGGCATCAAGAATGTCTTTCTCATTTAGGGGTTCATGCTCTGTACCATCCGCCAGTACTCGGCCTCTGACCGGAAAACGTAGATCTCGAGGGGTTATCTGTGGGGCTGGCGGGTAGCTGGCATCATAACGATAGCCTTCTTCCTTATGCCCCAATCTGATTTCTATACTGTCCTCATGACCATTGGTACATAGCAGGCCAACCTTTACCCCTTTCATTTGAATGAGCGCATTTAACGCCACTGTGGTGCCATTAATGCACAAGTCACAAGCGGTAATAATCTCTTCAATAGGTCGATTAAACTTATCTGCAATCTGCTGCAAACCGTTAGCAATGGCCAGCGTACCATCCTCTGGTGTGGAAGGGGCTTTAAATAAGTGAATATCACCACTTCTTTCGGCCAATACGAAGTCGGTAAAAGTACCGCCGGCATCCACGCCAATACGAAAATCGTTTTTCATCAGTCATCCTTAACTTAATTTATGGTTTTAATACTTATGGTTTTAATACTTTCGAATAGTTTGAGTTTATAGTTTGGGTTTGTGGCCTTAAGCGCTTTTTTTCTGCTGTTTTTGTTGCTCACGCAATGCCGCAGTTTGCTTTTCATCCACTTGCAGTGTCTTAGGATCTACCACCACGCCATACTCAAGCTTCGCTGCTTCTATAGAGATAATCCGTTCTCTGACATCTTTTAATACCGCAGCAATATCACGCTCAAAAGAATTACCGTAACCGCCGCCACCTGGGTTGGTGTTTCTTGCTCGCTCACCCGGGGAGATTTGAGTCACAGTGTTTTGTTTATATAAATCGGTCACCCCATCTTCATGTACTATCTCTAAGCGGCCTAATTTAAGCTCAGGAGAGATTTGCTCAGCAGCGGCGGCTCCCATAGTGGGATACTCACGCCCCTCACCAAAGGCTACTACCGTCATGTCATGACCTAGGGGTTCAACCTCCCAGACGGTACCACAGCCACCACGATGCTTACCGGCGCCACCACTGTCTTCTGCCAGACCATATTTGTGAATTAAAATTGGGTATTGATATTCTAATAGCTCAATATCACCTGAGCTTAATGCACCAAAGCAGCACAGAGGTCCGCAGGCATGCCAGCCATCCATTTGCTGTGTTGCGCCAGCCCCAGAAATAATGGATGCCAAAATCATGGTGACGTACTGCTCACCAGTGGTCGGGTCAATACCTGAGATATTAATACCTGACGCATGTCCCCACGAAGCGATTACTCTATCTGGTGCAGCCGCTTCAAAGGCCATACGCACCGCATCCGTTAAGGTCTCCATCGGTGTGGTGGTACAGTTAACATGAGGCGCAGGCTCTTTGGCATTACACAAGGTGCCATGCTCGCCTAAATCAACAGTCACGCAGCGATACAGCCCCTCGTTGTAAGGCGGATCTACCTGAGCAAACATCATCAGACCCAGTAGTACTCCTGACATAGAGTTACCGGCATAAGAGTTAATGAAATACGGTACTTGAGGCGGGCTAGTAATTTTAATATGAACATTGCTATCAGTAATTTCGATATCAGCGCTGATGGTTAAATCACCCAGACCATGTCCTGAATCCTCTAATACCGCCTCACCATGATATTGACCATCAGGGATAGAGGAGATTAAAGTGCGCATGTGGTTGTCCGCCATATTTTTAAGCTCTTCAATGGCGGCTCTGACTGTCTCTACTCCGTACTTATCCAGTAGGGCAATCATATTACGCTCACCTACCGAGCATGCCCCGTACTGAGCATTTAAATCACCTTCTTGGTTACGGCGTGAGCGCATATTACTGTGGATTAAGTTGATAACATCCGTACGCTTGACCCCTTTCTCCCAAATTTTAATGGGCGGAATACGCAGGCCTTCAGCATAAATCTCTTTGGCATCTGGGTTATATCCTGCCGGTACAGGGCCACCAATATCGGTCACGTGTCCTTTACACACGGTCCAAAATACCAATTCGCCTTCATAAAACACCGGCTTATACATACAGCAGTCTAAAATGTGACTACCCATAAATACCGGATCGTTATGATAAATCACATCGCCTTCATGGATATCATCGCCATAATATTCGGCCACAGCTTTCATTGCTGGCATAAGAGAGCCCAAGTGAATGGGAATATCCTGCCCTTGCAAAATCATTTCGGGCATATGGTCAAACAAAGCATTGCTGTAATCATGTGCTAGGTTAAATACGCTAGATCGGGCAGTTTTTTCTAAAGTGGTGGTCATCTCGCGCTGCGCAGTTTCTAAGGCGCCACGGACGACAGATAAGGTGATAGGATCGATTGAACGTTGAGACGTACTCATGGAAGACTCCCTGTCTAATGTGTGTGAAAACACGGCTATTTAGTCATTCATCCTGATGACTTGGTTTTTCAATATAGCGAGGTTGGCTCCAGATGAATTGACTCAGAGTGCACAGTTTTAGGACAAGCGTGCACAGCTTAATCTAATTTGTTTAAAAACATCGGCTTAAATTAGGTGTAACTAATGAGATGCAGCAGTACAAAGGTGACAATAAAAAAGCAGCGCTAAATTTAGCACTGCTTTTTATTTGATAAGGTTTTAAAGAAGCTTTTAAAAACAAGCGATAAACAAAATTACCCCACAACCAAGCGCATAAGCTGAGTACTGACATAACCACCGATGGTCCCCACCGCATAGCCTAAGATGCCTAAGAATACCCCAACTGGAGCCAATGAAGGGTGGAAGGCAGTAGCCACAATTGGAGCAGAAGACGCGCCACCTGTATTGGCGTTAGAGCCTACCGCTAAGAAGAAGAAAGGCGCACGAATCATTCTAGCCACAATAAAGATAATCACCACATGGATAAACATCCATAGCAGACCAATCAATAATAGTCGCCACTGAGACACCAGGCCATTTAGATTAATTTGCATACCGATGGCAGCAATAAGAACAAAGATGAACACCGTACCTATTTTGGAGGCACCAATGTGATCTAAGCGGCGCACCTTGGTGAAGGAGAAGCCAACACCAATTAGGGTAATAATCACCACCATCCAGAAGAATGAGCTGGCAAAGCTATACTGTACGGCCCAAGTATAAGGCGAGAAGAATCCAGCAATCTCACCGCCTAAAAAGTGAGCCAGACCCACCATGGCGAAACACAGACCAAACATCACCATTAGATCATTTAAGCTACCTGGACGGGCGTTATCTCGCTCATAGCTTTCCACTGCGGCGACCACTTTATCGATACTGCCCGTGTCTGCCCGTAAGAATCTATCAATCTTTTCGCTGTGCTTGGCCATAATCAAGATAGCCAGTAACCACAATGAGGCGTTGGTGGTATCAACCAAAATCATCATGCCAAATAGATCATCACTGACCCCAAACAGCTCCTTCATCGCCGCTTGGTTGGCCGCACCGCCAATCCAGCTGCCTGCCACTGCTGAAAATCCGCGCCATAAAGTATCATCGGTGAACATATCAGGCGACACCCATTTGGCAATACCTAAACTAATAGGCCCACTGATAACAATGGCAAAGCTTGCCGCAAAAAACATGGCAATGGCTTTCCAGCCCAGCCCCAAAATCTTTGGCACATCCATAGATAAGGTCATCAGCAGTAAGCTGGCGGGTAATAAATAGGTGGCAGTAAAGCCGTAGATTTGGGTACCGATGCCGTCTGCAAACACGCCTAAGCTGTTTAATATAGCTGGAATAAAGCAGCACAGCACAATACCGGGCAACACCGCATAAAATCTGCGCCAGAATTTGCCTGGCAATCCTTGAGTATAAAACACCAGTCCGATAATGGCCATGATAATGCCAAAGGCTAAGGGAAGGCTATCAATAGCCAAGTTTTGAAAGGGTAAGTTCGAAAATTCTGGCATCTGCTGACTCCAGCATGGCTATGAAAATGAATAAATACGAGCTAAAAAGCGGTCAGTATAATAAAGCGTTATATGACCTGCAATACAATACTGCCCCTAGTTTTGACGAGGGAGTTACTACAGTCCTTATCAATATTTACCGGTACTTATCAAGACTGATGCTCATTCAAGACTGCCTAAGTTATAAAACCCGTACATAAAGCAATGAATGGGTCAGATAATTGGCATAAAATGAGCAAAAAATTTGCTAACTGCTTTTTAATTCGGAATAATGGCAGGGTAATCGCAAAGGTAGGTAATTATCCAAAATCTTGGGTGATTTACCTGTCGAAATTGGGATTAAATTTAAAGATCTTCGACTATCTAAAGGAAAGTATAATGAAAATAGCCGTCAGCGATGGCATCGAATACGCACTTAACTGTAATTATAGACTAACTGAAGTTGAGGCAACCGATTTTACTAATATCGCCGCCATTGTAGTGACCATGGAAGATCTGCCTAAGGCACATGCAGAGATTGAGGACTTAGGGTTCTCGATTCCTGTTTTTGTGGCCATTAAATATGGAGACAGTGTTCCTGATGAATGGCTGCCGCATGTTTATGGTGTGCTAGAGCTTGCTGATGACCAAAAATATTACAATGGCCAGTTGGTTAATGCTGCCGCCGCTCATTACATCGAGACCTTAGATCCTCCTTTTTTCCAAGCCCTGCGTGAATATACCGATTATGGCAACGCTGCGTTTGATTGTCCAGGACACCAAGGCGGTCAATTCTTCCGTCGTCATCCTTCTGGCCGACGTTTTTTCTTATATTTTGGCGAAAACTTATTTCGCTCTGACTCCTGTAATGCCGATGTGGGTCTAGGCGACCTTCTCATTCATGAAGGTCCTGCTTATCAGGCTCAGGCACATGCTGCCAAGGTATTTAATGCAGACAAAACCTACTTTGTACTAAACGGCACCTCTTCTTCTAATAAAATCGCCATTGGTGCTTTAGTGGCTCATGACGACTTAGTGTTATTTGACCGTAACAACCATAAGTCAGTATATCAAGGCGCGTTATCTATGAGTGGCGGTACGGCGGTGTATTTGGAAACTGACCGCAACGCTTACGGTTTAATCGGGGGTATCGCTTCACACTGCTTCGATGAAGCTGAGATACGCGATCGCATCCGTGAGGTGGCGCCAGAACGTGCTGATGCCAAGCGTCCTTTCCGACTGGCCGTAATTCAGCTCGGCACCTACGACGGTACTATTTATAATGCTCGTCAAGTGGTCGATAAAATAGGCCATTTATGTGACTACATCTTGTTTGATAGTGCTTGGGTCGGCTATGAGCAGTTTATTCCCATGATGCGTGACTGCTCGCCGCTACTACTTGAATTAACGCCAGATGATCCAGGTATCTTGGTGACTCAGTCGGTGCATAAGCAGCAGGCAGGTTTCTCACAAGCCTCACAAATCCACAAAAAAGACAATCACATCAGTGGGCAGGCACGCTATGTGAACCACAAGCGCTTTAATAATGCATTTATGATGCATGTGTCGACCAGTCCGTTCTACCCGCTATTTGCTTCCCTCGATGTCAACGCAAAAATGCATGAAGGCAAAGCCGGTCAGCGTATGTGGCATGAGTGCGTGATCGGTGGTATTGAAGCGCGTAAGATGCTGCTTGATACTTGTACCTTAATTAAGCCTTTTGTGCCGCCAACCATTGATGGTAAGCTTTGGCAGGATTATGATACCGAGCAAATCGCCAATGACATTCGCTTCTTTGAGTTTAAAGCTGGCGAGCGTTGGCATGATTTTGAGCAGTATGAAGACAAACAGTACTTTATTGACCCTTGTAAGCTGCTGCTAACCACACCAGGGATTAATATGGAGACCGGTGAATATGAAGAAACCGGCGTACCTGCTCCTCTTTTAGCCCATTACTTGCGTGAAAGTTCAGTAATTCCGGAAAAAGCGGACTTAAACTCAATTTTGTTCTTGCTAACCCCAGCTGAAACCTTAGCTAAGTTCCAACATCTTGTGGCACGTATCGTGCGATTTGAGGCACACATCAAAGCCAACAGCTTGATCAGTGAAGTGCTGCCGTCATTAGCAAAATCTTATCCTCAGTATCGCAAACTGGGTATCAATGAGTTATGTCAGCGTTTGCATGACTTTTATGCCAAGCACAAGCTAAATCAGCTACAGCAGCAAATGTTCAAAAGACAGCATCGTCCTAAATTTGCGATGCGAGCTTTTGATGCCCATAACTCATTTGTGCGTAATGACATTGAATTGGTGCCTTTATCCCACATTGAAGGCCGCATTGCGATGGAAGGGGCGCTACCCTACCCACCAGGCGTATACTGTATCGTCCCTGGCGAAGTTTGGGGCGGCGCTGTCTTAGACTACTTCTTAGCCCTAGAAGAAGGTGTCAACGCACTGCCAGGCTTTGAGCCAGAGGTACAAGGGGTGTATTGGGAGTATGATGCCAATGGGCGTAAGCGTGCTTGGGCTTATGTGCTAAAAGATGAGTCTATCCCAAGTGTAGAGGCAGAGTTTAAAGCTCATGAAGCACCAAAAGACTTGGATGCTGAGTTCGATACCGATATGTTTTTAAATAAGCAAGAAGCCCTGACCCCTTTTGGTCATATTTAAATTTTCAACCTGTGAGCAATAAATGAAATTAGTATCAAATATTTCTTGTCTAGGCTTAACTGCCCTATTTTTATCTTTAACAGGCTGTGCGACTCAGCAAGGCCTTGAGTCCTCCTCTCAAGGCAAAGTGTCGACCATGAGCACCAGTCAAAGCAAAGATAAGTTAGGTAATAAAAATAAGACCGACTCTGTGGCCACTCAGCCGCAAAAGAAAGTGTTTTTCTTCTCATCAAATGAAATCAAAGACATTAGCTCAGCCTTTAAGGCAGGCAGCTGCGACTTAAGCAATCTAAATCAGCAAAGCCAAAAGTACGGACTTAAGGATACTTGGGTCAACTTGTATGACAGAACCCCAAAGCCTTTGTCTGAGCTAAATAATCAAGAAAAATGCTTTTTGGCACAAAGTAATGAGTTATACGCTTATGGCGATGACTTTTATGATGAGTCAGAACAAAGCCTAAACAAGACTTGGTATAAGGGCAATATTCCCAGTGATGCCAAAGTAGCTACCATGCGTTATTTGACCCCAGTGGCCTTAATTCCAAAGTGTGACCCTGATTTGGGTCGTCCTGTCATTATTGATTATGAAAAAGATGAGCAAGGCAACGTGGTACGCACCATCTTGATGAATGAAGACTTTGATTATGCCTGTGTCAAATAAGGTTTAGCCTATAGCTAAGCACTCGACTAACCTATTTAAAAAAGCAGCTCAAGGGCTGCTTTTTTTATGGATAAATTTAAGGTTTACATCAAAGTTCTAGTGTACTAGAATACTGATACAAGAAACGGCGCTTATTTTAATAACTTTTAAATAGCTGCCTTTAATAATATACCTAATAGTGATCCGATACTCTATGACTAATAATACCCGTGACGCTTATCAAAGCCTAGTACAGCATCTCACTGAGCTGACCGATAGCCAAGAGATTGAAGCCGTATTGGCTGCGCTGCTTACCGATAAAGAATTGCAAGACATTGCCAATCGAGTGCGAATCTTTGATCTATTACAACAAGGTGTCACCCAGCGCGCCATCTCTCAGCAGCTCGGGGTTGGTATCGCCACAGTGTCTCGCGGCGCCAAAGCCTTACAAAGACACGAAGATGATGCGATTAATAAATTATTGCAGGTTCATCGCCGATAGCAACCTAAGAAACTAATAACGCCCCCTATTTCACCTTTTTTATCCCTAATTTTATAACCATTGGAATTTATTTATGAGTCAAGAAGCTGGTTACCCTTCCCCAAAGATGATTGATATCCCCAGTAAACCTGTACGTATTAAATTAACCGAAGACATTGATTTTTTTGAATTATTTAAGCGTATAGAATCAGAGTATGAGACCTGTTATTTACTTGAGTCTTTAGGGGCTGAAGGTCATATGTCGCGCCATCATGCTATTGGCTTCTCACCGGCAATGACCATTGCTGCCACCGACCGCAATACGCTATCGATAACCGACAATATCACTTCAGAGGTTAATCATTACCAGACAGACAACCCTTATCAGCTATTACGCGAGATAACTCCGCAGCATGTCTTGGCACGAGATCAAACAGGCGGGCTGGTCGGCTACTTGGGCTATGACAGCGTCAACTTTTTTGAGCCCAGCTTAAACGCCAAATCAAGTGAGCATTTTGAGGCCTTTAAATTTGGGGTCTATCTTGATGGTTTGACTCTAGATAAGATGACCGGAGAAATCTTCTATTTTTATTACCCAACCAAGCAGCAACAAAACCGAATCGATAAAGTAAAATCACTGCTTCAAGCTGCTGTGCCTGAATATACCGACCCAACAGTAGAGTTCACCGGCGATGGTATGAGTAAAGAGCAGCATGCCCAAGCGGTTATGCAGGTCAAAGAAGACATCATTGCCGGCCGTATCTTCCAGTGTGAAGTGGGCTTTAAATCCAAGTATAAAATCAGTGGCGATCATATCCCTATTTACCAAAAATTAAGAGAGGTGAATCCCTCACCGCACATGTATTTTATGAAGTTTGGTACTCAGCGCATTATTGGCGCCTCCCCTGAGCTGTTGTTCCGCTTGCGCCAAGGTGAAATGGAGACTTATCCGCTGGCAGGAACCGCCAAACGAGGCAAAGATGAGGTAGAAGACCGCCAGTTGGCTCGTGCGCTACTTAATGATGCCAAAGAGATTGCTGAGCACAACATGCTTGTTGATCTGCACAGAAACGATATCGGCCGTGTCGCACGTTTTGGCACAGTGAAAGTGCGCAGCTTAATGGACATCAAGCGCTACTCGCACGTACAGCACATCTCATCAGAGATTGTCGGTGTCTTGCACCCAGATGAAGATATGTTTAGTGCGCTGGCGAGTAACTTCCCAGCTGGCACCTTATCTGGTGCACCAAAGATTGAAGCCATTAAGATTATCAATGAGCTTGAGCCAGATGGTCGCGGTGCTTATGGAGGGGCTTTGGGCTCATTTAACTTTAATGGTGATTGTATTTTTGCGATTCCAATTCGCAGTCTTTTTATTAACGGTGAAGAGGCTTATGCCCAGACTTGCGGGGGAAATGTCTATGACTCCAACCCTGAAGATGAGTATTTAGAAATTCAGCGCAAACTGTCAGCTATGAAAGTGGTGTTAGATAGCTTTATTACCGCTGAATCAAAGTAAATCCTCGTATATCACAATCTTACTCAAGGCCATGTCATGAACGTTTTAATTATAGATAACTACGACTCTTTTACCTTTAATTTATATCAATATGTGGGAGAAATCCTGCAAACTGAGCTGAGCCAAGAACACAGCGACAGCAAGGTCACTGTTAAACGCAACAATGAAATTACATTAGAGCAAATCAAGCAGCAAGGCTATGACCGCATTATTATCTCTCCAGGCCCAGGCTCTCCTGATGATCCGGCTTATTTTGGGGTATGTGCCGAGGTCATTCGTGAGCTTGGACCAACAACGCCACTGCTAGGCGTCTGCTTAGGCATGCAAGGTATTGCTCATGTATTTGGTGGTGACGTGGTGCGCGCTGGCGTGCCTATGCATGGTAAGACCTCTCCAATTCGTCACGATGAGCAAGGCGTATACCAAGGCCTGCCACAAGACATTGAAATTATGCGTTATCACTCATTAATGGTAAAAGCAGATACCTTACCTGAATGTCTGACTGTTACCTCTGTGGTGGCCAATGAAGCTTACGTCGACCAAGACTTAATGGTGAGTGTTGAAAAAGGGGAAGAGATTATGGGTATTCGCCACAAAGATTACCCCATTCAAGGGGTGCAGTTCCACCCTGAGTCTTTTGCCACTGAAGGTGCTAAACGACTACTATCAAACTTCTTATTGCAAGTATAATCGGTTAGCAATAGAAAATAAAAAAAGCCCAGTTATTCATGGTAACTGGGCTTTTTAATAAAACGGATCTCTGTACACGACAAAAATGCTCAAAGTCTCAAAGGTCGTGGACTAGGAGACAAATAACTTATTAGAACCTCAAACACACGTCGATTGCCAGCAAAGAAATACTCACGCAAACCATCAATCAAAACATCCAAACC
>ERZ808051.1166-NODE-1166-length-19362-cov-3.728494_pt1 | contig 19362 bp, 13 predicted proteins | sample MGYA00380199_ERZ808051 | MGnify/ENA primary metagenome ERZ808051 (study PRJEB31490, sample SAMN06133391) | mouse gut metagenome | isolation source: J11 | host: mice | place: China: Chengdu | collected 2015-05 ...
AACGCTTCCGTCTTCTCATTGACACCACTTGCAGCAATTGGGATAATGCGAATTCCCTGCGCCGTAGCGGCCTCCACTGCCATCCTAAGGTTTGCCGCAACTTCGTCGGTATCGTGCGGCGGCGCATCCAGGATCAAAAACAAAATTTTTGAAGCTTCCTCCCGCCACTCATGCTCCATAACCGCGTTGATTAACGCCTCGTCCACAGCCTCCTCATAATCCCCTCCCCCGTCGGCGGACTCCGCGTTAATCAGCGCGGAAGTCGCCTTTATATCATCGGAAAACGGGTTGGAATGCACAATGTAGGCATCCCCATGGTCACGGTAAAAATTGACCGAAAAGCGCGTGCTCTGATCTGCCACACGCCCGGCAATATCCTCAAATTCCTTTTGCAAATATAAGAGCTCATCCCCCATCGAGCCGGTCGTATCAAAAACAAACATTAAATCAAGCGCCCGCAACGGTGTGTCAATACTTCCGATTTCCGCTGTAACCTGGGCATCAGAAAGCTCTTCCACGCTCCCTTGCTGATTCCCCTGCCCCGCATTATCCACCACTGTACTGCTAATTTCCTCCCCCGATAATGGCAGCAGAATCTCACCGTCCATTTTTTCGAAGATAACATGATCCGCAACTTCTCCTTCCCCGTAAACATTGTAATACAGATAGGCCTTTCCGTTATGGTCGGTCACGGCGCATGAGATTGCACTGCCCGAAGCCGTGCAGAGCCGTACCTTTACTTTTGCTGCGGGAACCCCGTCAGAAAGCGCCTGTACTACCACCCGCTGATAAGGTGCCATACCAAACTGCCGGAAAGAAAACCTGCCAGTCCGGACAAGATTTGTAAAAAATCCCCAGTTCTCATTATCCCTCCATTCACCCGCGGTCAAAAGCCCCGCCCGCGGAGGAACCTGCTGATAGCCCCCCGGTTCCGCCTCACTCAATGGCGCTTCTGCTTCGGATACAGCATCAAGCCCGATGCTGCCATCCATATCCCCGGATACTTTGGCGGATTCTTCTCCCCCCGTCCCCTCGGAACCTGCGAAAGTATCCGCTTCCGATAAACTTCCGTCCGAACCCGCACCATAATATAAGTTTGTTCCCCCTGATTCCCCCGATGCCACAGCATCCTTCTTCGCCGCATCCCCACAGGCCGAAAAAATACCTGACACCAGGCAAAGCACCAATCCGATTACCGCAATCTTTCTTCTTTTCATATTCCCCTCCATTTCCCCGCTATTAAGGCTTGTCAAAGGAAATTATATCCCCATGCTGCTCTCGCCTGTCAGATGGGGCTTATCTCCCACCTGATATAATTGATAGGTTAAAACTTCCTCCCTCGCTCCTACCAATTAGACGAGGCATCCACCCCTATGGTTCCAACAAAATACAAACATGGTTAGATTTTTATAATTTCCGGTTGCAATACACCGTTTTTTGGCTTATGATATCGTTATCAACAACAAATGGAGGTATAAGCACATGAAAAAAACATATTTGTTTCTGGCAACCGGTTTTGAGGAAGTGGAGGCATTGGCAGTTGTCGATATCCTGCGCCGCGCAGACATTACCTGCACCACCGTATCCGTAACAGGGGATATCAATGTCACCAGCTCCCACAAAATCACTGTTAAGGCTGACAGGCTGTTTGAGGACGGCTCCCTTTTTGATGCGGACATGCTCATCCTCCCGGGTGGGGCTCCCGGCTACAAAAACCTTCTTGCGCACGAGGGCTTAAAGGAACTTCTTTGCTCCTATAATGCAGAAAAGAAGTATATTGCCGCAATCTGCGGTGCACCGAGCGTCCTCGGAGCCCACGGGCTGTTAAAAGGCAGGAAGGCGACCTGCTACCCGGGAATCGAGAAAGAATTAACCGGGGCGGACTACACAAATAGTAATGTGGTAAAGGACGGGCATATCATTACCAGCCGCGGGGTGGGCACGGCACTCGATTTCGCGCTTGCCATCACAGAAATCCTGACTGATTCTGACAAAAGTTCCGAGATCGCAAAGTCCATCCTCCACGCATAAATATACACAAAAGTCCTGTAGGGCTTTTGATCCCAGGACGCGCCATATTTTAAAACCTGTATAATCGGTTAAAACTTGCTGCTCTGGCACCCGCCATCTTCCGCTGATATTTCCCCTCCGGGTGCCCGTGTGCAATCAAGTAGGGGAGGAGAAATCTTCCTCTAGTCGCCGCATGACCTGTGCGCGACTTTAGCGGCATACTTCCCCTGCACGTGTCTGTGCATAGAAAAAGGCGGTGGATGATTCCACCGCCTTTTTCCGAAAGGAAATACTTTTATGATAACAAAACTTGAAGCTAAACTGGGCCAGCCAGATTCGAACTGGCGACTGCAGGAGTCAAAGTCCTGTGCCTTACCGCTTGGCGATGGCCCAAAATTCCACGCTGCAGGAAATCCAGTCCATATGTTTTCCTGCCTTGTAAGAAGAAAAAAGTCTTTTGCAAGCAAAAGACTTGAGGGTGGATACAGGGATTCGAACCCTGGGCCTCCAGAGCCACAATCTGGCGCGCTAGCCAACTGCGCTATACCCACCATAGGTATGAAATGTGCCAGAAGGGATTCGAACCCCCGACCCACGGCTTAGAAGGCCGTTGCTCTATCCAACTGAGCTACTGACACAGATAAAAGCAGGTGATGGGAATCGAACCCACGTATCCAGCTTGGAAGGCTGGTGTTCTACCATTGAACCACACCTGCATATCAGCTTATGAACTCATAAAATCGGGGTGACAGGATTCGAACCTGCGACCTCCTGATCCCAAATCAGGCACTCTAGCCAAACTGAGCCACACCCCGTTTTTTCTGGTTCACGACTGCCGGTTTTATCCTCTCCGTGACACGAGATTTATTATATAACAGGTTTTTGGAAATGTCAACTATTTTTTTAAATTTTTTTCAAATTTCGTTTTGTAAAAAATTTACAATAACTTTCAGAAAATCAAACCAGTTTTTGATCCTCTTCTCTTTGATATGGAAGAAAGTTTTAGAATGAAAAACATCCTTATCCGTTTTCCCCTAAAAACCTTTCCTTTTCAGATAGGACAATCACCCATTTCTCCCCCTGCTGACTGCCCTATAGATGACAATAAAAAAGGCTCTTTTTTCACCCCAATGTCAAAAGAACCATTCTTCCCCTATAATCTGCAAACTTCCCCAGTGACCACTTTGTAATGCCTGTCAAAGAAAATTCCTGTCAGATGGGGCTTATCCCCCACCTGACACAACTGATAAATTAAACACTTGCTAACACTTTTCCTCCAGGCACTTCCCCCTACCCTGTAAAACATTTTTACTGTTCCTCCTCCCCCGGCATTACAATACGGATAATTTCCCCCACCTGGTCATACTCAACCTTCATTCCCTTTACAGGGCTTGGCAGACCCTCGCCAGTAACACGGGGAAGATCAGGATACATTTCTTCTATTCTCTTATTCCTTTCATCCAGAGCTGCCTGTTCCTCATCCGTCAGCCCGTTTTCATTGTACAAGCCAGGTTCTGGTTCCCCTCCCTGTAAAATGGTATATTCGCTGTCTGAGATATATTCTATAATTGTTAAGGCTTGCATTCTTAGCGGAATTTTAACGCCAGAACCTGTTTCGTTATCCGCTTCTGTATTTTCCTCTGATATATCCGGTATTTGCTCCACATTGCCTTCTGCCTTACTGATATCTTTTTGAGCCGCTATTAGCTGAACCTTTTTTGCCTTCGTCAAATCCAGGTTGCTCGTCCCCGTATCCCGGCAAACACTAAACTGATTGATAAATGCAGTTTCTGATTGCTGATAAAGTAGTTCCGGCTCCCCGCCCGGGCGGTAGCGGTAAATCCCTCTTGGATAAGTGTAGTCCCCCACAGGTGACATACCCAGGATATAAAAATCATCCCCACTCATCGTATAGGAAGAAACATCGATTGGCAGTTCAGCAAAGTACCCTGAATCTATTAATTCACCAGTCTGGATATTCAGAACCTTAGAATTTGTCTTTGGCTCAATCCTTGCATGTGGAGCGGTGTAGGAAAGACACAAATAGATCATATCCTTTGTATCCGAGGGAAGCCCACCCACAATCCCCTGTTCTTTTACAAAAAGCCGCTGTATCGGCTTGCTATGATTATCTATCAATTCAAAAATATAACTGTCCGCCAAAACCTGTGGTGTTTCTTCATATATCGCACCGTTGTGCAATTGGTCATTTAATTCCATCAAAAGTGCATAGTCCTGCGACTCTAGGAAGCCACTTATAAACAGGCGTTCTGTTATAGGATTATAATCACAATAGCGAACAGTAAAATCTTCATATACCGGCAGTTTATAAAATTCCCCCGTTGCTTTTTCATATATGTAGGGGGACAAATTACGTTCACCAATTCCCACCGCAATCATAATCAATTTATCCTTTGTCGGAACAATATAGTTGATCGCAAATAATTCATCGCTGAAACGATAACATTCCCCCGTGGCAATATCAAGCCCGAAGACCTGGTCGCGGTTTTGACCCGTTTCTTCATCCGCTGTAAAGTAAAGGATATTATCCTCCCTACTGTAAATTGCCAGCGGATACTGTGAAGTATAGGCGACAGAAGCAATTTCTTTCAATTCCCCCTTATCCAGATCATATATTAATTCTGTTGTCGTCATGCCATCCGAGCTATCCTGCCCATTATTACAAGTTTCTGTAATGGAAAGATAGAGAGAGGCTTTATCTTCAACAGTTTCTGTAACAGCGGGTGGCAGATCGGATTCTTTGTCCGGATTCTCCGCACAGGAAGATAATACTGCGATAGACAAAAACAGGGGTATAAGTTTTTTAAATTTCAATTATAAGTTTCCTTTCACAAGTTAAACGAAAAATTGTCACACAGAAAAAACGCATAAATTGCATCAAGAGCCCACTTTTTAAGCTCCAACTTCCCCCGTTATTCCCCACTGCCATCCCGCAGCAAATCCGCATACCAGAAAAACACATCCGACACCCTGGCTAAATCGCCCTCCCTGCTATTCTCCCTCCAGTATGCCTTATAATAATAAAGACACTCTTCCAGTTCACCGGCTAACATTCCTGCCGGCATCTTTCCAAGAAGGTACATCAAAACCCTATTCCAGAGAACCACCATCCGCAGGGAAAGCTGCGCACAAGCTGCTATCCGCCTTTTTTCCCCAGACATGCTGCGGCAGACCGCAGAAAGCTGTACCGAAAGCTCTGCTGCCTGCTTATCCGCCATAGCAAAACGCTGTTCACTCTCCGCGCCAAAATCTTTTAAAATTCCTTCGGTTTCCCTTCCCTTCTGCGTCCATTCCTTATACTGGACGGCATTTGCCCAGCCAAATACTTCAAGAGTGCTAATCTTAGCCAGGTATCCGACAAATTCCCCCGATACATCCCCATATTCCAAAAGTGAGATCATGCGGTTCATTTCGTCAAACTCTGCCACATTCCTTCCCCATGAAAAAGCAGCGCCGTAAATCATACACGGGATAGAAAAATCCGGGTGACCGACATGCCCGTAATCCCCCCAGTCCGTATTCAGAACGCCAAGCGCATGGTATTTTCTCCCGTAATCACACATCCTGGCAATATTCTCGTAACTCTCATACATCTGGTTGACAAAATGGTTCCATCCCCGCGTCCCCGGACAGACATAAAGCTTTGCCCCCGCCTCGCTGAGAACACGCACCTGCGTATCGTTCTCCTGTTCCGAATAGCCCCATGCAAGGCAGATCGTTTCCCCTGGGAATTCTTTTATCAGAGCCGGACTTTCGCAGATTATATCCCCCCAGAACATCGGTGTTTTTCCGTTCTCCACCAGATAATCAAACAGTCCGGAAACAAACTCGGCATAAAGTACACCGCGTCCCCTTTCCTTAGCTTCCTCCCTGCTCTTTCCTGTTCCCAGATCAAAAGTTTCATCCGCGCAGATATTAAACTTATCCGAACTGAAAAGCTGCATAAATTCGCCGATCATACCCTTAATTAATTCCATTGACCGCAAATCTAAGGGATTTAGAGTATGGTGTGCCATCCGATCCCAGAAAGAAAACTCCTGCCCCGCACTCCCTTCAAGCTCGCAGAGCGCAGCATAACTTCTCGTGCCAAGAAGCTTGTAAAGATGCCCGAAACTTGCCAGGCACGGAACAAGCTCGATCCCGCGTTCGGCGCAGTAAGCGTCGAGTTCCATAATCTCCTGCGCCTCAAGCGGTGTTTCATCGCGCCAGAGTTCCGTCATATCACGGAACAGGTAAGTATGTTCAATATAGAGCTGGAGCTGGTTCAGCTTATAAAACGCCATGGTATCCACCATCTTTTTCAGGTTCGTTAAGGTCTGCACACGCCCCCTTGTAACATCGTGGAAAAATCCCCTTGTCTTAAAATCCGGCTCGTCCTCAATCTTTACCGCAGGCAAAAGCCCCGCATACTGGCGGAATAACTGGCGTAGCGTCTGCACCCCCTGCCCAAGCGAGGCAGTCCCCCCGCCGCGAATCGTTATCCCATCTTCATTAACATCGAGATAATATCTTGACTCAAAGCAGGATTCATCCACAAAAAGGCGGATATCCCCCTTTTTGGCAAGTCCCCTCGTCCTTTTTATCTTAATTCCCGTACTGGAAGAAATTTCCTCCTGCAACATTTGCGCATAAACATCAATACCTTCCGGGCAGGAAGAGTCCACAACAATCATCGCTTTAAAATTCAGATGATAATTTCCCCCCTGCTCCTGAACTTTTTTTGGCCACGGCAACAAAACCATCTTATTCCCTCCACTTTGCATCCTGCCCTGTCTTTACGCTGATACATGCGTAACGCTCCGAGTTTATTATTTTTTGCATCATTTCAACCGGCGTGCACCCGATACACGAAAGCACCTGCTTAAATACTACAGCGGACGCTCCGGAACAGAGCTGCACACCCCTGCGCTTTTCGTCCGCATGGAATATTTCATGCCTGCTCGCCACATTCCAGAATACCACATTTGGTATCACATAACCATATTGCTGGTAGCGCTGTGCCATCTGCTCATAAAACGTCCAGCTCTTATCGCCGCAACGGTCAATCTCCATATCCGAAATCACAATAATCGACTTTGGCATTTCCTCCGGGGGCACATGCCCGCTAAGGGCAATCTCAAGGACGCGCATAAACGCCAGTTCAAGACTTGTGTTATTGCCCCATTCCGCCTTTAAAGCATCGGCGGCCTTTTCTACCAGAGTTTTGCCCTTCAGTGTGACAATCTGCGGACTTCCGGAAAACGTCATAAATAAATTGTGGTAGTCGCCCGTATTCCGCTCCGCAAAATAGATGGCAAGCCCTATGGACGTTGCCATCGGCCTTCCGTACATCGATCCGGACACATCCGCCATAACAATGGCATTCGTCCCCTTCTGTACATAATCCGGAAGCTGCTGCCACTGTGCTTCAAGAACCGGAGATTCCTCCTTTTTGTACAGGGCTTTCTCCACAATATCATAAGGATAGAGGGTGGAAGAATTAATTTTTATCTCCCCCGCCACAGCCTTCCCAATATATTCCTTAAAGCGCTCTTCGTCATGTTTTAAAAATGCTTTGCGGTAAATCATCATCGCGCGCCCTGGCACCTCGGGATATAAAATCTCGTCCCAGCGGTTTGCGGACATCATACACTCCACCACCCGGATACGCTTGCGCATACTTCGCACAATGCGCTTGAAATGATATACTGAATAACCGAGCTTTGCCGCAGTTAAAATCCCGAGCCTTCGCGTTTCCTTCGAGCTCGCATCCGCAGTCTTAATCCATTTTGCCAGAAGGGAAAGAGCCCTTCCCGCATGCAGGTTTTTCAGATCCTCCTCAAACTGCGCTTTCATAACAGCCCACATCGCATCCTCACAGGGAGTCCCAATCAGGCAGTACAAATCATCGTAGCGCCCGAACACCCCAACCAAATCAAGGTTTGGCAAAAGTGCCTCCGGATGTGTTTTTGCCATATACTTTAAAAGCGTGCGGAATGTAGCCCGCTCGCCAAGCCCTCCCCTTATATCCCTCGCATAAAAAACAATCTTTGTCGAAAACAGCGCATCCTCTAGGAACGCCTCCTCAAACAGGGCACATATCCTTGCCTCATCCGCCCCGCGCAAAGAACCCGCCACAGCGAAAAAATCAAGGCAGCTATTCCCCGTTGTCCTAAGTGCAGCCGCCCCGTTCTCCGTGCGCGTAAAACTTCCCGCCCTCCTCATCTCCTCTGCAAACCCCATAACTCCCCCATTTCCATGACGCGTAATATTGTGGATTTGAACCACCAGTTCCCCATCTGAGGGAAACCTTTTACCAATTTATTGCTGTGCGCGCCACAATAAAATCTTTTATTTCACAACGGGTCTGGCAGGTTCGAACTGTAATTGTTTTGCTGTGGATGTCACAAACATGACTACTCCGGTTTCCAAAAACCGGCAAATCCAGACCCGAAAAGGCGATGGCAGGATTCGAACCTGCAATGAGTAACTCAAAAGTCCCTGAATAGTTTGCTGTTTGGGTCACGGACATGACCACATTTTTTACTTTCGCGTCTTCCATTTCCGCCACATCGCCACAGTCAAATGAAACTTGAAATCCAGACGGGCTTATCCTCCCACCTGACACAAAGAAATCCGCCTTCCCCACCACTTTCACCTTTACTACTTAGAAGCGGGGAACCTCTTTGATAGATAAAGAAAAGATTATTTCCTCCCTTATCCCAACTATACCATATGTTGCTTCTGATTGCAACCGATAAACCAAATAATATGCAGGACAGCTTCTGTCAAAGAAAATTATACCCCTGCGCTGCTCTTTTTGTCAGATAGGTGTTATACAAAAAGAAGTCCCCCTTATCCACCGCTATCATCTTTACGGCTTCGAATCGTGGGACTTCTTTGATAGTTTAAAAAATTACCACTACTGATGGATCGCCCGCCTGGTTTTGTGGAGCAGGCCGCGCAGCTTCTTCTTTTGCAGGAAGAGATCATAACTCTTAATAATTAACACGGAGCATTCCGCCAAATCCACCACGCGGTCCGTGCGAAGTCCGGTCACCATCTCCTGGATGCCCCAGTCAAGCGAAGCACCCATAACCACAAGATCATACTGGGCTGAAAACTCCACCACCTTTTCAACCAGTCCCCCCTCGCAGACCATAATCTCAACCGGCTGGTCGAACCGCTCTATGGAACCCTTTAAGTACTCCTCCGTTTCCGCCCTGTCCTCCCCATGGTCAATCACATGCAGAAGCGTAATTGTCGCATCGTAGGCTTTTGCAATACGGTTTACCACCTTTGCAGTCATCTGGGAATATTTTCCTCCTCCGTAAGGGAAAAGAATCCGTTTAAACTCCGCACCGGTATGCGGCTTTCCCGCATTCTTATCATGGATACGCAGCAATCCCACATCCGCCGGAGCCTCCTGCAACATCCGGTACGTAAAATTCCCGTACATATATTTCACAATGCCCGCTCCATGCCAACCCATCAGCACAAGCGGGTTCTTCTCCTTGTGCACCACACTCATAACCGCATGGAATATATCCCTCGAGTGGATTAGCACCGGCTTTATGCCCGGCTCACCCTCATATTTTTTCAACAGTGCAATCACCGCCTCATCGCCGTCCCTGTTGCGCTGCATTGCCTCATAATCAGAAATCGTAAGCAGGTTATCCGGGATCACATTGACCTTGACCGGCACCACTGTAGTACTGCTCTCCGCCGCGGCAATCTTTCTTCCAAAATTTAACAGATTCTCCGCCGTCCTGGGATTTGATACCGGAATAATAATCTCATTTTCCCTGTCCGCATTCCGCTCCTCCCTAATCTCCGGTATATCAACAGTTGCAATCCCCTTGGTCGCATATTTTAGTTTCGGCATAACCAGGTAGTAGTACAGCACCCCCGCAGCAATCACACCGAGCGCAATGGCAAGCGCAATAAAATCCGATATGGCAAGCTGGATAATCAAAAACAGGTTCACGCCGATACCGAGCAGGGGCGTAACCGGGAAAAAAGGCACCCTAAACTTGCGCTCAAGTTCCGGGCTTTTCTTCCTGAAAATAATCAAAGCAACATTGACCAGGCTGTAACCGGTCAGCGAAAAAATGCTGGTCACGGTCGAGATATGTTCAAGGTCGCGGATGGAAACTGCCACAACAACAATAACCGAGGTCGCAACAATCGAAACCACCGGTGTTTTCGTCCTGCGGTTTACTGTCTTAAAAATACCCGGGAGCCGGTTATCGCGCGCCATAGCAAACGATGTTCTCGAGGAAGCCATAACCGCTGTGTTGATGGAGGAAAGAGTTGCGAGAATCCCCGCAAATGCGAAAAGATACCCGCCGAACCTGCCCCCTATCTTCATCGCCGTATCAATCATTGGCGTGTCCGTCACATCGGGCACCAGCTCATTCCATGGCAGGATGCCGCTCCCTATAAAGAACACGGAAGTCTTTATTACAATCACTGCGGCTATGGATATCAATATTGCCTTGGGGATTGTTTTTTCCGGCTCAATAACTTCCTCGCTCGCTGTTGTAATCAGCCCGTAACCGATGTATGTCATGTACAGAAATCCCATCGCATTAAATACCCCCGACATGCCAAAGGGCGTATAAGGCTTCTGGTTCCCCATATCAATATGGAATACACCCACCACCACATAGAGCGCAAGCAGGGCAATCAGCACCGTTGTAATTATGTTCTGCAAATTTCCGGAACTCTTCGTTCCCCGGATATTTGTGAAGGCAACATAGACCACCAGCACATATGCCGTTGCCATCTGCGGGATAAAAGGGAAAATATAGTGGACGAAATTGCCGAACCCCAGCGCAAACAGCCCGCAGGACATCGCGTAGCCAAGCCAGAAGCCCCAGCCGCAGATAAATCCGATAATATTATTCCCCGTTGCCTCCTTTACATAAACATATCCCCCTCCGGCTTTTGGCACCACGGTCACAAGTTCTGCAAATGACAGCCCTGTGAATACGGCGGCAATCCCGGCTAAAAAAATGGCTAGGGACGCACCGGGTCCTGCCGTCGCATAACTTGTTCCCGCCAGCACAAAGATAGCGGAGCCAATCATCGTGCCAATACTAATCATCAGCGCGGAGTACATACCGAGTGTCCGATCGAGTTTCTGCTTCATAAAAACCTCATTTCTGCAAGTCAGATTCCATCCGCTTATTTTATAACGCGCAGAAGCAATTTTTTCCTTGCCGCTTTTTTCTCTTCCCTATTGTAAATCGTCTTCGGGGAGAAATCAAGGTTTTGTGGGAAATTTTTGCACTTTTTCGGAAGATGGAGTACATTATTATTTATAGAGTTAATTAAGTCCCTTTTACTCCCCCATTCTTCTGGAACAGTTCTATCATAGCAATCTGTTCTTCTGAGGGCTGCTGGTTCTGTCCCTGCGCAGTGAAATTATTAATATACTCATCACCCAGCGTTTCAGGATTCTGAGAATCTCATCCACGATATGGACACCCCGCTCCACAATACTGTCCAAATCCCATTCCCTAATATCGGGCTGGCTTACTTTTTAATGTGACCTTGCCCAGCAAGATTTAAATAATAAAACGGAGCTGTTGCTCCGCAGATTATTTATCCACTAATGCAACAACTCCATTGTTATCACTACGATTGCCATTGTTATTGACCTCTATTGACCGTTTTTCATTCACCACTCGAAATCATTTCTGCTTAAAGCTGTTTACTGACCATATCACGATAGATGGTGCAAAAATCATTATTATAATCGGCAATAATAAGGCTATTTCCCATTCGGAATACATTTTATCAAAGTTAAATTCTTCTGTAATCATATCTAATGCTATGCGTTTATTTTTGTGCCGGGCAGGAATTGATTTTAATTACCCATATACAAAAAAGGCATCTATCACTCTTATCCAATATTCTGCGTCCCTCTGTGCTTATTTTCCCACTACAGCAAAACATCCACCTTACGGTATAATGGCATCTTTATCCTCTCTTTCTCCCCCATCGTATCTTCTTCCTCTATATTTCCATTTTCTTCCTTTTTCACTTTATCAGACTCTGTTTTCTTTGATTCCACAGTTCCTTCCATATCCAGTTTTGTATCTTTATTCCGGTCTTTCTCTTCCGCTTTTTTCTCCTCCCTCGCATCCTTTGCCGCCTCGTTTAACTCTTTCCCCGCCCGGTTCAGGTTCTGTGCTTGGTCTTTTGCAACCTCTGAAATCCGCTCTTCGATCTCTGCCACACTCTCCTGTTTTCTCTCGACCGCAGCGCCCCTGGCTGAATGTTCAATCTCGCTCTTTAATATATTTGCCCTTGCTTTCATTGTGCCCACCACATTTTGCTGGACTTCTGCCTGACCTACAGCCCGGTTTGCTGAAATCATCGCCTCCATGCTTCCCTGTGACATTCCTGCTGCCTGCTTTCCCTTAGGCGCATTTTCTGGTTCCTGTTTTTTTTGCGCAACGGACTGCTTTTCCTGCTGTTTTTCATGGCGCAGCTCTATTTCATGCTGGCGAAGCTGTGCGTTTAAATCCATGATCTTCTGTTGGATTTCCTTGCGCCTTTCCATTTTCTCTTCCGGTTCCATTTCCTTGTTTGCAGCAAGCTCCTGCAATTGTTTCTGTGCGTTTGCAATCTGTGCCCGGATATTTTTGCTTACCGGGTCCGCCGCCTGCGCCATAACTCTGTTTGGTTTGCTATCCCCACCGATGCCGTCAACTCTCATATTTTTCCTCCTATTTTTAGTTCCGCAAATTCCTTCCCAACACCCCTATCACAAAGAGGATCTTTCCTCCGCTTTGCTCCTGAAATCTCCTCTTTGGCGCTGTCCAGGGATTTGCTGTTTTAGTTCCGCAACTTATTTTTTATTTCGGATGATTCTTTTCTATTCTTAACCGCCATGTTGTGGAAATTATATTTTTTGTTGTGAAGGGGCTTTACTTGCTTCTCCCTAAAACATCAGGTATCTTTCTCTTCCTCCCTTAACATCAGCATCACGTTAAGCCGCACACGTTCCCCCTCCTGCACGATATCCACATCCCCATAATACTTTTGCGCTACTCTGCGGATATTTGCCAGACCAAACCCATGCTGTTCCTCATCCTGCTTTGTGCTCTGTGGCAACTCCCCGTCCCCGGCGGTCTTGAGTGTGCCGGAAAAACTATTTTCCACCTCGATCATAAAAGCCTTCCGCCTGCGCCACGACCTGATTTTCACATAGGGTATATCACAGGTTCTCGCTGCTTCAAGGGCATTTGCCAGGGAATTATTTAGGATAACGCTGATATCAAAGGCATTTAGCCCCGCATCCTGCGGATAGTGGAACCCACTTTCAAAGGCAATTCCTTCCTCCTTTGCCTGCCGTTTCTTTTCCGCAAGGACAATATCGGTCACCGGGTTTTTGCTCCCGCCACCATATCCTTCCAAGCTATCCTGCGCCATTAATAATTCCTCTTTTAGTTTCTTAAAATACTGCTTTAATTCCTCCCCCTCATGGTTTAAAAAAAGATTTTCCAGCACCACCACATGGTTGCCCATATCATGCCGCAATCCTTTCACTTCGCGATAAAGCCCTTCCACTTCGCGGATATGTATTTCAATCCTTCTTTGCTGCTCCAAAAGGACTGCATCTTCCTTCTCTCTCTGTTTGGCTTCCCGGATTTTCTGGTAAACCACAAGTGTAAGAAGTACAGCCGAAAATGAAACAACCTGATATATAATTTTCAGCCATTCATATTCACCGTGGACATTCCAGATATACTGCCCCGTATCCTTCAGATAAACATCCACTGCAAAAGCCAGGATAAACCTTCCAACAAGCACCGAGAACAATGGCAAAAGCAAAAGTCCAAGCTCTTTCTTTGTAACATTCTCCTCCTTGCGGATATATATCCGATGCATCAGCCTCACCATAAAGTGCAATAAAATTCCCTGAAGGACACAATATAAAATCTCAAATAACAAATAACAAAAAAATTGCAGCCACTCTCTTTCATTTAAATACTTTGTCATCAAAACAAAAACAAAATAAATATTCCTCGGAATTAACGCAAATCCGGACTCAATCCAAAAAAGCAGGCTCCCTGTAACTGACAGGAATATTTTCTGTTCCAGATTTCTTCTCTCGAGCAGATACATCACCACAAAAGCCCCCGCCATCCCGCAAAGGTCAGAATGCCTTACCTCCCACGGCACCAGCCACAGAAAAAGCATCATAAAAAAATAGGCAAGTCCAGTCCACTCTGCCACATGCCGCTTCCTAATAAACGGGCGCACAAAGCGGCAGAAGAAATATCCCTCTATTATAATCTCCGCAATATTGGACAGGTTCATTACCACCTCCCAATATAACTCAATCCCTCTCAATCCTTCCCCTCTTTTCTCTCGCGGTTTTATACTCTATTTTAAAGTTCACCCGCCCAATCCCCCACTACTGCCCTTCTCTCCGGTTATAACGCATAAAACTTTTTACAAAGGCAGAATAATTCTTCTTCGCCATCAGCGCACGCCCCTTCTCCAATATAATCTCCGTCGCACTGTAGCGTTCCACATACCTGAAATTGACCAGATACGCCCTGTGAGGGCGAAAAAAATCTTCCCCAGCAATCTTTGCAAGATCCGAAAGTTTCCCATAGTATTCCAGATCCCCTTCTCTAACGTGCAGCGTAACTTTACGGTTATATACTTCCGCATAAATAATATCCCTGATTAATACCTTTGTGGACAAGCCGCCATTTTTAACTAACAGATAACGGTCTTTATCCGCCCCGCTCCTCTCTGTCTTTTGTCCCTGCAATTCCCTTAAACACTTTACCGCCCTAAAAAACACCTCAGCAAATTTCCTATCATCAAATGGCTTCACCAGATAATGGAATGCCCCCACATCGAACGCTTCAAATACATACTCCTTTAAAGCTGTCACAAAAATAAGGATTACTTTATCATCCTTTTTTCTTAAAGCGCGCGCCGTCCTCATGCCGTCCTGCCCCGCAAGACGGATATCCAAAAACAGGATATCTCCAAAATCCTCTGCTAAAAGCAATTCCTCCCCCGAAGCAAAAAACATTATCCCCGCACCGGGACAAAGCCTTTGCACCTTTGAAGCAATCAATTCCCTAACTGCTGCCTCATCATCACAAATGGATATTCTCATATTTTCCCCATCCCTGCCGCGGTCCAAACCGTGATAGCTGCAAAACATCTTCCACACTAAAAACATCAAAACATTCAAAGGAAATTTTATCCCTATGCTGTTATCGCAAAAAATCCCCATCTTCCCATTTCCTCTTTACAACTAAGGAGCGGGGAACTTCTTTAACAGATTAAAATTATATCGGATTTTTCACGCATTTTCCATATGAAAATGTTGTGAAACCATGTTTTTTTGTTGCAAAAAAACTAAATCACAAAAAAGGGGACAAATCATCTGTCCCCTCCTTGTTTAAGTCTGATACCCCTGAATCAAGAACTTATAGAACGCCTAAACCGTGAAAATACTCCCAGCCTTTCTATCACTCCCAAATATTTATCAATCTTCTCCCCCACTCCCTCCTTCGCTCCCATCTGAAAGTGCAGTCTTTTGCCTCGCCTGACTTTGCTCTAATCTTAACTTTTCATTTGCCCGCTCCACTCTCATCCCGGAAAGTACCAGCATAATTACTAAATCCAGCAAGAATGGAAGCCACAGATACATAAAATGCAACATTGTGATACAGGAATCCGGCTGGACTTCCAGTTTCCCGTCAAAGCCGGAAAATTCAAGCAGCCAGCCCGCAAGTGCCATTCCAATCCCCCCGCCAAGTTTTACGCCGAGTGATGTGCAGGAATACATGGTGCCATCCACCCGCTTGCCCTTCTTCAAAAAAGTATATTCCGAGCAGGAGGCAATAACCGCATTCATATCCCCCTGCCACGGTGCCTGTCCGAGCGCAGCAAGTGCAGTAAACAAAAGCATTAGCGGCACGCTTCCCAAATACCCGGCAAACACAACAAGAAGCCTTCCTATTACAGCGATAATATACCCACTCAAATTCAATTTGTACATGCCTTTAAAGCGCCCTACCAATGTCGGGGTAAAAACCAGCGCGATAATCAGCGGGATATTAACTGCCCATGAAAATACACCGTAAAGATTTTCATTTTTCAATACATAGGTCATATAATAAATCCCTGCATTAATCATTGCCCCGTAAAGCTGCTGTAAAATATAAACCCCGCAGATCATCAGATAATACTTGTTAGATACAAGGAGTTTAAATCCCTGAAGAAGACCATATTTTTCTTCTACTGCCTTTTCTTCTTCCCCCACAAGAAGTTCTTCTTCCGAAAGTTCTTTTACGGACAGCACGGATACGGTATTGACAGCCAGACCAATCAGTGCATAAACTACAGCCACAATTCTCCAGGCGGCAGCCCCACCGCCGAGTTCCGAAACAAAACCGACCGTAACCGATTGAATCAGAAGGCTTGTGGCAAATGCAAAGATAAAGCGGTAAGACCCCATCTGAACCCGCTCCTTGCTGTTTTTCGTCACAAGGGAAGTCAGCGCCGAATAAGCTATGTTGTTTGCTGTGTAAAATACACCGTTTAACAGGGTATAGGCGATAAAAAACCATGCATACTGCGCCGTGGTTCCAATATTTACCGGCACGGCAAATATTGCGACCAGCGTTACTGCACAGCCAATATAACCGTACAGCATCCACGGTCTTGCCTTGCCAAGCTTCGAATGGGTCTTATCGATCATCGTACCGAAAAATATATCGGTAAAACCATCAAAAAGTTTTGATACCGCAATCAATGTACCAACGATCCCCGATGAGAGTCCAATGGTGTTGGTAAGATAAATCATAACAAAAGAGGATAACAATGCATACACCACATTGCCCGCTATATCCCCCGAACCGTAACCCACCTTATTATACCATTTTAAATACTGCTTTTCCCCCATAATATTTTAGCCTCCTATTTTAAGTTCCGCAAAGTACCTCCCCGCCACTCTCTCCCCGGAAGCAAATTTTCCCGCTCCGCTCCTTAAATTTCCTTCCGGTGCCGGTTCGGCACTTTGCTGTTTTTTAAGTTCCGCAAAGCACCTCCCCGCCACTCTTTCCCCGGAAGCAAATTTTCCCGCTCCGCTCCTTAAATTTCCTTCCGGTGCCGGTTCGGCACTTTGCTGTTTTTTGAGTTCCGCAAAGCACCTCCCCATCACTTTGCTGTTTTTTGTTTTGCAAACCACACCCCGACATTTTTTTACTGGATTTCCACCTCCTCAAACATATATTTTTTTGAACTGTCAGCCTCTTTCCCCGTCATATTCTTTGGGCTGCTCTTGTTTTCCCCGTCAGATATTGGCTTAATTGTACAATTTCTTCAAATATAAGTCCATAAACTCAATTTGACAAAACATGCACAAAATGATACAATATAATTATCAACCCTCCCGGAGGTAAACGCGTATGTATCTTAATTCTGGATACCTGCATAATTCCCTGATCGATTTCAAAGACAAATCAAAGCCCCTGATTGTAGGAAGCAGCGGCACTTACCGCCTGATCCGTCACCCCAAACTGCCCACCTACCGCCCGAGGGGAAGACTGGATTTCCAGATAATCTACATCTCGGCCGGAGCTGCCCATTTCCATTTTGACAATGCAGAAAATGATACGATTGTCACCGCAGGCCACATGGTTCTCTTCCGCCCGAAGGAATTTCAGAAATATGAATATTATGCCACGGATAAAACCGAAGTATACTGGGTTCATTTTACAGGCGGGAATGTAAAAAATATCCTGCGCAGTTATGGTATAAAAGATGATATGCGCGTGTTCTACTCGGGAACTTCCTTAGAATATGAAAGAATCTTTAAGCGGATGATCTATGAATTGCAAAGCTGCCGAAAAGATTACGAAGAAATGCTTGTCATCCTGCTGCGGCATCTCCTTATTTTGATCCACAGACAGCTTACCAGGCAGCTTGTACTGAAAAATGAGTTTCTTGACAGCGAGATGGATCTGGCAGCCCAATATTTTAATGCAAATTACAATTTGGATATCAATATCAAAGAATACGCCTCCTCCCGGGGCATGAGCATCAGTTGGTTTATCCGCAATTTCAGGGAGTATACCGGACTTACACCAATGCAGTATATTATATCCATCCGCGTCACAAACGCACAGGTTCTCTTAGAAACAACCAAATACCCGGTGGCAGAAATCGGACATATCGTCGGATATGAAAACCCATTGTATTTCAGCCGGATCTTCCACAAACAAAAGGGATTTTCACCATCACAATATCGCAAACAGCTCCGAAAATAAAGTCGGCATAACAGAATACAAAAGAAAAAAAGCAGAAAAAAATAATGGTACTTTAATATAGAAAAATTCATGTGACTGCAATATGATTTAACAAAAAATAAAATTGAGAGGTATCTGATGGTAGGAATATATTTTAGTGGCACGGGGAATACAAAGTTTTGTGTCAATAAATTCTTAGAAGAATTTGACAATGGCAATAATACATTTTCCATCGAAGAAAAAGCAGCTTTTCAGGAAATTAAAAATAACCATGAAATAGTGATAGGATATCCTATACAATACAGCAATATCCCCAAAATATTGCGCGACTATATAATAACAAATCAACATATCTGGAAGGGAAAAAAGATTTTTATTATTGTAACAATGGGGCTTTTTTGCGGCGATGGGGCAGGAATATTAGCGCGCCTGCTAAACAGCTACGGAGCGGTTATAACAGGCGGTTTACATTTAAAAATGCCCGATAGTATCGGTGATGTAAAAATTTTAAAGCGCAGCTTTGAGAAAAATAAAGAATTGGTAATGAAAGCAGAAGAAAAAATACATAAAGCCGTTTATTCCATAAAAAGCGGGAAACCGCCACAGGATGGAATGGGAATATTCTCCCATTTAGCAGGATTACTTGGACAGCGGCTTTATTTTGGGTGGAAAACAAAAAAATATACCAATAGACTGAAAATAAATCCACATAAATGCATTGGATGTGGTTTATGCAAAAACCTGTGTCCTATGAGTAATATCACAATAAAAAACGGGCATGTCATTTCAAGCAACAAGTGTACCATGTGCTATCGTTGTATTAGCAGGTGCCCGGAACAGGCAATAACATTATTGGGCAAAAGAATTACCGATCAAAATGATATAAATAAATATATTTAACTCAATAATATATCAACTACCTTCCTTATAACCGCATCAGAACAACTGCAAAAAAAGCTGTTACAAAATGGCATATTCAAACAATATATAGTATGGATACCTAAGACACCTTAACCAATATTGTGAAATATCCAGATTTTGTAACAGCCCTTTT
>ERZ808051.1167-NODE-1167-length-19358-cov-8.228567_pt1 | contig 19358 bp, 10 predicted proteins | sample MGYA00380199_ERZ808051 | MGnify/ENA primary metagenome ERZ808051 (study PRJEB31490, sample SAMN06133391) | mouse gut metagenome | isolation source: J11 | host: mice | place: China: Chengdu | collected 2015-05 ...
CGTCACATGACCATTTGCACAGAAATTTCGAAAAGATGATGATATTCCGCTGAAAACCCCGTATATCCGTTCCCCGGTCCGCACCGCGGGCCGGTGTGAGCCTGCGGGACGCCCACAAGGCGGCACGCATTTATCCTGCTTCCCCTTCGTCCTCTCGGTCCATCTGGCCGTTTGGTAAATCGCTGAATCTACTAGATGACAAACGCAGGCCATCCGCCGCAATATGGGCGGGTGGCCTGCGTGTTACACTTGTAATTTAGACCTGCTGTTCCAAAAAGACTTTCAGCATCTGTGCAGCCTCGGCTCGGGTGGCGTAGCCTGTGGGGTCCAGCACGCCGCCCCCTCTGCCGCTGAGGATGCCCCGGTCCACCGCCCAACGCAAGGCATCGGCTGCCCAGGGGCTGACCTGGTCCGTGTCTTGGAAGGGAAGGGTCAGTTCGGAAAACTCGGGCCGACCGGCATACTGCCAGAGCATCGCCGCCAGTTGTTCCCGGGTGATGGGGTCATTGGGACCGAACCGACCGCCGCCGTAGCCGCTGACAACGCCTCGCTCTACTGCCCAAGCCACACTTTGGGAATACCATGCTCCGCTTCTCACGTCGTCAAAAGAGCCGACAGTCTCCGTTGCAGGCCGCTCTGCGCAGTTGTACAACACCTGAGCCAGCTGAGCACGGGTGAGGAACGCGCCGGGGGCAAACTGATTGTCATAGCCGCTCATCAGGCCGTTTTCCGTGACAAACCGCACCGCCTCGGAGTACCATCTTCCCTCGGTCACGTCGGTATAGGGGTTGGTCCAGGGTGCCGCCGCCAGCGGGACCAGCTCCACCTCAATGGTGACGGTGCCCCTGGGCTGAGTGAAGGTGTAGGTGCCGTCCCGGTGCTCTGTAACCGCTACCGGCTGGCCCTTCCGGTCGGTGACAGTCACACGGTCTACCACATACCCCTCGTCGGGGACAGGCTTGACAGTGACCTTGTCCCCGGCCTGGGGGTTGCGGGGGCTGACGGTCACACTGCCGTGGTCGGGTTGGCTGACATCCGGACGGTAAGTTGTGGGGGCGCTGTCGTTGCTGGACGGGCGGTCCGGAGTTACCGGGGACGGGTCGGGCTCGCTGGGCTTGGGCGTCCACTTGGCGTACAGCGTCAGGCCACCGGTCACGGGTGTGCTGAACCCATAAGCCGTGGTGCAACCCGCGTCGGTGTACCAGCCGCCGAAGGTATAGCCCTCCCGGGTGGGATCAGGTTCCGGTTTCGATACGGTCCCATTGTGGATTACAACTTGGGGTTCTATTGCTGTACCGCCCTTTGTGTCAAAGGTTACGGCGTATTCGTTCACATTCCACTTGGCATACAGTGTCAGCGCTTCGCTTGTCGTGTCAGAGTCAAAATCCCAAGCCTCATTTAGATCTGCGTCTTTGTACCAGCCCGCAAAGGAAAGGCCTTCTTTTTCAGGCGCATACGGGAGCGCCGTACCGTCAATATAGGACACACCCGTTTTCAGGACCGCGTTTCCATCCTGATAGCTGACCCGATGCAGTGTGGCAATCGTCGAGCCAGTCTGACGGTCCTTTACCAAAATGTCGCCGTTTCCGGAAATGTCCAGGCCGGCAACACGCTCTTTTGTCGTAATAGGCTCGTCGGGAAGATACAGCGAACCGTTGTTGACGATCTGCCCCTGAGAAAGATCATAGATATCGCCGGGGCCGTCGATCTCAAAATCTTCGCCGGTACACGACAGCTTCGACAGGTCAAAAGTCATGCCCTGAGGGATGGTCAGGGTGCTGTCCTGCACCAGACTGACGTCCCAGAAGCCGCTGTTTCCCTCATGAAAGCTGATAGAGTTGGGCAGGGTGTGGTCCCCATAAATGCGGACATGAGAAGCCCCCAGATTGTCTTGACCTGGATAGATTGCATATTCATCCACACGGACCAGTCCGGTAAGGTCCATACCCTCCCCGACTTCAAGCATATCCATACCGATGACATTCACGGCGGACAAAATATAGTCGCAGCCGGAAATTTGAATATTACCGCCGGTCAGGCAGATTTTTGGCTCCGCTTCCGTTGCGCTTCCGGAACCGCACAGAAAAGCATAGGTATTCTGGACAATGCCAGAAGCGGCTGTCGACCGAACCAGATCGTGGATGTTCAAGCACCCGCCCGTGACAGAAACCGGCGTAGAGGCGACGCTGAAAGCGTTTTCCGCGCCGGAGATATCCACATTCCCCTTGGAGATGGAAACCTCGCTGGCGGCGGATGTACTGCGGTTGCTGCCGCTGCTGACGGCATACGACAGATTCCCGCTATAGTGATCACTTTTGCCGTAATAAAAGGCGCCTCCGTTTACGGAGAACTTCCTTTTGGGAACCCACCAATAGTAGGCGTTTACTCCATATGTCACGTTTGTCATATGAACGGTTCCGCCATTCAGGTGAACTTCGGCTCCGGAAATGCCCACATATCCGTTACTGCCTGTATTAGCGTTTTTGCCCGTAATATTCAGGGTGCCGCCCTCTATGATCAGAATGTTATCTGTTTGCTGGTCTTTTTTCTCATAGATTCCCTTGCCGCAACTACTGCTTGTCGGCATATCCAGATTCAAATTCAAGGTGCCGTCACCCTGAATGTTCAACTGCCCCATATATTGAATACCTGTTCCGCCAGGGCAGCTGTTGGTGATGGTCGATTCACCTTCCAGCACCAGCGTTGTGTTCTCCGGAAGGATAATTGCAATTCCTCCTCCAGTTGACTCAGAAATCGTCTGGGTAAAGTTGTTCAGGGTAAGTGTTCTGGTTTCCGCAGTCCATGAATAGCCGTCGCCTGAGGCGTCGTCACTCTGACTGGTGAAGTCCAGCCCGGTGGATAACGCCTCCGCCGCAAACGCCGTCCCCGGCATCAGCCCCAGACACATCACCAGGGCCAGCGCCAAGCTGAAAATCTGTTTCCTCATCCTGTCGTCCTCCTCATACAGTTGCCAAAGCCTCGTCCTGTCCATGGACAGGACGGCAAGGGGTGCCCCTTGCCAATGGTCTCTCGGGTATAAAAAATCATCGACCTTCACAGGCCGACGGCAAAAAGAGTATAACACCTGTCAAGCCCCATTTCAATCCAAGCGGCACAAACTGCGATTTTACGGCCCGAATTGTATGGCGGCGGGGGACGGGATGTGATATGATAGGGCGAATGGGGGGATAAGATGCGCATTGCGGTTGTAGACGACGGGGCGGCCGACCGGCTCTGGCTGGCCGGGGAACTGGAGGCCCTGCTGGCCCGGCGGAGGCTGGAGGGGACGGTTTCGGCCTTCGACGGCGGCGAGCCCTTTCTGGAGGCCGCCCAGGCGGAGCGGTTCCAGCTGATCTTTCTGGACATCTATATGGAGGGCTTGGGGGGCGTGGAGACGGCCCGGCGGCTGCGGGCGTTCGACCCGGACTGCCTGCTGGTCTTCTCCACCTTCTCCCCCGACCACGCCCTGGAGGGCTACCGGGTCCAGGCGGCGCAGTATCTGGTCAAGCCCTACGCGGCGGCGGAGCTGGAGCGGGTCTTTGACCAGCTGGAGCGGCTGCTCCCCGCCCCGGAGAAATACCTGGAGCTGCGCACCGGCCGGCAGACCGTACGCCTGCGCCTGGGGGACATCCTGTGGGCGGAGCACTACCAGCATCAGGTGCGGGTCCACACCGCCGGGGGCGAGGTGCTGTCCACCCGGCTTACCTTTGGAGAGTTTGCCGCCCTGCTGGCTCCCGACCCCCGGTTTTTCGTCTGCGGCCGGGGCCTGCTGGTCAACCTGGACCACGCCGCCGACTTTGACGGCCGGGACTTCCGCCTGGACAGCGGCGACCGCCTCCCCGTCAGCCGGGATCTGGTCGGAGCGGCCCGGAGCGCTTTTGGCGACTGGGTGTTCCATAGAAAGGTGGCGGCCCTGTGACGAGCGCGGCACCCCATCCGCTCCAGCCGGTCCTGGAGCTGGCCGTCTTTTTCCCGGCCGCCTTTCTCTGCTTTCTGGCTGCCGCGGATTACTTGCGGGTTAAAGCGCGCACACTGACGCTGATCGCGGTTCCGGCCCTGACGCTGGTGTGTCTTCTGGGCAGTTGGCTGTGCTGGCATATGCGCTGGCCGGTGGCGGCGGTACTGCTGCCCCTTCTGGCAGTCCTGGCCGTAGCTTTCTGCCGGACGGTAACCCTGCCCGTCTGGAAATCCGTCAGCATTTTCCTGGGGGTGTGCGGCGTCTGGTCCTGCCTGAGCGGGCTGGCCGTGACCGCCAACGCCGTGCTCAGCCCCGACAGCAAGCACACCCCCTGGCTGTGCTGCGCGGCAGGTTTGATTCAGCTGGCGCTGTGCTGTGCCGAGGTGGCGCTGGTCTGGTATCCCGCCACCCACGCCGTCCGACACCTGCTCCGGGAGGAGGCCATCGTTCGCACCTGGTATGTCTTCTGGATTCTGCCGGTGGCCTTTCTCCTCTTCAATTTGCTGATCCTCCCCGAACAGGGGGAAGACCTGCTGAGAGGGCGGCTGCTGTCCATTTACCTTGCGCTGTCCCTGCTGAAACTGGGGCTGCTGCACCTGTTTTACCTGTTGTTTTACCTGATGGCCCAGGAGTTGAACGCCAATGTCAGCCTACGGCGGGAGAACCAGTTCCTCCAGATGCAGACCGCCCAGTACGAGACCCTGCGCGCCGCCATCGATGAGACCCGCCGGGCCCGCCACGACCTGCGCCACCACTTCGGCGCCCTGTCCGCCCTGGCGGAGCGGGAGGCCTGGGATGAGTTGAAGGGCTACCTGTTCCAGGCAGCGGACAGCGTCCCCGCCGACGAACTAAATCTATGCGAAAACCCAGCGGTGGACGGGGTAGCGGGGCGGTACTCCGCTCTGAGCCGCCAGGATGATATTCCCTTCTTCTGCCAGCTGGATCTGCCCCCAGAACTGCCTGTGTCTGAGATGGATGTGTGCGTGGTACTGCAAAACCTGCTGGAGAATGCTCTGGAAGCCAGCCGGAATGCGGAGGGACAGCGGTATATCCGTCTCCGGGCCTCTATCCACGGGGACAACCTGGTGCTGCTCATCGTGGAGAACCCGTACAGCGGCCAGCTGATCGAGCGGGATGGCGTCTTTCAGTCTACAAAACGCACCGGTGTGGGTGTGGGACTGCAATCTGTGGCCCATATCGCCGAAAAAAACGGGGGCTATTGCCGCTTCCTCTACGGAAACGGCGTGTTTACCGCCAATGTGATGCTACGGGGTCCCGGCATCTAGAGACAATCATTGTTTTCTCCATATCAGATTTTGAGTTCAACAGACCCTTTGACCCATAACTTGACCCAGAATAGGAAAAAGACAGTGGGGACAACGGAGGAAAGAGGATTGGAAAGTATTTGACTCCGTTGGGAAGAGGCCTGGAAAGTGCTTAAAAGGCCCAAACCGCACCTTGGAGCGCAGCTCATAACCCGGAGGTTGCAGGTTCAAGTCCTGTCCCCGCAACCAAAAATCCTCTGATTTCCGTAGAAATCAGAGGATTTTCCTTGTATTTCATCACTTTTTATGCTGGTTGATTTTTGTTCTCTGTTTTTGACCCATTTCTTGACCCATACGGGAATCCGGAGCATTCAGGACCGGAGAGCACCGGAGAGGACACTGCCCATGGTTTTCGCCGCTTCCCGCTGTGCCGCCGTGGTCACATGGGCGTAGGTATCCAGAGTGAACCCCGCCGAGTAGTGCCCCAGCATTCCCGAAACTGTCTTGATGTCCACCCCATTTTGCAGGGCTACTGTAGCGAATGTGTGTCTGAGGTCATGAAATCTGACTTTCGGCAGTCCTGCCCGCTTCAGGACCCGGTGCAGCATCTGGAGGACGCTGTCCGGGGAGATGGGACCGCCCGTCGGTGAGGGGAACACATACTCGCTGCCGCCGCATTTCTTTCTCTGTTCTTTTAGGATTCCTACCGCATCCGCCCCCAGGGAGATGGTGCGGTAGGAGTTTTTCGTTTTTAGCGGGGCCTCTACCACCTCCCCGTTGATTCTGGCAATCTGCCGCTGAACCCGGAGGGTATACTGTTCCAAATCAAGGTCCTCCCATTTCAGACCGAGGAGTTCTCCCCGTCTCAGCCCCGTAGCCAGTTCGATGTAGTACATCTCGAACACTCCGCTCTCCTTGGCTTCCCGCAGGAAGGAGGCCAGCTGCTCCACCGGGAGCGTCTTCATCTCCCGATGCTCCAGCTTCGGCAGGGCGCAGCCGTCTGTGGGGTTGACGGCTATCAGCTTCTGGCTCCTGGCGAAGTCCATTGCAGAGGAAATGACCTGATGGATATTGCGTACCGTTTTGGGGCTGAGACCTTTCGGCTGCCCTTTTGCCTCAATTCGGTCCACTCTGCCCTTGGACAGCAGCTTTTTGTAGAGCTTCTGCAGCTCCAGGGTGGTCAGCTTACTCAGCTGGATTTTGCCGATATTTGGCCTGATGTGGTTGTCGAGGTAGCCTCGGTAGGTCTGGTAGGAAGAAGACCGCACTTTGATTTTGGCGTAGTTCTCGAACCAGACGTCCATCCACTGCCCGACAGTGTACTGTGCCGCCTTGAGGGTGTCTACCTCTGCATTTTCCTGGATGGCTTGTTTAAGCTTTGCTTTTACCTCCGCCTGAGTCTTGCCCAGGACGTTTTTGTAGACCGTTTTGCCAGTCTCCAGGTCCCGTCCGGCGGTGTAGCGGCCCTCCCATCGACCGTCCGGACGCTTCCGGATACTGCCCTCACCGTTGGCTCTGCGTTTTGCCATTTGTATCACCTCCATTCAGCGACACAACATACCACAGCTCCGGTCCAATAGCCAGGGGTTCAGGGCAGAGTTATCAGAAAGTTCAAATTCTCCTGTTGCCGGGAAAAATCGCTCATTCATTGTTTTCTGCGCAGCAAAATTTGCATACTGACTCGCTGCCCCCTCTTTGGTAACGCTGGTGCAGTTCATGACTGAGTATTTCAACCTCCCCGCTTTCTTTGAAAGCCGCCTACAACGCCTCGACACTGCGGGAGGGGCAGGGGCTGCTCGACCTCTGCGGAACCGCACACAGCGGTCCACAGTGCGAAACACGGGGGATTCACAGGGCTGTTGGCATCCTCCTTTTCTCTGCACTACACCGAAGTCTCAGATCCTCACCTATGCAGAAAAGCTGGGAATTTCTTGGCTGAGCCACTGTTGACCCCGCCGAATTCGTTGCCGCTGTAAGCGTCACGGTTAACAAGACGTCAAAGCGGGAGCTGGCCCCTGTATTTGACGTCACATGACCATTTGCACAGAAATTTCGAAAAGATGATGATATTCCGCTGAAAACCCCGTATATCCGTTCCCCGGCCCGCACTGCGGGACGGTGTGAGCCTGCGGGACGCCCACAAGGCGGCATGCGTTTATCCTGCTCTTTTTTCAACCCCCTCGGTTCACTTCGCTTTTGTCGCAGTTGACAAAACTTATAAAAGCAATCTATCTGCATAATTATTTGCAACAAACAGGGTTCATTGTTGAGCCGGATACGGGAGCGGAAGCTCTCCGCTCATCTCGAAGCAAGGTATGACTCATAAGAGTGCGAGGACTGTCTGCAAATTTCGGCAGGATGGTGTTTGCTATGCTGAACGTATCTACCCGCAAACTCACCGGGCTTTTGAAAAAAGCCAGCCGTGGCCGGTTTGGCTAAGAGAAGGCAAAGCAGTTAAAGGAAACGGTGGCCAATTCCTTTGGTGTAAGTTTCGCAAAAGATGCGTTTGCTTTTATGCAGAAAATAGCTATAAATGAGCAAAATCAAAAAATGCACAAAGTGGCCCTAAAGCGGCGAATGGCATGTCCCAAGGGCAAAAGAGTATTGAGGAAGACGACAAAGAAAAAATGGGCCAGGGGCAATATGACCAGCAGGCGGTCAATCGCTTTAGCGGAACGAACCATGAAGGATTTGAGGCCCATATACATTTTTTGCTGCTTGAACATGACTTCGAGTTTTCCAGCGGCGGGTGTAATGGCAAGGATCATCTCATCAGGTAGACTGCAAGCGTTAGGCACAATATTCCGTTTGCAGCATAGCAAAAATTTAGGAAATGGGCAATAGGTTTTGCACGGCTGGCGGAAAACCTGCGCGAGTGGACGGTTGGGGCGGTTGACAGGCCCCTTTTTTCCATGATGTGCTATAATTAGGAACAGGACCGAACATATAAAATGTGCGATCCTGTTCTTTGGAGAGGAAGAGAGGAAACAAATTTTATGGGGATACATTCTCTTTTTCTTTGGGAAGCATAACCCCGTCTCGGTTGAAAATACCGAATCCGGTGAAGATATAGATTGCGGAAAATACCACGCCCAGATAGGTAATCGGCGCGTACATCACATACTCGAAGGAACTCAGGCCCAAGGTGCCAAGGATAAAAATGGAGATGTTGCTCCAGGGAACGATGGGGGAGAACGCAGTGCCGGTATCCTCCAACATTCTGGAGAGATTTTTGCGGTGCAGGTTATACTTGTCAAACATGGGGGCCAGAATGGGGCCAACAATGGAGAACGTGACCAGATACACGCCGACTAGAGAGGCCAGCACTAGGTGGAGGACGTAGCTGAAGCTGAGCAAGGATTTGCGTCCCTTGGCGTACTTTTGGATGGTGTCCAGCAGTACCTGGAATACCCGGGTGGTTTTCAGCGCAGAGCTGAACATGGCCGCACCGATAATCAGGGCGACAGAGGCCATCATGCTCAACAGTCCACCGCGGTTGATCATAGAATCGACCAGGGAGACGCCTGTGGAGGCCCCCATGCCGCTGGCCATAGCGGTCAGAACCTCTTTCAGTGTCCGGCCTTGGATCAAGACGGCCAGCAGATCGGCTAGGAGGACTCCAATCCCAAACACCGGGATGGTGGGCTTCCTGAGGAAAATCAGAACCAGGACCACCACCGGGGGCAGAAGAAGGATGGGGTTCAGGCTGAAATTCTTGCTTAGCGTTTGGAGAATCAGCTGATAGTTCTCGCTTTGGATATTTCCGCCCTGGAACTGCATCCCCAGGATCGCATATAGGACCAGCGAGGCGAGGAGGCAGGGAATGGTGGTGTAGAGCATGGACTTGATGTGCTCAATGATATCCACACCGGACACATAGGGAGCCATGATTGTGGTGTCGGAGAGAGGGGACAGTTTGTCGCCAAAGATTGCACCCACCACGATGGCCCCGGCGGCGTAGGGGGCCGGAATGCCCAGTCCCTCCGCAACGCCCATCAGAGCCACGCCGATGGTGCCCATTGTGCCCCAGGAGGTGCCGGTCATCAGAGACATCAGACAGCAGAGGATACAGGCGGCTATGAGAAAGATGGGGGCGGGCAGCAACTTCAGCCCGTAGTACATGAGCAGGGGAACTGTGCCGGAGGTCATCCAGGAGCCGATGAGAATGCCCACAAACATCATAATCAGCATGCCCATGAACATGGTCTTGAAGGTGTCACCGATGTCGGCCTCGAAGTCGCTCCAGCTGTATCCAAAGGCCATGCCCAAAAAGATAGCCGCCAGAGATGCCAGAATCAAGCTGACGCCGGGATTGGCCTTCAGTCCCACAACGCAGTACAGCAATACCGCCAGGGAGAGGACCAGGACCGCGATCGACTTGCCAGAGGAAATATTTTTTTCATTGTCTTTCATAAATGCGCTCCTTTTCCATTAGATTGTCCAATTAACTGACCCAAATTGGGCTTGACCACGCCATCGCTTTGGTCTTCTGATGTACCCGCACATAGTAATACAGCCAGCCGTGTTCCGGGACGCTACTGTCTGTAAAGGTGAACTCCAGCTCTGTTCCGGATCCCATATGACGGTAGACCGTATGTCCCATCGAGATCACCTCCACCCGGTCGATCTCGCCAGTGCCGGACACCTTCACCGTCAGGTGACGCACCGGATGCTCCGCCAGTGGGAGTTCCTGCCCCATGCCCACGCCGTTGAGGGAGACATCCAGAAGGATTCGCTCCCCCGTCGTGGCGTATACCCGGCGGTTCCAGAGGGCATCAAAGACGCTCTTCCGGTCCAGCCGGTCCGTCAGGACACAGGTCAGCCCGCCCCGGTAGCTCTCCAGATCGGAGGGAAATACCCAATAGGCGTAGCCCGGCGTTCCCGCGTGGCTGTCGCTCCCCGTCACAAATCCCAGGCGGTAGCCCTTCTCCAAAGCGTGCTGCACCGAGTGGTTCTCATAGATAGAACCGCCGATAATAGGGAACTCACAGCCCGCTCCCTCGGAACTACCCCAGGAGGAGTAGATCTCCACCAGCCGCTGAAATTCCTCGTCATGGAGGTCCCAACTTCCCAGCATGACCTTCTTCGCTGTGTGGTGTGGCACGGTAATAGCCCGGACCTTCTGATCTCTGATCTGCTGCCAAAGCTGCTCCGGTGTATAGCTGCCCTCGTCCACACACCGGCGGATGGGCTCATCATAGCTCTCGTAGTACACATTGCGGTCCCCGCCGAACTCCGGGTCGGGGGCATCGTTGTGATACTCATAGCCCAGGAGGGGAACAAACCGGCCCGGCTCATAGAACTGCCGGTTGACCTCCTGAATCCCCCGCCACTGCTCATCCGTCATGTAACAGCTCAGGGAATTCATCGCCGTCTCATTGTTGTTAGTGTAACGTCCGGCATCCGGATCGGTGAGGGCGCAGAAGTCTACCTGTGCTACCTCTCGGGCAAACTCATAATAGGACCGGCCACTGCCCCGGCCCCACTGGATGCCGGTGTGTCCGTGAAGGTCGCCCCAGAAGTGCCGGGGGCCCTCCAGCTTGTCCAAAACCACTGCGGGATTGCTCCAGATCTCCTTCCCTCCCTGGCCATCGGCGACGGAGATTCGCAGCGTCCCAGTCTCACTGGGGACAAATTGAATCTTCTTGACACCGCACTCCCACGGCTCAAAGCTGCCCTGATAGATCAACTTCTCCCCCATATGGCACTCCAGTTCCCCGGTATGTCCAGTGGCCAGATTGTGGAAGCAATCCACAGCCAGCACAGAGATCTCACCTGGTACATCCCGCTCCAACTCAGAGGGGAGAATCGCCTCGAAAGAGACCGCCCGCCCGGGGTGGATCGTCATAATGGGAGGATTGCTGGTCAGATAGTAGCCGCTGTAATGGGCCTCCAGGGTCCCGCGCTGGTCGGTGGCGGCGTCAAACTGCACCGGACCCGCCACCCGGCAGGTCCGCCCTGCGGCCTGATGGTGATAGCTGGTGTCGCCGTAGGTCAGGATGATCTGATCGCCCTGTTCCAGCGCGTGCCCCAGCACCCGCACCCACACGTGAGTCCCCACATGCTCGCATACATTTTCGGTCTTTTTCCGGTCCGGTCCCCGCTTCCACCAGTCGTTTTCTACTAGAAAAGTACTGACAGAGGCGTTTTTCCTGCTGGTCCGCGCAGTGGTGTAGCCCGGATAGATGGGCATGTCTATCTGCGGAGGAAGAAATCCGAAGGGGATCGTAAACCGGACAACGCCGCCAATGAAGATAGGGTCCTCGCCCACGGTGTAGGTCACCTTTGCTGTTATGTCTTGCCCGACTGAAACGTCCGCCGGTTCCACAGACACCGAGCCGTTTGTCCGGCTGATCTGCTCCATCCCGTTCCACATGATCTGGACCTCGTTGTAATATTTCAGTCTTTTTTCCATTCTCTCATCTCCTTCAAATAGTCTGCTACAAACTGTACGCACAGTGCGGTCCCGTTTTTCAAAATGCCCTCGTCCACCATAAATTTACTGCTGTAGTTGTTTTCTACAAAGCTCAGCTGCGGACCGGCACAGCCAAGATTGACATAGACACATGGGACATGCTTGCCGTAATGGGCAAAATCCTCGCTGGACATCGACGGCGGCATGTTGGTCAGTACAGCTTCTGGGGAAAACACCTTTCGAGCCGACCCAGCGGCGATTTGGCTGAGACGGGCGTCGTTTTCCAGGGAAGGGAGCATGTATTGATAATCCAGCTTCACGCTGCACCCGTGGGCGGCGGTGGAGTGAAAGATAATATCCCCAAGCTCCTGCTCAATTTTTTTCCGAATCTCCGTGGAGTGGGTCCTCACTGTGCCCTCCATACGGACGTGGTTGGCGATGATATTCCGCTGGGTCCCGCCCTGGATGGTTCCGATGGTCACAGCCAGAGGGTACAAGGGGTTGCTGTTGCGGGACACATAGCTCTGAACGTCGAAAATGACCCCTGCCGCCGCCACAATCGCATCTTTGCCCAGGTGGGGCAGGCTCCCATAGGCGCTTCTGCCAGTGATTTCAATGGAAAATTTGTCCGCGCTGGCCATCCGGTGGCCGGGTGTGATCTCCACCTGGCCGGCCTCCAGGCCACCGTATACATGGGTGGCGTAGACTGCGTCCACGCCGGACAAAATCCCCCGCTGGATATATTCCGGCGCCCCTTGGGCTGTCTCCTCCGCCCCCTGGAACAGAAGCCGGACATTTCCTTCCAGCTCATCCTGAATCTGATACAGCAGGCGGGCGGCACCCAGCAGCATTGCGATATGACAGTCCCGCCCTGTGGCGTGCATCAGCCCCCGGTTGGTACTGGCAAAGGGAAGTCCGGTTTCTTCACGAAGGATTACGCCGTCAATATCTGCTCGAAGTAGCAGGGTCTTGCTGCCAGAACCGCTCCTTCCGCCCCGTATCTCGCAGGACACTCCGGAGATATCTTCAAAGCGCACCGGTTCTAAGCCAATTTTGCGGAGTTGATCCTCAATCGCAATGGTAGTCTGTACCTCCTCCCAGGCCACCTCGGGGTGCCGATGGAACCAACGTCTTTGCTCGATGATGTAGTCTTCGCATGCGTTCGCTAAATACTTGATATCCATTGTCGAATACACTCCTCATCTATTGTGCTAAAGTATACACCAGTTTGGGCGGCTTGTATAATACCGCATCAATATACCTGGTATAAGATTTCTGTATTATCTGATTTAAAAAATCCAGATATAATTATATTGTTAGTTATACCAGGAAAGTTGCGTAAAGGACGGCGAAGACACTATGACGCTGAGACACCTGAAAATTTTTATTTCCGTCTGCGACACAGGTAGCATGACGGCCGCCGCCAAGGAACTTTATATCGCCCAACCAGCCGTCAGCTTCGCCATTGCGGAGATGGAAAATTACTATGGACAAATGGTGTTCAACCGGATTGCCAACCGCTTGTATATTACCGAAGTGGGCAAGGTCCTGCTTCAGCACGCCAGGCGTATCGTCGCGCAGTTTGACGAGATGGAGGCGGAGGTCCGCAATTGGAGCAGCGGTGAGACCCTGCGGGTGGGGAGCAGCGTAAGTATCAGCGGCGCGTTTCTGCCACGCATAGTAAAGATATTTCAGAAAGAGTACCCAAAGGTAGATGTTCGGGTAGCGGTAAAAAATTTGCTGGATATTGAGGATATGATTTTAACTGGGCAGCTGGACCTGGCGCTGGTCGATGGCCCTGTAATAAACCGGTTGATTTCATATCAAAAAATTGGCTCCAGCGATTTGATGTTTCTTTGCGCGCCAGAGCACCCCTGGGCCAATCATACCATCGAGGTCTCTGAATTGAATAATTGTAGCTTCGTTGTACGGGAGAAGGAGTCGATGGAACGCAGGATTCTGGAGCAGATGTTCCAGAATCATAAAATAAAGATGAATATTGTGTGGCAGAGCGTCAGCATAGACACCATCCTGAATGTAGTGGCCTCTGGGCTAGGGGTCGCCGCTGTATCAGAAGCTTTTGCGGCGGAGCGTCTGCGTGCTGGGATGGTATGTCAATTTCATGTGCGTGGCATCCATCTGAGCAGGGAGAGCTTTCTGATTTACCAGCAAAGTAAGGTGTTGGATGACCTGGAACAAGACTTTTCCACCCTATGTACCAGTGCCTTCCTTCGGGAGGAGCACGCGGAGGACCGGGAATGAGATTCAGCATTTCAGATAACACACAACGGTTAGAACGTAATAAAATCCTAAAAGGAAGCAGTGGAGATGGTACTGTTATGTATTCTTTTTTTACCAGTCTGCCGGCCAGTACAGTAGGCACCATATGTGGTATTGGCGGAGGAGTAATCATTAAGCCTGTGCTGGATATGCTGTATTTGGAGACGGCATTGACCATCAACTTTCTGTCCGGCTGTACGGTGCTTTCGATGAGTTGCTACTCAGTGGGCCGGGCTATGTACGCCAAAGAGAGACAGATATCTCTATCTACAATGTTTCCATTGGCTCTGGGGGCGGCAATGGTCGACCTGGTGGGCGGATGGGCATTCTCGGTGGTAAAATCGCTTTTTGATAATCCAAATGGTAGGTATGGTACAGGCAGTGTGTCTTTCCATTGTTACCACCGGAACACTGCTGTATGCGCTGAACAAAAACCGCATATCCACATTGTATATAAAAATAAGCTGTTTTGTGTATTGATTGGGCTGTTTTTAGGGTGTATGTCCAGCTTCTTAGGCATCGGCGGAGGCCCGATCAATTTGGTGGAACTGTATTTCTTTTTCAGCATGGACACCAAAATAGCTGCCTCTAACAGCCTTACATTATTTTATTCAGCCAGCTGTTCAATTTGTTGAACACCTTAGTTACTCAAACGGTCTCTCACTTTCAGCCCCCTATCTTGATGCTGATGGTGGCAGGCGGAATCGGCGGTGGCATGATTGGCAGGAGATTGCGGAGGGTGGATGACCGGATGGTTGAGCGAATGTTTCTTATCCTTATGGCTGTAATTATCGGTATCAGCCTATTCAACAGCATCTGGTATGGTCGTCTTGCCCAAGAGGGTGCTGTTTGAGAATGAGGCAGTCACGATCAAATAAAAACGAATCTCATTCTTAAGATAAGGTATAATAAGTTGCGCAAATAAAAAAGACAAGGTTTGCAGGTCTCTGGTAGAATGAAGTCATGACACACCATTCAGAAAGGAGACAAGTTATGATTATCGCAGCCTCACTCCATTCGCCAAGGAATCAGGGCAAAGTTATCAATCTGTTTTCGGCCGCTGGCCCCTTTGTTTACTGTATATCAGATTCTGGGTACATGATTTCGTATCTCATAGCCTTTTGTTCTCCCCTTTAGGGGCAGAGGGTGCCGGGGCTCTGCCCCCGGTGGGTGCGTCCGGCGTATAGCCGGACGCTATGCTTGCCCTACCCGAAGGTAGGTAAACTGCCCTCCCCCCCAAAAAAGCCGATACCGCAAGGGCGGCACAAACGGGTGTCAATCGCTTCGGTGGGTTCTTTTTCCACCCTTGCCGATAAAACGGCATACAGGACTTCACAGGGGCAACGAGGGGTTACTCTGGTGAGTCGTCGCACCTCCAAAGATCACTTGACAATTTGTCCGGTTGGAGTTTAGATAAAGACAGAGAAAAAATCCTGCTCTGCCGCTAGAGGTTTACGCCTTGACATCGACTCCCCAGCTGTTTTGGAGCTTTTTCATTGTTTTCTCCGTAGCAGTTTTTGAGTGGCCTGATACCTCTTGACCCATAACTTGACCCAGAATAGGAAAAAGGCAGTGGGAACAACGGAGAAAAGAGGGGTGGAAAGTATTTGCCTTTGTTGAGAAGATGCCCGGAAAGCGCTGAAAAGGCCCAAACCACACTTTGGAGAGCAGCTCATAACCCGGAGGTTGCAGGTTCAAGTCCTGTCCCCGCAACCAGAAATCCTCTGATTTCAGCTGAAATCAGAGGGTTTTCTTTTGTTTTCATCACTTTTTAGGCTTTCTGATTTTTGCTCCCTGTTTTTGACCCATTTCTTGACCCATACGGGGAAATGTCCGGAAAAGGCTAGAGAGCACCGGAGAGGACACTGCCCATGGTTTTCGCCGCTTCCCGCTGTGCCTGGGTAGTGACATGGGCGTAGGTGTCCAGGGTGAATCCTGCTGAGTAGTGGCCCAACATCCCGGAAACCGTCTTGATGTCCACCCCGTTTTGCAGGGCTACTGTGGCGAAGGTGTGTCTCAGGTCATGAAATCTCACTTTTGGCAGTCCTGCCCGCTTCAGAACCCGGTGGAGCATCTGGATCACGCTGTCTGGGGAGATCGGCCCACCCGTCGGCGAAGGGAACACGTACTCGCTGTCACCGCATTTTTTCTTCTGCTTTTTTAGAATTCCTACCGCATCCTCTCCCAAGGAAATGGTGCGGTAGGAATTTTTTGTTTTCAGTGGGGCTTCCACCACCTCGCCGTTGATTCGGGAGACCTGCCGCTGAACCCGGAGGGTACACTGTTCCCAATCAAGGTCTTCCCATTTCAGGCCAAGGAGTTCTCCCCGTCGCAGTCCTGTGGCCAGCTCGATGTAGTACATCTCGAACACGCCGCTCTCCTTGGCTTCCCGAAGGAAGGAGGCTAGTTGCTCCACCGGGAGCGTCTTCATCTCCCTGTGCTCCAGCTTTGGCAGGGCACAGCCGTCCGTGGGATTGACTGCGATCAGCTTCTGCGCCTTTGCAAAATCCATCGCAGAGGAAATGACTTGGTGGATGTTCCTCACCGTCTTGGGACTCAGTCCTTTTGGCTGCCCTTTGGCCTCAATCCGGTCCACTCTACCTCTGGACAACAGCTTTTTGTAGAGTTTTTGCAGTTCCAGGGTGGTCAGCTTGTTTAACTGGATTTTGCCGATATTCGGCTTGATGTGGTTGTCGATGTACCCTCTGTATGTTTGGTGAGAGGTGGGGCGTACCTTGATTTTGGCGTAGTTCTCGAACCAGATATCCATCCACTGACCGACGGTGTACTGCGCCGCCTTGAGGGTATCCACTTCTGAGGTTTCCTGAATCGCCTGTTTGAGCTTCGCTTTTACCTCTGCCTGGGTCTTGCCCAGGACATTCTTGTAGACCGTTTTGCCAGTCTCCGGGTCCCGTCCGGCGGTGTAACGGCCTTCCCATCGACCGTCTGGCCTTTTGCGGATGCTGCCTTCACCGTTGGCTCTGCGTTTTGCCATGCGTATCGCCTCCATTCAGCGACACAACATACCACAGCTCCGGATCAATAGCCAGGGGGTCAGGGCAGAGTTATCAGAAAGTTCAAATTCTCCTGTTGCTGGGGAAAATCACTTATTCATTGTTTTCTGCGTAGCAAAATTTGCATACTGACTCGCTGCCCTCTCTTTGGTAACGCTGGTGCAGTTCATAACTGAGTATTCCAACCTCTTGCTTTCCTTGAAAGCCGCCTGCAACGCCTTGACACTGCTGCTTGCCTATGGGAGGGACAGGGACTGCTCGACCTCTGCGGAGCCACACACAGCCGCTTACAGTGCGAAACACGGGGGATTCACTGGGCTGTTGGCATCTTCCTTTTCTCTGCACTACACCGAAGTCTCAGTTCCTCACCTTTGCGGAAAAGCTGGGAATTTCTTGGCTGAGTCACTGTTGATCCCGCCGAATTCGTTGCCACCGTAAGCATCAGGGCTAACAAGACGTCAAAGTGGAAGCTGGCCCTTGTACTTGACGCCACATGACCATTTGCACAGAAGCCTCAAAAAGATGATGATATTCCGCTAAAAGCCCCACATATCCGTTCCCCGGCCCGCACTGCGGGACGGTGTGAGCCTGCGGGACGCGCCCACAAGGCGGCACGCATTTATCCTGCTTTTCTTTCGTCCCCTTGGTTCATTTCATTACTTGTCATAATTGCTGTGACTGCCGAACAACAAACGTCGGCAAGAAAAAGTCTTGTTCTTTTCTAAACAGTGGCTTGTTTTTCTCTCTAACACGAAATATAATCAAAGCTGTTATAAAGGCTTGAGGCTGGTTAGGAGGCACTATGGCAAATATTTTGATTGTCGAAGATGAAAAAGCCATGCAGGACATCATCGCGGACTATATGCGGAAAGGCGGGCACACCTGCTTTACCGCTGACGATGGCATAGATGCCCTTGTCACGCTAAAAAATCATCCTATGGACTTGATAATCCTGGATGTGATGATGCCCCATCTGGACGGCTTCTCCGTCTGCAAGATGGTACGGGAAATGAGCGAACTGCCCATTATCATGCTCACCGCCAAGAGCGCGGAGGACGATAAACTGAAAGGCTACAATTACGGCGCAGACGACTATATGACAAAGCCATTCAGCCCCAAGGTGTTGCTGGCAAAGGTGAACGCCCTCCTGCGCCGATCTTCTCCCGCTTCTGCCGGAGCGATCACCGCCGGAAAAATCATGCTCCACCCCAACGCGCACAAGGTCTATCTGGAGGGGCAGGAGATCGCCTTGACCCACAAGGAATATGAATTGCTCTCTTTCCTGATGGCAAACCCAGGGCAGATATTCAATCGGGAGCAGCTTCTAAACCGTGTCTGGGGTTATGACTTTGAAGGAACGACCCGAACCGTGGACACCCACATCAAGACCCTGCGGCAAAAGCTGGGGAACGAAGGCAGGCATATCGTCACACTGATACGCTCCGGCTATAAATTCGAGGTGACGGCATGAAAGAAGCATTTTCGCTCCGTACTGTTCGGAAAAAGATCTTGATGCTGTCAAAGCTGGCAGGGCTGGCGTTGATTTTTTCCTACATCCTATCCACCCGCCTGCCCGTTAGCGAGGATGCCTCTTTTCTGATCTGGCTGGGTTTTGTCCTGCTGTTGGTTTTGGGTATCGACTTTTTTATGAGCCGCTTTATCACGAAACCGATTGACAAACTGAACGCCTCCGCAAAACGCATGGCGGGGCTGGACTTTTCCACCCCCTGCAATCTCGTTTCAACCGATGAATTTGGAGAACTGTCTGCCAGCCTGAACACAATGGCTGAAAATCTGCAGCAGGCCCTTGCCCGGTTGGAGGGCGCAAACACGCAGCTTGAAAAGGACGTGGAAAAGGAGCGGCTTCTCCTGTCTGAGCGCAAAGAGCTGGTAGACAGCCTATCCCATGAGATGAAAACCCCGCTGGGTATCATCCGGGCCTACGCCGAGGGCTTGCAGGACGAAGCGGACGAGGCCAAAAAGCAGAAATACGCCCAAGTGATTGTTTCCGAAGTGGAGCGCATGAACGACCTGATCGTGACCCTGTTGGACTTGTCAGCCCTGGAAAGCGGGGCCGCAAGCCTGAACATTTCCCGGTTTGACTTTGTTGAGCTGGCGGAAACAGTAGCCGGGCGGCTCTTGATCGACGCCCCGGATACCGATTTTGACCTGCAATACGAGCTGCCGGAGCAAAAGATTTTTGTACGGACAGACCGACGGCGTATGGAGCAGGTTTTGGACAACCTGATCGTCAACGCCAAGAAAAATGTGTATCCCGGCGGCGTTCTGCGGCTGGAACTGGCAGCGGGCAATGGGACACTGCATTTCTCCATCTTCAACCAGGGCCGACCCATTCCAGAAAGTGATCTGTCCAAAATATGGACAAAATTCTACCGGGACAGCGGCGCAGAGTACAGCGGTTCCGG
>ERZ808051.1168-NODE-1168-length-19352-cov-4.122023_pt1 | contig 19352 bp, 22 predicted proteins | sample MGYA00380199_ERZ808051 | MGnify/ENA primary metagenome ERZ808051 (study PRJEB31490, sample SAMN06133391) | mouse gut metagenome | isolation source: J11 | host: mice | place: China: Chengdu | collected 2015-05 ...
TCGCTCATGTTGATGGAAAGAATGTTGGTGGGATCCTCGCTGCTGGCAAATACTGTCATTGAGCTTACAATACACAATATGCCCACCGTGACCAGTAGGCATATTGCGGTTACTATTTGCTTGGTTCTAAGCTTATTTTTCATCATGCAACTGATTATCCTTTGGCTCTTCCCGGGCGGCATCCTTTTTGTTCATGGCCTTGTCGAGAAGTTCTTTGAAATTGAAACCCTGCAAGGGCTTCGTCTCTTTCAGCGTATCCTCCGGAATCTCGCCCAACATGGTAACCGTATCCTTACAGACAGCGATGGCCATATACTTTCCGCCTGCCCGTATAATCTGGATATACTTATTATTTGCGATCCGAGTGGTCTCTATTACCTCTATGTTCACATTCACGCTCTGCTGCTTCTGGTAGTTCGCCATCCATTTCGTGACCACCGCCGTAATTCCCAGCACCACCACAAACAGTAAGAGCACCGTTATGAACTGAGCATAAGCGCCTGAACCCTGGGACAATAATACCATCAACCAATAACCTTCTTCACTGCCTCCAGCACACGGTCCTCCTGGAAAGGCTTTACGATAAAGTCCTTAGCGCCAGCCTGAATGGACTCCACCACCATGGCCTGCTGTCCCATGGCGGAACACATGATCACCTTTGCGCCGCCGTCCATCTTCTTGATTTCTTTCAGAGCCTGGATACCGTCCATCTCAGGCATGGTGATATCCATCAGCACCAGATCCGGAGAAAGTTCCTTGTACTTCTCCACTGCCTTGGCACCATTCTCGGCCTCCCCGACAACATTGTAGCCACCTTTGGTCAGGACATTCTTGATCATCATCCTCATAAACGCCGCGTCATCACAAATTAAAACATTCTGTGCCATTCAACTTTCCTCCTACTTGATAATCTCTGTTATTCTTACGCTGAAGCACTCTTCAATTACAACCACTTCTCCCTTTGCAACAAGCTTCCCGTTCACCAGGACATCTATAGGTTCACCGGCAATACGGTCAAGCTCGATAATGGAACCGGGTGCAAAATCAAGAATCTCGGAAATCGACTTAGCTGTACGTCCAAGCTCTACGGTAACGTTCAGAGGAACATCCATGATGAGTCCGATATTCTCCTGCCCTGGTATGGGGCTCCCATTTCCGGAAAAACTCTGGAACTGCGCAGGCTGAACATTGATATTTTGCATGGCTGCCTGTGGCTGCATTGCACCGCCCATAGGCATACCGGCCATATTCATCATCTGGGGATTCATTCCCATGGGCATTCCTCCCATATTCATCATCTGAGGATTCATACCGGCCCCCATAGGCATACCGCCCATGTTCATCATCTGGGGGTTCATTCCCATGGCTCCCATAGGCATACCACCCATGTTCATGGCGTTGGGATCCATCTGAGGAGGCATTCCCATGTTCATGTTCGCCGCATTCATATCCATCTGGGGAGCCGCCCCCATCTGCCCCATACCGGCCTGCGGGCTGGCAGCCGCCGGCTGCTGAGGCGCCGCCGCTTCCTGAGGCTTCTCCTCTGCGGCCGCCGATGACTGGGAATTCATAAATGTATCCACTACACTGCGGGCGAAATCTATAGGATACAGCTGCATGATGGAACTGTCCACCAAGTCATCGATCTGCATCCGGAAAGATATCTTGACAAAGACGCCTCCCAAAAAGGGTGAAATGGCCTCTCCGTTCTTTACCAGCGCCAGGTCCAGCAATTCCGCCTCCGGCGGGCTGATATCAATTTTCTTCTGCATCATGGTAGAAAGCGAAGTGGCCGATGCGCCCATCATCTGGTTCATGGCCTCGGATATGGCGCTCAGGTGCAGTTCTCCCAGCTCTCCATCCGTGTTCGTGCCGTCACCGCCCATCATCAGATCAGTGATGACTTTCACGTCATGCTCTTTCAAGATCAGAATATTCGTGCCTTCCAAACCCACTGTATACTTGATCTGAATAAAGACACAGGGCCTTTCATACTGATTCAGCAGGCTATCCCATGTGGCAAACCCCACCTCCGGGGTCGTAATGTTGACCTTTCTGTTCACAAGGGAATACAAGGTGGTAGCCGAAGATCCCATGCTGATATTGGCGACCTCACCGACAGCATCTTTCTCGACATCCGAAAGCAATTCCTCGGCTTCCTCCAGAGTCTGGATCGTGCCAGCCGAACTTTCGCTGCCTCCAGCAGCTTCCGTTTCATCATCGGACAAATCCATGCCGGAAAGTAATGCGTTTATCTCGTCTTGAGACAATCCACCATCCATTGTTTATTCCTCCTCTCTAATAACCGATGTAATCCTGACAGCGTAATAGTCTCTCTCCCTGCCAGGCAATGCAGTAAATTTCCTGATATTGCCTACATAGATATCCATGTCCTGATCTGTCAGGGAATTCAGCTTGATGCAGTCCCCCACCTGCAGATTCATAAAATCGCTTACAGATATCGTGCTTGTACCGAGCACCGCTTTCACCGGCACATCCACTTTCCGAATCATGGATTCGATATACATCTCATAATTCTCGTCATGCATCTCCTGCATGGTGGAATACCAGTACTTTGTATTCAGCTTATCCATGACATCCTCAAGCGTCAGGAAAGGAAGACAGATTGTCATCATGCCCTCCACATCCCCGATCTTGATGCTCAACGTCACGATTGCAACCATCTCACTGGGAGCGATTACCTGCGCGAACTGGGGATTGGTCTCCAGTCTGCTCAGCACAGGGGATATATCAATCACGTTCTTCCAAGGCTCCCTCAGGAGCTGGACGAACATCACTAATATCTTCTCAATAATAATCTGTTCTATCTCGGAAAAATCTCTGCTCTTCTCCAGCGGCTGTCCATTCCCCCCCAGCATGCGGTCCAGCATAGCATAGCCGAGATTTGTTCCCAATTCCATGATAATCGAACCGTTTAAGGGTGCGAAGTTGACCACGCCCATGATGATCGGGCTGGACAGGGAATTCGTAAACTCATTGAACTTAATAGCCTCGGAACCCACAACGGAAACCTGCACATTCTTGCGCAGATACACCGGAAGGTTCGTGGAGAGCAGCCTCGCATAGTGCTCAAATATAATCTCAAGCGTCCTCAAATGCTCTTTTGAGAACTTTGTGGGACTGCTGAAATCATAATTCTTAACCTTTTTCTCGTCTTTCTGCTGCATCTGCTCTGTATCAAGCTCTCCAGATGACATCGCCGAAAGCAGGGCATCTATTTCCGCCTGGGAAAGAATATCGGCCACACAGGTCCACCTCCTGTCATATTATCTTATGCCTGTCTGTCCATCAACCGCCGTACTTCACATTGTTCAGCGTAATTCCATACACAACCTTTGAATGGAACAAATTCTGAATAGCGGCAAGGATCTCATCCCTGATGGCGCCGCTGAAATCTGCCCGGCACTCTTCTTCTGTATAATTGCTCACGATCCCCTCGATGGTATCCCTGATCATACTGTCGTACTGTTTCATATTGTCTCCGCCGTACGATTCATAGTCCTCATGCGTCTTATTCAGCAAAAGTGCAATGTCAAACACTATGTAAATCTGTTTGTCGCTGGTGGTGACCGAACCGTCCTCTCCCACGATCTGAGAGTAGGCCAGATGAATTGTCATTCCTCCGTCCAGATTATACGCCTCGGAGTCCGACAGGGGCACATCCGATGCGCTGCCCGGGCTGTTCCATTCCAGATTCATAGCTGTCGCGATGCTGTCCATGAGAGCAGCCGTCTTTTGGTTCGTGCCGGTGACGCTTATCATCATCACCGCCGACATGGCAATGTTTACAAGCATCAGTACCAGTATCAGCACACTTAACAAATTCTTCTTCATAATACGGAAACCCTTCCTTCTATCATTGATTTGTCACTGATTTTCCCGTCAATTCTGCTTAAATCTTAACTCTGGGACGGATTGTAAATCAAAATCTCAACTCGTCTGTTCCTGCTCCTGCCCTCCGGCGTGGAGTTGTCGGCGATGGGCACTCTCTCCCCCATTCCCGCATGCTTTAAATTCAAGGGATTCAGGGTCGTGGACTCCGTCAGATAGTAAAACACTGACAGCGCTCTCGCACTGCTCAGTTCCTCATTGCTGGGATACTGGGCGCTGTGCATGGGCACATTATCCGTATGGCCCTCGATTTCTATGGTGCCTGCGCTCCCATAGCGCTCCAATATGGCACCCACCTTATCAATGATCAGCTTTGCTTCCTCCTTGAGCTGCGCGCTTCCCGAATCGAACAGCAAACCGCCGTTCATGGTCAGCTTCACATATTGGGCGGTAAAGCTGATCTCTACTTCGTCTGCGATTTCACTCTCACTCAGGGCTTCCTCAATCTGTTCAACCCGCTCTTCGTTCTCCTCCAGCATCTTGTCAGAAAGGATCTCTTCCATTGCCTCCGGGGACATCTCAAAATCCTCGAAGTCCTCACCGTCGGTGTCGCTGTCGGCAGTCTTGCCCGTACTGTTGATATACTGGTCAAGTTCGTTGAGCTGGCTGACTCCGTTGCTGATCAGAAAACCGTCTCCGATTGCGCTGGCGCCGCCGTCGAACACACTGAACGTATTGTTCATGGCAGCGACGAATTCCTGGAGTTTCGCCTCCTCGATACTGGACATGGCAAAAAGCATGACAAAAAAGCAGAGAAGGAGGTTCATCAAATCACTGAAAGTCGCCATCCATGCCGGCGCACCGGCAGGGGGCGCTTCCTCTTTGTGCTTTGCCATTACTCCTCACCTCCTCCATCCGAACCGGAAGCGGCATCTCTCTCCTGAGGAGACAGGAATGATTTCAGCTTCTCTTCAATGACTCTGGGGTTCTCGCCGGCCTGAATGGACAGCAGACCCTCAATCATAACCTCTTTCAACATCATCTCCGCGGCATTGTCAACTTTGAGCTTGTTGGATACCGGGGTACAGATGGCATTGGCCAGCACGGAACCGTAGAACGTCGTGATCAATGCCACTGCCATGGCAGGTCCCAGCGTAGCCACATTGTCCATGTGATACAACATGTCTACCAGACCGATCAGGGTACCGATCATACCCCAGGCAGGACCCATGGCGCCGAGCGTATCCCAGAAACCGATACAGGTCTTGTGCCTGCCCTCTATGCTTACCAGCTCCGTCTCCATAATGGCACGCACCAGCTCCGGATCCGTGCCGTCCACCATCAAAAGGATACCTTTTTTCAAAAAAGCGTCGTCCATATCCGCCGCGGCTTCCTCCAGGGAGAGAAGCCCTTCCTTACGGGCCACATTGGAAAGGTCAATAATCTTGCGGATCATCTCGGCGGTATTGATAGCCGGCGCCTTAAAAACCAATGCGAAGCTTTTCAGACCGTTTACGAAGTCCGCCATGCTGTGCGATGCCAGCGTTGCGGCAAAAGCGCCGCCGAACGTAATAACGGCCGATGGCATATTCCAGTATTCTTTTACCAGATTATTGATGCCGGCTCCGTCTATGATACCATAGAGCATCATCGCAAAACACATAATAATACCAATTAAAGACGCAATATCCACGACAATCACCTAACTCTTTTGCTTCTTTTGACTATTCCGCAAAAATACCCTTTCTATATAATATTACAAGATTTTTGACCTCTTGTCTACTTTCTTTTACAATTATTTTTTTTCCGGTGGTCAAAGTGATTACTGTATCGGGGGTCTCCTCCACGACTTCAAACAAATGCGGGTTCACAAGAATTTTCACACCGTTCAGCTTTGTCACTTCTATCATAGCCAGTGCCTCTTTCCCATCTCTCACAAGAATCGGGGGGCGTTTGTTTCAGCCCCCCTATTATATCACAGCTTAAGCCAAAATGCGAGAACAAATTATCGTTTCAGATTAGTTAATTCTTCCAGAAGCGTATCCGACACCGTTATGATACGGCTGTTGGCCTGGAAGCCGCGCTGTGTGGTGATCATCTCCGTAAATTCCGAAGACAGATCCACATTACTCATCTCCAGCTGACCGGTGGACATATAGCCGCCGTCCGCCGTGATGTCTACGCCGATACCGTCGAATGCACCGGAGTTCAGAGTGGCGGAATACAGGTTATCGGCCTGCTTCTCCAGACCCGACGCATTGGGGAACTTGGCGGTGGCAATCTGGCCAAGGAGCTTGGTCATGCCGTTGTCATAGCTTGCGTAGATCTCGCCGTTCTGCTGGATAGCCACGCCGATCATGGCGCCTACCCGGCGGCCGGAGCCGGTGTTGTACTGGTCGTCCTTACCGTTGGTTGCTCCCGCGGTGGATGTGCCCTTGTTGTCGAATGTCGTCAGCTGAGACAGATCCATTGTGATATCGCGGAAATTGCCTGTAGGATTAGCAGGCGTATTATTGTCTACACCGCTGATCTGGGCAAAACCCAGATTAATCTGCATCTTTGTCAGATCGGTAATCGTATTATTACCATCTACAAGCTCTTTGATCTTACCGGTTTTCTGATCGAATGTGATCGTCTTGTCAGGCATCAAAGTATTCCAGTCAACACCCTGGGGCAGCTCTACTTTATTCCCTTTGGAGTCCTGAATCTCCGTGAGAGACATGGTATACTTATATTTGTCTGCCGGCCGATTGTTGTTGGGATCTCCCGGATCCTGCTTAAATGCAAACTTCGCCGTGTACGTATACCCCAGGGCGTCATAGAAATTCAGATTCACCACCTTGCCCCCGGTGGCCGTCACGTCCGTATCGTTCAAATCAATGATACCGGACATATAAGCGTCGCTGGTGGCCTCGGGCGGATAAGTCATATTGGCGGAGCTCATGATGCGCAGAGCGGACACCGTGTCTTTCTTGATACCCCTCACGTCTCCCGTCACAGGATCCGTATCCACCTGCCAGCCCATGACATTGTAACCGATGCTGGTCATGGCCAGGTTTCCCGCTCCGTCCACGTAGAAAGATCCGTCTCTCGTGAAGTAATTCTGCTTGCCGTCGCTGACCACGAAGAAGTTCTCGCCAGTGATCATGATGTCAAAGGGATTGCCCGTTGACTGGCTGGCTCCCTGGGCCGTAATGTTGATATTGATGGCGCTGGTCTTAACACCCAGGCCGATCTGCCTTGCATTGACGCCGCCGGTGCCCGTATTTGCATTGGCGCCGCTGGCCCTCTGTGTGGTCTGGCTCATCAATGACGCAAAGGTCATGGAGCTGTATTTATATGCTACCGTATTTACGTTCGCAATGTTGTTACCGATAACATCCATTCTGGTCTGGTGGGTTTTCAGTCCCGACACACCAGAGAAAAGTGATCTCATCATAGTGCTTGCTTCCTCCTAAATTCTAAGCTTACCTGAATCCAACGAAGCCCGCCTCTCTCCGTCATTCGAGAGGCTCATGACCCCCTTAAGGTCCGGTCACATGATTACTGCCCCGTTGATATTCGTAAATATGTTTTCATCTGTCTGCGTGCTGTCCATTGCAGTGACCACCGTCTGGTTAGGCACATTCACAATGAATGCCAGTGAATCCACGATTACCAGCGAATCCCTGATGCCTTTCTGCTCCGCTTTCCTGGTGCCGGATGCAAGCCGCTCCAGCTGATTGTCGTTCAGCTCAATGTTGCGGTCAGCCAGCCTTCCCATGGCATGCTTGGAGAACTTGAGACGACAGGCATCTGGCTGTACTTTTTGCTGCAGCACATCCTGAAAGGTCAGACCCTCCTTGGTCTCCCGGACCGGTACTCTCTGAGATTTGCCCAGGTATTGGTCCGTCAGCCGCGCAATGGACATATAGCCATTGTTTTGAATATCCATCCTTGTATGCTCCTTTTCAACCTGATAGGAAATTCCGCTGTCAGCAGAGCTTACGAGTTTTCCGTACCGCCGGTGCCTTCGCTGCCCTCTGTCCCGCCGGGTTCTTTCTCGTCCTCTCCGTCTCCCTCATTGTCGTTCTCACCTGCGGCTTCACGTACTTCCTTAAGCTTCTCAATGTATTTCTTAAGCTTGGTGACGTTCTCCTCCGTGAGGAAGCTCTTCTCATAATCCGTCATCTCGTTATAGATCTTCTCAAGCTTGTCGATATCCTCCGCATAGGACAGGTCAATGCCGCCTACCACCGGAAGCTTATTCAGCGCCACCGTGAAGTTGTACGCCTTGTCGAATGCATTCTTGTAATCCAGATCCACAACGGTGTCCAAATCCTCAAGCGCATAGAGAGACTCGTCAATGGCAAGATATGCCTTGTTGTTCTCGAACACTACATAGTCCACCTTGCCGTATTTCAGCTGGGGATCTCCCTTTGAATCGGTAGTCTTGATATAGACCTCTTTTCCTACCAGGGAAGTGGCTCTCGCCAACTCCGAAGTAGACGCCATGTTCTGCATCTGCTCTACCTGTGAGAACTGTGCATACTGGGAAATGTACTCTGTGTTGGAGGTGGGCTCCAGGGGATCCTGGTACTGCATCTGCGCTACCAGCAGCTGTAAGAACGCGTCCTTATCCATGCCGTTCTTGCTGGAGGATGTCGCTTTCTTCAGAGAAGCCTGGGAATCCGTCTCCACGATCTGCCCGTTTTTCACGGGTGCCATCAATACGCTCATCTGCAATCTCCTTTCTCACTCTTTTTATGGTTCTGCGGAATGTTTTCCGTTCCGTTACGCGGTGTATTCCACCGTACTGCCGGACGCTGCCATCCTCTCCGCCGCAGGCTCATCCGAATCCGTCTCGTCCCCGGATACTGCCCCCGCCAAGTTGATTTTTCTTGAGCGGTTCTTCTTCTCCGGCTGTCTGTTCCGGCCCCGGCCCTGTTCGTCCAGATTTCTCTCGAACTCATGGGTCTGCACCGTGACCTCAATGGACTCCACGCGAATGCCCTGCTCCTCGAACTGCTCCTTGAGCTGTATCATCTGGGTCTCCAGCGCCGCTTTCACCGCCTCGTTCTGCGCGATGAAGTTCGCCGTGACCACACCTGCCTTGGAAGCAAGCTGTATCTGCAGGGTTCCTAAGCTTGCGGGATGCAGCTGCATCTCCAGGTTCGTGCTGTCCGCGTTCAGCTGAAGCTTCATGTAATCCAGAATCTGGTTCATGATGTTCTGGGTGTTCTCACTCCAGGGGCTGCTCTGTGTCATGCTCTGCACCTGTGCCGCCTCCGGCTGGAAATTCTCTGCCCTGAAATTCTGCACAAACGGGTTCATCTGAGGCTCTCTCTCTGACTTTCCCTCAGAATGTCGCTCCTGATGTCTGCCCGTGTCCGTCTGGCTCTGCGTCTCCTGGCCTTTCTGCGCGGTTTCCTGCACCGCGTTCACGTCCGTGCCGGACGGTGTGTCGGCAGGCCGCTCATCCTGTCTTAAGAGCTCCGGCTGTTCTTTCGGCCGTTCCGTCTCGACAAGCCCTTCCTCCGCAGGCACATTGTTCACCACGTTCTCCTGCAGCAGCGTCAGCAATTTCTCCGGCTCTGTATCCAGCACGTCTGCGCTCTCCTGAAGAATGCCGCTTCGCTGATCCATCAGCATCCGATAGTTCTCATACAGGTCGCCGTCGGTAATCAGCGCATACAGATCCTCGGCACCGCCCAGATTTAGCAAAAGCGCACTGAGCTTAGACGCATCCAGCACATCCAACTGTCCCATACCAAGCTCATCCATGACGGCCTGAAGCTCCTCCACAGTGATACCGAATACATCCGCAATCTCCTGCATCAGCTTGAGCGCGGCACTGCCCAGCACTTCCATGGCCTGCTCCTGCTCTTCCACGGACAGCATCTGCGTTTCCCGGGGCTCCTCCTGCACGGTCTGGCTCTCTTTCACTTTCAGAGAAGAGCCTTTCTGAATCTGTTCATTGGGGACATTCTGCTTTTTAGCCGTCTGCTCCGCGCCGTCCGAAGAGGTATTCGCTGCGTTTTTGTTCAGCTGGTCATTCCAGACATTCTGGAAATCCGGCGCTCCGGAGGCATTTTTGCCCGCCTGCGCAGCTGTCATGTCCGCAAAAAGCGAACCGACTCCCTTTACTGCCGTACTTGTCATCCTGATCCTCCTTTCTCTCTTTATTTTGGGATTTATGATAAATATCCTGACGACTGTGCGTCAAAATATTACCCCTAAATTTATATCGGATTCCGAAACTTCATCCTTAAGAATCCGGATCCATCATCTTCGTGAGTCTCGCGGCCACCTCGGAATCCATGACGCCCAGGATCTTCGCCCTCTCGTCAACAGCCATGGCGTCCAAAATCTTCGCCACCAAATCCAGATTGTCCGTCATACCCTCGAAGACTGCCGCCGCCTGTTTCGGCTTCATCTCGGAATAGGTCTTCGCAAAGTCCTCGAACTCTTTATCCGCCTCCATCTGCGTCACCACCTGCCTGTAGACGTATTCCCAGGAAGCCGGGTTCGCGGCCTCATAGAACTTCTTATATTCCTCCGGGCCGGGCCCCTTTTCCGAGTAAACGACCTCCTCCAGGAATTCCGTCTGAATACGCTGGAACTCTGCCTGCTTCTCTTCAAACTCTTGCAGACGCAGGACCTCCGCTTTCAGCTCGTCGATCTGTGCATCCTTGTCCTTGGAAGTGGTCTGTTCCCGCTCCAATTCCAGTTCCAGCTGCCTGATGTAGGCCACCGCCTCGTCAATGCTCTCATATCCTCCGTAGCTCTCCCCATCCGTACTTCCCTCGGAGGAGGGAACGGACTTCGCCGGCAGAATCTTATTGATCACAGGTACATCTTTTAAAATAGGCGCCAGCACACTGCTTCCAAAACCGCCCACATCCATTTTAACCACCACGCACACAATGGCCAGCCACAGCACCACGATCAGGATGGTGGCGAAAAAGGTCACAAGGCCGTTCCCTCCGTCCTCGCCCAGAGCCTCCTCCTGCTTTGCGATCTCCGCCGCTCTCTTTTTGGCTTCCTTTTTCTGCGCTTTCTGTTCCTGTTTGAATTTTTTCTTTTCTTCCTTTAGCTTTGCCTTTTCATTCTCTGCCGCCTGTACTGTGGCGGCGGAGGGATTCAATTCTTTTGCTGCCATATGATAATCTCTCCTAAACGGCTGCGCTTACCGCGCTCTCTTCGCTTCTGCGCTGTCCATATGTATAGCTGGTCAGCTGGTCTATCTCCTTGCTCTCCTGCCTCTTCTCCTCCATGAGAAAGGCCTCGAAAGCTTTCTCTTTCAATTTCTCATGAGTCTTGCGCTCCATCCGCACTTCCGTGAGCTTCTCTCTGGCTTTCTCAAGCTTCTCTTCCGCCATATTGACGTTGATCCGCTGTTTTTCTATGTAATCTTCCATACATCGGATTGCCATTTTATTCTCATTGATCTCCCGAAGCTTCAGCGTGCCGGCCAGAAGTTTCTTCCCGGCCTCCTCATAGCCCCGCTTCCTGCCGAACAAAGCCTCCAGGCGCTGCTCCTCCTCGTCCAGGGCGATCCGGGCAGCGGAAAATTCCTGCTTGGCCTGGGTCTCCATCTTCATTTTTATGTTCAGAATGCTCTGCATGGAATATCGAAACCTTGCCATCCCGTTCCCTCCACAGGCCATGCCGCTCTATGCGGTCAAAACAATCTCTGCAGCATGCTTACACTGTCCTCAAAGCTGAATTTCTCGTCCACATCCTGACAGAGGAATTGATTCACCGCCTCAATCTTGGATATGGCATAGTCTATGGACGGATTACTGCCGTTTTTGTAAGCGCCGATGTTGATCAGATCCTCCGCCTCATTGTAAGTGGCAAGGACATTCTTTAATTTCCCTGCCGCCTGTTTATGCTCTTTTGATGCGATCTGTGACATACATCTGGAAATACTCTGCAGAATGTCTATGGCAGGATAATGGTTTTTATGCCCCAGCTTTCTGTCCAGCATAATATGTCCGTCCAAAATACTTCTGGCCGTATCGGTGATAGGCTCATTGAAATCGTCGCCGTCCACCAGCACGGTATACAATCCTGTGATAGAGCCTCGGGCCGCGCACCCTGCACGCTCCAAAAGCTTCGGCATCTCCGAATATACACTGGGAGGATACCCCCTGGTCACCGGCGGTTCTCCGCTGGCAAGCCCGATTTCCCTCTGGGCCATGGAAAAACGGGTCAGGGAGTCCATCATCAGAAGCACATCCTTGCCCCTGTCCCGGAAATACTCGGCGATTGCCGTGGCGGTCTTGGCCGCCTTGTTTCGCTCGAGAGCCGGCCTGTCGGAAGTAGCCACCACCACTACCGAACGCCTCATCCCCTCTTCCCCCAAGTCCCGCTCTATGAATTCACGCACTTCTCTGCCCCGCTCGCCGATAAGGGCTATGACGTTGATATCCGCCTTGGTATTGCGGGCAAACATTCCCATCAGAGTGGACTTTCCCACTCCGGAACCGGCGAAAATGCCGATGCGCTGCCCCTTGCCCACGGTGATCAGCCCGTCCACGGCCTTTACCCCTAAGGGCAGCACGGAATCTATGATCTTCCTGCTCATGGGATCGGGAGGCGCCGCCTCCACCAGGTACGGCACACCGTCAAAACAGGTTCCGTCCACCGGTACTCCCAGGCCGTTTAAGGTTTTTCCCAACAGTGCCTCGCTCACCGGCACCCGCAGCGGAGCGCCTGTGTTCTCCACGATACAGCCAAGTCCGATGCCGTCCACGGAATCGTAAGGCATCAGCAGGGTCTTCCTGTCCTTGAATCCGACCACCTCAGCCAAAATCGGCTTCTCCCCGCCCTCGGGCATAATCTCGCAGATATCGCCCAGTCTCGCGTCAGGTCCGGCCGACTCGATGGTCAGCCCCACCACGTTGACTACCTTGCCTTTCTTTTTATAAAAGACTTCTTCGGACAATCTGTTATATTTAGCAAAGTCCACCGTCACCTGCCGCAAAGAATCAATCCTCCTCAAGAAATCTCTTCTTATGATTCCTTTGACCACGCCAGCAGCAGAAGCCTCTTTTTCAGCTCCGACAGCTGGGAATCCAGTCCGCAGTCAAAAATACCGTTTTCTGTCTCAATCATACATTCATTTCTGCCAACCGCCGCATCCTCCACCACGTCCACCATGGCGCTCTCCGACACGGCACCGGCCAGAATCTGTTTCTTCTGCATATTGACATATGCGTAATCATCCCTCGACACATGGATGATAAAGCTTTTGCTTCCCTCCAGCTTATGCAGTACATCGGAGATCAGTCCCGTCAGTATCTCCCTGTAGGAAGACAGCTCCACATGGAAGATATGCTCGTAGATCCCCGTAATCGTGTCTACAAAATTGGGTTCCAGCATGTCTATCTGCTGCTGGTACTCCTCCTCCAGCGCCCGGGTCTTCTCCAGATATTCCTGTTCCATAGCACCCTCGTGGGCCTGGGCTTTGCTCATGCCCTCCATATATCCCTGACGCTGCGCCTCCTCCAGCACCTGCTGCCTCTCGGCCTGGGCCTGGGCTCTGGCCTCCGCCAGGATGTGCTCCGCCTCGGCCCGAGCCTGGGCACATGTCTCGTCGGCCTGGGCTTTTGCCTGTTCCAAGAGCTCTTTTGCCTCGTCCTGGGCCTTGATCACATTTCCGGCCCCGTCCTCGGGCACCTCGATCACATCTGCCACGGCAAGTCCGGATACGAACCCTCCCTCGGACTCGCCCTGGCCTCTGCCCAAAGCTTCCAGCCGTTGGCGAATCCTGTCATTGTTGTCAATGACAAGTTTCTCCTTGTCATCGGGCAATGTCATAAAGAATTGTTTCACCAGATTACTAGACAACGATTTCGTCACCTCCACCTCTGGAAATCACAATTTCGCCGGCATCCTCCAGCTTTCTGATGACATTGACAATCTTCTGCTGGGCTTCTTCCACATCTTTCATACGCACAGGGCCCATAAAGTCCATATCTTCCTTGATCATGACAGCCAGACGCTTGGACATGTTGTTGAAGATTGCCTCCTTGACTTCGTCCTTGGTGCTCTTCATTGCCATGGTCAGGTCGTTGTTCTCCACGTCACGCAGCACGCGCTGAATCGCTCTGTCGTCCAAAAGCAATATATCCTCGAACACGAACATCTTCTTTCTGATCTCTTCCGCCAGCTCCGGCTCTTCCACTTCCAGAGTCTCCATAATGTGGCGCTCCGTGCCGCGGTCCACGGTGTTCAGGATCTCTACCACAGCGTCCACGCCGCCGATAATGGTGTAGTCCTGGTTCACAAGGCTTGCCAGCTTGGATTCCAGCACTTTCTCCACCTCCTTGATGATGTCCGGACTGGTCCGGTCCATGACGGCGATACGTCTCGCCACGTCCGCCTGTCCCTCGGGAGGCAGCGCCGACATCACCATAGCCGCCTGGTTCGGCGACAGGTAGGACAGTATGAGAGCAATGGTCTGGGGATGTTCGTCCTGAATAAAGTTGATCAGCTGGGTCGCATCGGTCTTTCGCACGAACTCGAAAGGCTTCACCTGCAGAGAAGCCGTCAGCTTGCCAATGACATCCATGGCCTTGTCTGCGCCCAGCGCTTTCTCCAGCAGATCCTTGGCATAGCCGATACCGCCCTCCGCAATGTACTGCTGGGCCAGGCACAGCTCATAGAATTCCGTGATGACTGCTTCCTTTACCTGAGGAGTCACGCTTCTGATATTGGCAATCTCCAGCGTCATCTCCTCGATCTCTTCCTCTTTTAAATGCTTGAAAATACCGGCAGAGCGCTCCGGCCCCAGGGAGATCAGGAGAATTGCAGCTCTCTGCACCCCCCTGATTCCCATTTCGCTTGTCGCACTATTTGGCATACACTTGTACCTCTCTTAGCATCCAGTCAAAATCAGTTCCAGTCTTCGTTCAGCCAGTTGCGCAGCAGGTTCGCCGCCGCTTCCGGATTCTCGTCCACAAACTTCTCCACCATCTTGCGGGTCTCGGACTTGGTCTCCACATCGATATTGTCAACTTCAGGCTCCGGAGGCGTGGACTGAAGCATATCTTCCACGGACAGCTCCGGCTCCTCCTCCACGGCAGCTTTCTTCTTCAGTCCCATGCTGCGCAGGATGACAAATGCCAGCAGGCCCAGAATCAGTATGATCATCACGATGCTTATAATGTCCGTGGCGCTGACTGTCTCGAAAAAGCCTTCCTTATCAAAGAACAGAGGAGATTCATAGGAGACGACTACGACTTTGCTGACATCGATTCCGCTGGCATAAGCCACCATCTGAACGACCTCTTGGTCTACCTCCTGCTTGACATCCTCCCTGTGGGCTTCCTTGAACTCCTCCCAGCTGATTCCCTCCAGGAGTCCCTGTCTCTCCACATTCTCTTCATAATATTCACGATACTTAATCAATGCTACCGAAATGGAAGAATTCTCATAGTCAATGCTTCCCGCCGGCGTGATCGTACTGGTCTCGGCTATGTTGTTCTGGTACTCCACGGACCGCTCCTCCGAAGAGCTGGTTCCGCCCCCCGCTCCCAGATAATCATATCCGGTCAGGTTCTCCCCGTTGGAATCTGTCCCCGGTACCCCGCCCACTGAGCCGTCGCTCTCGGTGCTGTAAGTATCCTCCCGCAGGATCATGCCGTTGACGTAGCCGTCGTTGGCATAATACTCCGTCACTTTTTTGCTGTAATCGGAAAAATCCACCGAAAGGTGACTGCTCACTTCCACGTTGCTGAACTGCTTGGTGCCCAGGAGAACTTTCTTCACCTGGTTCGTCACCATGGCTGATGCCTGCGTCTGCAGTTCCTGCATGGAATTGGCAATCCCCATTGTGGAATAATCGTCCCCGCCGGCAAAGAGCAGATTAAAGTTCTGATCCACTATGGTTATATTTGCCGTGGTTTTATTTCCCAGAGCCGTGGCAGCCGCTTTCGCCATGGCCATAGCGTTGGCGGAATTGAAATCCTCTGTCACAGTCACCTGTATGTATGCAAAATCCTCCGAGTCCATATCGCTGAGTCTGCCGGAGCTGGACTGTCTGTTCAGATTGACGCTGACGTCCTTTACCGGCATGGTCTTCGCGAACATATTTTCCAGCTCCATCTGGCGGAAGACCGTGTACTGATTCTCCCTGTCAGCGGAAGTGGTAGACATGCCGCTCTCCACCACATCGCCGTACTTGAGGCTGCCGGGCACATACCCTTCCGCGGCAATGGCCATATTGGCCTGGGGCAGCTGGTTTTTCAGCACATCGATGGTACGGGCGTCCGCGCTCTCTCTGTGCGTGATGCCGGCGTCATTTAATATCTCTACAATCTTTGCCGCGGTAGCGCTGTCCTCATATGTGTCAAGTCTCACGTACTGAGGCCTTGTAAAAGTATATATGATAATGACAAAAGTAAATACTACGACTGCGACGATGGCAATGATGATCGTCTTCTGTCTGCTAGTGAATTTATTCCACCATTCCAGCGCTTTACCCGGTATCTCTTTTAGCTTGTCAGCCATGGTGCTTCTCTCCTAGTCATTTCAAAATTCCCTGCCTTTCACACCGCCCTATCGATGCCGGGCGTATGAATCATGCGTCAGATCTGCATCTGCATCAGTTCCTTATAGGCATCCAGCAATCTGTCACGGACAGCCACAGTGTACTGCAGGGCCGTGGACGCTTTCTGCAAGGCAATGGTCAGGTCATGAAAATTCTCTGTATCGCCCATGGCAAATTTGAGTTTCTCATCCTCCGCCTTTGAAAGATAACTGTTGGTAGTCTTTATATTATCAATGGCACTGTTCAAAAAAGCGTCGAACAGACTGCCTTCCGCTTTCTTTTCTTTATCCGTCAGGGTCCCGGTCAAAGTCGAGCGTTCCACACCGTCGATTCCGGATGTGGTCGTCACGCCCGGAACCCGGGACAGACCTGTCACTGCTGAGATATCCATATTATGTACGTCCTTCCTTCATACAATGATACGATCATTCACTATTTCCGTGTCGTTTCAGCTTATGAGCCTATCTCCAGACCTTTCTGAGCCATGGCCTTGCTGGCATTGAATGCCGTGGAATTCGCCTCATAGGCGCGGCTGGCATCTATCATATTGGTCATCTCCGTGATGATATTCACATTGGGATATGTCACATAACCGTTCTCGTCCGCATCCGGGTGAGAGGGCTCATAGGCCATATTCATCTCCGTGACATGGTCATGATACACGCCTGACACTCTCACGCCTGAGCCCGCGGTCTGGACAAAGCCGTGATCGTGGAGCGTTTTGCCGAATATATGGCTGAAAGAGGATGGCCTCCTCTCGGTCTTCTCCTCAAAGGAAACCACTTTTCTGCGGTAAGGAGTGCCGTCTGCAGTACGCGTGGTATTGGCGTTTGCCACATTCTCCGAAATGATATCCATACGGTATCTCTCCGCGGTCATGCCGGAGGCATTGATATTGAAAGCAGAAAACAAACCCATCTTACTATCTCCTTTTCTCTTACTTCATCACTGTCTGCAGATTCGTAAACTCCTGATTGATGCTGGTAATCAGCCCCTGGTACTTCAGCTGATTCTCCGCCAGCATGACGCCCTCCGTATCCGGGTCCACGTTGTTCCCGTCCACACGGTAGGAAAAACCTGCATGGTCCGTGTAAACCCGGCCCACCAGCCTCCTCAGGTTCAGGTTCGACACTTTCGCATCCGTAGAGCGGAAGCTGCTCTTTCCCAGCGCCTGTTTCAGCACATCCTCGAATACCACATCCTGTCTCTTATATCCCGGCGTATCCGCATTGGAAAGATTATTTCCGATGGCTTCATTGCGCATCCAGCTGGCATCCGCCGCCCTGTCTAACACATTCACATAATCGAACACTTTCGATTGAAACATCGTCTTCTCCTTTCTGCCTTTACATCTCTATGTAGTCAAAACAAAAAACAATACGCAATTTTATTCATTCTAGTCTATTATAATATTTTTTTTCAAAAAAACAATACCTTTGCGAAAAATTACTAAATTTCCCACACCTACGCCCGAAATGACAAATGTCCTGTCCATACATTCCATATAAAAAGGGACTTATTGCCCGATCAATAAATCCCTTTATCTCTTCCTCTACTTTCCGGCCCTCGGGCCGTCCCAAATCCGTTTGGCTATGTAAATTCAATTGTCATTCTTCGTATCCGCGTTTATTGCTTATGGCGGTTTTGACGCTTCAGCTCTTCTATCTCGTCGAACAGCACATCGTTGAGCACTTTGATATAGGTCCCTTTCATGCCCGAGGAGCGGGACTCGATGACTCCGGCGCTCTCAAACTTGCGCAGGGCGTTCACGATGACTGACCTGGTTATTCCCACCCTGTCCGCGATCTTGCTCGCCACCAGTATCCCCTCCATGCCGCCGAGCTCGTCGAAGATATGCGTGATGGCCTCCATCTCGGAAAAAGAGAGCGTACCGATGGCTGACTTCACCACGGCCACCTTGCGGCTCTCCTCCGCGCTCTCCTCATTGATGGCCCTGAGCATCTCCAGCCCTACCACCGTGGTACCGTATTCGGAGAGAATGATATCGTCAATCTCATACTGTCTGTCGCATTTATAGAGGAACAGCGTGCCCAGTCTCTCGCCCGCGATCTCAATCGGTGTGATGATCGCCTGGAACTTCCGGATATCCGGGCTCTCGAATCCCAATGTCTCCAGATTCACATTCTCCTTGGTGGAGAGAATGGCCAGCAGTCTTTCGTTGAGCATGGAATCCACGAAACCGCCTACATTCTCGTCTATCAGCTCGTCGATGGAGTCGATTCCCTCCGATTTCCCCACGCCCAGCACCTTGCCTTTACGGCTGATGACCAGCACATTGGATTCCAGAATTTCACGCATCACTTTGCAGATGTCGTTGAACACAACCTTGCTGGAATTGTTATTGTGCAGTAGTTTACCGATTTTTCTGGTCTTATCCAGAAGCTGTACGCTACTCATTCGCTTTCCTCCGCTTTTGTCCCATGCACAACACCGGTCCCGCGGACTGCAATACATCCTGCCTTTTGACCGCCTGTCTTCTATACAGCCATGATGAAATGGCAATCATGATATGTTAATCATATCACAAATAATTTCAGATTACAATGCACAAACAGTCAAAATTTTCGCATTTATACAGATTTGTTTGACAATTCAGTCAAAATATGGTAACCGCACTGTGCATCGCTGCACACCAGCTTATTCCCCTTGATCAGAAGCGGGGCACTGCAGCGCGGACAGTTCTCGCCGGAAGGCTTCTGCCAGGACATGAAGTCGCATTCCGGATTACCTATGCAGCCGTAATATTTTCTTCCTTTCTTCGTCTTCTTCAGCACGATATCCTTTCCGCACTTAGGACAGGCCACGCCGATCTTCTCGAAATACGGCTTTGTGTTGCGGCACTCCGGAAAGCCCGGACAGGCCAGGAATCTTCCGTGAGGCCCGTACTTGATCACCATCATTCGGCCGCACAGATCGCATTCCTCGTCGCTGACCTCAT
>ERZ808051.1169-NODE-1169-length-19313-cov-4.530152_pt1 | contig 19313 bp, 23 predicted proteins | sample MGYA00380199_ERZ808051 | MGnify/ENA primary metagenome ERZ808051 (study PRJEB31490, sample SAMN06133391) | mouse gut metagenome | isolation source: J11 | host: mice | place: China: Chengdu | collected 2015-05 ...
GTACAGCTACCTGTCATCCCTGTGCCTCCTGTGTTCAGGGCAGTCAGGGTTACGGCATATCAGGCTGTCGAAATCATCATCAGGGCTGGTCTGGGTGCCATGGTCTGCATCCTTGCAGTGCAGGCAGGCACCATAGCCCCCGAAATCCAGGATAGGGTATCCCGCCTCACGGGCTTCCTCCAGCTTCTTCCTGTTGGCCTCATAGCCCTCCTGCCTCTCATGTTCCAGCCGTGCCTCCCTTTCTTCCTTTTCGAACCGCTCCCTGAACCATTCAGGGACACAGTTCGGTATGCCGACATTCGGTAAATCCCATACCATATGCCATCCGCTCCTTTCCCTTGTCCTATACTTCCCGATAGTCCAGGCTCCACAGGAACTCATTTTCATCTTCCCATTCCCAGCCATGGCTCTCACAGAACTGCCTCGCCTGTCCCTCGCTGTCGAAAATGGATATCTGGAACCTTGCATTCTGGCTGCATCTGTACACCGCAAAATAGCTTCTGTCGTCAGTGTACTCTTCCATCAGCTTCCCACAGCCCTCCAGGGACTTGATTCCATAATGCCCATGGTTGAGCGACTGTATCGCTTCATTCCATGCAGTCCAGACTGCATATGTCCCATCTTCCTTTTCTGCCGACACCATCCAAAGATGGCTGTCCTCTGGATGCCTGGACTTCCTCCTGACTTCCAGCACCGTATATTCAGCAAGATGCTCCTTGAAATATTCAGAGACATGCTCCATTACCTGTTGCTGCTTATCGCTCATGAAAACTCACCTCCATAAAGTGGTTGGCGCTTCACATATCCAGAGCCGAAAGGCCTGAAAAGGAACCACCAGTTGACAGTCCTGTCCTCAGCGGATTCTTCTTGAGACCCAGTCAAGGATTCTGGCTGGAAGAGGCCTGTTCGGTGTCCCAACATATTCAAACTGCTGTCTTGTAATGCTGTATCTGTATATCTTGCGGCGGCCATCCATGAACTCTGCAACCAGCAGGTCATCTGTATAGCCAGGGATGCTTCTCCCCGATGCGCCCAGATGAAGATGTATCTGCCTGGCTCCTGAAAGCCCATCGACTAATTCAGCCGCTTTCCTCATTAAATATCTCACTTTATACCTCCCAGTTTTCTGACAGACTGTTATCTGATTGTCACATATGCATGGCAGTCTACAGGGTCTACCCATAGATTCATGACTTCCCGATTCCTGTAATGCCTCAACAGGTCTCTTTCATGAGAGCAGACCCTCCCACCATGTCCAGAGCTGACGGTGATAGTCCCATATCGGTACATCAAATCCGCGAGGACCATTTTGTCTGGCTGTCTGTCCATAATCAATCCCTCCATTGGTTTTCTCATATCAACGGCAGCCTGTAAAAGGAACCGCCCATAACTTTGGTCAGTTCTTCGGCTTCTTCCTTATCACAGGACTGTAAAAAATGGAAGAACACAAGACCTGAAAATGTCTGCTGTATGGTCCTATGGTCCATGGCCATCTCCTTTGCCACCTTTTCCATCTTCTCATTGCCGACAGATTCCATCTTCCTCTTGACAAAGGGAATCTCCGCAAGCTTCCTGCCTGTCCTTGCAGATGCCTCATTCCGCAGGTCAGTCCTGTATCCATCGCCAGACAGGATCTTTATCCAGCAGATGTCCAAGTCCTCCATCTGCCTGGAATCCCTCTGTTCCTCTGCAATCTTATCAGGCCTGAAGAACATGTTGTTCACCTCATGGGAGAAATACTCCGCAATCTCCTGTGAAGTCGAAATCTTTAAATCCATCATAACCTTTACCTCTCTTCCCCTATGCTTCTGCAAGCTTCTTCTTTTCCTCTGTATCCTTTTTGAACCTGACTTCCACACAGCCATACTTCTCCCTGATGTAGCTCATGGATGCGGGCTTTGAGCTGAACTTGTGGAAATCGTCGAAATGCAGGTACCACATCTGCTTCTGGCTTGCCCAGTGGAACCCCAACTGTTTCAGCTCCTTTCGGTAGGCATAGCAGTTGGACACCCATATCCAGACACCGATGACCTCCACCTTGATGCCCTCGAACCCTGCAAGCTGCATGACCTTTTCCCTGATGAGCCTGTCTTTCGTCCAGTCATAGGCCTGCTTCTGCTTGTCGGTTGCATCCTTGTATGTATCCTTATGCTCAAAGTCACTCTTCAGCCTCTTGAACAGGATGTCATACTCGCTGTTGATTTCCTTGATGACTTCTTCGGAACCGCCGTTATCAGGATGGTGCATGACCACCAGCTTCCTGTACAGCTTCCGCAGTCCCTCAAGAGTGTCTATCTCTTTGAACCATTTCATAAAATACCATCCTTTCAGAGCAACCCCTGCTCCTTGAAGCTCAAATAGGAATCGCCGCCAATGATGATATGGTCTATAAGGGCTATGTTCACCATCTCCCCAGCCTCCTTAATCCTTTTTGTCGTCACCTTGTCAAGTTCGCTCGGCTCGACATTCCCAGACGGATGGTTATGGCAGAGGACAATCTGCACCGCTCCTGAAAGCAGCGCCCTCATATAGACCTCCCTAGGAGAGATGATGCTGGCATTCGCCGTCCCTTTTGAGATAAGGAATATCCCCAGAACCTTGCAGCAATTGTTCATGGCAATCATGTAACAGTGTTCTTCTGCCATCTGCTCCATGTGCAGGAGCCTCCGCATCATCAGTGCGATTTCTGCTGGGCTGTTCAATCTCCCAGCCTCATAGTCCATCCCCTTTTCCTTTACCAGCATCGTCCTGTCATCTTCTGACAGCCTGGCTTCATAGAAATTTATCCGCATAGGTTTCCAGCCCTCCAATCAGTATTCATCGGGAAGAAGAAAGGTGACCAAATCCCCATCGTTGATGCACCAGAACCTGCACTTCTCCCCATCTTCACGGAGATAGTCAAAGGTCTGGAGATAGTCTGCACCATAAGGATGTCTTTCAAGAATCAGTGCCAGTGCCGTAAAAGCAACCGCCTCCGCTTCTTCCCCAAAGGCATCCTGGAACCCACATGTCATGCATTTCCTGGTTCCCGTGAATATGTAGTCCCCGCCCTCTTCCTGTTCATTTATATGGACTCTTCCTTTTAACATAAGCTGTCTGCTCCTTTCCTTTATTGGAACAGGGGCAGACATCCCTGCCCGCCCCTTTCTGTGGCCTAAAGACCGCCACACCTCTATATGAAATTTTTATGCAGGCTGTATCATCCCTCTGTACCCGCAGGGGAGCTGCCCTCCCCTGTGTCGGAGGTTTCAGCGGCATCTTCACAATGCCCTGTTCCCTCTTCCTGGATTTCAGCAGGTTCCTGTCCTATGGGTGCCTCTGTGCCATTCTGGGCATCAGGAGCCTCTTCCTGTCCCGCTGAATCAGGCTCTCCCTGTTCCAGCAGGCCATGCTCCTCCTGTCCTGTATCTCCAGTGCCAGGGGCATCACCGCCCTCCTTTTCTTCCGACACAGAGCCAACATCAGGAACAGATTCCTCTTCTCTCTCTGCTTTTAAAAGGGCAATCTTCTCTTCCACCTCTGCCACCATGTCCTTCAGTTCTTCGGGAACCTCAACCTCATTGTAGAGGCAGAAGCTCTTTGCCATGACCGCCAGTCTCCCGTTGACCTTCTCCAGCTTCGTGGAGCCAGTGCTGCAGAACAGCTTGTAGTCATCGAACAGGGAATCCTCCTCCGTGAAGAACTCCCACCACTGCCTGAAATACATGGGCTTTACTCCTGTGTCCATCGCCACATCCGCAAGGTATATCACCATGGGGATGCTGATCTTCTTCAGCTGCTTGTTGGGCTGTGGATAGGCATCCGTCAGATATTCCACCGTTGACTTTAAAGCATCGCTCTGCTTGTCGCTGTAGCATCCCTTGATGCTCTCCGCATACTCCATAAGGCTTGTCTCCGAAAAATCCTTGAACTCAAATCCAGATATGTAGTTCCTGTCAAGGAGCATCATGGCCTGCAGCAGGCACCTCTGGTCATCGGAAGCTTTAAGCTGCGACTTCGTGAAAGAAGCACTCTCCGCAAAGAAATGCGATGTGAGCAGTTCATTCAGGAGAATCGCCACATCAGTCCCTGCTTTCGCCTTGCAGAGCTGTGCCGAAGTGAGCGGGACCGCCGAATTCAGCCTGCTGAACACTTCCTCTATGGTGCTGTTCACATATTCCTCCGTGTCCCCATCCTCAGGCTCGAATGCCTCAATCCGAAACCTGAAACGGATAGCCTCCTGCTGGCAGTCCTCTTCAAGATCTGAAAAGAACTTGCCAGACACAGAGTATACAGTGCCGTCAAGGATGACAGGAGGGACTTCCTCCAGAGGGAACCTGTTGTCGATGAAGTCGAACACTGTGGTAATCCTCTGGATGCCGTCAATCACCGAATACTGGTATCTCTTGTCGGCGACCATGTCTTTCCTGAAATACACTGTCGGCACCGAATAGATGCTGTTCTGCAGGATGCTGTGGATGAGCAGGCTCTTCCGCTTTGGGTCCCACATCCCCGATTTCCGCTGGATGGGGCTTGAGAAATCTATGGTGTCCTTAGCGGGGTTGTCCCTCATAGCCTTTAATGTCTTGACCGTCATGTTGATGTTGTTCCTTATCATAAGAATCTCTCCTCTTGAAAAATATGGAGCCGATGCCTGCGGCAGTGCCGCAGGGCCGCTCCCATTCCTGTAAGCATCATATGTAGCTGTAGGGCACTGCCCTATGCAAAGGGCAGGTCATCGAACCCCTCGGGGATGTCCATAAAGGAACCGTCACTGGGCATGGGGGAATCCTCCTTTCTGCCACAGTATTCAATCTCCTTTATAAAGCATTCCAAAGTGTAGATTCTTTTGCCCTCCTTGTTGGTGTAGCTCCCGCTCTGCATCTTTCCGCAGAGTAGGATTTCTTTCCCTTTACAGAAGCTTGACTGTACTATCTCCGCAAGCTTCCCCATGGCAGTGCAGGGGATGAAGTTCGCGGGATGGCTGCCATCCTCTCCCTTTGCCCTTTCCCTGTCCTCACAGGCAAGGGTGAATCGGGCGATGCATACTGGGTCGCTGCCGTTCGAGAACCTTACATCTGGTTCCCTTGTCAGCCTCCCTTTCAAAATGACCTTGTTCATAGCCCATCCCCTCCTGCATTGTATGTGACCTCCCCTGTCTCCCTTATGTATCTGTACACATGGTCTGACAGGATTTCCTGGGGGTGGACTTCCCTGTCGTTCACCTCACGGACGATCCTGTCCAGTCCCGCAGGGTCGGTCCCTCCCTCTGCTGGCATCAGGATGACCCCATGTACATTTTTCGGTAGGATGTAGAGATCTGCACCGACCAGGTCGGCAAGTCCCTGGAGCACACCTTGATAGAGCAGGCAGGCCGCACCGTTGTTGCCGTCCCTGTTGGAAAGGACATACATAGCCTTATCTGCAGGCATGTCCTGACCGCATGTTCCGCCCATCAGCTCCTCCAGTACCTCAGCCATGCTATGGATGACAGGAGGGAGCAGCCTCGGAGTGTTCTCCACGGCAGCGGCATACAGTCCATCCGCAGTGGTGCCCCACATCTCCATATGGCTGTTGTGGACTGCGATGCTTGCGCCTCCCAGTCCTGGGACATCCACCAGGCAGTGGAATGTGGCTGCCAGGTCAAGGTATGGGACATAGGGCACTTCCTCCAGAAGCTCCCTGTTCCTGCCCATGCTGACCAGCCTGAACACGATCCGCTCCCTCGCCCATTCCCAGTCCTTAAACGATTCTGTGTCGAATGTAGCCCTGGCCTTATCCCTCTGGTATACCGAAAGGATGATCTGCTCAATCCCATCCAGGCTCTTCCCATGGAGGTATTCATCGTAGAATGCCTCAAGATAGATGGCGGGACAGATGTTGCTCCCCCCCTTTTTCCTGATGGTGAGCCCATGGAGCTTCACATCGTTGGGCTTCAGGACTTCCTGTACCGTCACCTCCGCATGTTCAAGCCTGTGCGAGATGTCAATCCTGATGCATCTGCAGAAGCCCTCGAACGAGAGACAGTCCCTTTCTTTAGAATCTTTTCCCTGCATAAAAACCTCTCCTTTCCCTGTGCCTTTGCACAGTCAAATCTGCGGTGTCCCCACAGACCTTTCGCAACCTGTCGATGCAGACCTGTATGACATGCAACCTGTGTCCTGCTGTATCAACCTGTCTGCGAGACATAAAGCCTCTCGATTTCATGACCTTAGATTGTAAGCAGAAAGAAGAAAAATATAATCGGGACAAAAAATATGCCCCTTAAAAAGGAAAGAGCAGGCTGCCATATCAATGGATGGGAGCCACCCGCTGAAAAAATCTATGATGACTTTCTTGCCGAGTGGTTCACTTCCTGTCCATTTGATACCTGCCTTTTTCTTTTTAAGAGGCACTGTTCCTGTCCTCTCCCATACAGCTCCATTTCCTGATAAGCAGGGAAAGGGCGGCAGCCAAGACCGCAAAAAAATAACAGGCTCCTGCACCTGTTATCCTTAGAAAGGGCTGACATCCCCTCTTTTAGACACCTCCTCCATGACCCTTTCCAGGGCAGTCCTGTGGTATCTGTCATTGCTTTCAAAGCCGATGAAGTCCCTGTTGTTCCTGGCCGATGCCACCGCCGTCGTGCCCGAGCCCATGAATGGGTCAAGGACAACATCCCCCTCCCTGCTGCTGTTCCTTATGATGTTCTCTATGATGGGCAGGGGCTTGATGGTTGGATGCCCATATATCTTCTTGTCCTTTATGTTCGTAGGCAGGTGCCAGACTGTCCTCGCATCCGCATACCCAGAGGGCTGGCAGTATCCCCTCTTTCGGAAGTACAGGCAGTATTCCTTGTCTGACAGCCATTTGTTGCTGCACATGGGGATGGGGTTCGTCTTGTGCCATATCAGGATGTCCATCCTGCACTTCCTTTCCACCACGAAGTATCCTATGTACATGGGGATCTGTACAGCATTGCACCAGATATAGAGGTTCGGTGTCCTCATCACCCGAAAGATTTCATCCAGTATCCTGATGTCATAGCCCTCAGTCAGGTTCTGGTCTGATAAGGGCTTCTGGTAGCTGAAGATGTCTTTCCCAAGCCCCTTTCCCTTATTGTCATGGATGTGCTGTATCACATATGGAGGGTCTGTCACCACAAGGTCTACAGAGCTGTCCTCCATCTGCCGCAGCCCCTCCAGGCAGTCCATGCAGTATATTCTGTTTCTCTCTATCGTCATTTCCAAAACTTTCCTTTCCTGATATCATAAGCAGGGAAATGGATTTTATAATCTTTTGAAGATGGAAAGGGACAGCAGGCTCTTATACCCGCTGTCCCTCTTAGATGCATGGCTGTCTGAATTTCTCTGCTTCAAGGGAAAATCCCTTTGGAATCCCAGTAAGATCAAGGGTTGGAGCCACTTTTTGGATTTTAAGAAAATGGGGATTTTCCTTAAAGAGAGCACTGTTTTTATCTTCATCCAAACACCCTCGATTTCCAGTAGTCGTTGATGTCGTGGAACTGCTGGGGATAATTACAGGCCGCATAATCATATCCCTGTCTCTTCAGCGGATTCTGGTTGTAGGATTCAAAGAACCCTTTCAGCTCCTCTGTCGCCTTTCTGCCAGCCTCGTCATGGTCGAAGCAGATGATGAACCTCTCATCGCGGCGCGGGACATGCTCCTCCGATAGGTAATGCATCAGGGATTTCAGGTTCGCGATGCTGTTGAGGGAGATGCTCCTAATCCCATTCATGGCACAGGACAGGGCATCTTCCATCCCCTCGCAGATGTAGATATCCTTGTTCCTGACATGCTCCATCCCCTGTGTGATGAAGTTGAACCCAGAAGCTCCCAGTGCCCTTTTCGTGCGGCTCCCGTCAAGGCTTTTCTGGACTGCCATATGCCTCTCTGTATCCATGTAGAACTGGTCAAGGCACAGGTCATCTTCATCAACAGCCTCATAGTCGATGAGATAGAGGATGCTGTTCACTCCCTCCCAGTAGTTGTGCCTGATCTGTATCCTGTTCGCTTTCAGGATGGGTGCAATCCCTTTATAGAATGTGCCTTTGGCCTTTATCCCATTCAGCCGATCGGTTTCATTCTGGTCTGCGGCTGTCCGCAATGCCTTGTCGATGCCCTGTGCTGTATGGACTTCTCCGCCATGGACATAGGAGTCATAGAGCATTATGCCCCTGCCGTGGAGGTAGTTAAGCTCATATCCTGTCAGCGGCCTGCTGTTGCCTACAATCATTTCATAAGGGGTGACATTATTGCCATGGCTGGCCTGGATGTTTGGCTGGCTGCACTTATTACCGCCAGGCTGACTGCTATAGGCCTGATTGCTGGTGCTGGCTGTCACTGTACTGCCGCTGCTCCCCTTTGCCATATCCTCCAGCTTCAGGATTTCTTCTACTGCCCTGTAAAACGGCACTGCCCTGCCGTTCACTTTCCCGCACAGGCACTGGTAAAGGTCAATGGTATCAAAGGTCTCCCCGCACCCGAAGCATTTGCAGGTATTCCTTTCCGAAGAACAGGAACAGCTTGCCGTGCTGTCGTCATGGTCAGGATGCGGGCATCTTATCTGCCCATACCTGTTCTTCTCCCAGTTGAATTCATCTAAAATAATGTCCATGTCCACTGCTTTCACAGCCTTTATGGTCTCTATATCTATCATATATATTTCCTCCCTGTATAATAGGTTTCTGCCTCTTAAAAGAGAAAAAGGGGATTGGTATGCTTTGGGGTTCCATCTCCATATGGGAATAAATGTATGGAATCCTTTTTTATGTGCGAAAGATGTACTCCCTGCCACATGCTTCCCTCTTTTTCCTTTTAGTCGGCACTATCTTTCTTTTTATCAGTAGTCTGGCTCCACCAGGGTGAAGATGTCCTCCACATTGGTGCGGAGCTGTCTGTCTATGCGGTCAGCCCCCCTGGATTTATACATCTGCCTTATCTTATTCCCGATGCCCTTTACCGTTGGGGGCTTTGCCGTGTTCGGAAAGGCCTGCCCATAGTATTCCTGGATATCCTCCTTGAGCCCTTTCGTGATTTTCGGGGACTGCACCCCTTTCTGTTCCAGGCAGCAGTATATCGCCGCCTGCAGTGCCATCTCTTTCTTTCTGCCTCTGTAGCATGGTATCTCCTTTATGTCCATGCCGCTGCATTGTTCAAGCATCTGGTTATAGGAGATGCAATGGAGGCATCCGACATACTCATTTATCTTCTTCTGGCTCCTGCTTGATGACAGGATGCGGAGGGCTGTCCTCCCTGTTATGCCCTGCCTTTCCATCTCTTCCAGTATCTCCATGAGATGCGCCTGTTCCCTTACCTTGTTCACAGTCTTCCTCTTGCTGTAGAGGTAGAGGTAGGAGCATCTGCCATCCCTGCCCATCAGGTATGACCAGAATGTGTCGTCCCCCCCGCTCTCAATCTCCTGTCTCAGGCCGTTGGTTCCATCCCAGATATCTTCTTTATTGCGGGGAGCCCTCTTCCCTTTTGAAGTGTCCTGTTCCATGAGCGCCACATCTGTGCCAAGCCTGAACCGCAGTTCTTCGGCAAGGATGTCATGGTTATGGTAATACTGCCTGTTGAATTGGCGGTAGGAGACCTCATAGCATATCCTGTTGTCTACAGAGACCTTGCCAGCCTCATAGGAAAGGCATTTCCCTATCTCCCCTGCCTCCTTGATGTAGCCGCTGGCTATCTGCCTGATGAACATACCATTCTTCCGCTTCTCGCTTTCCAGTTCGTCATGGCTAAGGTTCATGGCATTCCTCCTGTCCTCCCAGAACCCCTCCAGCGCCTCGATGGAGTCTGAAAGCCTGTCCCTCTGTGCATGGTTGCATTTCAGGATGTCGGTCAGCTCCCTGAACCCTATCCCCTTGAATGTGATGGGCGACGGGTTCTTTTTGGAGTAGAGCTTCTCGCCTGTGGCTCCGTCAGATGCTACTTTGATATACCTGTAGAAAGTGCCGTCCCCAATCCCGAAGCGGAGCCTGTACCTCCCATCCGCGACAGCATCCATCAGCCCTGTGTCCTCTATGGTCAGGTTCCCCATCTCCATATGGATGTCATGGAATTCGCAGATGCGCTCCTCGCTGTCCTGATAGGGAACAAGCTCTGCCTTTATCTCCCCCTGCTTCGGCTTCTTCACGATGACCCTTGCGCACTCCACATGCTTATTCCCTTTCGCCCTGATCCTGTTCAGGAACTGCTCTATGTCATCTGCGGAGATGTTGTTGTCGGGGAACACTGCCATAGGCACGATGTTGTCGGGGTAGTCTGTTATGCTCACCCCTGCCTCGATGACACTGGTCGTCAGCATGCCGTCTATCCCTGAACCGTCAATCCTCCCATGCTCCACGATGTCCAGATAGGCCTTTGTCCCCTTGTCATCCTTTGTGAGCCTTGCGAATGTCTGGGGCATCTGTGCCATGAGCCTGTCGATTTCATCAGTGTTGTTCAGCCTGATGAACGGGAACTCCCTGCTGTAGTCAATCCCCCTGACATATTCAATCGGGTCGTCCACCTCGATGATTTCCAGCCTGTCTATACTGGGTCTGGTGTCCCTGCTCCTGAACTCCACGATTTCGTCGAAGTGGTACAGCCCCATGGGTTCAGGGGTAGCCGTCACCAGCACGATGCTGTGGAAGTCGCCCCTCTCGATACAGCCGATGACAGCCTTGATGGCTTTCTCCCTGAATGTGTGCTGTGTGGTCAGCAGATGGCTCTCGTCAAGCACCAGCACATTCTTCTCTGTTTTCCCCAGGAACTTCTGCCCCATGATATGGTTCTCCACCTCATACATCTTCTCATAGGTGGTGGCTATGATCGGGCTCTCTTCATCAAAGGAGTCCCCGCCCACCATTGCCCTGACTTCCCCGCTGTTCCCCAGCTGGATGGCCAGTGCCCTCATGGGCAGGTCGAACACCACCCTGTAGCCCTTTTGCCCTGACACGAGCCTGCCCGCACCTGAAATCAGAGAGGAGGTCTTGCCGCTTCCTGTCGGTGCGATGACCAGCTTGATTCCCTTTCCTGAAAGCAGTGAATCCACCACTGCATCGTTGTCCTTGTTGTCAGAGATATAGTCCCCATACTGGCAGTCAGTGACCCTGCATGGGTACTCGCTCCCATAGAACAGCTTCCTGACCTTGTTGTTCTGCTGCAATAATCTATCTGCTCTTCTTCCCATAATCTGCTCCTTTCTCCCCCTGCGGGGGAGGCTCCATGCTCTCCACATGGAGCCCCAGTCTCTGCTTTATTCCTCTACCGCTCCGAACACTTCCATATAAGTGTCTGCATCCAGATGCCTTTCTGCCCATTCCTTTGCTTCTTCCGCTGTGAATGGTGTGATGTCCTCACTGCCTGACCAGCACCTGTTGCCACATTCGACACTGTATCTTGTCATTGCCCCTCCACTGCCATACAGGAAGAACTCTCCTGTCTTCTTCCTGTACAGTGTCTCCTCCAGATAGTGGAAGTCCCCTGCACCATATCCATTGCAGTAGCTTCCTATTTCCTTTGCTGTACCAGTGTCATACAGCCTGCTGTTGATTATCTTCTTCATGATTAGGTTCTCCTCTCCAATTTCGATTTTTCAATGCTTCAATCAGGTTCTGTATTCAGTTTTCAAGGTTCCTGTCGGCACCTTTTCTGCAACAAAAAAAGATACCCACACATAGGTATCTGATACAGGGATGCATTGAAGAATGGACAGGATATAGACCCTGCTTACACTTTCAGTTCAGTATGTAAAGTCAAACTCTTCAATCATTTTTGCATCTTCATTCTGCCTGTATGGCAACCTATGTATGGGTATCTAAGCTTATATTTTTGTGGGCTACTCTCTCCTGTCTTGAAAGAGGTGTGCATGAATACATGGGATGTTAGTTCTAAATCTTTTTAGGAGGCAAAGAAAGCTTTTGTTGGCTGTCTCCTTGATAATGTCATTTAAATAGGTATTTAAAAACATATTTAAATACATTGAATGTCACTTCTAAATCTCGCACACCTCTGTGGTTTCTTTGTAAAGCATGTTGTGTACCTTACATTTTCAATTTTAACACAAAATTTTTAAAATGTCAAGGGTTTTTGCGAAAAATGTTTGCATTATCCATATTTTCATGTTATAATTAAAAATTACAGACCTAATAATGCAAGTCCAATGCCAGATGTCCTGTACCTGGTGTGGGGGGACAGTTACACCGAAAATGCACTGAAAAATGCCAGTTTTTCCCATAAAATCAAGGTTTCCGCCCATTCTGGGAGAAGAAAAATGCCCCATTTTTCCTATATATAAATACATATTTTTAATGTTCTACTGTTGTTATTTATATAGAAGCCACTGCCTGTCATGAAAAAAGGGAATGCCTCTTAAAAGGAAAAAGGTTGGCAGCATATGGACTGGAAGTGTGCCACCCGCCAAAGAAAACAGATATGCATTTTCTTTTGGCTGGCAGCTCCCATCCTATGATGCACCAACCCGCTTTTTCTTTTTTAAAAGGCATCATTTCTTTCTGGACAGCATGTACCATTTACATGGTGTCAGGTCTGGTGTCCCTTTCATGCTGGGCAGATGCCAGCCCATCAGCTGTCGCCATATCCACAGCTGCAATGGAGCCAGCTGGGGGCTTTTCCCCTTTCCCATGGGCATCCTGCAGCCTCTTAAGGGCATATATCATCAGGGTTCCATGGCTCCTGTCGCCAGTTCCTCCATGCACCTTGCCCCCTGCCAGAAAGCATCCTTTCCCGCCTGTCGGCAGATCCTGTCAATGGCCTCATGTATCTGCTCTGTCTGGGATGGTGTCATGCTCCCCCTCAATGGTTCCATAAGGGCTTGTATCATCTGCTCCTGTTCCACAGGCTCCATGCAGCCCATCCCATAGCAGGCGACCCGCTCCTGCAGCCTGGCCATCAAGTCTCCCATAATATCACTCCTCCTCTAGCCACTGGCGGATTGGGCTCCGCCATATCCTGTATGCCTCCCTGATTCTCTTTCCCAGCTTCTCCTCCCTGTTGTCCATTATCTCCCTGATATGCCTGTTCCTGCGGGCTTTGGCCTCCTTTATCATCTTTTCAGCCATAGCCGCCGCCCGCTCAAAAGGGGACTTATATCCCCTTGCGGACATGATTCTCTTCAGTTGGGCTATATATTCCTGGAAGATGGCATCCACCAGCTCTTCATCCCGATAAGGGCTTTCAAAGTGGTTCTCGACCATGAGCCTCCTGAACCTGTCCTTTAGTTCCCCCTCATCTGTAACACCATCAAAATACATGGCATCCCTCCTCTCCGTAAAGACTACTGACTCATAATATCGACATGTTCCCCATTTATCTTTAGCTATAACTAAATATATTTTGTTTTAGCTCCTTAACCTGGCAGGAATACTACCTTAAAATTAGGACATGCTATCAGGGAAAGGGGAATCTGTCATGGAAGAACTGGATTACAGGACAATCGGTGGGAAGATTGCCAGGCGGAGGACAGCACAGGGCTTTACACAGGAGGCAGTCGCCAATCTGCTTGATGTGAACCCCAGCCATATCTCCAATATCGAGCATGGCCGTGCCCATCCATCCCTGACCGCACTTGTCAGGATTGCGGATGTCCTGCACTGCAGTGTTGACTGCTTCCTTGACGGCGAGTACACTTTCCATCCCGCTAAGGACAGCGAGTCCGCACTTGATGACAGAATCATGGATTTGCTCAAATACTGCGACTCCGACAAGAAACAGAGGATTCTGAAGATGATTGAGCTGATGTGAGAGGGCGGGGGTTCCCTGCCCTCTACAGTATCGCCCGAATCTGTAAAGAAAGTAGATATACATTTCTTTCAATAGGTAATCTCCATCCCCCAATCCTACAGCCCGCTTTTCTTTCTTAAAAGGCATCTCTTTTATAGGATAGCCTGTACCATTTTATACAGTTCTGGTTCAGCCATCTCTTTTAGATATGGCAGGGATGATATTACTTCTTCTTTTTCTAATTTAGCAATACTGCATATCCGCCAGCAGATAAGGGGCTTGCCCTCGCTTTGTAGAACATTCACTGCCCATATGACTTTTCTTGCCCTGTATTGCTCTATGGTTTCAATATGCTGTTCTATTTCCTTTTTGCATTGTTCCATTTTGACAAGCCTGTGGCTCTGAATATTCAACCTTTTGCTGACAGCATAAAAACTGACCTTTTCAGGCCTTTTCTCTCCATTCCCATGTAAATCACAGATTACATTTTTTACCATAGGAAACATCTTTTTATCTAATTTATCCCAATCTATTGCATTACTGTTCCTTATAGTATATTTTCTTCCCCCTTTTCCCTTGCTTTTTACAAGTCCAACCGCCATTCTCACCATGGATGGAGATACTCCCATCTCTTTTGCAATTGCTTTTATCCCCATGCCACCATCCAACAGTTCCATGACTTTTTCATCAAATAGCTGTTCTGGTTTTTTCACAGGTGTCTCCATTATAGCTAACTCTTCCGCACTTATCTGGAGAAACATGGCCGTCATACAAATCTCGGAAAAGACAAATCTGCTACCGTCTAGCATCCTTTGTATTTGCTTATCCGTGACATTCCCCATTTCCGCAAGCCCAGAGTAAAATATCTTCATATCACCCCATAATCTATGAAAATACTTATGCTCACCCCTTGATGACAGGTATGGTGTGCCCGCCATCTTTGAATGAAAATAATTCTTCACTGAAGCTGTACTGCTCCTGTCTATAGGCTGTAAAAACACTTTAACCATATACCGCACTAATTCCAATTCCAACGGAATGTCATGATATGTCACATATTCAGAAACACCTTCCCCTAATGGTATAGCTTCTTCTGCCGATACCAAATTTACGAATTCCCTTGAATCAAATGAAATAGTACTTTCTATCAGACAACATCCATGTACCGCACACAAATTTACATCCCTCATTTGATGCATCCGATGCCAATAGGTTTCTCCATATTTCTCCCTATCATTTAATACACACAAAGGACAGTATCTCATATACCGCTTTTCCCCTTTCCGTAGCTTTGGTACACAGAATAATTTGGAAAAATCCCCCTCCATTGACATTAAAGCCCCAAAAGCCATGTTTCTCCTGTTTCCATCAATAAACCTCCCATAATAAGGATACATTGTATGCTTTTCAAGAAACTCTTCCATTGTGATATGTTTTGTCAAATGTTCAACTATTTCAGGTTTTAGCTGCTTCACAAATTCCTTGTCCACCCTCCCCTGCTTTGAGCGAAACAAATCCTGTTCTACATCTTTATAGTACAGATAGCCACTATGTAAATGGCATCTCGCCAGAACACTATAGACAAGTTCATCTGGATAAATCTCTGGAAAATATGCGATTCCCATGATACCACCCCTTTCAGACCGCAATCTCTGTAATGCTGATTTTCCCTTTCAGCAGGGACAGCATATCGCACCGATTCCTTTTTGCCTGTTCTGCCAGCTCCATGAAGCTCCAGTCAGAACTATCGCCTTTATCCGCCGAATAGGTGACAGGCTCCCTATTATCCTCTGTCCTGTCAAAACTGCCGACCATATCAGAATCTGCCTCCCGTGGCAGCATGCCAGTCCCCTGTCCCGCTTCCGCTGATAGTATATGGTTCCCTTTCCTTTCTTCCTGACCAGAACCAGCCACCGACTCCGATGTATTGCCCCCTTTTTTCCTTTTAACGGCATCCTTTTTTATCACCATGGATGGCCTGATATGGCTGTGCAGCATGTTCATCCTCTGCCCATAGGCTTCATTCAGGGAGACCATATCTAATAGCTCCCTGCCGCTTAAGATGCCTATCTCCTGTGCATCATGGATAAGGCTGACCACCACCGCCAGTATCCCCGATGAATGCTCATACAGCCATTGGATGGCTCCATCCGAAATGGCAGCCTCTTGCCCTACATACTGGTACTGGAACAAGGTCTCACAGAACTTTCTGAAATAGGCATTATACCCACATTTCCCATACCGAAGCCCTAATGCCCGCCTTGCCAGATAGTCCACTTCTCCGAAGAACTCCTCCGCTTCTGGGGTTCCAACCATGCAGATGGATATCCCGCTGTTATTGATAAGCTGTGTCAGCATCCCCACAAGGCTCTTTCCCTGCCTGTGGTTGACGATGTTCTGGATTTCATCCACCACCAACAGCCCTATATGGTTCAAGGCAATCTGACTGACACTGCCAATCAGCATGTCTGTGGTAGCCCTTGCCCTTACTGCCATATCATAGTAATGGGTATCCAGCTCCATATCAATCTGCCGTAGAATCTGTAACAATAAGCTTTTCACGGAACAATCGAACGGGCACTGTACAGTCAGGCAGGAGATTATCTTACAGAATGGCTCCTCCATCTCAATTATCCTGTTCTCTGTCGCAATGCTGATGGCTCTGGATATGGCGGAACTCTTACCGATGCCGCTGTCCCCTATGATAGTAAAGGAATCGCTCCCCCCTATGATTCCCTGATAGCCATAATCAGAACCATCCATGTCCTTTATCCTTTTGCCGTTCACATTCCTTTGCTGTACTGCCAGTTTCCCCTCTTTCTTCTGCAGGCTCCTTAACATGGCAAGGTATATCTTTGAATAGATTTCCTCCGACATCGCAGAGGGCAGATAGATGTTATAGATTTCATTCAGAGCCATAAGCCTCTCCGATTTCCCTTTGGAGCGAATCTCCCTGTCATATGATGGCTTTATCTCCAGTCTCTTTTCCAGTTCCTCCCCCGACAGCATGGGAGGCAGCTTCTCCACGATGTCCCACTTCTCCTTAAGCATCTGCCGCCACTTCCTTTCCTAAGTCCTTATGGAGCCTTTCCTGCTCCTTTTCCCTGTTTGCCCTGATATTCTTGATGGATGGCCTCTTCTGCCCTCCTGATGCCCCTACTGCTGCACTGATATGCCCTGCAAGGTCTATCTCCGCCTGTGTCCTGTTCCCTGTCTCCTGTCTGATTAAGTCCCTCTGCCGCTGCTTCATGGCCTGTACCCCTGTCAAGCCCTTATCCCTGAATCTGCTTTCAACCAGCTCAAAGGGGATATAAGAGCCATTCTCAATCAGCCATGTCTGGCATACATTATCAGGATTATAAGCGACAGTACATTCTTTCCCATTCAGGTACTGCTCCCTGAACAGCCTGTTGTGGTAATGCATCCCATTGACTGACAGCCCAAATCTTGTGAATCTGCCTGTTGCCCTCGGGAGCAGGGTCAGGATAAGCTGTTCCCTGCTGACACTGATGAGATTGCATCCATCCTGTCCGCATCCATAGTTCCATATCTCATTTGCATAAGGCTTAATCTCCATGGCAAGCATTTCCTCTGTGTAGGGGAAGTTCTCCAGTACCCTGCTGCAGTTATAGAACAGGATGCAGTGTATGATTATCTTCTCAAAGTCTGCCATGGTCAGGCAGGCATCTTTCCGATAGTCATGCACCCCTCTTTCCTGAAAGTCAGGCTCTACAACCCCTTTCCCTTTCAGCTGGTTCCTGTAATAGCACTGTATGCAGTCAAAGAACTTCTCAACTTTGGACTTCAATTCTGGCCGATAGGATGGCAGATTGGTTATCTGTATCCCTAAGTCTGTCATCTGCTCAAATACAGTCCCTCTGTACTCGCTGCCCATATCGGTGACAACCTTGCCCGACAGCTTATCACAATCCCAATCCTGACGATTTATCGCAATGCCGAATGCCCTGCAATGCTCCACCTTATCGGCTATGACATTCAGCATCAGGTTCCTAAGGCTGTATACACCGCCCTCCCAGGAAAGCGAGTACCCACAGCACAGGCCGCTGTAGGCATCCACACAGGCCGTCAGGATTGGCCTGCCCACAATGCCCCCCGCTTCATTAATGAGGTAGATGTCAAGTATCGTCGCATCCAGCATCCCCACTCCCACATGTGGGGCAAATGCCTGTACCCCATCCCCTGTGAGTGGCCTCTGGTTCCTTTGATAGTAGGACAATCCATTTCTGCTGATATATTCAGTCTGTTTTGTATTGTATTTACGGAAGAAATAGCGGAATTGGTAAAAGGATGGATACACACTTGACAGTCTGCCGTCTCCGTCACAATAGGAATCTTTCAGCATCATGGTGTAGACATTCTTCAAGGTTCGCTTCTTCGTGGTGTAATAATACTTGTTCAGGGCTTTCCGCATGTTCTTTTCATCCTGTGTCAATGCCCTCCCTGTGTTCCTCTCCTGTGGGGCAAGGCTCCTGATATCCTGTGATGAAAGATATTCACACAGATACTTCCTCACCGACTGCCTGCTGATGCCATGTTCCTCCGCCATCCCTGCAACCATCTCGCTCCGCATGGATTCATTATCCACGAAAGGCAGTATTGCAGAGATGATGTTATATCTCTGGTAGATGGTCTTCCTTACATCAGGGCTGTAATCTTCCAGGATGCCAAAATCTGTTTCCCCTGACCGACAGCTCCCCTCTTCCTCTGTGAAACCATCCAGCTCCTCAATCCCCATCCATACGGGCATGGTCTTCCTGATGCAGTCGATTACAAGAACCCGCTCCCTTTCAACCGCAAGAACCCTGAATATCTGCTCTGTGCCTCCGATACTGTTCCCCTTTCTTTCCGAATCTCCCTGTCCCTTAAGCTGAACCTCTCCTCTTTCCTTTTTAAGGAGCATATTTTTCTTCAAGCTGTCCTTATCCATTGAAATCCCCCTCTTTCTCAACCACAATCCCCCAGTCTGAAACACCATGCCTTGACCAGAAATCCTTTGAAGCCTGCAGCAGCTTCACCGTCAACGGCTTTGTGAGATGCTTCCGCTCCACACATTCCCTGACCATCAGGTCATTGTCTGCCTTGACACAGACAAAATCTGATGTATAACCGCCATCCATGCCATCCAACAGGACATTCACCTGAAAGCTTTTGATGTCCTCCGAACCATTTAACAGGTCAGCATAGGCAGACTGGATGGCATCAAATGTCCTGCACACATCCTCACATTTAGACAGCTTCCTCTTCTCACATCTTCCCTTGAAATTCTTCTTCCTCACTATGAGACACCTCCAATGGCAGGAATCACAGGCATTCAGGCAGATGACAGCTTATCCCAAGAATGGCAGCATCACTTTTGGGAGAATCCCCAAAAACAGGCACCCTTTTCCCAAAAGCGGAAATCCCCAAAAGCGGCAGGACAGGCATTTCCTTTTTGGGAAACAGGAATCCCCATTTTACAGGCACTCCCAAAAACAAATCCCCAGAAATCAGCTCCCAAAAATGGTTTTGGGGAGATTCTCCATGTCCAGGGGCAACCCCGATTATCCTCTAAAGGCAATCCCGCATATCCTCTGCCCATTTCG
>ERZ808051.1170-NODE-1170-length-19300-cov-14.974302_pt1 | contig 19300 bp, 25 predicted proteins | sample MGYA00380199_ERZ808051 | MGnify/ENA primary metagenome ERZ808051 (study PRJEB31490, sample SAMN06133391) | mouse gut metagenome | isolation source: J11 | host: mice | place: China: Chengdu | collected 2015-05 ...
TCAACAAGAATCTGAGCAATTGCCTTCTTCATGTTTGACGCAGGAATATCTACTGTATCGTGCTTTGCTGAATTTGCATTACGAATTCGTGTAAGCATATCAGCGATTGGATCTGTAATATGCATTGATAATTCCTCCTTATTAGATTAGCAATTCTCAGTTCTTACCAAGATGATTTCTTTACGCCAGGGATCTCACCCTTATGAGCAAGTTCTCTGAAACAGATTCTGCATACACCATACTTACGAAGGTAAGCGTGAGGTCTACCGCAGATTTTGCATCTGTTGTACTGTCTTGTTGAATACTTAGCAGGCTTAGCAGCCTTAACTTTCATAGATGTTTTTGCCACGATAATCCCTCCTTACTCTGCAAATGGTGCGCCCATTAACTTAAGAAGCTCACGAGCCTCTTCGTCAGTGTTTGCAGTTGTTACCATGATGATGTCCATACCACGAACAGCATCAATCTTATCATAATCAATTTCAGGGAAAATTAACTGCTCCTTAACGCCCATAGCATAGTTACCACGACCGTCAAATGAGTTAGGATTAATTCCTCTGAAGTCACGAACTCTTGGAAGTGCGAGATTGAAGAATCTCTCAAGGAATTCATACATTCTGTCACCACGAAGTGTAACCTTAACACCGATTGGCATACCCTCACGGAGTTTGAAGTTAGCAACTGACTTCTTCGCACGGCAAACTACCGGTCTCTGACCTGTAATTGTCTGAAGATCTGTGATGATAGCATCTACAACCTTTGAATTTTCACGAGCTTCGCCGCAACCAACATTGATAACAATCTTGTCAAGCTTTGGGATTTGCATAACAGACTTGTATCCGAATTTCTTCATCAATGCAGGTGCAATATCGTTCTTATAAGTTTCTTTTAATACTGCTGCCATTGTTATGTTCCTCCCTTACTTAAAATTCTGCACCGCATTTTTTGCAAACACGGTTACCGTCCTTACGGCCTACACGAGTTGCTTCGCCGCACTTAGGACATACTAATTGTACTTTTGAAGCATAAAGAGCTGACTCAACCTCAATAAGTCCGCCAGGCTCACCCATCTTACGAGGCTTAACATGCTTTGTAACAACGTTAACCTTCTTAACGATGACCTTGTTCTCCTTAGGACTTACAGCGATAACCTCGCCCTTGACACCCTTTGATTTACCGCTGAGTACTAAAACAGTATCACCGGATTTAACAAACATCTTACTCATATCTTCGCCCTCCAATTAAAGTACTTCCGGAGCGAGTGAAAGGATTTTCATATAATCCTTCTCACGGAGCTCACGAGCAACCGGTCCAAAAATACGAGTACCACGAGGGGTTTTATCCTCTCTGATAATTACGGCAGCATTTTCGTCAAAACGAATATACTGACCGTCGTCACGACGTACACCTTTAGTTGTACGAACGATGACTGCCTTAACAACTTCGCCCTTTTTAACAACACCGCCGGGAGCTGCCTTCTTGACACTGGCTACGATTACATCGCCGATATTTGCATATCTTCTGCCTGAACCGCCAAGCACTCTGATGCAAAGAAGCTCTTTAGCACCTGTGTTGTCAGCTACTTTAAGACGACTTTCCTGTTGTATCACAGCAATTTCCTCCTTCGTACTGCAAAATAACACTTTGCTAAGTTGCAGTTATTATTTTATATTGACTAAATTACAAAAAAGCTGTAAATCGTAACGATTATTTAGCTTTCTCTACAATATTAACCACACGCCATCTCTTATCCTTGCTGTATGGGCGACATTCCATAATAAGAACCTTGTCACCTACACCGCATTCATTGTTCTCGTCGTGTGCCTTGTACTTTACAGTACGGTTAACAATCTTATTGTAAAGCGGATGACGAACCTTATCCTTGATTGTAACAACAACGGTTTTGTCCATCTTATCGCTTGATACAATACCTACTCTTGTCTTTCTGAGGTTTCTTTCCATTATTCAGTTACCTCCTTCTTAAGAATTAGCCTTTTCAAGTTCGATAGCTCTCTCAACAGTCTTGATACGAGCGATATCTTTCTTGACAGCTTTAATTCTCATAGGGTTGTCGAGCTGATTGATTGCCTGCTGGAAATGAAGATTGAAGAGCTCTTCCTTAAGCTCTGCAAGTTTTGCTGCTCTCTGATCTGCTGTAAGAGCCTTGATTTCTGATGCTTTCATTACTGCTCGCCTCCCTCTTCTTCTTTCTTAACAAACTTACACTTTACAGGAAGCTTGTTTGCTGCAAGTCTCATAGCCTCACGAGCTATCTCCTCACTAACACCGCCGAGCTCAAACATAACTCTGCCCGGCTTAACTACTGCTACCCAGTAGTCAACATTACCTTTACCTTTACCCATACGGGTATCAGCAGGTCTTGCTGTAATAGGCTTGTCAGGGAAAATCTTGATCCATACTTTACCGCCACGCTTTGTGTAACGTGTCATTGCGATACGGGCAGCCTCAATCTGTGCTGCTGTGATCCAAGCTGGCTCAGTAGTCTGAAGACCATATTCACCATAAGTTACCTTATTACCTCTTGTAGCTACACCGGTCATACGGCCTCTGTGCTGCTTTCTGTGTTTTACACGCTTAGGTAAGAGCATTATCTTTTTCCCCCTTCCTTACGATTTGATCTCCTCTTATTCTTATTACGAGATTCGTGGAGAACTTCACCCTGATAGATCCAGGTCTTAACACCGATTCTACCATATGTTGTCTTTGCCTCAGCAAAGCCGTAATCGATGTCTGCACGAAGTGTCTGAAGAGGAATTGTACCCTCTTTATAAGTCTCAGAACGAGCGATTTCAGCACCGCCGATTCTGCCTGAAACCATAATCTTAATACCACGAGCACCAAGTCTCATTGTATTTCTGATAGCACCTTTAACAGCTCTTCTGAAAGATACACGTCTCTCAAGCTGCTGAGCAATGCTCTGTGCTACGAGTGTTGCATCAAGGTCAGGCTGCTTAATCTCAACAATGTTGATAAATACTTCGTTTGTATTCTTGCCTAACTTCTTTGCACAGATAGCCTTGAGCTTTTCAATCTCAGCACCCTGCTTACCGATAACCATACCCGGTTTAGCACAGTGAATATTGATTCTTACTCTCTTAGCATCTCTTTCGATTTCTACCTTTGGAACACCTGCACCGTAAAGGGTTTCCAGGAGATACTTACGAAGATTGTAATCTTCAACAAGAGTATCACCGAACTCACCCTTCTTTGCATACCAGCGAGAGTCCCAGTTCTTAATAACACCGATTCTTAAACCGGTTGGATTACATTTCTGTCCCATTTAACTTTACCTCCTCGCTTAGTCTTCCATTTCCTTAACGGTAATGGTGATGTGTGATGTTCTTTTATTGATTCTGTAAGCTCTGCCCTGTGCTCTTGCCTGAATTCTCTTAAGAGTAGGACCAGGTGTTGCATTGCAGTAGCTTACTACTAATCTTGATACGTCCATATTGTTATTGTTCTCAGCGTTAGCCATTGCTGATTTGAGAACCTTCATAACAGGCTCACAAGCAGCTTTTGGTGTGTACTGAAGAATAGCCATAGCCTTGTCAGCAGGCTGATTTCTGATAAGATCAAGAACAATCTGCACCTTTCGAGGAGAGATACGGACGTAAGTTGCTTTTGCTGTTGCTTCCATAATAATTCTCCTTTCGATTACTTAGATGTCTTTGAGCCGGCGTGGCCTCTGAAAGTTCTTGTTGGTGCAAACTCACCAAGCTTGTGTCCAACCATATCCTCTGTAACATATACAGGAACATGCTTTCTTCCGTCATGAACAGCAAATGTGTGTCCTACGAATTCAGGGAAGATTGTTGAACTTCTTGACCAGGTCTTGATAACCTGCTTGTCACCTGCAGCATTAAGAGCCTCAACCTTTTTGAAAAGGCTTTCTTCTACATAAGGTCCTTTTTTAGTACTTCTACTCATATTAATCTTCTCCTTTCTTCTTATTTACCGTTACGACGGCGAACGATCATCTTGTTAGATGCCTTCTTCTTATTACGTGTCTTATAACCAAGAGCAGGCTTGCCCCAAGGTGTGCATGGACCAGGACGTCCGATAGGTGATTTACCTTCACCACCACCGTGTGGATGGTCATTCGGGTTCATTACAGAACCACGTACTGTTGGTCTCCAGCCCATATTGCGCTTACGGCCTGCTTTACCAATCTTAACGTTAGCGTGATCTGTGTTACCAACAACACCAACGGTTGCCATACAATCTCTTGGTACATTTCTAAGCTCGCCTGATGGGAGTCTGAGAAGGGCATATGGACCCTCAAGAGCCATAAGCTGAGCGCTGTTACCAGCTGAACGAGCAAGCTGAGCACCATTGCCGGGATAAAGCTCAACGTTGTGTACGATTGTACCAACAGGCATATCCTTAAGTGCAAGTGCATTACCTGCAACGATATCTGCGTTTGGACCTGACATAACAGTGTCGCCTACTTTAAGACCTTCAGGAGCTGTGATGTAGCTTTTTACACCGTCTTCATACTGAATAAGAGCAATGTGAGCACTTCTGTTTGGATCATACTCAATTGTCTTAACAGTTGCAGGGATATCAAACTTGTTTCTCTTAAAGTCGATTATACGATACTTTCTTCTGTTTCCGCCACCACGATGACGAACTGTTATTCTTCCGTATGAGTTACGGCCTGACTTCTTGCTGAGTGGCTCAAGCAAAGATCTCTCAGGAGCAACCTTTGAAAGTGAAGAATAATCAGTTACTGACATATTTCTTCTTGAAGGAGTGGTTGGCTTATAATTTTTAATTGCCATTATTTTTTCTCCTTTCCGGATAACTTTGCGAAAGGATGGCACCTTTCATACCTCATCATCCGAAATCATTTTGTTGCTATACTATATTATATAGGGATGTAATTACATCATATCGTTGAAGAATTCAATTTCCTTTGAATCTTCTGTAAGGGTAACAACTGCCTTCTTCCATGATGGAGTGTAGCCAACGTTCATACCCTGACGACGCTTCTTGCCGCGAACATTGATTGTGTTTACCTTAGCTACCTTTGTGCCGGGGAAAACTTCCTCAATAGCCTTAGCGATTTCAATTTTGTTAGCATCCTTTGCAACCTTGAAGGTATACTTCTTCATCATAATGCCCATCATTGATTCCTCAGTGATGATTGGCTTGATAATGATATCCTGAGCAGTTTTCATTATGCATATACCTCCTCAATTTTCTTTGCTGCGTCCTTAAGAACTACAAAAGAGTCACAGTTAAGAATATCATAAACACAAAGTGTGTTCACTGTAACAACCTTTACGCCCTCAATGTTACGAGCACTCTTGTAAATCTTCTCATCGCTCTCTGCAGTAACAATAAGAGTTTTCTTAGCTGCCTTAAGCTTTGAAAGCATCTCAACAACAGCCTTTGTCTTGATTGTCTCAAGCTCAACCTTGTTGATTACCATCATTTCCTCAGCAGCAACCTTAGTTGAAAGTGCAGACTTCATAGCAAGTCTCTTAACCTTCTTGTTAAGGTTTACCTTATACTTTCTTGGCTTTGGACCAAGAGCAATACCACCGTGTGTCCACTGTGGGCTGCGAGTTGAACCCTGACGAGCACGGCCTGTGCCCTTCTGTCTCCAAGGCTTTGCACCGCCACCGCTTACTTCTGAACGAGTGAGAGTTGACTGTGTGCCCTGACGCTGATTAGCAAGATAGCTAACAACTGCAAGATGCATTGCTGATGTATTTGGCTCAATAGCGAATACTGAATCAGCAAGTTCCAATTTTGAAGTTTTCTTACCTTCCTGGTTATAAACCTGAACCTGTGCCATTTTTATCTCTCCTTTCGTTAAGCTTTAACTGCGTCTGCGATAACAACAATTCCGCCCTTAGGACCAGGAATTGCGCCCTTGATTGCAATAAGATTGTTTTCTGCATCAACCTTTGCAACCTTAAGGTTCTGAACTGTTACTGTTTCGTGACCGTAGTGACCTGCCATCTTCTTGCCCTTGAATACTCTTGAAGGGCTTGAACAAGCACCGAGTGAACCTGCGTGACGGTGGTTAGGACCTGTACCGTGTGTCATTCTGAGTCTTGAGAAGTTCCAGCGCTTGATTGCACCGGCTGTTCCGTGACCCTTGCTTGTTCCCTTAACATCTACAGTTTCGCCAACCTCAAAAATGTCAGCCTTGAGAATGTTGCCAACCTCAATACCTTCGATGCTGTCAAGACGGAATTCTTTAAGTGTTTTCTTCGGAGCAACGTCTGCCTTGTCAAAGTGACCCTTCATCGGCTTGTTTACACGTGATACCTTAACATCACCGAAACCAACCTGAACAGCCTCATAGCCGTCGTTGTCCATTGTCTTAATCTGTGTAACTGTGCATGGACCGGCTTCAACAACTGTAACAGGAATTACTTTTCCGTTCTCGTCGAAAATCTGAGTCATGCCAATCTTTTTGCCGATAAGACCTTTTTTCATGTTTATTTCCTCCTTTTGGTTATTGGTTGAGTTTCCCCAACATGACCTCAGCTGCGATTAGAGCTTGATTTCAATCTCTACGCCGGCTGGGAGCTCAAGACTTGTCAGAGCTTCAACTGTTTTGTTTGAAGGTCTGAGAATGTCGATGAGTCTTTTGTGTGTTCTTTGTTCGAACTGCTCACGGCTGTCCTTATACTTATGAACAGCTCTGAGGATTGTTACTTTTTCAATCTCTGTCGGAAGAGGGATAGGACCGCTAACCTGAGCGCCTGTTCTCTTTGCAGTTTCAACAATCTTCTCAGCAGCCTGATCAACAAGACTGTGATCATAGCCCTTAAGTCTGATTCGAATCTTAACCTTACTTGCTGCCATGTTATTTCCTCCTGAAAAATTATGGTGCGAGCTCCGATAAAGTTTCCCACGCGTCCGTGTGTTTCAACCCTCTCTGTAAATAAAACCGAATGATTGAATTTTCATTCGGGCAGAGAAATAACGCACTTTCAGCCGGTGTTCGCAAGCCGCCGTCTGCTACGTTTCATTACCTATCGGTGATTTTCGCCCGGTTTAAAATCGGACATACTCCGTGTAAATTCCCGTCTGGGTTAAGACGCCACCTTACACATCAACGCATATCTATGTGTGAAACAGGATATATCTATATAAATATATAATAAGCCCTTTTCACAAGCTCATTTATTATATATTATAGATTGTCTGTTGTCAAGGGAAATTCTGAACTTTTTATAAATTTTTGGAAACTTTTTTTCATTGTGCATTTTTAACGAATTTTCGTTTGATTTTTCTGCAAAAATGCACAATAAAAAATTGCGGCGCAAACAGGTAAATCCCTGTTCACACCGCAAATATATAAATGTTTAAGCTATTGTTTAATCATTTACTTACTAATCTTCTTCAGATCCAGAATGGATGCATAATGCGGAATAACAAATTCTTCAGGCACTGTTGAAAGATATTCCAGATGCTCTTTTTCAAATGCCGCAATCTTATCGTGCGGAAGAGATGCGTCAATCCCTCTGCAGGCTTTCATTCTGCCGTTCCAGCTTTCACGCGTAAACGGCACGTCAATATCATATGTAATAGCGTTTGCAACCTCAAACAGTCCCATAAGCCAATCCGGCTTATCTATTTTATATCTTTTCATTCCGCCGCCTGTCCACAGCGGATTATATTTCAGGACTAACTCCTCACTTGTTTCAGCTATCTCACTTTCAAACGGCAGCCACGCCATATAGAGAATAAGCAGATGTCCGTTTTCTTTAAGAAATCGGTGTAATTTAGGCAGAATAATTTTCTTGTCAAAATACATAAAGCACTGACAGGCTGTTATAATATCAAAGCTCTTTTCGGCAAAATCAAGATTTTCTGCTGAAGAAACTATATAATCAATATCGAGCCCTTTGCTCAGCTCTTTTGCATATTTTATCTGATTTTCAGATATATCCGCTCCGACAAATTTTGCACCGTATTTGTACAGATTACGTGGCAGAACACCTGTGCCTGTTCCCAAATCAAGAACTCTCTGACTGTCCTTGCAGTAGCCTAGATGAACAATTCTCTCATAGAATTCATCAGGATAAATGTCTCTGTATTTTGCATAATCCGACGATGCAAGTCCCCAATCAAATCCCCTGCCGTTGTCAAATCTTTCATCTTTAATCACTTCAATGTCCTCCCCTATTTCTTTCAAAAAAATAAACCGCTGATGCTTTGTTCATCAGCGGTTTTGCTATACAGATATAAAATGAATACACCTACACCGAAAATGAACACGACAAAAGGATCCTGTCCTGCTGGACAGAATCGGCATTTTTATCAAGTTCAAATACGATAGTATACATAATAATTATTCCTTTGATTTAATATACTTACTTTAACATATAAAGTATACTATGTCAAATTATTGTTTATCGTTGCCTGTGCCGCTGTGTGCGCCAGTACGCGCGGCACAACATAGAGGGGGTTATTAGGGGGAATTGGCGTATGCCTTCCCCTGATTCGTTTTCTTGGTACCGTTCTTTTGCGACTCAAAAGAATGGTACAATCAATTAATAGGATTATTAGGGTATTTCTTATCCTAATTCTAAACAATAATTAAGCATCACGCAGTGGTTTTCAGTGACAGCTTGAGCTTATCCGCAATCATTGCGATGAATTCGGAATTTGTAGGCTTACCTCTTTGAGACTGAATCGTATAACCGAAATAGGATGAAAGGACATCGACATCGCCTCTGTCCCAAGCCACCTCAATGGCATGTCTGATTGCACGTTCAACTCTTGATGCGGTAGTATTATACATTTTCGCTACTGTAGGGTAAAGAAGCTTTGTTACAGAGCCGAGCATTTCACTGTCATTTACGGAGAGCTTAATGGCAGTTCTGAGATACTGATAACCCTTTATATGCGCAGGTACACCAATCTGTCTCATAATGTCAGAAATTGTTACGTCTATATCGCCGTCGCTGAGAGAAGAGCCTTCCCTCTTCTTCTTTTCGCTTTTCCAGGATGCAAGATTTATCAGACGCTTTGCAACCGATCTGGCTGTTACAGGCTTAATGAAATAATAATTAGCTCCTGCACTGATCATCTGTTCTTCAAAATCCTGTGAATCAATGGAGGAAATCACTGCAACAAGCGGTTTTTCATTAAGAGAATTATTCATATGTTCAAGAATTTCTATTGCATCACCGTTTGGCATAAATGCGTCCATAAGTACAACATCAATATGCTGCGAATCGATTATAGACATAACTCTTAAGCCGTCCTTTGCTGTAAGAACTACATCAAAGCCGGCATTCTTTAACTCTTTCTGACATTCCTTGCCAAATTGTACTGAATCATCAGCAATTAATACTTTTAAATTGGTTTTCATTAAAAACCCTCCTTATTTATTCCTTCCACATATTACCATTTATCTTTTACAATTGCAAGGGATTTTCACATATTTTTGTAAATAAATTTCACATTATTTATTATTCGTTTAAATGTGCAAGATAAAATAGGAGTTTTTTCGGCTCTATTTGAGTTCTTTTGACTTTTCTACCATTTTTTCGGCAAAAATCGCATAACCCTTTTCGGGATTGTCTACAATCACGTGTGTCAGAGCACCCACAAGCTTACCATTCTGAATAATCGGTGAACCACTCATACCCTGAACAATACCACCTGTTTTTTCAATCAGATTTTTATCCGTTACCCGTACAACCATATTTTTTTCATCATTATTTTCTCTGTAAGAAACTCGTGTAATTTCTACATCGTAGAGCTGCGGTCCTTTTTCATCAACCGTACACAATAACTGTGCACTGCCCTTTTCCACCTCCTGAGATGCCGCGACTTTATACAAACGCTTACCGACAAGACTGCATTCATACCTTCCGTAAATTCCGCATATGCTGTTCACACTGAGACTGCCTATCACATTATTTGTAAAATCGCAGCAAAGAGAGCCTGCCTCACCGTCTGTACTTTTATAAATTTTTGTAACATTCGCCTTAACTGCCTCACCATTCAGAATCGGCATAATTTCATTTGTGTCAACATCTGTGATAGGGTGACCTAAGGCTCCAATAGAGTTGTTCTCGGAATTGTAAAAAGTAACGGTACCAATTCCTGCGGTTGAATCTCTTACCCATACACCCACCTTATATTTCCCCTCAGACTGGGAATATACAGGCTTAAGCGTAAAGTTTTTATAATTTCCATTTCGCTTTACTACAATTTTATAATCCTTGCCGTTATTGTCGTTAAAGGTTTCCTCTACCTGCGATGAATCGGTCATTTTTACATTATTGATACTGATGATTATATCGCCCTTTTCAAGACCTGCTTCTTTGGCAGGATTGCATTTTCCGTTTGCCGTTTCAACATCCTTTGTACCGACAACAATAACTCCGTCCGTGTACAGCTTTATACCAAAGCTCTCTCCACTGACATATACTCTTTTTTCCGTCTCCTGCAAAACTTTGGTGGCTTTAACAGGAATAATACCGAGTATTTTTATTTCACTTTCTGACGGAGATACACGTGTGTTGTTCTGAAAATCAACCTGTGAATTATTCCCCATATCAACCGTGTAAATGTTTTTATAGCTTATATTTTTTGAAGAATAGGTTGAAATGCGGTCAGGCAGACATAAATCTCCAAAACCGATTAAGCTGAAAATAAAAATTAATACTACTGCTATACAGACATCTGCTATACGAATTATTTTTTTCAAATGAATCACCGATTATAGTATTGACAAAAAAATAAGGACATCTCAAGGATGTCCTAAATTTTTTATTTTATTTTTTCAAATCATCAAACTTTGCCTTCATCGTCGGATTACCGCGCGTGAGCTTTTTGATTGTTAAATCCTGTGCCTTATCATTGGCTAATCTGAGATTGTTTTCAGACGAAAGCAATGCGTTTTTCGTTTTCTGCAAATGGTCTATGGTCTTGTCAATCTCTTCAATAGCCTTCTGGAATTTATCACTGGCAAGTCTGAAATTTCTTGAAAAACCGTTTTTAAAGTTTTCCATATTTTCTTCAAAATTTGTGATATCAATTTCCTGATTTTTAATTATGGCAAGCTCACGCTTATACTCCATAGAATTCATAGCTGCATTGCGCAAAAGCGTTATGATAGGAATAAAAAACTGCGGTCTGATAACATACATCTTTGCATATTGATATGATACATCAACAATACCGGTATTATAAAGTTCGCTCTCAGGCTCGAGCATAGAAACCAAAACGGCATACTCGCAGTTTTTGGTATTTCTGTCCTTGTCAAGCTTTTTGAAGAAATCTTCATTTTTCTTTTTTGTTGAGGTTGAATCCTGTTCGTTCTTCATCTCAAACATAATGGAAATGATTTCATTACCGTCAGCATCAAATTCGCGAAATATGTAATCACCCTTTGAGCCCTTTGAATCGTCGTTATCCTTTTCAAAATAAGCAGTCGGAAAGGCAGTCATCCTCAGCCTGTTGAATTCATTTTCACAGTGCTGCTCAAGACTTTCACCAACCATTTTTGTGGAAAGTCTTAATTTGAAATCCTTATATCTCTGCACCTCTTCCTCTTTCAGATTCAGCTGCATTTCATATTTTTCTTTCAGAGTATTCTCTTCGTTAATATGCTTCTGTTTCTGTATTTCAAGCTCACTGTTGAGGGAATCTCTTTCCTTTTCAATCTCAGAAACTGCCTCTCTCACAGCAAGTTTCTGCTGAGTTTTAAGGCTTTCGAGCTGATGTCTGAGCTCAAGTATTTCACGGTCTTTATCTGCAAGCGTGTCTTTCGCTCTGACCTCTTCCTCAAGTCGTGCCTGCTTTACAGCCTGCTCTCTTTCCGATTTCAGATTTCTTTCCTTTTCACTTATTTCTCTGTCAAATTCAGCGGTGCGGACCTGAGCCAGTATTTCAGCATATCCGGACTTGTCCACCTGAAAAACCTCGCCGCATTTGGGGCATTTTATCTCCGGCATTGTTTTATTTCTCCTTATCCTTATTATGTAAATGGTAAAATAAGGCTGAAAATCCATATTCAGCCTTACAGCTTTTTTATCCGTCCTTCAGCTGCTTTACAGTGAAATCGACCTGTATATCCGCCTCAAGATAATCTATCATGGACTGCAAATCAGCAAACACACTGTAAAGCATTTTACAATTTTCCCTTACAAAATGCTCCTCAATGGAATGGTCAAGCATAGATTCCATTGCGTCATAGTAGCCGTCAACATTATAGATTACAATTGCTTTTTTATGTCTGCCAAGCTGTTTCAGTGTAAGAACCTCAAAAAGCTCCTCAAAGGTTCCTATTCCGCCGGGAACGATTATGAATGCATCTGCCAGCTCCTCCATCTTCGCCTTGCGTTCACGCATTGAATTCGTATAGATAAGCTCGTCACATTCTTCGTAAATCGCTTCAATATCCGCATCCTTAAAAAATTCAGGTATTACTCCCACAAGCTTTGCATTGCCTTTTTTAAAGCCTCTTGCAGCAGCACCCATAAGCCCCTGACCGCCTGCACCGAATACAAGATTGTGACCTGCCTTCGCCAGCGTTTCGCCCATAAGCTCAACTGCTTTTATATATTTATCATCTATTTCACTGCTTGCCGCACCAAAAACACAAATATTCATAGTTTCTCCCATATATATTAAAAATGATTATAATAACAATATATGATTTAACAGCTTAAATATTACTTATAATTCACAGATAATTTTAACACAGTGTGAATTTTGTGTCAATTTCTTGTTTTTGCATATTAAATATAGTATAATTTATAAACAAATTATTTATATATAGAAATTGGTGCAATTTTGAAAATATTAACAATTGGTGATATCGTATCCCAGCAGGGATGCGAATATTTAAGAAAAGAGCTGCCTGCTCTGAAAAAAGAGCTCGGTGCAGATATAGTCATTGCCAATGGTGAGAATTCAGCAGTAGGCAATGGTGTACTTCCGCAGAGTGCAACCTATATTCTTGACTGCGGAGTCGATGCCATAACACTCGGCAATCACAGTCTTAAGAGAAGAGAAATCTATGATTACCTTGACAGTGACAATCCGATTATCCGCCCTGCAAACTATCACAGCTCTGCTCCCGGCAGGGGTTATATGATTATTGACAAAGGCTACTGCCAAATTGCAGTCATTAATCTTCAGGGCAGTGTTTTTATGGAGCCTGTTGAAAATCCTTTTTCAGTGATTGACAAAATCATAGAGGAAATCAAAGCACAGGGAATTGATATAATTCTTGTTGATTTTCATGCTGAAACCACGTCTGAAAAAAGAGCAATGGGATTTTATCTTGACGGTAAAATTTCCGCATTATACGGCACACATACCCACGTTCAGACAAGTGATAATCAGATACTGCCAAACGGCACAGGCTATGTTACGGATATAGGTATGACCGGTCCGTTTTACGGTGTGCTTGGGGTTAAGCCTGAAAATGTTATTGAAAAGCTCAGGACAGGTCTGCCTGTCAGATTCACAACTGAGGATGGTCCGTGTGTTCTGGAGGGATGCCTGTTTGAAATTGACAACAGCAGTGCAAAAACCATCAGCACCACTTTAATCAGGAGGTAACAATGCAGAAAAAATATATTGCTTTGTTTTTATCAATTCTATTCATTGTTTCCTGTTTTGCAGGCTGTACAGCTGATGATAATCAGGCAGAGGTCACAACTACTGTTCCTGCATCTGTCAAGGAGGTTGACAATACCACCTTCAAGCTAAGCTATACGCAGTCCGACAGCCTTGACCCATTTAAGGCTGAAACACAGAACAATCAGGTGCTTGCCTCACTTGCCTTTGAATCACTTTTTGACCTTGATGAAAACTATGAGCCTGCTGCAAATATTGCAACAGGATATGCGTTTACAGACAAAACCACTCTGCGTGTAGATATAAATCCACAGCTCACATTTTCAGACGGAAGTGAGCTTGATACAGAAGATGTAGTTTACTCCATAACAGCGGCGAAAAAGTCACCTGCCTACGGCAGTGCACTCGGCTGCATAAATTATGCGGAGGCACAGGGTAATTCTGTATTCATTCACCTGAACTATGCAAATCCCTATGCAGTCAATCTGCTCACCTTTCCTATCACATCAACAAAGGATGATGCGGATGGCTTTCCTGTAGGCAACGGAAGGTATGTTTACAGGAATTCAGGCGGCAAGGCAGTGTTAAAAGCAAATACCGATAACGGCTTTGACCCTTATATCGGTACAATTACACTGGTAAATATTGCCGCATCCGACTCAATCGATAACGCTGTTAATATCGGCAATATTTCCTATGCCTTCAGGGATATGAGCAGTGACACATCAAAACGTCTTTCCTGTGCAAAAAAGGCGGTAAGTATGAATAATCTTGTATTCATCGGAATTAATTCCAAAGGTGGTATTACCTCCAATGCGCATATACGGCAGGCAATATCGCTTGCAGTTGACAGAACCATTATTGCCGAAAGTGCTTACTCAGGATATGCAAGCACAGCCGAATCCCCATTTAATCCTGATTTCAAATCAATAGGAAATATAAATATCTTTTCAAAAGAAGCAGATACCGCCACAGCGAAGCAGGCAATCAATCAAAGCGGATATGAGGCAGATAAGCTTTCACTTTCTATACTCGTTGACTCAAATGAAAACAAAATTTCCTGCGCCAATTTGTTAAAGAGCCAGCTGGAGGCTGTCGGCTTTAAGGTTACAATCGCTCAGGAAAGTGTTAAAAATTACAGAGCAAAAATAGCTCAGTCCAATTTTGATATTTATATCGGTGAGGTTAAGCTTTCGGATGATATGAGTCTTTATCCGTTTTTTGATAAAAAAGGCGGAACAAGATATGGTATTGACCTTAAGAAAATGACCTGCGATGATGTATATATAAAATGTCTTTCAGGTGATGAGGAACTTGGCAAATTCATACTTGCTTTCAATGATGAAATGCCGTATATCCCCCTTGTATATAAAAAAGGTATGATTTGTTACAGCAAGGCACTAAACGGTGATATGCAGGGATATTACGGTAATTTCTTCTCAAATATTGACAGCTGGAATTTTATTTCTTGATTTAATTATGAATAAGACATATAATTGTAATAAAGCAGCATAGAACATTCGGAGGTATTCTATATGATAAAACTGGAAAATCCAAATGGATATATTGAAATAACAAACAATTATTTCGCAAATCTTGTAGGCAGAGCAGCACAGAGCTGTTTCGGTGTAACAGGTATGGTAAACAGTAATCCTTATCAGAACCTTAAATCCGCCATAAAAAGCAAGGTATCGCGTGAAAATGACAATTATGATCAGGGCGTATCTGTTAAAAGCATAAACGGCAAGCTTACGGTTGAATTACACATTTCCGTTTCATACGGAGTAAACATCAATGCAATTGTTGAAAGCATTGTAAACAAAGTAAGATATACCGTTGAAGAAGCTACTGATTTAAAAGTATCAGCAGTCAATGTTTATATTGATGCACTTAACTGATTGGAGATATATTTATGATAACTGGTTTAACATTTCGCGATTCAATAATTTCCGCAGCTAATAATATTGCAAACAGCAGACAGGCAGTTGATGCTTTGAATATTTTCCCTGTTCCTGACGGTGATACAGGTACAAATATGAGTATGACCATCAGTGCAGCTGCAAAGGAAATGGCAGCACTTCCCGATAGCTGTACAATTGAAGAGGCATCCGCCAAATGCGCCTCTGCCCTTTTAAGAGGCGCAAGAGGTAATTCAGGCGTAATCCTTTCCCTTATTTTTCGCGGCTTTTCAAAAGGCTTTAAGGGACTTAAGGAAGCAGGTGCAAAGGATATAGCAAATGCTTTCAAAGAGGGCGTTGACGCTGCATATAAGGCAGTTATGAAGCCTACCGAAGGTACAATACTTACTGTTATCAGAGAGGCTAAGGATGCAGCTGTTGAAATGGCAAAGATTCAGGATGAGCCTCTTGAGGTTGCTTTTGCTGCACTTCAGGCTGCAAAGGATGCTCTGGCAAAAACTCCGGATTTACTGCCTGTACTAAAAAAAGCAGGTGTTGTTGATGCCGGCGGACAGGGCTTAATCCTTATATTTGAGGGTATGGAAAGCGTATGGCATAACGGCGTTATTGTACAGCCCCTTGACGGCTCAGGTGTAACTCCTGTTTCCGCACCGTCAAAATCAACGGTTGCCAACGCATCAGATGATATTAAGTTCGGCTACTGCTCTGAATTTCTGATTGAAAAGTCGGAAAGTGCCAAAGAAAAGGATCCGCTCAAACTCCGTGCATTTTTGGAATCAATCGGCGACTGTGTTGTCGTCGTTGACGACAGTGATATCATCAAGGTACACGTTCACTCAAATGAGCCCGGTAATGTTATTCAGGCGGCACTTAAATACGGACAGCTTATTAACATAAAAATTGATAATATGAGATATCAGCACGCCAATGCTGAGGTTGGCGTGAAGGAAGGCGATAAGGTTATAGAGCCTTCTGTTTCCGCTCCTGAAAACGATTACGGCTTTGTGGCTGTCTGTGCAGGCAGCGGACTTGAAGAGCTTTTCAAGGATATCGGAGCAGATGTTATCGTCAGCGGCGGACAAACTATGAATCCGTCTACCGATGATATTCTGGGTGCAGTTATGAATACACCTGCAAAAACCGTATTTGTTCTGCCGAACAATAAAAATATCATTATGGCTGCCGAGCAGGTAATCCCTCTTGTTTCCGACAGAGAGGTACGTGTTTTGCAGACAAAGACAATCCCTCAGGGGATTTCCGCAATGCTTGCATTTGACGATACTGCAACGGCTGATGAAAATCAGATGACGATGATGGAGACAGCACAGGCTGTTGAAACCGCACAGGTTACCTTTGCCGCAAGAGACAGTGAGGTTGACGGAAAGGCCGTTCACGAGGGCGAGATTATGGGCCTTTGTAACGGCAAAATCAAGTTCATAGGAAATGATATCGTGGATATTGCTTATAAGGCTGCAGACAAGCTGTTCAAAAGAGCAGAGCATTCCCTTATCACAATTATCTACGGTGAGGGTGTAAGTGAGGAAGACGCCGCTAAGGTTGAGGAAAAACTCAGCAGCAAGTACGGCTCTGATGCTGAAATCAGTGTTGTCAACGGCAACCAGCCGATTTATTACTTTATTATTTCAGTGGAGTAAACCATGTTAAATACTGAAAGTAACATAAAATTCATTAAGGGTGTTGGCGAAAAAAGAGCCGAGATGTTCTATAATCTCGGCATCTTTGATGTTGACGCCCTTATTCGTTTTTTTCCGCGTAAATACGAGGATTGGACAAACACAAAAAGCGTTTCTCAGGTCAACAGCGGTGACAATATTACAATAAAGGCAACTATGATTACACCTGTTAAAGAGCATAGGATCAGGCGCGGTATGACGCTTTACAAGTGCCGCTTTTCCGACGGTGAAAGTGTAATCAATGTCACGATATTCAATAACAAATATCTTGCACAGTCTCTCAGGGTTTATGAGGATTATGTGCTGTTCGGAAAAATTGAAAAGACTTTTACCGCAGCCTCTATGTCCTCCCCTAAAATTGAAAAGTTAGACACAGGAATCCGTATTCACCCTATTTACTCCGCATCAGGCAAGCTGACCTCAAACGCAATTGCTAAGGTTATCAGAACAGCACTTGACAGCCTTGACGAAATACCTGAAACCTTAAGCGATGACATCAGAAAAAAATACGATTTGATTACACTTGATGAGGCAATACGGCTGATCCATTTCCCAAATTGTGAAACGGATACTTATAGTGCACGCAAAAGGCTGATATTTGAAGAGCTGCTTACCCTTCAGCTTGGTCTTTTAAAGCTCAAGAGCAATAAAAAGAGCGAAACCACATTGCGTATAACAGAAGATTATACCGATGAATTTACCGCTCTTCTCCCCTATCGTCTGACAAATGCTCAGAAAAGAGCCATAACCGAATGCGTTAAGGATATGCAGAACAAATACCCGATGAGCAGACTTTTGCAGGGTGATGTGGGTTCCGGCAAAACCGCTGTCGGTGCAGGAATCATTTACACTGTAATCAGAAACGGCTACCAGACAGCACTTATGGCACCGACTGAAATACTTGCCATTCAGCATTTTGAAGGACTTTCAAAAATGCTGGGCGGTACAGGAATAACAATCCGCCTGCTGACCGGCTCAACCAAAGCAAAGGAAAAGCGTGAAATCAAAGCCGATTTGTATGACGGCAAAATTGATTTGCTGATTGGCACCCACGCAATCATACAGAATGATGTTGAATTCTGCAATCTCGGTCTTGTAATCACCGACGAACAGCACCGATTTGGCGTTAAGCAGCGAGCAAATCTTGCCAACAAGGGACACGGAATACACACGCTTGTTATGAGTGCTACACCGATTCCGCGTACGCTCGGCCTGATTCTTTACGGAGATCTGGATATCAGTATTCTCGACGAGCTCCCTCCCGGCAGACAGGAAATCAGAACAGATGTCGTGGATTCACGATACAACAGCAGGCTGTACAAATTCATACGTGACGCCGTTGATCGTGGTGAGCAATGCTACATCATCTGCCCTATGGTTGAGGAAAGTGATGAAGCACTGGGTCTCAAATCTGCCGAGCAGTTTGCAGAGGAGCTGTCACAATCTGCTTTTGAGGGTTACAATCTCGGACTGCTTCACGGCAAGATGAAGCCTAAGGATAAGGAAAAGGTTATGAAAGCCTTTTCTGACGGTGATGTTCAGATACTCGTTGCTACAACCGTTGTTGAGGTTGGTGTTGACGTTCCCAATGCCACAATTATGGTCATTGAAAATGCAGAGCGTTTCGGACTTTCACAGCTGCACCAGTTAAGAGGACGCATAGGCAGAGGGAATAAAAAGAGCTTTTGCGTGCTTGTTTCGGACAGTAAAAGTGAAAACGCACGCAGCCGTCTTATGATAATGAAAAAATACAGTGATGGCTTCAGAATTGCGGACGAGGATTTAAAGGCTCGCGGTCCCGGTGACTTCTTCGGTGAAAGACAGCACGGCCTCCCTACGCTCAAAATAGCCGATATGCTGGAGGATATTGAAATCCTGCACCTGGCACAGGACTGTGCAAAGGATATCCTTGATGAGGATTTCAACCTGGATTTGCCTAAAAATAAACACCTTTGCAGTTCCATTACAAAGATGTTCAGGGATATTGAGTATTAATACAGATTATAGAATAAACAAAGACCTGCTGACATAAAATCAGCAGGTCAATTTTTATTTATTTTTGTTGTAATTAAATCCTTCCTGGATAATATAACA
>ERZ808051.1173-NODE-1173-length-19293-cov-5.777009_pt1 | contig 19293 bp, 9 predicted proteins | sample MGYA00380199_ERZ808051 | MGnify/ENA primary metagenome ERZ808051 (study PRJEB31490, sample SAMN06133391) | mouse gut metagenome | isolation source: J11 | host: mice | place: China: Chengdu | collected 2015-05 ...
AATTCATATCGTTTCATGTACCTATTTTCGCACCTACACACGTCTTGTGCAATATTTATTTTTCAAACAACCCCTAGGCCCGCCCTTGGCATCCAGCAGAAGGTTCCAGTCCAAGCTGCCGTTGACGCCGCCGTTCAAATTGCCCAGGATATCATGGGCGTACATCTCCGCCTTTTCCAAGGAGGTCATGCCGTCGAAGCGGCTGTATTCCACACAGCCCTCCGTGAACCACAGCTCCTGATCCGGCCACAATGTCCGCACCGCCTCCAATGCGCCGAAATGATCCCCGGTATACCAATGTACAGCAAAGCCGGATACCGCCTCCCCCGCCCCGGGTACGGCCAGCGTCTCCGCCGCCCGGTAGGGCAGGATCTCCTTGTTGTGATCCCAGGCCAGAATCCTCACATCGCCGCACCCGGCCTCCTCCAGGGCGGGTGCCAGGAACCGGGCGGCAAACTCCCCCTCCTCCCGGGCGGAGTAGAGGCAGGAATCCCAGGTCTGGACGGCGGCGGGCTCTTCTGCACGGAGAGGTATTGCACGTCGCAGCCCTCCGCCCGGTAGTGGGCCGCGTACCGGGCCATGCACGCCGCCCAGCGGGCGCGGTACTCCGCCTTCAATGCCCCGCCATGGTTCATCTCGCCGTTGGTCTTCATGAAACCGGGAGGGCTCCAGGGGCTGAGCAGCAGACCGATGGGCCGTCCCGCCGTCTCCTGAGCCGCCAAAATCATGGGGATGAGGCGCTGATCATCCCGGCTGGTGTCAAAGCCCCCGTCCGACCGCCCGGACTGGCAGGCATAGTTGCCCAAGGCAAAATCGCAGCTCCCGATGTGGACTCGCCCCCGGCTGTAACTCAGCTCCTCCGGCCCAAAACAGCAGTCCAAAAACGCTTTCCGGCGTTCTTCCGGCAGCTGTGCCCAGCTGTGGGCAGCGGCTTCGGTGAAGGCCCCGCCGAATCCCTCGAACCGCTGATACCGGCAGTCGGGGTAAATACTAACCTGATGGATGCCGTCCAGCGGCCCCCGCTCCAGCGTCTGGCTGTGCCAGCGCCGGCCCTTCCGCAAATCGGTGGTAATCAAAACCGCGCTCATTTTAACTCCTCCATTTCAATGTCGATGGCCGAGATCTCCCCGTCCCGCACCATTCGGGCCTCGGCCCCGGACAGGCGTGGACCATGGATGGCAATCCGGCCGCCGTCCCGCCCGGTGAGCGTCCAGCGCACCGGCCCCGTCTTCCCCGGGATCAGCGCAGCGCAGCCGGGGGCGTGGTATGTTACCTGGACGCTCCCCAGGAATGCGGCCCGTACCGCACCGTCCCCCGGCATAAGATAGCCGGGGAGGAAGGGCTCCAGTGCCAGCCGCAGTTCCCCGTCCTCCCAGCGGAAGGGGGCGGGGCCGAAGAACATGATCTGCCACATCTGCAAAAACTCCGCCGTAGAGCCGGACAGCCGGGCCACGAAGCCCCGCCCCCACCGCTCCGGGTCCGGGTTGGCGGAGGAGGCAAGAAATGACACGTTTTCCAGCGGGCTGCGGCCGTACCGTTCCGGGTCCAGGAAGGGCACGGCGGCGGCATGGAACGCCTGAGCAAACTCCTCATACAGCCCGCTTTTCAGCAGCTCCAGCAGGTATTTGTACTCCATGTGGAGCCAGATGGACTCGTTTTCCAGCCAGCCGGGGGAAAAGGCCACCGCCCGGCCCGCCTCAAAACTGACGCCGGCGAGGCTCTCGTTCACCTTGTACATCCCCAGCTCTTTGTCGTAGAGGGCGCTCTCCCGCACGCGGCGGGCCAGCTCCGCCTTTTCCGCCCGGGGCGCGTCCAGCTTGAGCCAGCGCACCGGCCCCTCCAGAAAGAGGGGCAGGGCGCGGGGGACAAGGCCGGTGGGCATGGGCCCCTCCGGGCCGTCGGCGGCGCCCGCGGCCTCATAGGTGAAGTAGGTGGGGCAGATACCGTCCCCCAGCGCCGCGGCGGCGCGGATGCCGGAGCGCACAGTCTCCTCCATCCGGCCCAGCATGGCCGACAGCTCCTCCCGGCCCACGCTCCGCCGCGCCCCGGAGAAGCCAAAGTCCGTCTGTGCCCGGTAGCGCTCCTTGACCGTGTTCAGCCGATCCCAGCGCTGGAAGGCGTTCCCCTCCCCGGCCAGAGCCTCCGCCACCTCCTCGATCAGGGCAGCGATCTCACTGTACAGCTCCACCTGCCCCCGCTGACGCTCCAACGCCCGCCGGGTAAAGGCCAGCAGGCGGGCCAGTTCGCAGCTCTCCGCCATGGACGAGCCCAACAGGCCGGGCAGGCCGTTGAGGGCGTCATACCACCCAGGCTTGCCCCCTTCCATCTCGATCCCCATCCCGCCGGCGTCCAGGGTGGCGGTCTTGACGGCGCACACCAGCAGCAGCTTTTCCATCAGCGTGCTCACCGCCTGCCCGTCCCCCGCCCGGGCCCACTTGCGGGCAATCCCCGCCTTGGCCTCCTCGTCCAGCGCGCCATACTGGCGCAGGCCCTTGGGAGTCATATGGTAGCGTTTGGCCCGGGGCTTCACCACCGCCCGGGACTCGTACCAGCGGCAGCGTCGTTCCCCGAACAGCAGTTCCTCCTCCCGCTCGGGGTAGATGGCCAGATAGCTTTCAATGAGGTCCAAGTTATAGGTCCAGTGGTCGCACCAGTACCCCTCTTTGAATTCGGCGTTTGGCTCGTGGTACGCCGCGCACAGGGCCGCCGCGGTGAGGGCCAGAACATCCCCCTCCTCCATGCCCCAGTCCTCCGCCGCCATGGCCAGCGCGCCGGGAGTGAAGGGTTTGGCCAGCAGCTGCGCCGCTTCGGCCTGCCGCCCCTCCGGGACGCGGGCCAGAATGTCCGCCAACGCCTCCGGCCGGAGGGTATAGGTGCTGGCGTTGAGCACCAGGGGATTATACCCGTCCGCCTGGATCAGGTCGAAGAAGGTGTAGATATTCTCCGCCCCCAGGCGGGGAGCAAAGCGCACGTCGCACCGCCGGTTTTGGTTCACGTCCCGGAAATTTCCGTTTCCCTGGGCGAAGTACTCCCCGCCCAGGGAAAAGGCGTTGTACTCCCGCTCGGGGTCTCCATGCTTCCTGGAATAGAGGTAGAAGGGGACACACTTCCCCCCGTCCTCAAAGAACATGGGCGCACCGCCCCGCAGGGCGTTGTCCAAGTAGGTCTGGCGGCAGTAGGCGTCAAACACCGGGTCGGACGTGCGGCAGGAAATGGGAGCGCACAGCTTCTCCACAAGAGCGGCGGCCTGACGGCGCTTTTCCTCGAACCACGCTCCGCCGGACACTCGCCCGGCCAGCGCAACCACCCGGTCCTTGCCCTCGGCCTGTCCGTAGAGGGAGAAAATGCGCAGCTCCTCTCCTGGCCCCAGTACCGTCTGTTTGGGCAGGAAGCAACAGGGGAAGCGGTTTTCCGGCTGCTGGGACGCAGTCCGCAGGTCCGCCAGCGTGGCCGCGGCAAAGCCCTCCGCCGCGGCCAGCGACGTGTCCGTTCCAAACACCAGCTCCGGCTGTACCAGAGGGCGCAGCAGCGTCCCCCCCTCGTCCCAGGCCAGACAGAAATTGCAGCCCTCCACCCGGCTGACCTGTGCGGTGTCCTCCATGGAGGCCCGCACCCGGAAACAGGCCATGCCGTTATCCGCGTCCTCCACCCGCATCCAGGCCTGGGCCAGATTGTTCATCTCTTTGAGGTTTTCGTGGCTGACGCCGTAGGGGATCAGCTCCGGCAGTCCGTCCAGCAGCTCCAGCGGCACCGGCTCCGCCCCCGCATTGGCCACCGTCAGCACCCGCGCCAGCGCCGCCGTGCGCTCGCCGGGGACGCCGAAGTACGCCGCCGACGCCCGCAGGCCGCTCTGCTCGCAGGTGATCTCCAGTTCGCCCATGCCGATGTGCATATCGCAGTTTTGGGTGAACAGCTCCCGGTACGCGCCATTCACCTTGCAAAAGGTGCGGAAGCCCGTCCTGGCCACGTCCCGATAGGCCTGCCGGGCGGGGGCGAACTCCAGGATGGCGTGATCCTTGTCGTTCACGCCAAAGGAGCACACCCCCTGCCCCCGGTTGTTGTAGTAGCACCACACCGGCACCCCCAGCGGCCCGGCGATCCCCGGCAGAAAGCTGGAAAAGGTCGGCCCGCGCTGGTAGTTCCGGATCACATAGCGCCCCTGCTCATCGAACATCTCAAAAAACATTTCAATTCTCCCCTTCCCCGGCGGAAATCAGCTCCGCCGTCAGCTCCAGCAGCCCGTCTCCCTCCGGCAGCTCCCCCCGGGGGATGACCAGCCTCCCGCCGGAGCCCGTCCACTGCTTCTCTCCGCAGATCACCGTCCCCAACCGGTACCGGCCGCAGTCCAGCCCTCCGGCGTTTTCATACCGCACCCGCAGCCGCCGTCCGGCGGCGGTGCAGCAAAGCTCCGCCGCGCCGCTGCCGTCAAACTGCTCCGCAGTCAGCTTGGGCTCCAGCAGAAGATCCCCGCCCCGGCCCCGCACGCCGAACACCTGGGTCTGCATGGTGAGCAGCAGCCAGCTCCCCGCCCCGGTGAGGTAGGGGTACATCCCCTGGCCCCGGTCGTCAAAATACTCCGGGACGCCGGGAAGAATCCTGCTGCGGCCGAAATCGCCACTTTGCAAAAACAGCTGCCGCAGCGCCTTCCAGCCCTGGCTGGCAAAGCCCCGGGCGTAGAGCGCGTAGGCGTACATTACCGCCATGTGGCTGAACACCGCTCCGTTTTCCTTATGCCCGTAAGCGAAACCGAACATCCGGCCCATGTCCAGCTTGACCTCGCCGAAGTCGGTGTTCAGGCAGTAGCCGCCCCGCTGGGGCTGGAACAGGTACCAGTCCGCCGCCCGGATGATTTCCCCCACCCGGTCCTCGTCCGCCGCGCCGGAGAGGATGGCAAACACCTGCCCGGTGAGCATCATCCGGGCCGCCTCTCCCCGCAGGCCCTCCACCTGCCGGCCGGAGTTGTCATAGTAGCTGTTGAACCAGTGGAGACGCACCCCGTCCCCCACCCATTCTTCAGCGGCGATATGCGCCCGCAGCCATTGGGCCATTCGATTCAGTTTCCCGGCCAGAATCGGGGTGGGGTACTCCCTCCGATCCCAGGCGCGATCCGCCCCGGCGCAGTAGTCCAGCAGGGCCGCCCGCATCTCCTCCGGCCTTCCCCAGATGGTCTCCGGGCAGTCCAGCAGCCCCGCCAGCGCCCCGCTGACCGCAATGACCTCCCGCCCCGCTCCGGCCAGCCGGCGCATCATCCCGGCCAGCAGACTGAACCCATAGGCGTAGGCGGCGGTGAAGGCCACGCTCTCCCCCCGCTCCCGGGCCATATCCAGTCCGTCGTTCCAGTCCGCCCCCCGCAGGCGCATATGGCCGTGCTCCCCCACGTCAAAAAAGGCGGCGGCGAGCTGTACCAGCAGGTGCTCCAGCACCGTGCCCGTGCGGGGGCCGTCCGGAGGCGCGCTGCGCGCCCACTCCCCCCGCCAGGGCAGCTCGTCGGCAAAATAGGGGCGCTCCTCCAGAAGGAAGCCGTCGTCCCCCGTCTCGTCCAGATAGAGGGACACGGTGAGCAGAGGCCAGAAGCCGTGATCCATCCACACCCGGGGGATGCCGTTCCGATCCGCCTTGAACTCCCCCGGCGCGGCGCCGATGATGGTGGCGTTGGTGCCGTCGGTGCGCACCCCGGCGAAGTAGCTGAGCAAATTCTCCCGCACCCCGCTGGGGTCGGTGAGCAACAGGGCCAGGCTGTCCTGCCACAGATCCCGCCAGCCCCGGCCCCCCCGGCCATAGTCGTGGTGGGGCAGGAAGCTGCACCCACAGATCCGGCGCAGCACGGGCTGAATGGCCACCCAGCGCATCCAGGCATCGAACCGGGCGTCCCCGGTGCGGAAGGTCTGGCCCACCTGCCCCTGCCACCACGCCTGGGTCTGCGCCAGGGCGGCGTCCACCCCGTCTGGGGTGAGGTAGGGGGCGGGACTGTCGTCGATGGCCAGCACAATCTGATACCGGCGGCGTTCGCCGGAGCCCAGGGTCACTGTGGGGAAAAGCAGCGCCGCCGCCATCTCACCCCCCTGGGCGCTCTGTCCGGCGTGGAGCCAGGTGTCGGGCCGGGGGCGCACCACCGCCTCGGGCCAGTCCCAGCTTCCCGCTCCCACGAAGTCCTTCGCCAGGGCCAGGAAGCCCTGGGGAGGCGCGCCGGTCTCGTCCCCGCCCCATACCCGATAAGTCACCCGTCCGGGCCGGTGGCCCCGCTCGTCGAAGGTGAGGGTGGAGGCGCGCAGCCCCAGCGCCCGGTTCTCCCGGGTGAGCCGCTGCCAAAGCAGCCCCCCGGTGAGGACAGTCTCCTCGCAGTCCGGGGCAAAGCGGCGGGCCTGCTGGGGGGCGCTCTGGCCCGCCACCGACCATGGCTCTCCCCCGTTGATCCGCACCCAGAAGTTCCGGCTGTCCCGGCCGGAGCGCAGGCTGTCCTCGCTGGCCGGGGGCAACAGGAAGGTGTTCTGTCCGCTCTTGCAGTCCCCCGCCAGCAGGGGGGTGACGCTGGACATCATCCCGCCCGCGTTCACCAGGGGGAAGTAGATCTCCCCGTATCGCTGGGCATCCCGCAGGGTAAACTCGCCCTGTTCATTCACATAGGTCAACTGCCGCATATCCGCCGCCGCCTTTCCTTGGGTATTGCCTGTATTGTACCGGAATACAGGCGGGCGGAAAAGCGGGCGGATTTTAGCAGGGTGTCATTTTTTACAGGGAAGCAAACAGCCGCCCCCCGTCCTGTTATCGGACGGAGGGCGGCTGCTTTTTGGCTGTCATTCCCCGTCTTTCCGGGCGGGGGCTTTCGCCCGGCGGTACTCCGTGGGGGAGAAGCCCACCGCCGCCTTGAACACCTTGAGGAAGTGCTTGTCGTCGGAAAAGCCCGCCCTGCGGCAGATCTCGTTCACCCGCCAGTCCGTCTCCTCCAGCAGGCGCTTGGCCTCGTTGACACGCAGCTCCTGGAGGTAGCCGGAGAAATTGACGCCGGTATACTGCTTGAACAGCAGGCTGAACAGGGAGTAGTTCATGGACACGTGGTTGGACACCACCGGCATGCTCAGCAGCTCCCGGAAGTGCTGCTGGATGTACTGGGCCGCCTGCCGGATTTTCTGCTTGTTCTCATAGTCGGCAAACTCCTGGGCCGTCCTGCCGCAAAACCCGTCCAGCCACTGGCCCAGGGCGTCCAGGTACTGCGTCCAGCCGGGGAAATCCCACAGGGCGGCGAAGCGCCGGGGCTCCTCCCCCTCGCCCATGAACTGGCTGTAGTCTTTCCCCAGCCGCTGGGCAAACCGGGCGCACAGCTCCGCGACTTCCTCCGGGTCAGCCTCGCCCCGGGCGCCCTCCCCGCTCAGGAGCCGCACGATCTCCTGGCCCCGGGACAGCCCCGCCAGCCCGGTGAGCTGCTCCACCGTGACGGACAGGGGCCGGAACGCCTGGGGCGGCAGCTCTCCGCAGGGCTCCCCGGTGAAAAAGGATCGCTGCCAGGCGGCGTGGGCCTGCCGGTAGCACAGGTGGAGGGACTCCGGCCTGGCGTATACGCCGCCGCGCCCCACCGGGGCGGGCAGAAGGGCCGCCAGCTCCTCCGCGGCCCCCTGCGGCACGGCGTAGAGAAAGACCGCCCCCACGGCGTGGAGCCGGAGAACGCCCTCCGGCAGGGGCCGGGGGCAGTCCCCGGCGCAAAACCCCACATAGGGGCCGGGAAAAAAGCTGTCCCGGCAGCGCTGGGCCTGCTCCCGCCACTCGGGGCTGCTGGTGTCCTGCTCCAGCATCAGGTGGCGCAGGGTGCGCAGGAGCCGCTGCCCCTGTTCTTTCCGCTGATCCTGTTTTTGGCGGTACTGGCCCTCCAGCTTTTCCAGCGCCTCCTCCCCGTCCCTCGCCTCCAGGATCGTCTCCACCGGAACGCCGGAGCGCCGAACCATGGTAACTAAGCCCTTGCGGATAAATTTCTCATCCTCGGCAATCAAAATTGTATTCATAGGCTGCCCTCCATCGCTTCATGAAATGGAAAGGTGACGGTGACGGCGGTGCCGCCCCCCGGCTGGGACTCCACCCGCAGGCCGTACGACCGCCCGTAGGCCATCTGGATGCGGTCCTGCACGTTCTTCAGGCCGATGCCGTTGCCGGAGGAGGAGCGGGTGGGCTCCTCCCCGGCGATCTGCCGGCGCAGGCGCTCCAGCTCCTCCGGGCCCATCCCCCGGCCCTGGTCGGCGACGCGGATGGCGAACCGGCCCTTCTCCCGGTCGCAGGCCCCGGTGAGGGTGATGGTGCTGTCGGCGGCCAGCGCCGCCGCGCCGTGGATGACGGCGTTCTCCACAATGGGCTGGAGGCTCACTTTGGGGATGGGCTGGCCCATCAGCTCCAGGGGTATGTCGATCTCCAGGCCGATCACATAGTCGAAGCGCAGATTCATCAGCGCCACATAGTTTCTGATATAGTCCAGCTCCCGCTCCAGACGCACCCCGCCGCCCTCCAGCTTCATGCTGTAGCGCAGCAGCTTGCCCAGGGTGGTCACGGCGTCGGCGATCTCGTCCTCCTCGTCGATCTCCGCCATCATCTTGATGGCCTCCAGCACGTTGTAGATGAAGTGGGCGTTGATCTGATTCTGGAGGGCCCGCAGCTCGGTGCGCTGGATCTGGCCCTCCCGCTCCAGATTGTCCCGCATGAGCCGGCGCAGCTGATCCAGCAGCCTCCCGGCCTCCCGGGCGAAGTCGGCCACCTCGCCCTGTCCCTGCGTCTCCACCCGGGCGTCAATGTCCCCGTTGGCAAAGGCGCGCAGGCCGTCGAAGGCCCCGTAAAAGCCCCGCAGGATGCGCCGGGTGAGCAGGGACACCGCCCAGGTCATCACCACGAAGGCGGCCAGCAGCACCGCCAGCAGGTAGATAAACTGAAACAGGAGGGTGCGGTACAGATCGGACAGATCGGTGACCTGTAAGTAGACACAGTCCATCTCCTTGAGGGGGGAGCGGGTAACCAGCACCCGTTTTCCGGACAGGGAATACTCCTCCCCATCCGGGGCGCGGGTCAGCCGGACCAGTTCCTCCGGGCCCACCGGCGCCTCCCCGGCCAGCAGGGCGCCCTCGTTATCCACCAGCACCGTCCATACCCCGGTCTGGGGGAAGAACAGCTCGGGCAGCACCTCGTCCATGCGCACCGCCACCTCCAGCACGCCCACCCGCTCCCGGGCGGAGGTGGTGCTGGCGGTAATGGCAGTGACCAGGCTCATGATGTGGGGCGTCACAGGGTAGTTGTCAAAAAGCTGGTCGTCAAAATCCAGGTGCCAGGAGCCGGAGACCAGCTCCTCCCCGGCCCAGGGCATCCGCTCCATCCGGCCCCGGCTGTAGAGGATGGGGATCATCTCGTTGATACCGTCCGCCTCGGCGTACACCCGGATCTGATAGAGATCCGGGTTGCTCAGCGTGATCTTCTCCAGGCTGGATACGTCGGTTCGGTAGAAGGCCAGCAGCTCCGCCGCCTCCGGCGGCGCGCCCAGCTTCAGCCGGTGCAAGTGCTCCACCAGGGCGGGGGTGTTCAGGAACACCTGGGTGGACATATTGCACAGCTCCGCCGTCCGCTGGACCTGGGCCTGGGCCTGGGCGCAGCGATCCTGGGCCTCCCGCAGCCGGGACTGGATGGCGGTGTTGTGCTGCCCCCGCAGCACCGTGTAGCACAGCAGCAGCATGGGCACCAGCAGGAACAGGCAGCTCACCAGCGCCAGCTGACGGCTGAGCTTCAGGCGGGAAAACCAGTTTCTCATGGCGCGCCCTCCCGCTCAGGACAGGCCCAGCCTGGCCTTGGCCTCGTTCATCTGCCGGGTACTCTCCTCCAGCACCAGCTCCAGGCCGCTGGATTCCCGGAGGGAAACGTACAGCTCCCACTGCCACTCGAACTCCTCCTGGGTGGGGGCCAGCAGCAGCTGAGGCAGCATCTCCCCGTGAATGGCGGTGAGGCGCTTGTCCGCCGCGTCCGCCTCGCTGCCGGGGGTGAAGGATACATCGTACTGCCCGGTGTAGACAGTGTAGGGGTACGTCCACTCCTCCATCTGCCGCAGGGCGGGGTCATCCAGGGGCTTCCACCGGGCCTGCATGCGGTTGTCCTGGAGCATCCAATAGGTGTCGTCCGCCCCCACCTGGGCCACGTAGGCGGGATAGTCCTCCCGCATGAGCCGCTTGACCTCCTCGGTGAGCTCCGCCCGGCCGTTCACCATCTGGTAGTGCTCCCCCTCGATGCCCAGGGCGATGAGCTTCTGTCCCTCCTCCCCCAGCTGGCGGAACATGGCCAGCCAGCGCTTGTACTCCGGGTCGGTGTAGCGGTCGTAAAACCGGCCGTCCTTCTCGTAGGGGATGGCCAGGAAGTTCATGAGAAACAGATCGAAGGAGTCGCACCCCGGTTGGTGAACTCGTGGGCGCCGATGGGGATGAGGGGCTTGCCGTCCACGGTGGGGAACCGCTCCGCCGCCGCGCGCACCGCGTCCGCAAAGCCCTCCGGGGTGGTCATGTCCGGCGAGCCGATGGCCTCGTAGATGTCCTGCCGAACCAGGAAGGTCTGATTGGAGCCGATGCGCGCCTCTCCCTGGTAGTCCTCCGGGGCGTAGGACGAGTTGGGGTAGCAGTAGGTATTGCCGTCCGGGCGGGCATACCAGGCCAGCCGCCGCTGGTCGGCCACCGTCCAGAAAGACGGGTCGTACTGATCGGCCAGTTCATTCAGGGGGTAGGCCATACCTCCGTCCACGATCTCGGTGAGCTGAGTCTCCCACCAGCCCAGAGTCACCAGGTCGGGCAGGCTGCCCCCGGCGATGAGGGCGTCCAGCGTCTCCGACTCGCTGCCGTCCGGGGAGATGAAGCGCAGGTCCACCCCGGTCTTCTCCGTGACGGCCCGGCTCACCGCATTGCCGCCCCAGGGGGTGTTGTACCAGCTGTAATTGACGTACCAGTCCAGGGTCACCGGTTCCGTCTCATCGGAACGGGACTCGGCCGGGGGCGCGGACACCGCGCACCCGGCCGAGCCGAGAAACATTGTGAAACACAAAAGCGTGAAAATCAGCCGTTTCATCCCAAAGACCTCCCGCAATCTGCTTTGTGTTCAGCATATCATATCGGTCAGGGGGATGACAACCTTATTCTTTCACGCTGCCCGCAGAAATGCCGCTGATGATGTACTTGGAGAAGAAGCAGAAGGCGATCATAATGGGCACCGCGGAGATGGCCACCACCAGATAGGTGGCGCCCATGTTGGTGGTGATGTCCCGCACGGCGAACAGCTCCGCCACCATCACGGGCAGGGGGCGCTTTGCCGGCGTATTGATGATCAGCATGGGGATCAGATAATTGTTCCAGCTGCCGATGAACGCGCCGATGGCCATGGTGGCGATGCCGGGGGCCATAATGGGCAGGACGATCTTGAGGAATCCGTTTGAATTGAGGAATCCGTTTGAATTGACCGCGGCTCAGCCGTTGTAGTAGGGGGAGTCCGCGGGGACGGACAGCTCGGGGAACTGGGTGATGACGTTCTGGTAGAACTCCTGCACGGCCTCCTCCTTGGTCTGCTCGCCCTTCTTCACGGCGGTGATGGCCTTGCCCCAGGCATCCTTGCAGGCGTCATCATAGCCGGTGAGGTTGAAGTCGATCTTCTCCATCTCCTTGAGATAGAAGGCGTAGGTGTTCTGGTTTCCGAAGGACTCGTTCTGATAGCCGCTGTTGGCGTTCAGCACGGCCTTGTTGTTTACCACGTCGCCGTTGGAGGCCTCCAGCCACCACTGGCTGGTTTCGTCGTTCAAGGTGCAGAACTCGATGAACTTCTGGGCGGCCTCCTTGTGCTGGCTGAACTCGTTGACAGCGAGGAAGGTGCCGCCGCCAAAGAAGGAGCACGGGCCGGAGCAGACGCCGAAGTTCCCCTTGTTGCCCTCGGCATTGTCGCGGACGATGAGCGCACCCCAGGAGGGCATGACATAGGAGAACACCTGGGTGATGCCCTCGCCGCCGGCGGCGCCCTCGCTGATCAGCTGATCCTTGTCCATGCCCCAGACGTCGCCGCTCTGCGCTTCGCTGATTTTGGGCAGAGGGCCGGCCATGGAGGCGTACCAGGGGGCGGACCACTCCAGGGCATAGGCGACCTGGTCGTTCTGATAGAGGTGGGTGGCGCAGTCCATGTAGTCCAGGCGGTCCTGGTTGATGATGATCTGGCCGTCCTTTACCCAGGGCTCCCGGTTGGAGAACCAGCGCAGGGCGCCCTCGTCGCCGAAGACGCAGTAGCCCTTGGCCTGGAGGGTATCGGCGGTCTTCTCGATCTCCTCAAAGGAGGAGAAGTGCTTGGCGATCTCGTCGGGGTCGTCGGTGCCGAAGACCTCCTTGGCCAGGTCGCGGCGGTAGATCACGGAGCCGGGGCAGGCCTGATAGCTGATGGCGCGCAGCACACCGTCCTCGTCACAGCCGGCCTCGTAGGTGTAGTCCACCAGACGGGTTTTGACCTCGCCGTCCAGGGCGCTCAGGTCGGCGCAGAAACCGGCCTCGTAGAAGTTGGGCAGCATCTGGGGCTCGCCCACGAATACGTCCAGGTCCTTGCTCTTGGCCCCCAGGGTCTGCATGATCTTGGTCTCGAAGTCGGCGGAGTCGAACACCACCACTTCCACATGGTTGCCGGTCTGCTCCTCGTAGCGTTCGGCAAACTGCTTCAGGTCGTTGGACAGGGTCCACAGGACGATGGCGTCCTGCTTCTCGCCGCCCTGGCTGTCGTTATCCTGGCCACCGTTGCCTTGGCTGCTGGAGTTTCCGCCGCTGCCGGAACCGCCCTTGTTGTCCATCTCGCCGCTGCCGGTGTTGCTGCACGCGGCCAGAGAGAGAACCATCGCCAGTGCAAGAAACAAAGCTGTCAATTTTTTCATATCTACTGCTCCTTCCGAAATGTGTCCGAGTGGGTCTCGGCTTGATGGATTCATCATAGCAGACCGCCGGACATGGGAAAATGGGGCAGATTTTAAAGGAGTGTCGTTTTTTAACGCCGGCAAAATGTCGAGGCATTCCCACCCGCTTTTTCCACCATTCCTCCTGTCTCAGTCACGTCCGCGGGTCGGCGGGCGCGGGCCCAGCTGTCCTGGCGAACGGGAAATTTAAATATCGTGCGTTCAGCTGTGGACATTTCATTTTTCCAATGGTAAAATAAAGAGTATTAACCTGTTGAACTGCGCCCTGTGTGCAGTTTTCTCATGAGTTTGGGAGGTTATCACATGAAACGCAGAGTACTAAGTTTCACCGTCGCCCTGGCGCTGTGCCTGAACCTGTTCCCTGTGTGGGCTTTTGCCGCCGATGAGGGTACAGGCGATGGGCTGTGCCCACATCACCCGGCGCACACGGATGCGTGCGGGTACGCTCCGCCGATATTGGGACAGGAATGCGCCCATCTCCACACCGACGGCTGCTATATAGCGGAGACAAACTGTATCCATGTACATACGGCCCAGTGCTATCCGAATCCGGACGATGCTTCCGGAACGGACGAGCCGGTTTTGTGTACGCACACGTGTACGCAGGACAGCGGCTGTATCACCCTAACGCTGTCCTGCCCGCACCAGCATGACGATGCCTGTGGCTTTGCCGCAGGCAGTCCCGGTGCGCCGTGTACGTTTGTCTGTCCGATCTGCCCCATTGAGGACCTGATCGGCAAGCTGCCCACCAGCGTTTCGGCGCTCAACGCCGAGCAGGTCCAGGCCCAGCTCAACGAAATTTTTGCCCTGTACGACGCGCTGTCCGGCGACGACCAGCAGCTGGTGGACCTGTCCCCCTGCGCCGCCCTGCTGAACCAGATGGACGGGATGGGATCGGCGGAGCTGAGCGCCGGCTTTGATCCAGCTGCCGATAAGCTTAAACTCTATGAGAATCAGAGCTACAAGACTGCGTATCTGGTAAACCAGCCCCTGACCATCGTCATGAACGGGTATACGATGACCGGGTCGGCGTCAGCCACCATTCAGATCGCCCAGGCCGGCGCTTTGTACTTTATGGGCGGCGGTACGGTCATCTCCACCAAGGGCGTCGGCGTGGAGGTCCAGTCCGGCGGTTCCCTGTGCATTGAGGAGCCGGGCGTGACCATCCAAGGCAACACATACGCCCTGCGCATCGCTTCCGATGCGGAAGTACGCCTCTCCGCCGGCACTTATTCCGGCAAAACCGCCGCGATCCAGATAGAAAACGGCGATTTTAGCGCTCTGCTGGAGCCGGGCTATACCTGTTATAACGACACCGGAAAGCCCATCCAGCCGTCAGACATGGCGGCGGCCAAAAAGATCACTGTCAGCCAGTGCACAGACCATTCGGATAGAAGCTACGCACATGGCCTAGGCGCTACCACGCACACGTGGACTTGTTTCGCCTGCAAACTCACAGGCTCGGAACCGTGTACATTCGATGAAACGGGAGCTTGCGACTGCGGCAATGGCCTGATGGTGGTGGTTGATGAGGACGATTTAGCGGATTTGGTCTATAACGGCACCACCCAGCCGCAGGATGTAGCGGTTACCGTCACTTTGACCGACGGCTCTAACAAGGAGCTGGTGAAGGGAACGGACTATACGGTGGACATCCAGTCCATCACCGACGCCGGCCAGGCTACCGTAACGGTCACCGGCATCACCTTCAACGGAACCTTTGTCAAGATTTACACTGTGGAGCAGGATAAGCCCGGCCTTTCCTGGGATACCACGAGCAAGCCCCTTCCAATCGAGGTGGACTACGATGGCGCTCCAGTGGAGGCAGGGGACCTGCCGCCGGTGAAAATCAAAATTATGTCCTCAATAGACGACTTGCAGGGATATCTCCAGTATTCCTACAGAAAACAGGGGGATACGGACTACACCGGCGGCCTGCCCAAGGACGCGGGCACCTATGAGGTGATCGCCAGCCTCCCGGAGATGCCAAACTTCGAGGCCGCGGTCAGCGACCCGATCACGCTGACCATTGACAAAATCAGCCCGATTGCCATGGCCCCCGCCGCCACAACGCCGACTTACAACGGCGCCGCCCAGGCGCTGGTCACCGGGGGCACGCTGGTCCCCGCGGCGGTGGGCGACGGCCTGGAGATCAAATTTGCGGCGGATGCAAACGGCCCCTTCTCCGCCGCCATCCCCACCGGCACCGGCGCGGGGGAGTATCATGTCTGGTACACCGTAGATGTGACCGACAACTACATCGCCCTCACCCCGGACCCCGCCAAGGTCGACGGCGTGGAAATCCTGCGCAAACAGCTTACGCCGGTGGTCACCCTGTCCGATTATACGTACCTGTATGACGGCGGATATAAGCAGCCGGCAGTCACAGTCAAGGACGGGGATCTGAACGCCGTCCTGCCGGATAGCGAGTACCAGCTCGCGTATGTCAACAACCGAAATGTGAGCACCCAGGACAACCCGGCAAAAGCGGTCGTCACCGACAAGCCCGGCGGCAACTATGAGATTATGATGGTGGAAGTCCCGTTCCAGATCACTTCCCGGACCCAGGACGCCCTGTCCATCACGCAGAAGCCCAATACCATTATCTATGGGCAGCAGTTTACTCTGGGGACCTCCGGAGGTTCGGGCAGCGGCAGCGTCACCTGGAAGATCACAGCCGGCGGGGATGTGGCGGAGGTGGACCAAAACAGCGGGCAGGTCACCATCACTGGCCACGGCTCAGCCACTGTTCAGGCTACGAAATCCGGCGCAAATCCGGACCCGGCGACCGGAGAGGCCAACTACGAGGACGCCATTGCAATCTGGGAGTTCACCGCGGCGAAAAAGCCGGTCACCGCCACCGTGACGGCGGAGGACAAATTCTATGACGGCGATGCTACCGCCACCGTCCACGCCGTGGTGGAGCAGGGCGTTCTACCGGGGGATGTCATTACCATCACAGGCCTGACCGGCGCCTTCGACGACGTAAACGCCGGTGTGGATAAGCCTGTGACCGTGGTTACCGCGGGCGCGGCCATCAGCGGCAACAATTCCCAGCACTACGATGTCTCCTACTCCAGCAATACCGTCAAGGCGACGATCAAAAAAGCGATTGCGAAAATCACGACGCCTCCGGTGGCCGCGAACCTGACCTACAACGGAACAGCGCAGGATCTGATCGACGCCGGAGCGGCGGTTGACCCCAGCAGTGTGCAGGCGGAGTACGCCCTGAGCGAGGACGGCCCCTATTCCACCGATTTCCCCAAGGGCTCCAGCGCGGGCGCTTACACCGTCTGGTACCGCATCGTGGAGACCCCCAATTACACCGGCCTTCCTCCGGCCAGCGTGGACGCGGAGATTGCCAAAAAGCCGGTGTCGCCCGTCATCACGCTGGACCAGGATAGGTTTGTCTATGACGGCAACCCCAAAGAACCGGCTGTCACTCTGACGGAGGCGGATGGCACCACCGTGATCCCGGCCGGCGCGTATACGGTGGCGTACAGCGGCAATGTCAACGTGGGCACCGCCACCGTCACCGCCACGGCCAGGGCCGACGGAAACTACACGTTTGAAAACGCCCCTGTTTCAAAAACCTTTATCATTGACAAGGAGCAGGCCCAGGTCATCGCCGCCCCGGAGCCGGCGGGCGACCCGCTCACCTTCAGCAACAGGAATCAAAAGCTTGTGACCGCGGGCACAGGGTCCGGCGGCACCATGGTCTACTGCGTGAATGATGAGAATGGGACCTATTCTGCGGACCTCCCCACCGGGTTCGGCGCCGCTGAATACACCGTATATTACAAGGTGGCGGGGGACGCCAACCACAGCGATTCCGACGTGGGTCATGTGTCCGTCACCATCGCCCCCAAGCGGGTGGATAACCCCACCATCGAGCTGCTGGATGAGCATGGCGGTCCGCTCGTCAGCTACACCTATGACGGCACGGCGAAGGAGCCCAAGGCCGTGGTCAAAGACGGCAGCACGGTCATCGACGCGGGTGAATACAACATCGTCTATGACGACAACATCGACGCCGGCAGCGCCACGGTGAATATCACCGCCAAGCCGAACGGCAATTACACCGTGACCGGTTCCACCACATTTGTGATCCAGAAGGCGGATATTGTGTTCGATCCGGAGCCGAAGGCGGCGAACCTCACCTACGACGGCATGGTCCATGAGCTGCTGGTCCCGGGTACGACAACCGGCGGCGAGGTCCTGTACGCGCTGAACAGCGCCACCAGCACCTATGGCGCGGCCATCCCCACGGGCACCAACGCGGGGGACTACACCGTCTATTACAAGGTGGTGGGCGACAAGAACCACAACGATCTCGCGGTGAAGTCCGTGCCCGTGACCATCAAACGCAAGCCGCTGACCGACATCGCCATCGAGCTGAACCCCGACGCCTTTGAGTACGACGGCACGGTCAAGCTGCCCGCGGTCACGGTCAAGGACGGCAGGACAGTGCTGCCGGAGGAGGAGTACACATGGACCTGTGACGAGGCCTCTCCGTCAAATCAGGGCACCTACACCATCACCATCTCTGACGCCCCGGGGGGCAACTACGATCTGACCGGCGTTACCGCCAATACGGCGGCCTTCACCATCGGCCAGACCGCCCAGACGCCGCTGGCGATCGAGGACAAACCCGATGCCGCCGTCTACGGCGATACCTTCACGCTGACCACCAGCGGCGGCTCCAGCGGCAGCGCCGTGACCTGGAGCGCGTCGGACGCCGCCACTGTGGACCCAAGCACCGGCGAGGTGAAGATTACAGGCGTGGGCAAGGCCACCATCACGGCCACCAATCCCGGGGATGGAAACTATCTGCCGGTCTCCGACCAGTGGACCTTCACCGCCGCGCCCAAGCCTGTGACGGCGTCGGTCACGGTCAGCAACAAGCCCTACGACGGGAACACGACCGCCACGGTGGCCTCCGCCGATATCAATGCCGACCTGCTGGCCGGTGACGCGGTGACCATCGACCTGGCCAGCATCTCCGCCGCCTTTGACACCCCTTCTGCCGGCACGGCAAAAACGGTGGCGCTGGATACCTCCAATGTCCGGGTGACCGGCGCGGACGCCTCCAAATACGACATCCGCTACCCCGGCACGGTGACCGCGGATATCACAAAAGCGGCGGCAAAGATCACCGCAGCTCCTGAGAAGATCGACCCGCTGACCTACAGCGGACAGCCCCAGGCGCTGGTCACGGCGGGCCAGACCAACGTGGGCTTCCTGGTGTACTCCCTGGATGGGACCAGCTTCTCCCCGGAGGTCCCCACCGGGACCGACGCCGGCGCCTACACCGTCTATTACAGGGTGGACGAAACCGGCAACTACACCGGCGTGGCCGCGAACAAGGTCCCTGTCTCCGTGTCCATCGCGCCCAAGCCCGTCACCCCTGTGGTGGAGCTGTCGGAGTCCTCCTTCCTGTACGACGGCCGGAAGAAGGATCCAAAGGTCACGGTCAAGGACGGCAAAACCGTGATCGACCCGGACCAGTACACGGTCACATGGGCGAACGACGATACGGCGGTTACAGACGGACTGCTGACAGCCGCCGGCGCCTATACGGCCACCATCACCAATGTGGCCAACGGAAATTATTCGTTCACCGCAAAGGCTCAGGTTGAGATCAAAGCGGCGACCCAGGGTGCGCTGAACATCACAGGCAAGCCCGAACACGTCCATTACGGCGATACCGTCACCACGCTGGAGGCCAGCGGCGGTTCTGGCAACGGGACGGTGAAGTGGAGCGTTACGGCGGGCAGCGCTGAAATCGACCCCGGCACGGGCGTCCTCACCGTCAAGGGCACCGGGTCCGTCACAGTGGCGGCGGAGCGGACGGTCCCCAACTACTCCCCCGCCACCGACACCTGGACCTTTACCGTGGAGCCCAAGCCGGTGGTGGCGGAGGTGGCCGTTGCGGCGAAGAACTACGACGGGACCACCAACGTTGACGATGCCGATATCACGGCGGAGGTGAAAGCCGCTGACCTGGTGGACCCTGCCGACTTCTTCACCATCAGCGGGCTGAAGGGCGCCTATGCGGACCCCAACGCCGGGACCGGCAAGACGGTCACGCTGGACGATACCAATGCCACCAAAGCGGATGGCAACGGCAAGTACGCCGTCAGCTATCCCGCCGCCGCCACGGGCGATATCAGCCCCAGGCAGGTTACTGTGGCGGTCACCCTGTCCGGCAACGACTTAAAGACGGATACCTCCGTCACGCCCAATGTCTACTACTATGAGTACGACGGCACCGACAAGACCCCCACCGTCAAGGTGACGGCGGCCGACGACAACGCGGTGCTGGCGGAACGCGACTACAGCGTGAGCGTCACAAACAA